>Ga0164243_10009889_pt1 | contig 13793 bp, 11 predicted proteins | sample OricompcompostOP_FD_108781 | JGI IMG/M metagenome (GOLD analysis project Ga0164243, IMG submission 108781) | Organic Plus compost microbial communities from Emeryville, California, USA - Original compost - Organic plus compost (OP) | ecosystem: Engineered > Solid waste > Mixed feedstock >... | reverse complement strand
GGTAATATACTACCGCCTCAGAATGGTAGACCTTGATCAGAAATATGAATATTCACCCGTACGCAATGTTCAACTCGGAAAGTAACAGGACCTGGTTGCTGTGCTTGTACCCCATATGGCACCAGTTACGTGTTACACTGCCTGCACACTGGCAGTATCAGAGCGGGAATACAAACAGACAAATGGTGAAAACGAGCTAAACGACTATAAGATTTCTATTAGAAAATATTAAAGAGTATATTTTAAAGGGTACGATCAACAACGCCTTTCCGTGTCTACGGAGAGGCTTTTTATTTTACCGCACGCTGCGAAATCGGAAAATACAGGTACGCCATTTCGGACAGTATTATGTGACAATAATATCAATTACCACTCAATCAATTTTTTAGAACTGCACAAACTACTATTTCACCTAAGGGAAAACCGGTAGTATAAGCACCTTTGACAAAAGTTAAAAACTTTCAAAATTTGTATAAACTTTATCCTTGGATCTAATCCTGTGAAAAAAATGAATTGTACTCCATTAATCCGTGTTGCTATGAAAAGAAATCTACCCTTAAACCTGTTTATATTACCGTTTTTGCTGGCTCTCAGCAACTATAGTGCGGCGCAGTGTGCCTCTGGATGGAATGAAGCCACGCTCAACTGGGACCAGATGGATTATCTCACCACTGCCGGCAGCTATGCAGGTTTTGTAACCACTTCCATGCGTGATACGCAATTCTTCACCATCGGTGTAAACAGGGTGAAGTTTAAACTCAACGGCATTACAACGGCCGGTGAAAATGGTACCAACACAGCCGAAGCAGGATCGTATGGCACGGGACATGATGTGGAATATGGTAGTTCAGGTACCGTTGAAATTACCTTTGATGCACCGGTAAACAATCTCCGGTTCAGCCTTTACGATATAGACGCCAATCAGCGAATCGTAATAACCGCCACCGATGCCGCAGGCAATCCGCTCGCAGTGAATATGGCAAGATTGTCGGCAGGCATTCTTACCATCACCGGCAGTGGCACCACTACTGCTACTGCACAGGCATCGGCAACGGGTGTGGGCAACAACGATGTGCGCGGCACCGTCAACATTGATATTGACGGCGGAACGGCCGGTGTAAAAACCGTACTGATCAACAGCAACGGTGCTGCCGGTAACTTCTGGTTGTCTGATTTAACGGCCTGTGTGCAGGGTGCGTTCCCTAAAAATTATTATGCTTCGCAAAAACCATTTAACGGTCAGCCTGCCTATTACCTGGTAACGCCGGACAACAATTCTGTGTACCTGTTTAATCCAACTACAGGTGTATCAGACTGGTTGTTCAGTGAAAACGAATCACCCTGGATCAACTCCATGGCTTATGACCCGGTGAACCATATCGTGTATTACGTGCGTGACAATCCTTCGCCCGATGCCAACAACAAAATGCTGAAGAAGTACGACGTAACTACCGGGACCATCAGCGTGGTGATAGACGACATTACCAAACTCGGTATTCCTGTATATGAAATTGTAGTAGAATCAGCGGGCGCTGCATTCTATAATGGCTCGCTGTACCTGGGCGTAGAGGGCACCAACAACAGGAAAAATTCCAATCGTGAATCTATAGTATGGAGAATTGATTTTGATGAAAACTTACAACCCATCGCCGCCAGCCAGGCATTTGCACGCCCGGCCGACAACGGCAGCGGCACACTGACGCATGACTGGGGTGATTTCTCCATCAAAGATGGTATCCTGTACGACTTCAATACAGGTAACGTGGGCAGCACTTCGCAGTTCATTCATCACGATATGCAAACGGGCAATGCCGTAATCTATGCAACAAACGGCAACCCGGCGCCTATACAGGTTGGACAAACCTGGGATGGCAAGCTCTACTGGACTGGTGGACAGGGAAACGAACAGGGACGGGTAGCCATCTATAATGAAAACGGAACGATTGGTCCCAAGATCAATGCTACCGTAACAAAATGTTCGCCCGCCTGGCAGGGTCGTGCAGGTGATGCCTCCGACCCGTTTAAACCCCAAAGTGATTTTGGGGATGCGCCTGCTTCTTATGATCCTGCCGGCGTTGATCCGGCTACGCATGAGTATGACTGTAACCTTCGCTTTGGACCCTCGTACGACCGCGAGTGGGATAAAAACAGTTCTTCCGACGGCACCGGCGACGGAGATGATGAAGATGGAATTGATTTCGCCAACTTACTGACGCCAGGGTTTACCACCTTTGTGCAGGATGTAAAAGTGTACAACAATACCGGGTCCACCGCGACCCTGGTAGCCTGGCTGGATTACAATGGGGACGGCGTTTTTTCTCCCGGTGAAGGCATCTCCAGAAGTGTTCCGTCCCGCACTACGATGCAAACCATTACGTTGTCGTGGAATAATATCAATGTAACCATATCCGCCACCAACCGGACTTTCATGCGGCTGCGCATCAGTTCTGCTTCCAACAACCTTACGGTGAACGATCCGAACGGATGGTTTGCCAACGGGGAAGTGGAAGATCACATTGTTCCGGTAGACGTTATTTTGCCTGTTGCACTGCTCACCTTTACTGCCAAAAATGAAAACGACCACCGGGTATTGCTGGAATGGACAACCGAGAATGAGGCGAACCTCGAAGGCTATGCCATTGAACGCAGTGCCGATGGCATCAACTGGACAAGCGCAGGCTTTGTGCCCGGCAAGAGCAGCAGCGGCGTGAATACGTACCACTGGTATGACTATGATCCGCTGCCGGCTAAATCGTACTACCGGTTGAAGATGACAGATGAGGACGGCAGAGTCAAATACAGCTGGATGATCAGCGTAGAAACAGCAGCAGCCCGGACCAGCAGTTTCCGCGTGTTGCCCAACCCGGTGCGCAGCCAGGCAACCGTGGAGTTTACAGCCAATGTCAATGATGCTGTTACGGTGCAACTGATCAATACCCAGGGCCGCGTGCTGCAATCACGTTCGCTTACCGCCCATGCAGGATTGAACAAGGTATCATTTGCCATACCTGATGGATACACCAATGGTGTGTACATCATACAACTGATTACGCCAAAAGGCAGCCGGCAAACGAAACTGCTGGTGTCGAAATAATCATCGCCGCACTTGCCTGGCAGAGACGCGGAGGCGCAGAGAGGGAGGAAGTTATTTCCTTCCAACAGCAAAACTCCCCTCTCTCTAAATGCTCTCTGCGCCTCCGCATTACTGCGGTAAGTCATTGAAAAAGAGCCTTAACAAGGGTTAGACAGCGGCTACGTGGGGTACCTTCGGGTACCCCCTTTTTAAAAATATTTGGTTTATACTATAAACTACTTTATTATTGTGACAAATTTATAGCAATGATCAACATAGTGCCATTATTGTTGTTGCTCCTGGGCTGGGTGGTGGCCGGCGCGCAAACAACCGTATCGGGGCGTGTAAAAGACCAGAAGGGCCGCCCGGTGCCAGGAGCCAGCCTTACCTTAAAAGACACCTACGATGGAGGCACCACCGATTCGCTGGGTAATTTCCGGTTTGAAACCTCCGAAAAGGGCGATCAGACCTTGTTGGTCTCTGCTATAGGATATAAGCCGTACGAAGAAACAATAACCTTGTCTGGTTCATCCCTGACGCTTGATATCATGCTGCGTGAAGAGCCCAATGAACTTAAGGCAGTGGTGGTCACGGCCGGCAGTTTTGAGGCAAGCGATGCCAAACGCACCACGGTACTCAATCCTATTGATATTGTAACTACTGCCAGCGCCAATGCCGATGTAACGGGCGCCATCCGCACATTACCGGGAGCGCAGCAGGTGGGGGAGAATGAAGGTTTGTTTGTACGCGGCGGTACGGCACAGGAAACCAAAATATTTATAGATGGCACACTGGTGAATAATTTCTTTTTCAGCAGCGTGCCCGACATAGCTCAGCGCGGCCGTTTTTCTCCGTTTATATTTAAAGGCACTATATTCAGTTCCGGCGGTTATTCCGCCTTGTACGGACAGGCACTCTCTTCCGCCCTGATTCTTGAATCTGTTGACCTGCCCGAGCAATCGTCAGCCAGCCTTGGCATATCGCCCATATTAATAAATGGCGGCCTGCAGCAGTTGTCTAAAAGGAAAAACGCCAGTTGGGGATTTGGCTACAGCTATACCAACCTGGCTGCCTACCTGGCCGTGGTAAAGCAACGCCCTGATTTTTTCCGCAAACCTGCTTTTCACAATGGCGAGGCTAATTTTCGCATCAAGACCAGTAAAACGGGCATGCTTAAGTTCTATGGATATTTTAATTCAAATGGTTTGGGTGTACGCCGTCCCGATATTGATTCTGTTGCATTGCAAAATGCATTTGAACTGGACAACCTGAACGTGTATGCCAATCTGAGCTGGAAAGAAAGCCTGGGCCGCAAATGGCGCTTGTACCTGGGCACCTCATTCAGCACCAATACTGATAAGATACGCACCATCCTGGAGGAAGCGGATGACAAACCTGCTGATATAACCACTGACCCGTTCGATGCAAAAACCTTTCGGGTGAAAACACTCGGCCAGTTATCGCAACTGAAGGCTGTGCTGGAAAGAAGATTGTACGGATTGAGCGCCCTGCGGTTTGGCGGTGAATACATGTACTTCCGCGACAGAAGTGATTTCACCAACCGGTATATAACCAATGCACATACACGTTATGATGATCATTTCAAGGCGGCATTTGCAGAAGCAGATGTTTATGTAACCAATGATATTGCCGCCAAAGTAGGTACACGATTTGAGCATTCCTCCATACTGCAGCGCAGCAATGTCGTGCCGCGTGTGAGCCTCGCTTACAAAGTGGGCAACCAGGGACAGGTATCGCTGGCCTATGGAACTTTTTATCAAAAGCCCGAAAAAGAGTTCTGGCTGCAACCCTATGTGCTGAATGATCTGTTGTACACGAAAGCAACACACTATATTGCCAACTACCAGCGCATCAGTCGCGATTACACATTGCGTATTGAAGCCTTTTACAAAAAATACAATGACCTGATCAAAACATGGCCTTCGCAGGGGGCCTCAACGGCAGACAGCGTTACCAATGGCGGCTTCGGAAACGCCAAAGGCATTGAGTTGTTCTGGCGCGACAGAAAAACTATTCCCAATCTCGATTACTGGATATCCTATTCATACCTCGACACAAAAAGGGATTTCCTGAATTATCCATACGCCATTCAACCTTCCTTTGCCGCTACGCATACCGCTAACCTGGTGGTGAAGAAACTGATCATGAAATGGAAAATGATGTTCAATGCATCGTACACATTTGCTACCGGCCGTCCATACTATAATATCCGGTACAACGGAGTGCAGGGCAAATTTACCATTGCAGACCAGGGTAAAACCATTCCTTATAACAATCTCAGCATCAGCGTAAACTACCTTCCCAACATTGGCAACGTCACTGCTTCGCGTTTTGTGGTGTGGGTGTTCAGCCTGAGCAATGTGTTGGGCAGCGACCAGGTGTTTGGCTATAACTATTCCGCCAATGGTCTCCGCAAAGAGCCGGTACTGCCCACCGCACGGAGGTTCTTCTTTTTCGGATGCTTTATGAGTTTTGGCGTAGACAGGAGTGAAGATGTGATTAATAGCAATTTGTAAAAAAAAAGCTTAAGGAAAATATAGCAGTACTTGAAAGGTCTGCAACAGGAAATTAAAATTGAATCACTTAAAATATCTACCACACATGAAGAAATGCTTTTTTATTGCAGTGCTGTTTATAACTGGTACGACTGCATTTTCACAAAGTGAAAAATTTACGCAGGCCATGAAAAACAACTTAGTGCGTTTTGATTCTGCACGCACCGGAGACGAACTGCTGTCGCTGGCGGCAGCGTTTGAGCGTATTGCCGAAGCGGAAAAGAATCAATGGCTGCCCTATTACTACGCCGGCTTTTGCCAGGTATTGTACGGCTTCCGCAAAAACGATCCCGCATCAAACGACGCTATTGCCGACAAAGCAGAGCAATTGCTGAAGAAAGCAGAAGAACTGGAAAAAAGCAATTCGGAGATTGCCTGTGTAAAGAGTATGGTGGCCAGTCTCCGCATGCTGGTAGATCCGCAAACGCGCTGGCAGCAATACGGTGCTACGGTAATGACGGAAATAGAAAAAGCCAAATCGCTGGATCCGGCTAATCCCAGACCTTACTACCTGCAGGGACAAAACCTGCGTTTTACGCCCGAACAATTTGGTGGTGGATGTGCGGCCGCCAAACCGTTGCTGGAAGAAGCTTTAAAAAAGTATGAAACTTTCCAGCCTGCTTCGGAAATTCATCCGTCATGGGGCAAGCCGCAGGTGGCGCAATTGCTGGAAGGGTGCAAATAATGTGGATTAGTGTGGGGTAAAGATAAAGCCCTTTGCGGAAGACAACTTTATATTTGATGCAGTGCTTCCCGCCTCCTTTACCGGTGCGGGATGTGCTGCATCATAACATAAGTTTGTATTTTATCCATCGTAACGCTTCATAGCTTATGGAAAAAGAAACAGCATTCTCGCATACAGAAAGCCTGGAGCTTATTCAGCGGATGATCAACCAGGCAAAGAACAAATGGTGCGAAAATGGTCACCTGTACCTGGTATGGGGATGGGCTGTTTTCCTTTGCAGCATTGCACAATTTGTGCTGGCCGAGCTGGTACAGTATGAGCGCCATTACCTGGTTTGGTTGTTATGTGCTGCAATAGGCATTTACCAACCTTATTACTTAGTGCGGCGCGGGCGTAAGCAGCAGGTACGCACTTATGCCGACCGTATTGTGGGATATGTGTGGCTGGCCTTTGTAATATCCTTGTGCCTGAGCGGTTTTTATTTTGGTATGTTACTGGGCGATTTGTATTACAAGATCGTTGGTCCTGCCTACCTGGTATTGTATGGCATACCTACTTTTTTAAGTGGCATCGTACTGCAGTTTCGCCCGCTGATTGTTGGTGGTATCGCCTGCTGGGTAATGTCTTTTGCAGCTGCTTTTACAACGGGCTATTACCAGCTCTTATTTTTGTCGGCCGCCATGCTGATCGCCTGGATATTGCCGGGCTACCAGTTGCGCGCCAGGTTTAAAAAATCAAATTTCTGATAATGGAAGAAAAGCAATTGACCAGTCATGAGAGTTTACAGCTGATACAGCAAATGATTGACCAGGCCAAGCAGGAACAGAAAGACGATGGTAAGGGTTGGATCATCTGGGGTTGGTTGTTGTTTGTGGTATCGGTGGGAACTTATTTAAACATGCAGATGAAATGGTACAGCCCGTTCATTTTCTGGAACGGCTTCAGCATACTTACGCTGGCGGCCCTATTGTACAGGCTGTTGCGTGTACTGTTTTTTCCCAAAAAGAAAAAGGTAAGGACCTATACCAATGATCTTTTTGAAAAACTCAATATCGGATTCTTCATTTTTGTGGCCTTTATTATAGTGGCCATCAATAACGGCCTGGGTCCCGCCAGGGGCTTTGCCATGCTGATCGGCCTGTATGGTTTCTGGGTGCTGATCTATGGCACTGCATTGAGTTTTCGTCCGTCGGTGATTGCCGCTTTTGTTACCTGGGCCATTGGTTTTGTGGCATTGTTTGTAGATAACTTTGCGGACATTATGTTGCTGCATGCAGGAGCAGTGTTGTGCGGCTACATTATTCCGGGACATATGGCGTACAGTGCTTTTAACAAGATGCGTTAAACGGTAATGGAATAAAAAGAAGATTTGTTTAAAGATTTAGATCCCATATTACACTCGCAGTTGCGTTTGGCCGTGATGTCGCTCCTCATCAGTGTGAAGGAGGCGGAATTTACGTTCATCAGGGAAAAGACCAATGCCACGGCCGGTAATCTCAGTGTACAGATCAACAAACTGAAAGAAGCGGGATATATAGAAGTGATCAAGCAATTCAAAGACAACTATCCGCAAACCATCTGTAAGATCACGCCTAAGGGTATTGCTGCCTTCGAAGAGTACGTAAAAAATCTTCAATCCTATCTCGGGAAGCAGGGATAAAAACAGCCCCTGTTGCCTGCTGATAAATCAAAAAGCTCTCTGCTCAGAAGAGCAAGAGAGCTTTCGTACCTCTGTAAACCTACAATCTTTTATTCCTTGATCAGTTTTACGATCATGCGTTCCTTGCTGTTGATGATCACTTCCAGTACGTACAGGCCAGGTTTGAGGCTGCTGGTTCCGTCAAGAATGAAGGTGTTGGCGCCTGCTGAAACTTTCAGCGACTTGCTCAGCATCATGGAGCCACCGGCATTCAACACTTTCATGCTGATAAAGGCGTCTTCGTTCAGCTGTACATTCACGGCAATATCATTCTTAGCCGGGTTGGGGGTAACACTTACCATTTTCAGGGTGCGGGTGTTGTATACACGCACAATCAGGATCTTGCTCAGTGCTACGGTGTTATCCTTGTCAATCTGACGCAGGCGGTAGTACAGGTCTTTTTTATTGGCGCGGTCGCGGCCGGCTTCATCAATGAACTTGTAAGCAGTTTCGATAGCGGAGTTGCCTTGTGCTTTTACCACACCTACCACCGTCCATTTTTCGCCGTCAAGACTTCTTTCAACTTCAAAGCGGTCGCTGTTTACTTCAAAAGTGGTTACCCAGCTGATCTCTACATTGCCATTATCGCGATACAATCCTTTCAGATCTTTCAGGCTTACCGGCAGCGAACCTTCGTTGGGGAAGTTGATCGTAACCATTGCCGGTTCAGAACACAATGCAGGGAAACCGTTGTCGCATATGCGATAGGTGAACGTAGTGCTGTTGCCTGTCCAGCCCGGATTGGGTGTGAAGGTAAACGTACCATCGGGGTTCAGCTCCACATTACCATGAGGTGAGTTGCTTTCCAGGTAAGCGGTGAAGTTATCATTGTTGGGATCGCTGTCGTTCGGAATCACTGTACCGTTGGCATGCCTGTTGCCCTGACCACCCAGGATATCATTTACGGCAACGGGGCTGGCATTGCAACCAGTGGTGTAGTAAAGCGGAGCGCTGACTTCTACTTCGTCTATAGCTACACGTACTTCACCTTCCATACCCTGGTAGCTGATAAAGACTTTGCGCGGACCGGTAACAGTAGAGAACCAGTTGTCGAAATAATGAACGTCTTCTTCACTGGCAATTTCTACTTCCTGCGTGTACAGCAGGTCCACAATGCTGTTATCGGGATCAGTTACATAAACTTTTATCCACCTGCGCACAGGGTAGTAAAAACTTTCGCTGAAGCGGTAAGAAAATTTCACATTCAATATACCACCCAGGTTCAATACAGGCGTGTAGATGCCGTTGGGTTGTTCAGGTGTGATTTCGCCGGCTTCAGATACCATGGCGCCGTCGCCGTCAATAGAAGGATTCCAGTCGTCCTGGTTAATATCAAAGCCAACAAACTGCCAGCACTTGTCTTCGAGATACGATTTAACCTGTGAGAGCGCAACACCCGGGCGGGAGTTGAAGTTGTCTGAAGTTTGTGCACTTGCCCCGAGTGAGAGCAATATCCATGCGGATACCAGCCATGTAAAGTTCCGTTTCATTTTTTGTACGTTTCAGAGTTATGAAATAGAAATGCAGCAGATGAATGCAATTCATCGGGGTCATTCAAAGGAGGGAATACAATAAGTTGATTAAAGTAGTACGATACGATGAGAGGCTAAAGCTTGTACGGACTCACATAGGTTGGAGAATCAGGAAAAACTGGTTTTGGAAATCGGCGCAGGGAAGATTGTCCTGCTTATACGGATTGTCAGAGGATTGGTAGGAATCAAGGCAAAAGTAATAGCACAAATTATTAATTGCAAGTACTTCACCGAATTTTTTTTCGTTCAACCTCACTTAACTTGTGCAAAGGTAGTTACCCCGTCCCCTGGAAACAGGTGATTATTAGTAATTATAAGCGTTTGTTACGCTGTAGAATTCATTGAGTTACGAAGGGAAAATAAAATAACAACCACTAATCCCGCGTATTGCTATTTATTATGGCCACCATCATACAGGTAAACGGACTGAGCAAGCACTATGGTGCTATAAAAGCAGTGGATGATATTTCATTTGCGGTGCAGGAAGGGGATGTGTATGGTTTCCTGGGGCAGAATGGCGCCGGCAAATCAACCACCATCCGTATGTTGCTGACGCTGATCACTCCCACAGCGGGAAGTATAGAAATATTCGGACTGGACCTGCAACGCAACCGCAGGGAAATTCTCCGGCAGGTGGGCGCGGTCATTGAAAAGCCTGATCTCTATAAATACCTTACTGCATGGGAAAACCTTTCCCTGTTTGCGAAAATGAGCGGCGTCCGCCTGTTGCGCGAACAACTGGCCGCGCAACTGGAAATGGTAGGTTTGAAAGACCGTATGCACAGCAAGGTGCGCACCTTTTCGCAGGGTATGAAACAACGATTAGGCATTGCCGTGGCATTGGTGCACGACCCGAGACTGATCATATTGGATGAACCGGTAAACGGACTTGATCCGCAGGGCATTGCCGATATGCGTAATCTGATTCTCCATCTCAGCCGGCATATGGGTAAGACCATTATGGTGTCGTCGCATTTGTTGAATGAAATGGAACTGATTGCCAACCGCATGCTGATCATTGACCGGGGACGCAAAGTGGCGGAAGGTGCGGTACATGAATTATTTGATCCTGCCAATATGGTAGTAGAACTTACCGTGCAGAATCCCGATACGGCCATGCAGTTTTTACAAACCAGTCGCTGGAGCGCGCAGGTACAAACGCGGGATGCCAATACTATTGTGCTGCAGATGGACCGTAACGATGTGCCCGCGCTCACAACTGCATTGGTGCAGGCACAGGTAGCCATTGTGGCCATTCAGCCGCGGCACTCTTTGGAATCGTATTTCCTTTCACTTACAACCGCAAACCGGCATGTGGCAACTTTTGCAAATTGAACTGTTTAAAATATTCAGGCGGCCGCGCACCTATATTGCATTTGCGGCCATTACTGCTATTGTACTGCTGATGCAGCTGGCCTTATATCTTGACGGGCGTTCCTACATTGATTTCCTGCTCGGCGCCATTGACCAGTTTCGTGTGGAAGGAGAAATACTCAACGGGTATTTTGTTTGTTATTTCATTTTACAAACGCTGCTGATCCATGTGCCCTTATTGATTGCACTGGTGGGTGGAGATATGATAGCCGGTGAAGCCAATATGGGTACGCTGCGCTTGCTCATCAGTAAGCCGGTGAGTCGCACGACGGTGCTGCTGAGTAAATTTTTAGCCGCTACCATTTATACCTTATTATTATTGTTGTGGATGGCGTTGTTGTCGCTGGTGCTAAGCCTGCTCATTTTTGGCGCCGGCGACCTGGTGGTATTTCACAGCAATATTGTAGTACAGATCAGTGCAGGCGACGTTTTCTGGCGCTACCTGGCAGCCTTTGCATTTGCTGCCATTGCTATGACTACGGTGGCCGCCCTTTCATTTCTGCTGTCGCTTTTTGCGGAAAACAGCATCGGGCCTATTGTGGCTACCATGAGTATTGTGATTTTGTTCACCATACTGACTACGATGGACCTGCCGTTGTTTCTTTCCATCAAACCCTACCTGTTCACATCGCACATGCTGGGCTGGAAAGGTTTTTTTAATGTAGCATCGGATGCGGGACAAAGTGCGGTAGCCGGAACCGTGTATAATATGTCTGCGATTGTGCAGTCAGCAGGGATTTTGTTATTGCATATATTATTATTTGTGTCTGCAACCGTAATTATTTTCCGCCGGAAAGATGTGTTGTCGTAGGCAGATCACATGTGTTTGTGTTTTCCCTCCCCGGTTTTTTTAATGTTATTTTAAGGTGCGCATATTTTATTTTGAATAATTTTGCGGTCGCGGTTTTTTTAATAAACGGTCGTGAGAATTCGTTGCGTCATACAAGTATTGGTATGTATTCTTTTGGCCGGTGGGTTGCACGCGGCTGACCATTCTTTTAGTGTGACGCACCCTGCCACTGGTGCGGTAGCTGTAATAGAACAGGAAACCCGGTGGACGTTTGAGCAGGAAAACCGCTTCTCCGAAAGAACGGACCAGCGTGAAGAGCAAAAATTCCGTTCGCGCAGCCGTGGCGTATTCTTCTTTACTGCGGCGAATATTTCGCAAACAGACAAGTCGGGCAATACACTCTACTGTGCTATCAAAGAGCCATTGTATGGCGACAACAGTACGTTAATACTTCCATTCTATTACATCTTTCTTTTCCGGCTTACCTTGTTTTGAAAGGTTGATGTGTTTTTTTACACATCATGCAACCCTCTTCTTGTGTTTTTCATTTTACTGATCTGCTAAACGAAGTGCATCTGGTTTCATGTACAATGTAACTGCGTTTACAGGTTGCCGTTTATCCATAAACTTTTATTGAGCTTATGAAACTTGTACACGGTATAGGTCTTGTGTGCATGCTCTATGCAGCAGCATGCACCGCCAAAGGAAGCGCCAAAACAGAACCGAAAGAAATTGAATTGCCGGTGTTGCAACTGGGCTTCAAAGACACTACGCTGCAGAAATCTTATGTTGCCACCATCAATGCTTTTCAGAATGTGGAATTGCGGGCCAAAGTGTCTGGCTTTCTTGAGAAAATCCTGGTAGATGAAGGACAGCTGGTGAAGAAAGGCCAGCCGCTCTTCCGGCTGAACGATGCTGAATTCAAAGTGCAGTTGTCGGAAGCAACGGCTTTTCTCAGTAGCGCCAGGGCCGAAGCAAAAGAAGCAGAAGTGGAGCTGTCGCGTGTACAGGGACTGGTAGAGAAAAAAGTAGTGTCGCCATCCGAGCTGGAACTGGCAAAAGCCCGCCTGGCCGCAGCAGAAGCACGCATACAGGAAGCGTTGGCCCGCGAAGAAAATGCGCGCATACGACTGGGCTATACACTGATCTGCGCCCCTTTTGATGGCATCATAGACCGCATACATCATAAGCTCGGCAGTTTGATTACCGAAGGCGCCCTGCTTACTACGGTATCGGATATTCACCAGATGCATGTGTACTTCAATGTATCGGAAAATGAATACCTCAACTATGTAAAGAACGATAAAGGGCCCGGCAAACCGGGACAAAAAGTAAACCTGATGCTGGCCGATGGAACCATATATCCCTATGCCGGTAAAATAGAAACGGTAGAAGGAGAATTTGAACCGGGTACCGGCAACATTGCCTTCCGCGCAAGTTTTCCCAACCCGTCGCGCCTGCTGAAACACGGCGCCAGCGGCAAAATCATTCTTACCTCAAAAATCTCCGATGCTTTGCTGATACCGCAAAAAGCAGTGTTTGAGATCCAGGACCGGAACTACGTATTCGCCCTCGACAACAACAATACCGTGCGCATGAAAAGTTTTGTGCCCGATACGCACGTAGAGGATTTTATACTGGTGAAATCCGGGCTGGATGAGAATGACAAAATCATTTACGAAGGTGTGCAAAACATTCGTGAAGGCAGCAAAGTGATTCCCAATTTTATTTCAATGGACAGTCTGCTGGCAGTTGCAGCAGATTGAAATGATGCGCAATGGAGCGGCATATCTAACCCCCAACACTATGGTTGAAACGTTTATCAGGCGACCTATACTGTCGCTGGTGATTTCATTGTTGATTACCCTGCTGGGCGTACTGGCGTTATTCTCCCTTCCCGTTACACAGTTTCCTGATATTGTGCCGCCTTCGGTGGTGGTGACCGCCAACTACAATGGCGCCAATGCAGAAGTATGTACCAAAGCCGTAGCAACGCCGCTGGAACGCGCCATCAATGGTGTGCCCGGCATGACCTACATGAACTCAGTGAGCAGCAACAACGGT
>Ga0164243_10009888_pt1 | contig 13793 bp, 14 predicted proteins | sample OricompcompostOP_FD_108781 | JGI IMG/M metagenome (GOLD analysis project Ga0164243, IMG submission 108781) | Organic Plus compost microbial communities from Emeryville, California, USA - Original compost - Organic plus compost (OP) | ecosystem: Engineered > Solid waste > Mixed feedstock >... | reverse complement strand
TATCCGGCCGGGCCGGCTACCTCTGCGGCACGGCCCGGCGGCCGCGCCGCCTCGCGACGTACGGCAGCACGAACAGGTAGAGACCGGTGACCAGCAGCAGCGCGAGCGGCAGCAGCGGCACGTAGGACACCCAGACGACGGGCTCCTCCCGCGCCAGGGCGACGACGGTGGCGACGACGGTCACCGTGAAGGCGACGGCCAGCCAGCGGTGGATCTGCCGGACCCAGGCGTTCCCGGACATCGGAACCTCCTTCGAACGAGCGGTGCCCGGCGGGCTGCCGGGCGGGACGTCCACGCCGGTCACGCTAGCCACGACCCGGCGACCGACGCTTCTCGATTCCTGACCGGCCCGCCGTCCGGCCGGTGACGCCGCCCGCCGGTCGCCGGGCCCGGGCGGTGACTAGGGTGAGGGGCGTGCTTCGTCAGGTGTCCGCCACCCGCTACGTGACCCCGCTGCGGGAGGGCGGCTCGCTGCCCGGCGTCGTCGAGGCGGACGACCTCGGCACGTACGTGATGAAGTTCCGCGGCGCCGGGCAGGGCCCCAGGGCGCTCGTCGCCGAGGTGATCTCCGGTGAGTTGGCGCGGCGGCTCGGGCTGCCCGTCCTGGAACTCGTCATCGCCCACCTCGACCCGGTCGTGGCGCGCGCCGAGCCGGACGAGGAGGTCCAGGAACTCATCAAGGCGAGCGCCGGCGACAACCTGGGCATGGACTTCCTGCCGGGGGCACTCGGCTTCGATCCCGTCGCCCATCCGGTGGACGCCGAACTCGCCTCGCGGACGCTGGTGTTCGACGCGTTCGTGGAGAACGTGGACCGGAGCTGGCGGAACCCGAACCTGCTCGTGTGGCACGGCGGGCTCCGGCTCATCGACCACGGCGCCACGCTGTACTTCCACCACAACTGGGCCCGGGCGGCGAGCGTGGTGCACCGCCCGTACCAGTGGGACGACCACGCCCTGAAGCCGTACGCGACGGCGCTGAGGGAGGCTGGTGAGGAGTTGGCCCCACGGCTGACGCGGGCGCTGCTGGACGAGGTCGTCGCCCTGGTGCCCGACCAGTGGCTCGACGATCCCGAGGCGGAGCGGGACGCGTACCGGGAGCATCTGGCGGCGCGGGCCGCGAAGCCGGAGGCGTGGTTGCCGTGAGGAGTCCCTACGAGTACGCGGTCATCCAGGCCGTTCCCCGGATCGAGCGGGGCGAGCTGATCAACGTCGGGGTGCTGCTCTACTGCCAGCAGAGGGACTTCCTGGCCGCGCGGACGCACCTGCACGAGGGACGCCTGCTCGCGCTGGATCCGGACGCCGACCTGGAGGGCATCCGGGCGGCGCTGGCGTCGTGGGAGACCACGTGCGCCGGGGACGGTGCGTCACGGGTGATGTCGCTGGGGGAGCGGTTCCGGTGGATGGTCGCACCGCGCAGCACGGTCCTGCGGGCCGGGGCGGTCCACATGGGGCTCGCCGAGGACCCGGAAGCCGAACTGGACCGGCTGCTCACGTTGCTGGTCCGCTGAACGCCCCGCCGGCTCAGGCCAGGGCCAGTTCGGCGGACGCCGCGGCCGGCTCCGGGGGAGTGGCGACGGCGTGGCCGGGCAGCGAGCGCCCGGGGTCGACGACGGACGTCTCGATGCCGAGGGCCTCGGCGTGGGCCGTCATGTCCGCGAGGCACCGCCGGCCGGCCGGATCGGTGACCCGTGCCCGGCTCAGGTCGATGGTCAGCCGCCGCGTCGGTGGGCGCAGCGCGCCGTCCAGCACGCTCCGCACGTCGCCGGCGGTGCTCGCGTCCACCGTCCCCTCGACGCACACCCACCGGTGACCAGCGATCGCCGGCAACGCCGTGACCGCGAACGACATCACGCCCTCCCCTGCTGCCGTCGCTGACCGCACGCCGCTGACCAGCGAGCATCCGCGGCGCTCCCCTCATGGTTTTAGCACTCTGACGGCAGGAGTGCCAGCGGGGGGCGCGTGCCGCGTCGGCGGCTGCCGTACGCACGGCAGCCGCCGACGTCCGACTCCCGTGCGGCGGAGGCCGACCGGCGGATCAGTCCAGGGCGTCCTTGACCTTCCGGACGACGTTGGTCAACCCCTGGGCGTGCGCGCCACCGGCGTCGCCGGGCTTGCCGGGCCCTCGCGACCCGTCGTAGGTCGCGTACAGCTTCGGGTCCGGCGGCGGGGGCAGGGCCGTGTCGTCGGTGAGCGCCACGGGTTCCGCCTGGTAGGTCAGGTCCGGCCCGCCGATGAGGCTGGGGCCCTGCGCCCAACGGCCCTCACCCGCCCGGCTGTCCGTGGTGAAGCTCCAGAAGGTGTGGTTCTGGTCCTTGTTCTCGATGTCGCCGTTGGAGTTCTCGATGCCGTGCTCGACGAAGCCGTCTTCGATGAGCTGCTCGATCCCGAGCAACCACTGCTGCTGGTGGTAGGTGTCGCGGGCGAGGTTGAACCGGAGCATCTCCTTGACGCCGGGGTCGTCGGTCATGTTCATGACGCGGCTGGTCTGCAACCGGCTCTGTGCCTCGGCCGCGACGTTGGAGCGGAAGTCGGCGAGCAGGTTGCCGCTCGCGACGATGTAGCCGGCGTTCCAGGGCACGCCCTGGCTGTCGCGCGGCAGTGGCGATCCGCCGCCGACGATGGCGTGCTGCGGGTTCATGCCGCCGATCACGGCGGCGAGCACCGGGTTGGCGGCGACGGCCTTCTCGGTGGTCTCGGCGGGGGCGCCCTCGAGCAGGCGGGCGAGCATCGTGGTGAGCATCTCGACGTGACCGATCTCCTCGGTCCCGATGTCCATGATCATGTCCTTGTACTTGCCGGGAACCCGGCAGGTCCACCCCTGCCAGAGGTACTGCATCATCACGGTCATCTCGCCGAACTGGCCGCCGAGGACCTCCTGGAGCTTCATGGCGAACAGGGCGTCGGGCTTCTCCGGCTTGGCCTGGAACTGTAGGTGTCGGTCGTGTCGGAACACGCTGGCCTCCCTCTGGGTGTCACGGTCGTGGTGCCGCTGCGGAGGTACCTACCCGACCCGCTGGCCCCCGCGGGTCCGCTCTGGCCCGGGCGGGCCACCGGGCCGGCGCGGTCAGCGCGCGGGCGCCGGCTCCTTGGGATGCCGCCGCCACGAGATCGTGTCGGAGATGACGACGAGGGTCAGGACCACGTTGACGGTGGTGGTGACCAGCATCGGCGGGATGGCCACGGTGGTGGGCACGACGACGGCGAGCAGCAGCAGCCCGACGACCCGGGACCGGGCCACGCGGCTGAACGTCAGCTTGTCCAGCAGCATCCGGCCGACGAGGAAGACGGCCGGACCGCCCGCGATCGCCGCCACCCACACGATGTTGTTGTGCCCGACGGGGTGCGACACGATGACGTCCTCGCTCGCCGCGCTGATCACCAACCCGGCGATCAGGATGAGGTGCAGGTGCGAGAGGGACCGGCTGTAGCGGGCCGGATCGCGGCTGGCCACGATGCCGGCCGGCAGCAGTACGCCGGCGCGGTAGAAGTAGATGCGCCACAGCAGCACGGTCGTCCAGAACGAGACGACGAGCGCGAGGATCCGTTCGATCTCGTAGTGGTACTGGGCCAGCTTGAGCGCCGGCGCGATGATCTTGTCGCCCAGGGCGATGATCGTGAACTGCTGGAACCGCTCGGCCAGGTGGTCGGCCGACGAGGTGAGCCCGTGCCCGCGCAGGTCGTACTCGGGCAGCCGCAACTCCGCGCTGGAGTAGTCGATGACCAGGGCCACCGTCCACAGCAGGAGCCGGGCGTCGTCCACGACCCCGCCGGCCACCCACAGTCCCGCCGACAGGATCCACCAGGCCACCTTCCGCCCGCCCGCCGCGGTGACGCCACCACGGCGCAGCGCCCGGACGACGAAGACGGTGCGCCCGACCTGACTGACGACGTAGAGGCCGGCGAACAACAGCGCCTGGTCGCCGAACGCGGTCGGCACGGCGACCGACATCAGCAGACTGGCCAGCATGACGGTGACGATCAGGGTCTGCACGCTCGGCCGGTCCGGGTCGAGCCGGCCGGACATCCACGTGGTCAGCACCCAGATCCACCAGAACGCCGCGAGGAGCAGCATCACCCGCCACAGTCCGGCCCAGGTGAGATCGGCGAACAGGAAGTTCGACAGCCGCGTCACCGCGAACACGAAGACCACGTCGAAGAAGAGTTCGACGTAGGTGGCCCGCCGGGGACGGTTGGGGCGCCGGAGCAGTTCCAGCGCGCGACCCGCCGTCACGGCGTCGGGATCCTTCGTGTCGGTCGCAGCGGCATCGCCGGAACACTCGCAGCTTCGACGGCTGGGCCCTGCCGGAACGGACAGTTCCCAGGAGGCGGATGAGGAGGTCGTGCCATCGGGCGCGGCGCCACGGGCCGCGCTGCCAGCATGTCGCAGGCGCGTCGGGAAATCCGGAGGATGCCGCAGGTCCGCCGGGCGGCGTACGGCGGATCGGCCGTCGTGGGGGCGGTGAAGATGCTTCAATCGGATCAAACCGAACGTTTGTCAGGAACGCGGACGAAGTCCGCCCCGCCGAGGAGCCCGGGATGCAGCTGACCGCCACCGACAACCACGCCGTCGCCCAGGCCGTGCACGACATCGGGTCCGCCCTCTGGTTCGGTGGCACCGTGATGGGCGTCGCCGGGGTGAACAAGTCGGGCAGCGACCTGCGGGACGGCATCGACCGCATCCGGGTCGCCGAGTCGGCGTGGGGCCGGTTCGGGCCCGTGCAGTGGCTCGGCATCGGAGCCACGCTGCTCGCCGGCGCGCAACTGGCCCGGGTCGGCGGGCGGCGCATGGCGTTGCAGAAGGGGTTCGGGACGGTCGGCGCCGTCAAGGCCGGACTGGCGGTCGCCGGCGCCGCGGCCACCGCCTACGCCGCCTACTGCGGGAGCAGGATCGGCCGGCTCGCCGAGGAGGCCCACCGCCGCGGCGACCGGGTCGAGGTACGCGACGCGACCCTGCCGACCCCGGAGACACCGGCCGAGATCGCCGTCTGGCAGCGGAGGCAGCGGCTGGTGCAGTACCTGGTGCCGGTGCTCGCCGGGGCGAACATCGCCTGCGGCTCGTACCTCGTCCAGTCGTACCGCATGGGAGCGACCGGCAAGGGCGTCCTGCGGCGCCTGCTGCCGGACTGAGCCGGCGGTCACGCGAGCGCAGGCCGGGGAGGGACGGCCCGCACACAGGTCGGAAGGAGACGACGGTGGCCCGGACAGCCCCGGTACCGGACGTCCGGGCCCGGTTCGCCGCGGGCGCGCCTGGGCGTCGACCCCTGACCCGGGCGGCCGTCGGCGGCCTGGCCGCACACGTGTTCTTCGAGCTGGGGGCCGGCGTCGGTATGCCGCTGGCCTCGGTGGTCGGTCCGTACCCCGCCGCCACCGCCTGGGGGTTGGGCACCGCCGCCGTCTGGCGCGCCGCCGGCCGTCCGTCGCCCTCGGCCGACCGCCTGCTGGCCGCGGCGAACGGCTTCGGCCTGGCCGCCGTGGTGGCGCACCTCGCCGGGTGGCCGACCCGGACGCGGTTCGGTGTGCCGTGGCTGCGGACGTGCGAAGGGCTCGGACCCGACCTGATGCGGTACTACAACCCCATCATCTACGTCTCCGGGGCCGCCTGCCTGCTGGCGATCCTCCGCGAGAACCGGACCGCGCCCGTGGCGCTGCCCGCGCTCATGCTCGGCCTCGCTCCGGCGCTCGTCGCGATGCAGCACGCCGAGCACCGGCGGCTGAAGGCGCGGGCCCGTCGCCGCCGTGCCTGGTGGAACCGCAGGCTGTGACCCCGTCAGGGGCCGTCGGGCGGCTCAGCGCACCGCCCCGTGGCGGAGTACCGCGTGCGCGCCCACGGTCTGGTTGACGATCTGCGTGACCCGTACGTCGACCGCGACGCTGGCCAGCGCCACCGCGTCCGGGCGGCTGACGCCGTACGAGCGCTGGACGAGCGTCAGCATCGAGTCGAGGGCCATGAACACGGCGTCGTCCACGGTCGCGCCGACACCGAGGGTCAACCAGGCGTCGGCGGTGCGGGCCACCGGGCCGGTGACCGGGAAGTCGTCCCGGACATCGAAGGTGAGCCTCACCTCGTCCATCGGGCACTCGATCGCGGTGCCGCCGATCTCCCCGTCGCCCTGCGCGGCGTGACCGTCGCCCACGGAGAACAGCGCGCCGTCGACCGGGATCGGCAGAAGGAGCGTGCTGCCGGCGGTCAGTTCCTTGCAGTCCAGGTTGCCCCCGCAGGGCCGGGGCGGGATCGTCGAGTGCCGGCCCGGCTCGGCCGGCGGCATCCCGAGCACCCCCATGAACGGGCGCAGCGTCACCGTGTGGCCGTGCTGGTTGCGGCCGACCATCCGCACCGGGTCCAGTTCCCAGGCGTGCACCACCCCCTCGCCCTCGTCGACGCCGTACCGCTCGTTGAACGCGCTCGGCCAGCCGCCGGCCACGGTGGTGCCCCAGGTCGCCGGGACGATCGCGTCGACGCGTACCTCGAGGGTCTGCCCGGCGCGGGTGCCGCGGACCGCGACCGGACCGGTCAGCGCGTGCCCGCAGTCGGGCTGGTACTGCGGGGCCCGTGGACGGTCCCGGTGCGGCCCGCCCTGGTACGGGCCGGCCGACCACCAGCAGTCGAGGGTGCGGTAGGTGACGGTGTCGCCGGGGTCGACGGTGAGCACGGGCGCCAGGTCGGGGGAGAAGTGGCCGTGGAGGGTGTCGTCGCCGGGTTCGAGGGTGTGTCGCATTCTGCGCAGGCTAGTTGCCGCGGGGTGGCCGGGGCGATCCCGGCGGACGCCGAGGGGCCGGCCCGTCGGGGCCGGCCCCTCGCCCACCACCCACCGGCACGCGACCGGGCCGCGGTGTCAGGACCAGATGCGGTCGTGGGAGTTGGCCTTGTCCCACTCCGGGGTGGGATTGAAGTAGCCCTCGTCCGGGTCCATCCGGCGCTTGACCTCCTGCTCGTTCAACTCGATGCCCAGGCCGGGGCCCTGCGGCACCGTGTAGAAGCCGTCCTTCACCAGCGGCTTGGCCGGGCCGTTGATGATGTTGTCCCAGCCCTCGACCTCGAACGAGTGGTTCTCCAGGGCGACGAAGTTCTGCGTCGCCGCCGCGATGTGCACCGCCGCCATGGCGCCCACCGGCGAACCGGCGTAATGGAGGAACATGGGGACGCCGTGCTCCTCGGCGTAGTCGCCGATCTTCTTGGTCTCGAGGATTCCGCCGGCGGTCGCCGGGTCGGGGTGGACGATGTCGACGGCCTGCTCGTCGATGAGCTTCTTGAACGGCTCGAGCCCGTAGATGTCCTCGCCGGTCATCACCGGTACGTTCGTGGCCGCCCGGAACTGCTTGAACTGCTCGGTGTACATCCACGCCACGACGTCCTCCATGTACGCCGGGGCGTACTCCTCGAGACGCTGGGCCAGCTTGATCTGGTCGTTGATCCCGAAGTGGCCCATGTGGTCGTGTCCGATCGGCACCCCGTACCCGACCACGTCGCGGACGGTCTCGACGTAGTCGGCCATCGCGTCCAGGCCCTTGCGGGTCAGCTGGATCCGGGTGAACGGGTGCGTGGTGGCGCCGTACCCGCCGGGCGTGAAGTTGTACTGGGCCAGGTCGCCCGGCCACAGGTTCCGGCCGTTGAAGGCGCCCTTCACGTTCTGGATCATCTCGATGCCCAGGTCCATCTTGAGGAACGTGTAGCCCTCCTTGACCCGGGCCTTCAGGCGCTCGGCGTACGTCTTGGGGTTCGTCGACACCGCGGCGTCGGCGTAGGCGCGGACCTTGTCGCGGTACTTGCCCCCGAGCAGCTGGTAGACGGGCACGCCGTACGCCTTGCCGGCGATGTCCCAGAGCGCCATCTCCACGGCCGACACCCCGCCGCCCTGGCGGCCGTGCCCGCCGAACTGCTTGAGCATCTTGAACAGCTTCTCGACGTTGAGCGGGTTCTGACCCAGGAGCCGGCTCTTCAGCAGCAGCGCGTACCGCCGGTCCGCGTCGTCACGCACCTCGCCCAGGCCGTAGATTCCCTGGTTGGTGTCGATGCGGATGATGGTGCTGCGGAAGGGCACACCCCGGAGGGTGACGGTGCGCATGTCGGTGATCCGAAGATCCGACGGGCTGGACGTCTTCGACACCTTCTGGCTGGCGTACGCCACCTGGTCCTCGATGGGGGCCGCGACGAGGCCGGCCAGGCTCAGGCCGCCCGCGCCGGCCGCGGCCATACCGAGGAATCCCCGTCTTCCGAGATTCGAATTCGCCGTCATGATTACCTCTCTGTGCGATTGCCGGGCATCCGGTGGTAGGTTCGGTGGGACCGGAATGGTGAGCTGGAAATGCCCCTCTCGATTCGGCCCGGCATCGTGTCGTCCGGTGCGGACGCCAGCGCGCGTCCGGCTGCGGGCGTCCCGCCGGAATGGCGGATCGACCTGCGCCGGGATGCATCGCGATGATCCGGGGCTCGTGGGCCCAGACGCTAATGGCCGCCGCGCGGGCGTGTTAAGAACGAGTTACGGATGCGCCCATCCGGATCCCGAATTACCGCTGCCGGAGCTGGATGGAGCCGCCACCTCCGACGGTGGTCGTGCGCGGCAGATTACGAATGACGTCAGTGGATATGTCAGGAATTCACCGCCGGCCCCCACAAGAAACGGAGCCCGCTGATGGCCGACCTCACCATCCGACCGATGACCGCAGGCGACGCGGACCGGGTGCTGGCGATCTACCAGGCCGGCCTCGACGGCGGGAACGCCAGCTTCGAGACCGTCGCGCCGACGTGGACGGCGTTCGACGCCGGCCGGCTGGCCGACCACCGGTTCGTGGCGGTCGACGGTGACGGGACCGTGCTGGGGTGGGTGGCCGTCTCACCGACCTCGGCCCGCGCGGTCTACGCCGGCGTCGTCGAGCACTCCATCTACGTGGACCCGGCCGCCCAGGGCCGCGGCATCGCCCGGCTCCTCCTGGACGCCCTCATCGCCTCGACCGAGGCGGCGGGCATCTGGACGATCCAGTCGGGGATCTTCCCGGAGAACGCGGCGAGCCTCGCCCTGCACGAGCGGGCCGGCTTCCGGGTGATCGGCACCCGGGAGCGGGTGGGGCGGCACCACGGCCGCTGGCGGGACGTCGTCCTGCTGGAACGCCGGAGCCCCGTCGTCACCTGAGGCCACCGGCCGCGCCGCGCCTCGACCGGTGCGGCCTCCGTTTGCCGGCACGGCCGCGGGGTACCGACGGGGGATGACCACACCTGAGCACAGCCGGCGGCAGCAGGAAGACGACGCACTCGAACGCGGCGAGGTGTATCAGGACGTCGAGGGCAACCGGACGGCCGACCCGCGCGCCGGAGCGGCCAACGCCCACAGCGACGCCGACCGCAACGCCGAACACCTGAGCCGCGGCGAGGTCGGCCCGGGCGTACCCGAGGCGTAGCCCTTCGATACTCGCGGCTTCCTGATCGCGGGCGGATGCGGCCCCGGGCCACGGGCGGCTCGCCCGTGGCCCGGAACCGGCAGCTCAGAGCCGCGCGACGCCGGCCGCGGCGGCCTCCTGCACCGCCGAGGCGCGGCGGGCCTGCGCCCGCTGCTCTCCGGCGTCCTCCCGGTCGGCGGCGGCCGCGGCCCGGGCCGTCCGGGACGTGGTCGTGGCGCCCGCCTGGTCACCGGTCACGCCACCGCGGATCCGGTTGTTGGCGGCCACCTGGGCGACCGGGTCGTTGGCCGTGAGGGCCAACTGGCCGTCGATGATGTTGTCGTCGACGGTGACGCCGCCCGTGGTGCTGCTGATGCTCACGTCCCGGCCCCAGTAGCCGCCGGAGGCGCAGCTGTCGAGGGTGCCGTTCGGTCCCAGTTGCACGCCACCCAGGTTGCCGGCGAAGGTCGCCCGCCCGCGGACCGCGCTGCCGCAGACGACGCTCCCGGTGCTGCTGTTGAGCACCGACAGGGTGCCGTCGACGAACGAGTCGTGCACGTCGGTGTAGTAGGTGCCGGTGCTGTTGACGTTGCGTTCCACCTGGGTGTTGCGGTCGAGCCGGACCTCCCCGGCCCCGACGACGACGTTGCCGGCGATCGTCGACCCCTCCACGAAGAGGAAGCTGTCGATGGTCGCCGAACCCTTCGGTCGCACGGTCACGGCGCCGGTGCGCGCGTCCCTGAGGAACGCGCCGTACCCGCCGGCGGCCAGCACGACCTGACCGCCGACGGTGGTGTCGGTGGCGTCCAGGTAGCCGTCGGCGGCGACGCGCACCTCGCCGCTGACGTTGCCCCCGACGACCACCAGGTTCGCGCCGGCCGCGACGCTCACGTTGCCGGTGATCGTCGTGCCGGTGAGCGTGCAGGACTTGCCGGCGGGCACCAGCAGGTCGTTGGGCACCGTCACGGCGCCGCCGGTGCCGACGCAGTGGGTGACCAGGTCGGCGTGCGCGCTGGGCGCCACCACCAGCAACGAGGCGGCGACGACGGCGCTCACGGTGGCCAGCTTGGTGACGGTACGTCTGGGCATCGCGGTACTCCCTGTGGGTGAGGTTCGATACGTCATGCGCCGATGTCCGATCGGGCCGCGGCCCGGACGATGGCGCCCTGCTGCCGCTTGGTCAGGGTGCCGGCGGTCACGAGGGTGGCCGTGACCGTCTCGACGTGGCGGACGAAGGCCGCGTGGCTCGGGTACGCGGCGCCTTCGTCGATCAGGTCGTTGATCGTGCAGCCGTTGCCGGTGTCGACGTTGGCCACCCCGGTGTCGTCACCGTCGACGACCACCGTGTCCCGCGTGTCCGACCCGGGGCAGGCGTCGGTGCCGTCGGAGACCACGGTGAACGTCACCGACTGCTCGGCGGAGGTGTTCCCGGCGGCGTCGGTCGCCCGGTACCGCAGGGTGTGGGCGCCGGTGGCGCGGACGGAGAGCGGCCCGGCGTACGTCGTCCAGCCACCGGCGTCGAGCGCGTACTCGACGCGCGCGACTCCGGAGTCGTCGTCGGTCGCCGTGACCGTCACCGTCGCGACGCCCACGTACCCGCCGTTCTCGTCCCGCTCCCCGGTGACCGTGGCCGAGACCGTCGGCGGGGTGGTGTCCTCCACCGGCGGGGGAACCACGGTGAAGTGGGCCATCCGCTCCGCCGAGGTGTTGCCGGCGACGTCGGTGGCGCGGTAGTGCAGCATGTGCGTCCCCGGCTCGTCGACCACGACCGGCGCGGTGTACGCGGTGAAGGCGGCCCCGTCGAGCGAGTACTCGATCGACGCGACCCCGGACCGGTCGTCGGTGGCGGTCAGCGTGGCGGTGGCCGTACCGACGTAGTTGCCGTCGCCGTCCGTCTCGCCGGCCAGGTCGGCGGTCACCACCGGCGGGGTGGTGTCCTCCTCGCCGGGCTCGACGACCCGGAACGACACCGACCCGACCTCGCTGGTGTTGCCGGCGTGGTCGGTGGCCCGGAACTGCACCGAGTGGTCGCCGACGGCGGTGACCCGCACCGGCGCGGTGTACGGCTGGAAACTCGTGTCGTCGACCTGGTACTCGACGGTGTCCACCCCCGACCCCGCGTCGGTGGCCGTCACGGTCACCGTGGCGGCGCCGACGTAGTTGCCGTCCTGGTCGCGGTCGCCGGTGACCGTGGCGGCCACCTCGGGCGGTGTGGTGTCGGTGCCGCCGCCGTCGGTCACCACCAGTTCACCGACCATCTGGCCGTGGCCGGGGATGGCGCAGAAGTAGCGGTAGCGGCCGGGGCTCAGGGTCACGGTCACCTCGTGCCGCCCGTCGCTCGGGTCGTACGGGTTGGCCAGGATGTTCACGGTGACGTCGTGGTTGTAGCCCTCCGTGGTGGTGTCGAACGTCAACGTGTGCGGCATACCGGTGGTGTTGCCGGTGGCCGCGCTGTTCTCGAAGACGATCGTCGTCTGGCCGGCCACGGCCTGGGTGGGCGCGGACTTGTAGCGGGTGATGTCGTCGTCGGCGGTCCAGGTCAGCACCTGCTCGGCGACGCGCGGGGCGGCCGTGGCGGACCCACCGGCCATCGGGAGCACCGCGAGCAGGAGGGCGGCCAGCACCGCTGTCAGTCGTCTGTTCATGCCGTCTCCTAGAGTTCGCGCACGCGGATGTTGCGGAACTCGATCAGGTCGTTGTCGCCGTGGTTCTGCAGCCCGACGAAGCCGCGGAGGAACTGCCGCAGGTCGGTCGGCGGGTCACCGGCCCGCGAGGACTGCTTGCCCGGGGTGTTGTCGAACTCGTTGATCACCACGCCGTTGCGGACGATCGTGTAGTGCTGCCCGACGACCCGGATCTCGTAGTCGTTCCACTGCTCCTTCGGGGTGGCGCCGGCCTGGGCGAGCGGCACCGGGTCGAAGTTGTAGACCGAGCCCGTCTTCTGCGGCTCGCTGCTCTCACCGTCGTAGATCTGAATCTCGTGGCCGCAGTAGATGGCCACCCACGCCGGTGAGGTGCGGGCCGATCCGACGGTGCCGCAACTGCCGGGCGGGCGCTCCTCCAGCGGGATCCGCGGATCGGGGAACCGGGTGAGGACCCCGCTGTTGGCGCGGCCCGTGCCCGGCGCGATGTCCCGGAACTGGAGCTTCAGCGAGAAGTCGGCCAGCTCCCTGGTGTGCCAGAGCATGCCCAGCCCGCCGCTGGAGCGCAGCGACCCGTCCGGCTGGATGCCGAACGACCCGGACGGCGCCTGCTGCCAGCCGCGCAGCGACCCGGCCGTGCCGTCGAAGAGCGGCTCGTACCCCGTGTGCCCCTCCCGGCCGATCGGCGAGCCGGCGGCCAGGCGGGTCAGCGTGCCGACCTCGCGGCCGGTGAGCAGGCCGTCGTCCTGCAACGCGCGGGCCACCGTGGTGACGTGCCGCACGAAGGCGTCGTGGCTCGGCCAGGTGCTCTCGTCGTCGATCAGGTCGTTGGCCGTGCAGCCCTGCCCGACCGTGCGGCTCGGCACCCCGGTGTCGGTGTCGCCGAGCCAGACGGTCTCCCGCCGGTCCGGCACCGCGCAGCCCACCGTGACCGTGGTCCGCACCGTGGCCGTCTCGCCGTCGGCGTAGCGGACCGTCAGCCTCGCCGGGTAGGTGCCGACCCGGGCGTACGTGTGCCGCGGGTTCGCCTCGGTCGACGTCGCGCCGTCGCCGAACTCCCAGCGGTAGCTGACGCCGCCCGAGCGGGAGCCGGTGAAGGCCATGGTCAACGGCTTGTTCTGGACGGCCACCGCGTTCGCGGCCGGCGCCGGAGTCGGCGCCCCACCCGTGTAGACGACACGGACGAGCTTCTGGTTGGGGTGCAGGCTGAAGAACCCGCCGCCGTAGTCGAGCATGTAGAGGGCGCCGTCCGGCCCGAACTTGGCGTCCATCCAGCTCTGCAGGCGGTTGTCGCCGTTGCCGCCGGGGATGATGGCCCGCAGCGACTCGGCGAACACCGGCGGTTCGGCGCGCGGCACGCCGGCCGGGTCGACGGTGACGGCCACCCGGTTGTTGGCGTTCGACTGGTCACCGATGAGCCACTTGTCGTCCCAGTGCTCCGGCCAGGCGACGCCGCTGCCGGTGTCGACCCGGTCGCGGTGGTACGTCGGACCGGACATGACGGCCTGCCCGCCGCCCCGCAGGTACGGCTGGGTGTAGGTGGCGTCGGCGGCCACGTACGTCGGGATGCCGCTGCCGTCCGCGCGCTCCGGGAAGACCGGCCCGCCGCCGTCGGGGGAGTACCAGATCATGTTGTCCCGCGCGGGCGGGATGTCGACCAGGCCGGTGTTGCGCGGGGACTCGTTGCGCAGGTTGTCGCAGTCGTACCAGCCGGTGAGCACGCTCGCGTCGGTGTTGCTGCGGTCGCGGTACGGCTGCCGGTTGCCCATGCAGTACGGC
>Ga0164243_10009887_pt1 | contig 13794 bp, 14 predicted proteins | sample OricompcompostOP_FD_108781 | JGI IMG/M metagenome (GOLD analysis project Ga0164243, IMG submission 108781) | Organic Plus compost microbial communities from Emeryville, California, USA - Original compost - Organic plus compost (OP) | ecosystem: Engineered > Solid waste > Mixed feedstock >... | reverse complement strand
TCGAGGAGCTTGGCGGCGTCGCCGATGCCGACGCCGGTCTGGCGTGACATCCACGTCGCCGGGTTCCGATGCCCCGCCCGTCGCCACAGGTTCGATTCGGCCACCCGAGCTGCGGCCAACGCCTTCGCCGCATCGGCAACCCGGGAGATGCGATCGAGCACCTTCACCAGATCGGCCGCGTCACGAGCCGGCACCTGCGCGGGGTCGATCGCCTTGATCTCCGCGGTCAACGACGCCAACACACCCAGCAACGGCCGCGCCACCGGACCCACCCGCAACTCGTCGCGAGGGCTCTCCACCAGCCCGTCCAGCCTCCCGCTCGATTCGCCTCGAATCCCCCCGGATCCCATGCCCCCAACGCTACGCAGGGGGTACGACAGCCCCCGACCAGGAGAAACGGACGGTCGTCGGCGGGTCAGCCGGCGGCGGGCGTCATCGCCAGGAGGCGGCTGTCGGCCAGGGCGGCCGCGCGGTGGACATGGGCGGCCTGGTACGCCTCCGAGGTGACCATGTCGAGGAACGCGGCCCTGCTGGGGTAGCGGACCAGCACGACGTCGTCCCACGCCTCGTCCGAGGGGCCGATGACCATCTCGTCGGCGGAGCCCTGGAACACCACCGAGCCGCCCCGGTCGAGCACCATCTCGATCACGAGGACGCCGTACTGCAGGTAGGCCTCCCGCCCCGTGCGCCCGCTGCCGTCGGAGGCCTCGTCGCGGTAGCGCAGCAGGTTCAGCATCACGACCGGACCCTCTTCGGGCGATCCGGCGAGGGCGGCGAGCTGCTCGGTCGTGGGCGTGACGTGGCCGGTCATGGGCGGAGCCTACGACGGATGGTTCTTGCGCCCCGGCTCGACTCCCGGGCACGATGGCAGCCACATCACGAGTGGCCCGCATCGCCGGGTCCGGCAACCTGGGGCGGACACCCAAGGTGCCAACCCGCCTCCACGGCGGGGATGCGGCCTCCACCAGCCGGTGGCGGCAACGAAGAGTTCGAGGAGCACGATGACCGATCCGACCCGTCGGGCGCCGCTCAGCGCCGACCTGCTGCCCGCCTCCGGGGCGTGGCGGCCGGGTGACCCCGCGGGCGATCGTCGGTTCCACACGTTCGCGGTCGACCGGCCGTTCGTGCTCGAGGGCGGTGGTTCGCTGCGCCAGGTCACCGCTGCCTACGAGACGTGGGGCGAGCTCGACGCCGACGGCTCCAACGCCGTGCTGGTGTGCCACGCCCTCACCGGCGACAGCCACGCCGCCGGGCGCAGCGGCCCCGGCCACCCCACCGAGGGCTGGTGGGACGCGCTCATCGGTCCCGGGCGGGCGCTCGACACCGACCGCCTCCTCGTGGTGTGCGTGAACGTGCTCGGTGGGTGCCAGGGGAGCACCGGCCCGGCGTCGGTCGACCCCGCGACCGGTCGGCCCTACGGCTCCACCTTCCCGGTGGTGTCGATCCGCGACATGGTGCGGTGCCAGGCCGCGGTGGCCGACCACCTCGGCATCGAGCGCTGGCTCGCCGTGGTGGGCGGTTCCATGGGTGGCATGCAGGTGCTCGAGTGGGGGGTGATGTTCCCCGACCGGGTTCGGGGCCTCGTCGCCATCGCCACCACCGTCGCCGCCAGCGCGCAGCAGATCGCCCTCTCCGCGGTGCAGCGCAGCACGATCGCCCTCGACCCGAAGTGGCGCGGGGGTGACTACTACGACGCCGCGCCGGGCGACGGGCCCCACCTGGGCCTGGCCCTGGCCCGCGAGTCGGCCCAGATCAGCTACCGCACCGAACGGGTCTTCAACCAGCGCTTCGGGCGCAAGGAGCTCGACCCGATCGACGACCGCTTCGCCCTGTGGCAGCGCTTCGACGTGGAGGGCTACCTCGACTACCACGGCGCCAAGCTCGTCCGCCGGTTCGACGCCAACTCCTACCTGGTGATCAACCGGGCGATGGACCTCCACGACCTCGGCCGGGGCCGCGGCGGCATGGAGCGGGCGCTCGGCCGCATCACCGCGCCGGTGCTCACCATGGCGATCGATTCCGACACCCTCTACCCCCCGTACCAGCAGGAGCTGATCCACCAGACGTTGTCCTCGCTGGGGCGCGATGCCACCCACGTGGAGATCTCCAGCCCCGACGGCCACGACGCCTTCCTGCTCGAGACCGACGCGGTCGGCGACGCGGTGGTGCCGTTCCTGAACCGACTCGAGAAGAGCGAGCGATGACCGACATCGACCCCGCCGCCGCGGCGGCCCCCTCCCCGTCCTCCGACTCCGGACGGGAGGGTCTCCATCCCGAGACCCGCGCCATCCGGGCGGGTCGGGCGGACAACGACACCGCCCTGGCGCCCATCCTCTGGGCCACCACCACCTTCGTGACCCCGACGGTGGAGGAGGGGCGGCGCATGGCCACCGGCATCGGGGCGGCCCGCTTCTACACCCGCTACGGGAACCCCACGGTGGCCGGGTTCGAGGACGCCATCGCCCAGCTCGAGGGAGCCGAGACCGCCCGGGCGTTCGCCTCCGGGATGGGAGCGATCAGCGCGGTGGTGCTCGGGCTGTGCTCCACCGGCGACCACATCGTCGCCCAGCGCCAGGTCTACGCCGGTACCCAGCTGCTCCTGCAGACGGCGTGCCCGCGCTTCGGCATCGACGTCACGTTCGTCGACGCCGCCACCCCCGGGGCGTTCGCCGAGGCCGTGATCCCGGGGAAGACCACCCTGGTGCTGGCCGAGACCCCGGCCAACCCCCGCCTCGACATCGTCGACCTCGACGAGATCGGTGCGATCGCCGGGCCCATCACGGTGGTCGACTCCACCTTCGCCACGCCGCTCGGCCAGCGCCCGCTCGACCACGGCGTCGACCTGGTGGTCCACTCGGCCACCAAGGCCATCGCCGGCCACAACGACGCCACCCTCGGGGTCGTCGCCGGCGCCGCCGAGCTGGTGAACTGGCTCTACTCCTTCGCCGTGCTCCAGGGGGCGAACGCCTCGCCGTTCGACGCCATGAACGGTCTGCGGGGCCTCCGAACCCTCGGGGTCCGGCTCGAGCGCCAGAGCGCCAACGCCGGTGCCCTCGCGGTGTTCCTCGAGGGTCGACCGGAGGTCGCCGAGGTGCGGTGGCCGGGGCTGCCGTCGCACCCCCAGCACCAGCTCGCCCAGCGGCAGATGACCCTCCCCGGAGGGCTCCTGACCTTCGAACTGGCAGGCGGGATCGAGGCCGGCACCACGTTCGTGGAGGCGCTGGAGATCGCCCAGCTCGCCACGTCGCTCGGCGGACCGGAGACCCTCGTGACCCACCCGGCGTCGACCACCCACGTGAACCTCACACCGGAGGAGCTGGCCACCAACGGGATCAGTCCGGGCACCGTGCGGGTGTCGGTGGGCCTGGAGCACCCCGACGACCTGGTCGCCGACTTCGCCCGGGCCCTCGACGCGGTCGCCGCCCTGGGCTGAGGGGGCTGCCGTGCCGGAGATGCTCGAGATCGAGGTGTACCGCCGCGCCGCGGCCGCCTCGCTCGGCCGGCGCATCGTTGCGGTGGACGCCCCCGACGCGTGGTTCCTGAAGGGGGGTGCCACCGCCGAGCAGGTGGCCGAGGCGCTCGTCGGGCGGCGCTTCGTCGCCGATCGCCGACGAGGCAAGCTCCTCTTGCTCGACACCAGCGACGACGGCCCGACCCTGGGCCTCCGCTTCGGGATGACCGGGGTGCTCGAGCTCGACGGGGTCGCCGCCATCGGCCAGCTCCAGTACGCGTCCCACCGGAAGGACCCGGCCTGGGAGCGGTTCGTGGTGCACTTCGACGGCGGCAGCGCCCTGCGGCTGCGGGACCCCCGTCGGCTCGGCGGGGTGGAGCTCGATCCCGACGAGGAGCGGCTGGGACCGGACGCCGGTGAGGTGGGCCGGGCCGACCTGGGGAGGATCCTGGCCGGCAGCGAGGCGCCGGTGAAGGCCCGCCTGATGGACCAGTCCCGCCTGGCCGGCCTCGGCAACCTCCTCACCGACGAGCTGCTGTGGCGGGCCGGCATCGACCCCGCCCGCCCCGCCGGGTCGCTCAGTCCCGCCGAGGTGCGCCGCCTGCACCAGCACCTGCGCACGACCCTGGAGGTCCTGGGGGAGCGGGGCGGCAGCCACACCGGCGACCTCCAGGACGCCCGCCGGCGTGGCGGGGTGTGCCCCCGCGACGGCGCCCCGCTCGACCGGCGCACCATCGGCGGCCGCACCACCTACTCCTGCCCGCGGCACCAGCGCTGACGGCTGGCACCGGGGGCGGCGGTCGGCCCGGTGCCCGACCGGACAGGCGCCCCGGCAGTAGTCTGAGGGCCTTCGGCCGGCTCCCCCGGGCGGCCGACCGACCATCGAAAGCCCGCCCCTTCGTGCGCACGCCCACCGTCACACGCAGAGCCCGCGCCCTGAAGCGGCTCGGCGCGTCCGTCGTCGCGGTGGGGATGGCCACCGTGGGATGGGCCGTTCCGGCCGGCGCGCAGACCACCAGCACCACCGAGCCGCCGACGACCACGACGACCGAGGCCCCGACCACCACCACGACCGAGGCCCCGACCACCACGACGACCACCCGGCCGCCGTCGACCACCACCACGACGCGGCCCCGCACGACCACGACCACCCGGCCCCCCTCGACCACCACCACCGAGGAGCCCACCACCACGTCGTCGAGCACCACGTCGTCCTCGACGACCACGACGACCGAGGCCCCCGCCGTGGTCGCCCCTCCGGGGTTCTCCACGCCGGACGACGACGGCGACGGTGACGGCGACGGCGGTTGGTCCACCGACACCAAGATCGCCCTGGTCGTCGGCGGCCTCCTCGCGGTCGCCGCCGCACTGGCCGCGCTGGCCGTCGGCTACTGGCGTCGCACCCGCCCCGAGCCCCTCGGTGGTGCGGTGGCCGAGGACGGCGCCGAGGTCCGGGTCCCCGTCGGCCCGGCCCCCGTGCCCGCGGTCGCACCGGCTGGTGCGGCGGCTCGCGGGGAGGGCCCGTCGCTCGCCGCCGACGACCCCCTCCTCCTGCTGCTCGCCGGCCAGGACCTCCCGCCGAGCTCCGGGCCCGCGCCGATCCCGATGCCCACCGAGGCCGCCGACGGCCCGGCACGGGGCGGCGCTGCCCCCGCGGGGAACGGCAGCGGCGGCAACGGCACCAGCGGCACAGGGGGACACGTCCCGTCCGGCGCCGGCGCCGACCCCACGCCCGAGCCCACCCGGCCCGCGACGGCGTCGCCGGCATCGGTGGCGCCGGTCGTGCCGGTGGTGCCCGCCGCACCCCGAGCCGCCTCCGCGGCTCCCGCGCCTGCCCCGGGACCCGCGCCTGCCCCGCGGCCCGAGCCCCGCAGCGGCGTGCGCATCGTCGGGCCGGTCCCACGCGACGGCGACCCGACGCCCACGGCGGCTCCGGCGGTGGAGCCCGCCCCTATGGCCGATGCTCGCCGGCCGGCGGCGTCGCCGCCTCCCGCCGACGAGCCGTTCCGCATCGTCACCCTCGACGAGCTCGAGGGCCGCGACGGCTCCGGCACCTCCCCGGCCTAGGGGTCCCGGGCTCCGACGGTCGACGACGCCGGCGGCCGCGAGGCGCCGAGCTACCGTGAGCCCATGGCCGACTCCCTGGACCTCGATGCCATGCTGCAGCGCTTTCGCGAGCGCGCCCAGGCGGTGAAGGCGCGACCGCTCCCACCCATCGCCGGTGAGGAGCGCACCCGGTTCATCGAGCAGGCGCAGCTCGACTTCCAGGACTTCGCCATCATCGGCGACGCCACGGCGGAGCTCAACGACGGGGTGCTGACCCTCACCGTCGACCTGCGCCCGCCGGAGGCCCGTGGCGACGCCGGTTGAGCCGCCGACCCCGGCGGGGGTCGACGACGCGGCTCGCTTCGCTCGGGCCATGGCCGCCATCGACGAGGCCAACGCCGGTGATCCGGTCACGATCCGCATCGACGGTGTCGAGCGCCCGAAGGAGCAGGCCCACGCCGAGGCCATGACCGAGTGGGTCCTCCGGTTCGACCCGGACGCCGACGAGGCGCAGCTGCTGGCCGCCCGGGCCCACCACCTCCGGCGCTGGGCCCACCCCCGCAGCGCGGAGCCCGAGGGACGGGCCGGCTACCTGCGGTGGCGGGCCGAGGCCAAGCGTCGCCACGCCGCCGAGGTGGGGGAGATCCTCGCCACCGTCGGCTACGACGCGGCCACCATCGAGCGGGTGCAGGACCTGGTGGCCAAGAAGGGCCTGGGCAAGGGGAACCGGCCCGACGTCGACGGTCGGCCCGACCCCTTCCAGGTGCACGAGGACGCCCTGTGCCTGGTGTTCCTCACCACCCAGTTCGACGACCTCATCGACAAGCTCGGTGACGACCGCACCGTCGACGTCCTCGTCCGCACCCTCCCCAAGATGGGCGATCGCGGCCGGGCCGCCGCCCTCGCCCTCGACCTGTCCGAGCGGCAGCGCCGCCTGGTGGAGGCGGCGCTGGCCCGGTTGGCCGACGAGGGGAGCGACGGGTGATCTGCGGGGCCTGCCAACAGGTGGAGGTGTCGGTCGGGGCGGTGTGCCCGCGGTGCGGGATCGTGGCGGTCGCGCCCGAGCTGCTCGACAGCGTGCTCTCCCTGCCGCCCGAGCCGGTGCCCGAGCTGCCCGACGACGAGCCCGAGTCCTTCCGACCGCTCGCCGTCGAGCCCGACGTCTGGGCGGCAGCCCCCGAGCCGCCCGCTCCCGGCGCGTGGGACCAGCCGACGGAGGCCTCGCCCGAGCCGTCGGCCCCTCCGGCGCCACCGTCGGTGCCGTCGCCGACCGGCCCGCCCCTGCCCCGGCGCACGCCCCTCGACGAGACCGCGCCGCAGTGGGGGCCGCGGGAGCACCCGCCGGCCGTGCTCGCCCCTCCGGCGCCGCTTCCTCTGGACGCGCCGCCGCCTCGGGTGAAGCGCCCCCAGGGCACCGGCCTCCCCTCGGGCATCGCCGGTGCGGCCTCGGCCACACCGCCGCCGGCCGAGCACCCGGTCCCGCCGGCGGCGCCGCTCTCGGTGCCCCAACGGCCCACCCACCCCCGGGTGCGGCGCTGGTTCGGTCGCGGGAGCGAGGAGGCCTCCACCCCACCCCCGGCAGCCGGGCCCGAGGCGGTGCCGGTCGAGGTGGCGCCCGACGGGCCCTTCCCCGGCGCTCCCGCCGGCCTGCTCGACGGGGTCGACCCCGAGCCCGACCTCGGTCCCGGGGTGATCGACCCGGGCGGCCTCGAGGCGGCCATGGGCCGCATGTCCACAGGTGCCCGCCGGGCCGCGCTGGCGCCGCTGGCCACGGTGGCGGCGTTGCTCGAACCGGGGGAGCGGGCCGAGGCGGTCGTGCAGGGCGAGTACCAGCACCGACCGGCGGTGGTGGTGCTCACCGACCGGCGGGTGCTCATCGCCAACGACCGCCGATGGGCGCCCGACGTGCGCAGCCTCGTCTTCGAGGCCCGTCTGAAGGTGCACGGCTGGCAGGACGAGCGCCGGGCGACCCTCGTCTTCGAGCTCGACGGGGTCGGCGTGGCGGTGCGGGCCATCAGCGACCGGCCCCTGGCCGTCGACCTCGCGCAGCGGGTCCGGTCCCGCTGCGCCGGGGAGGGCCCCGGAGCGCGGTCCTGACCCTCGCTTTGGACCGTCGCAGCGAGGTCGCTATCATGACGGCTCCACGCGGACGTGGCTCAGTTGGTAGAGCATCACCTTGCCAAGGTGAGGGTCGCGAGTTCGAATCTCGTCGTCCGCTCCAGAACCCCCTCTCCGGAGGGGGTTCTCCCGTTTTCGGCCGCACCCTGGGGCAGGGTGGCGAGCGGCCCCCGTCCGGGTCGAGGCACCGGGGCCGACCCTCGACGGCCGGCGTCGGCCGGGTCCACGTGGTCGGGTGCGGTTCCCGGGGCGGGATCCCTGCGAACATGGTCGGAGTGTCAGGCACAGGCGGCAGCGGACCAGAGGGCGGCGACACCACCGTGATCACGTCGCGTCACGCCGAGGCCCCCGCGCGCCCGGCCTCCGGCGCGGAGCCGGAATTCAGGAGGTCCTTCCGGCGCTGGGGCGGGGCCACCTTCCTCGTCGTGACCGGCGCACTCCTCGCCCTGAGCCTCAGGGCGACGGACGGACGGTTCATCTACCTCATCGACGACCCCGCCATCCACCTCTCCATCGCCGAGAACCTCGTGCACCACGGCACGTGGGGCGTCGTCCCGGGGGAGTTCCAGTCGGCGTCCTCGTCGCCGGTGTGGACCCTCCTGCTGAGCGCGTGGGTCGTGCTCGCCGGGCTCGTCCGCGCCCTCGGCGTGCCGCTCTCCTACGACATCGGACCCTTCCTCATCAACGTCGTGGTCGGCGTGTGGGTGGTCGACCTCGTGGCCCGCCGGCAACGGGTGCTGCTCGCCGGTCGGCGTCGCCCCCTGGACGCGTTGGCCGTCGCGTGCCTCGTCGTCGGGGTCCTCTTCCTCCCCGCGCTGGCGCTCCTCGGCATGGAGCACCTCCTGCAGATCGCCGTCGTCCTCACCGTCCTCGCCGCGTTCGAACGGGTGGGGACCGCTCCGGCGGTGGGGGTGCGCGCGGCCATCCCGTACCTGCTGGTCGGGGTCATGGTCCTCGTGCGCTTCGAGGGGCTCTTCGTCGCCGTGGGTCTGGCGCTCGCCTCGGTGGCGCTGGCCGTGCCCGCCCTGGCCGACGCCGATGGCCCCCGCCCGTGGCGGCGGCAGGCGACGCAGGCGGTGCTGATCCTCGCCTCGGCCGGCGTCGCGCTGGGCGGCTTCGCCCTCGTCAACCTGCTCATGGGCCAGAGCTACCTGCCCAACTCGGTCCTCGCCAAGGGACAGGGGATCAACGGGGGTGGCAGGAGCGCGCTCCGGCTCGACGCCATCCTGGAGCGGCTCACCAGCGACCCGCTGCTGGCGACGATGGTGGTGGTGATCGCCGGCGCCGTGGCGGTGGGGTGGCGGCAGCAGCGTCGCTACGTGTTCCCGGCGATCGTCTTCCTCGTCGCCACCGGCCTCCACGTGGTCGTCGCCCAGATGGGCTGGTACGAGCGCTACCAGGCCTACCTCGTGGCGCTCGGAGTCGTGGTCCTCCTCGCCATCGCGGCCGAGACGGTCCCTGCGTGGCGACGCGCACCCGCCCGAGCCTTCCTCGTCCCCGTCCTCACGCTGCTCCTGCTCCTGCTGTGCGCCACCAAGGTCAGCCTCACGGTCGACGTCCCGCTCGGCGTGCAGGACACCTACCAGCAGCGCTACCAGGCGGCCCGGTTCCTCGCCGAGTACTACGACGGCCGAGCCGTGGCGACGAGCGAGCTGGGCTACATCAGCCTCGAGCACGAGGGCCCCCTCACCGACGTGCTCGGGTTGGGGGACTTCGACGTCCTCCAGGACCGTCGGGCTCTCGACCAGCGCCCCGACGCCGACTACTGGCAGCAGCTGGGCCGAGACCGAGGGTTCGAGGTCGCCGTCGTCTACCCCTTCGTCCTGCTGTTCAACGCCCCACCGGATTGGACGATGGTCGCCTCGCTCCGCCTCGACCACGAGCCGGTCACCGCGTTCCAGGGGGAGCTGCAGTTCTGGGCCACCGACCCGTCGGAGGTCGACCCTCTGATCGCCCACCTCCGGGAGTTCGAGACGACGCTGCCTGCCGGGGTGACCCTGGTGTTCGACCCGGCGGTGGCCGAGCGCTAGGACGGGACCGGCCGCCCCCGAGGGAGCCGCCCGCCGGGCGTGGCGCAGCACGACCGTGCCCATGCCGGCGGCCGCGACGCACGCCACCGCGGACACGGCCACGGCGACCCGTCCACCGAATCCCGGCCACGACCGCGCCGGCCCGGCGGCGACCGATGGCGTCGGAGCCGACATCATCGCACCCGTGCCGCCGGAGGACCGGAGGGCGACGCTGGCGTAGCGTCGGCAGGGACAGGAGGAGGGGTACGAGGATGCAGCCCGACGAGGGGACCCTGGACGCCGAGGAGGGCCGACCGCTGTCGGCCGGCCGCCTGGCCGAGCTGCTGGGAGACCAGCTGCCGCCCGCCAGCTCGGTGGCCCCGGAGGCCGTCGAGCTCGTGCTCGCCGCCCGCCGGCTGGTCGAGGCGGTCGTGATGACCGACGTCGAGGCGGCCGCCCTCGCCGACGCCGCCGCCCGCCTCGACGCCGTCACCGCCGCCCTGGGCGAGCGCCGCCGGCCCGAGCCGCTGCGCATCGTCCGCCACCCCGACGGCCGGGTCGAGAGCCTGCTGCAGGCTGCGGCCGGCCGACTCAACCCCCAGGCCCTCCCCATCGAGTGGGTGCACCGGCCGACCGAGCCGCCTCCGGGCACCCCGCCCGAGCCGGTGGAGGTCGTCGCCCGGTGCACGTTCACGGCCTCGCACGCTGGCTCGCCGGGACGAGTGCACGGCGGGGTGGCGGCCCTGGCGCTCGACGAGGTCACCGGGGTGGCCGTGCGGGCGGCGGGCGCCAGCGGGATGACCGTCCACCTGGAGGTCTCGCTCAAGGGTCCGGTGCCGCTCGACCGGCCGGTGGAGATCCGGGGCCGCTACACCCGCGGCGAGGGCCGCAAGGCCTGGGCCACCGGCGAGATCGTGGTCGACGGCACCGCCGTGGTCACCGCCGAGTCGCTCTACGTGATGGAGCGGAGATGAGCGCGTTCGGCACGGAGGCGGCGGTGTGGCAGTCGTTCTGCGAGCGGCTGGCCGCGCTCGGGCCGGTGATCGAGGCCGAGGCCCCCACCCCGGAGGCCGCCGCCGAGGGGGTGCACCACCTCGCCAACCAGGTGGCGTGCTGGCTGACCTACGTGATCGGCCACGCCGACCCCGACCGGCCCGCGTTCTTCCGCAGCAGCGACCTGGTCTACGAGTGGGGCGGGCCCAACACCGACCAGGTCGCCCGGCGGTGCGCCATCCGGGGGGACGCCGTCTACCGCATCCGCGGCCACATGGGCGGGTGCGAGGAGTTCGTGCTCCAGGTGAAGCGGGGCGCCGCCCAGAGCGGGGGAGCGGGGGTGGCGGCCGAGGTGAGCGCCAGCTCGCTGGGCCTCGGCCCGGGCGACGAGATCGACCTCGTGCTCGGTGGCCCGGAGCGCGACGGGCTCTGGATCCCGCTGCCCGACGACGCGGCCTTCGTGCACGTCCGTGACTACTACTTCGACTGGTCCGCCACCGATCCGGCCACGTTCGTGATCGAGCGGCTCGGCCCTGCAGCCGCCCGTCCCCGGCGCACGGCCGACCACGTCGCACGGGTGCTCGACGCGGCCGCCAGCGAGGTCGAGCACTCGGTGGCCTTCTGGTCCGGCTACCAGGCCCGCATGCTCGGCGACGTGAGGCCAAACCGGTTCACCGACCCCGGCGGCGCGGCGGGCGGGGTGCAGGAGATCGTCTACAGCCACGCCGGCGTGGAGCTCGACGACGGCCAGGCCCTCGTGATCGAGGTCGATCCCGCCGACGCCCCGCTGTGGGACGCCCAGCTCTACAACCGCCCCTGGTACGAAGCGCTCGACGCGGCCGGCCGGACCACCAGCACCAACCACCGCATGGCGGTGCCCGACGCCGACGGCGTGGTGCGCGCCGTCGTGGCCGCGACCGATCCGGGGTGCCCCAACTGGCTCGACACCGAGGGTCGGGCCCAGGTCCTCGCCACCCTGCGGTGGTGGCGGCCCGGGCGCCTGCCGGTGGTGCGGGCCGAGGTGGTGGCCGTGGGCGAGGTGCCCGGCGCCGGCACCGTCAGCGGCGAGGTGCGGGAGGCCCAGCGTCGGCGACGGGCCGCCCACCTGGCCTGGCGTTACCGCACCTGAGCCGACGGGCCGGTCAGGTGCCGGCCACCGCGGCCTCGAGCGCGGCGATGTCGAGCTTCACCATCTGCAGCATCGCCTGGGTGGCCCGCTGCGCGGCCTCGGGATCGGGGTGCCCGATCCACTCGCCCAGCCGGCGGGGCACGATCTGCCAGCTCAGGCCGAAGCGGTCCTCCAGCCAGCCGCACTGCGACTCCCTGCCGCCGTCGGCGAGCAGGCCCTCCCACAGGCGGTCGATCTCGTCCTGGGTGTCGCACGGGACCACGAGCGAGATCGCAGGGGTGAACCGGTACAGCGGCCCGCCGTTGATGGCCATGAACCCCAGGCCCATCAGGGTGAAGCCCATGCTGCGGACCTGGCCCTCGGGGCCCATCTCGTCGGGGCCGTACCGGTCGATGCTCTGGAGCTCGGCGCCGGGGAACAGCGAGGAGTAGAGCTCCCACGCCTGCTCGGCCTGGTCGTCGAACCAGAGCGACACGGAGATGCCGGGTGTGGCGGGGCCCCACGGCGGGGTGTCGGTGTTCGGGTCCATGGTCCCTCCTGTGGTCGGTTCCCCATCTGACCGGAGAGGGCCGGGAAAGTCATCGGTGGGGGTCGCGGCCCGGCCGGCGTGGGACACTGGCGGACCGGCTCGGGGGAGCCGCGGGAGGGGGGGGAGATCCGATGGCCCAGGTCCGCTTCAACCACATGGAGCTCACCGTGCCGAAGGGGGCGCTCGACCAGCAGATGCGCGACGACCTGGCCGCCTTCTACGGCGGCGTGCTCGGGTGGGAGACCATGGACGTCGAGATCGTCGGCGGCACCCAGTTCCTCATGCGCCCCGACGAGGGCCAGTTCATCCTCGTCGCCGAGAGCTCGAAGCCGATCTCCTCGCCCGGGTACGACCACCTGGGCCTGCTGTGCGAGACGCGCGCGGAGGTCGACCACCTCCTCGAGGAGTGCCGACGGTGGCAGGAGAAGGACGACCGCCTCCGGCTCAAGACCTACGACGACCTCGACACCGGCAACCTCGTGGTGCACGCCTTCTACGTGAAGCACCTCCTGCCGATCTGGTTCGACGTGCAGTGCATGGAGTGGCGCGAAGGAGGGCCCGCCCGGCGCTGGCGCCTGGTCGACGTCGAACCGGCCTGATCCGTCCGGCTCGGTCTCCGCCCGCCCCGGTGGAGGTGGCACGATGGCGGGCCGGCGGCCGAGGGGGCCGTGCACACCGAGGGGAAGCCAGTGCTCGACATCCGCGACACCGACCGCATCCGCATCCTGACGCTGAACCGCCCCGAGGCGCTCAACGCGTTCAACGAGGCGCTCTACGACGCCACCACCGATGCGCTGATCGAGGCGGCCGACGACCCGAACGTGGCCGTCGTGGTGATCACCGGAGCGGGAAAGGCGTTCTCGGCCGGCACCGACGTCAAGGAGATGGCCCAGCGCAACGCCGGCACCATCCAGAACGGGCGCCACGGGTTCCCGGGCCTGGTCGACCAGCTGGTGGCGTTCCCGAAGCCGCTCATCTGCGCGGTGAACGGCATGGCCCTCGGCATCGGCACCACGATGCTCGCCCTCTCCGACCTGGTGTTCATGTCGACCGAGGCCCGGTGCCGGTGCCCGTTCACCGCCCTGGCGGTGGCCCCCGAAGCGGCCAGCAGCTTCACCTTCCCGATGATGCTGGGGCGCCACGACGCCACCTGGACGCTGATGAGCTCGGAGTGGTTCTCGGCCGAGGAGTGCAAGGAGATGGGTCTGGCCTGGCGGGTCACCTCCCCGGAGGACCTGCTCGAGGAGACGCTGCGCCACGCCCGGGTGCTGTCCTCCAAGTCGATCTCGTCGCTCGTCGAGTGCAAGAAGGCCATCGTGGCGCCGCTCCAGGAGCAGATCGCCGCCGCCCGCGAGCGGGAGAACGAGGCGTTCCAGCGCCTGCTCGGGCAACCGGCCAACATCGAGGCGCTCATGGCCCTCGCGGAGCGGCGCGAGCCCGACTTCCTGTCGATCGACGCCGCCGTGGCCCAGGGCTGACGGCGGCGGACCGGCGGGTAGGGGAGAGGTCGTGGCTCCCC
>Ga0164243_10009886_pt1 | contig 13797 bp, 11 predicted proteins | sample OricompcompostOP_FD_108781 | JGI IMG/M metagenome (GOLD analysis project Ga0164243, IMG submission 108781) | Organic Plus compost microbial communities from Emeryville, California, USA - Original compost - Organic plus compost (OP) | ecosystem: Engineered > Solid waste > Mixed feedstock >... | reverse complement strand
GGGAGGGGGGGGCGGGGGGGGGGGGGGGGTCGGCCGTGGGGGGGGGGGGGGGGGGGGCGGGCGGGGGCGGGGGGGGGGGGGCGGGGGGGGGGGGGTGGGGGGGGGGGGGGGGCGTCGGCGCGGGCGACGGTCCGGGCGGGCCTTCGGCCGTCCGCCAGACGAGGCGGATGCGGCGGCCGGTCGGGAGGTCCGGGGCGCGCTCGCGGGCGACCCAGCCGCGGGCCTCCAGGAGCCGCAGGCAGCGCTGGACGTGGCCGACGGACCGGCCGACGCGGGCCGCGATGGAGCGGTCGGAGGGCCAGCAGCGGTCCTTGTACCAGGCCCAGTTGCGCACGAGGGCCACGGCGATCGCCTTGGGGGTCGAGCCGAGGCCCGGGTCGGCCAGCAGGCGGTCGAGGCCCGGGTCGCGCGGCAGGGCGGGCCGCGCCGGCGGGGTTGTCGAATCGGATTTCGTAAAATCCTTGATCGGCTTGCGACCGTTATCGAGACCGTTATAATACACCGCGCGCACAAAAACCCCCTCCCCACACCGAGGTGGGTTTTGGTGGTGAGGCCCGGGTCGACAACTTGGCAGGTGGGCGACCCGGGTTCGGAAATCACGCAACAACCCCTGGGTGGATTCAATCCATCCCGGGGTTGCTTTTTTACTACCAGTGTCCTCCGATCTCAACGTCTGTGTGCGCCAGGCGTTCCCGCCTTTCGAGGCGTTTTCACCCCTTCCACCCCACCCGCCCCCGGCGACGCCTTCGAACGGCCCCGTTCTAACTGCTGATAACGCTTAAGGAAACGTTTTAGGTCCGGCCGCGCGACCGTCGCGGGCGGGGCGTCCAGGCGGCCGCGCGCGCTGGAGACCGGTTTGTACGGGGCCGATGATGATTGCGAGAAACACGCGTTCGATTTGGCCGGTTTCGCCCTAAAAAACCGTGCTGGTCGATTCCGGCCAGGTGCGTCCGCCGGCCGATTTCGGCCGCCTGAACGGGGCGGCGCGGGGCCGCCGCGCGCGGGCTGTGGCGCGGACCTGATGGGGTCGAGCCGTGCGCGGCGGCGGGGGCCTAGCCGCGCGACTCGGGCGAATAAAAGAGGGCGTCGTCGCCCACCGGGACGGCCCCTTCCACGGCGACGACGCAGACCGACTGGCGGTCGAGGCCGACCTTGGCCGTGCAGACCGAGCAGAGCCGGCAGCGGGCCGCCTCGCCGGGCGACCAGCGGCGGACGATCGCGGTGTACGACGCCCGGCCGGCCGCGCCGACCGTCACGGTCAGCGCCTGCAGCGGCACCGGGCGGAACGAGACGACGCGCGCCGGACCGGGCCAGGGGCCGTCGCCGTCGCCGTCGGCCATCAGCTTGGGCCGGACGGCGGACCGCTCCGGGCGTGGAGACGTCGCGCCCCGGGGTCGCCTAACCCTTCCACTTTGCCGAGTCGTATCCATACGCATCCAAGGGCGTTGTCGAACGGGCTGTCCTCGTCCGGCCGGGGCCGGGGGGCGTCGGGCGTCCCGGTCATTAGGTCATCGTCCCGCCGGCCGCCCCGGGTTCAGTCCAGTCCCGGGGGGGCGGCGCCCGCGCCGCGCCGCGGGCGTCGTCGCTTAAAGGCGGTGGCGCGGCCCCTCGGCCCCGCGGACGAGGGGGAAGAGGTCGGTCTGGGGGAGGCCCAGGGGGGCCCGGCCCAGGTCCTTCCGCATCGCGAGCAGGAGCGCCCCGAGCGGCGCGACGGTCTCGGCGTCGAGGCCGCCGCCGTGGCGCAGCTCGGCGTAGCGCCGGACGACCTCGCGGCCCCCGTAGAGTGCCAGCCGGCGTTCGAGCGGTTCGAGGAGGTCGGGGTCGACCCCCTCGTCGTCCGCCTCGACCGGGGCGAGGGCGTCGAGCAGGCGCTCGTAAAGCTCGGCGCGTCGGAGGCGGAGGAAGTCGGTCGCCGGGCCCCCCCGCGGGGCGGCCCGGGGGACCGCCGCCAGCAGGAGGACGAAACCCGCCAGGCCGCCCAAGACCCCCCGCAGGCCGACCTCGCCAAACAGGCCGAACAGCCAACGGGCCGCGTAGACCCACGCCGCCGCCGTCAGCCCCAGCAGCGCCGCCAGCGCCAGCGCCCCCGCGACCGCCCCGGCCGCCCCCGCCGCCCGCCCCTTCGGGGCCGCCCCCCCCGCCCACCGCTTCCCCCCCGCGTCGACTCTCCCGTTCGCCATCGCCGTAACCCCCCTCCGGGCCCGCCGCGCACCGTGTAAAGGAGACATGGATCCAAAACGCCAGGGGCGATCTTAACCCGCGCGGGGCCGGCGATCAAGCGGCGCGGGGGCGGGGGGTTGGAGGAAAAATTCCGGGGAGATATGGCCCCTAGCATCGGCGGGGGCAATCTGGCAGAATAATTGACACCATGAAAGACCTAACCGACGAGTTCAAGCTGAGCGTGCGGTCCGTCCCGGAGGTGTTCGAAGCCCTGGGGACGATGGTCCACCGTTTAAAAGCGGGCCGCCAGATCAAATTCCGTGACAAAAAGCCGACGCGCGCCGCCGTCGTCAACGCGGCGTTGCTATACCTGGCGTCACTCCCCCCCGAGGAGTGGGAGCGCGCCCTCTCGACCGGCCTGCGCCGGCTGGAGGACGTGCTCACTGAGGGGGCGGCGCCGGCGCCGGCCGCGGCCGCGGAGGCCCCCGCCGCGCGGCCGGCCGCGCCGAAGCGGGTGCGCCTGAAGGTCGAGGACGTCAGCCCCGCCCCGGCCCCCGCCAAGGCCGCCCCGCGCCGGAAGAAGGGGGGCTGAGACGCCCCCCTTCGGGTTGGCTCAGACGCCGCTGGCCGCCTCGACGCGCCGGAGCGCCTCGGCCGCCTCGGCGTTGTCGGGGTCGAGCCGGAGCGCCTCGTGCCAGGATTCGACCGCCTCGGCCGTCCGGTCGAGCCCCTGGTACGCCCGGCCCAGCAGGACGAACGTGCCCGACGCGTCGGGCCGGAGGCGGACCGCCTGGCGGTACGCCTCGACCGCCTCCGCGTAGCGGCCGGCGCGGAGGAAGAGGCTCCCCAGGTTGTGCCGGGCCGGGGCGTCGTCCGGGTGTCGGTCGGCCAGTTCGCGGAGCGCGGCCTCGGCCTCGGCGTCGCCGCCCGACTCGAAGAGGACCTGGCAGAGCACCCGGAGCGGCTCGGTGTCGTCCGGCAGCGCCCCCCCGGCGCGGCGGAAGGCGGCCTGCGCGGCGTCGACGTCACCCCGGGCCGCGGCGGTCCGGCCGGCGAGCAGGTGGGCCTCGCCGGCGAGGGCCGGGTCGGCGGCCAGCCGCTCGCGGAGCCGGTCGGCCTCGTCGAGCCGCCCCTGGCGGATCAGGGCGTCGCCGAGCCCGCGCCAGCCGGGGGCGTACCCCGGCTCGTCGGCGACGATCCGACGCCACTGCGCCTCGGCCTTCGCCGGCTCGTTCAAGTCGGTGTAGACGATCGCGAGGTTCTGCCGCGCCTTGAACCCGCAGAGGCCGCGGTCGATGCTGGTGAAGTGCCGCGTCCCCGGGTCGGCGAGCAGGTTCTCGTAAAGCGCGGCCGCCTCGTCGAGCCGGCCCACGTCGTGGAGCAGGACCCCGTGGCGGAACCTCAGTTCGGGGTCGTCGGGGAACCGCCGGAGCCCTTCCCGGCAGGTCGCGATCGCCTCGTCCCAGCGTTCGAGCCGCGCGAGGGCGTAGACGAGCAGGGCGTACGCCTTCCTGAGGTGCGACTCATTCGGGCCGGAACGGGCGATGCTCCGGCGCAGGTAGTCGGCCCCTTCCTTGAACTCGGCGCCGTCGACGTGGGTCATGCCGAGGTTGAAGAGGGTGAACGGGTGGTCGGGCCGGTCGGCGTTTTCCAGGTGGAGCAGCCGCAGGTCGCGCTTGCGCTTGCGGTCCTGGGCGGCCTCGCCGGGGTCGGACCCGGAGTGGACGACGTAGGCGTCGGTCCAGGCGACGTCCCCCCCGGCGCGTCGGATGGCGGGGAGGATCTGCTCGTGGATCCGGCCTTCGAAGCGGAGGTCGGGGCGGTTGCGGAAGAGTTTGACGTGGTCGACGACCGTGACGTCGTGGCGCGCGTCGCCGCCGGGGCAGTGGACCTGCATCACGTAGCCGAGCAGGTCGTCGGGCGCGGGGCGGTCGGCCAGTTCGCGGACGGTCCGGCCGCACTCGGGGGGGATCGTGTCGTCGGAGTCCATCCAAAAGAGCCAGTCGCCGCGGGCGTGCCGGAGCGACTCGTTGCGGGCGGCCGAGAAGTCGTCGCACCAGGGGAAGTGGAAGACGCGCGCGCCGAGTTCTTCCGCGATCCTCGGCGTCTCGTCGGTCGAGCCGGTGTCGACGACGACCATCTCGTCGACCCAGGGCTTAACGCTCTCCAGGCAAGGGCGGATCGTCCCCGCGTTGTCGCGGACGATCATGCAGAGCGAGACGCCGACGCGCCCGCCGGTTTGGAGCTTCAGGCCCCCGCCCGGCTGCGCCTCGGCCGCGAACCGCTTGGTCTCCGCGGGCTTCGGCGGGGCGGGCAGGGCGGGTGCGGGCGCCGACGCCGACTCGGCGGGCGGCTCGGCCTCGCCGTCGGCCCACTTCTCGCGGTAAAGCTGCTCGTTGGTGCGGAGGAGGCCGGCGAAGTCGACGCCCGAGGCGAGGAACGTGCGGCTGCCGAAGTGGTGGACGAAGGCGTCGAGCGCGATCACGGCGCGCCAGCCGGCGGCGCGGGCGCGGCGGCAGAAGTCGTCGTCCTCGAAGTTGCCGATGCCGAACCGCTCGTCGAGCACGCCGACGTCGTCCATCACCTCGCGGCGGAAGGCGAGGCAGAAGCCGACCAGGCGGTCGGTCTCGGCCGTCGCGCCGTCGTTGGCCTTGCCGTAGTCCCAGGCGAAGCCGTCGAGGTCCATCAGGTCGCCGTAGCCTCGGCCGATCCGCTGCTCGCCGCTGATCTCGTTCGTGCACGGGCCGACGAGCCCGACCCCCGCGTCGCGCTCGAACGCCCGGAGCAGCCGGTCGAGCCAGCCGGTCGTGACGACCGTGTCGTTGTTCAAGAGGAGCAGGACCGACCCCTTCGCCACGGCGAGCCCCTGGTTCACGGCGGCCGGGAACCCGCGGTTCTCCTCGTTCAAGATGACCCGCGCGCCGGGGACCGTCCGCAGGTAATGGGGCGTGCCGTCGGTCGAGCCGTTGTCGACGAAAATGAGTTCGTACGGCTCGTCGGTCAGCCGGAGGATGCTGTCGACGCAGAGGCGCGTGTAGGGCAACTGGTTATAGGTGACGATGACGATGGAGGTCGTCGGCCGTTCGGGCGCCTCGGCGCGGCGGGCGCGGGCGAGGAACTGGTACGTGTGGAACTCGTCGGCGTCGCCCGGCGGCAGGCCGGCGATCCGGAGGCCGCCGACGCGGACCTCGCCGGTCCGGTCGCCGCGGAACCAGTCGTCGTCGCCGGGGCCGGGGACCGCCTGCAACTCGTCGAGCGCGAACCCGGCCCGATAAATCAGCTTTTCCAACTCGCGCCGGGTGAAGAACCGGACGTGGTCCTGGTCGAGCAGCCCGGCCGACTCGTACGTCCAGTTCCCCCCCAGCAGCGAGCCGGCGACCGAGTGGTGGCGGACGTTCGGCACGCTCGCGACGAACGCCCCCCCCGGCCGGAGCCAGCGGTGGATCCGCCGCAGCAGTTTTTCGGGGGCGCGGAGGTGTTCGAGGATGTCGCCGCAGACGACCGCGTCGAACCGGCCGGGCTCGAAGTCGGCGTCGAGCCGCTCGACGTCGCCGACGATCACGCGGTCGAGCCGGTCCCGGGCGCGGGCGGCGGCGCGGGGGTCGTACTCGATCCCGACGACCTCGCACCCCTGCCGGGCCTTCAGCGCCTCGCCGAGCCGCCCCGCCCCGCAGCCGACGTCGAGCACCGACCGGGCCGAGACCGGCACCAGCGCCACGACCTCCGGCCGCGCGTGGTCGAAGTAGCCCGTGTCGTGCCCGCCGCCGTCGGCCGCCCCGTCTTTCCCCTCGGTCGTCACGCCCCCGACGGCCACCCCGCGCGGTTTGCCCAGGCCGGCGCGGTCGAGGATCGCCTCCATCCGGCGCCGGTACGTGTGGTTCGCCAGCACCTCCTGGCGGCCGACCGACGCGATCCGCTCGCGCGCCTCCCCGTCCTTCAGGTACAACGTGACGTTGTCGACCAGGTCGTCGGCCCCGCGGTACGTGGCGAGGTGGACGCCGGGGACGAACAGCTCGTCCTGGCCGTTCTCTTCGAGGTCGTTCGTCATCAGGAGGGAGCCGCTGGCGAGGGCCTCGAAGACGCGCATGTTGACGTCGTTCTTCAGGCTCCGGTTGAAGACGACCCGCGAGGCCGAATAAAGCTCGGCCATCTCCTCGAAGTAGCGCCGGCCGACGAACGTGTTCGGGAACTTCTGCCGTAAGAGTTCCACCAGTTCGGCCCGGACGCCGGGGAAGAGGTTGCCGACGAACGCGACGTCGTACCGCTTCGGCGTCTGGTGGCGGGCGTGGACGCCGGGGTCGCAGGCGAGGGGGAGCCAGGCGGCCGAGGCGACCCCTTCCTGTCGGAGCCGCTCGGCGCCGTCGCGCTGGGCGGCGAAGACGAAGTCGACGCCGGCCGACTTCGCCAGGCAGCGCTCGAACCCGAGGTGCGTGTCGATCGCCCACCAGGCGGTCGGCCCGAGGCCGGGGGGGAGCGTGTACTCCAGGCCGTCGTCGACGTTCAGGTAGAGGTCGAACCCCGTCCGGGGGATGCGGTGCAGCTCGGCCGGCAGGAAGTGTTCCACCTCCGCCAGCCCTTGGAAGGCGCGGCGGCAGTAGACGCCGGTCGTCTCGGGTCGGGCCGTGTTGTCGAAGATCAGGGCGACGCGGCGGGCGGTCATGGGTGCCCTCGGCGGGGTTCGGGCCGGCGCGGTCGGCCCGCCGGCCCGGCGCGCGCCGGCCCGGGGGCCCCCGCCGGCTCGGCGCCGGCGGGGCCGCGTGGTTCTGACTCATTGGATCCTTAGATCCTCATTCGGGGCCCATTCTAAAAGGGCCCGCGCGCGGCCGTCAAGCGCGTGGCCGTGGGGCGGGGTTTAGGCGCGCTTCACGGCGGCCCAGCAGGAGGGGGTGGCGGGGTGGGCGGCGTCGTCGGTCTCGAAGAACTCGTGGACGGCGGGGGTCAGGCCGGCGAGCCAGGGGTGGGGGAGGCGGTAGTCGTGGCCGGCGAGGGTCCCGCCGGGGCGGATCTTCGGCCACCAGGCGCGGAGGTCGGCGGAGACGCTCTCGTAGCTGTGGTCGCCGTCGATGAAGCAGAAGTCGACGCCGCCGTCGGGGAAGAGGCGGGAGGCGCGGACCGAGCCGGTCAGGATCGGCACGACCGTCTCGCCGAGCCCGCAGGCGAGGATGTTCCGGTGCAGCAGGCCCGCGAGCGAGCCCCCCAGCGCCGGCGCGAGGACCTGGCCCGTCATGTCGGACGGCGAGCCCGTGGCCGTGTCGACCGCGTAGAGCGTGATCGCCTTGCCCGACGCCCGGATCCTCTCCCCCAGGTAGCAGGTCGACTGCCCGAGCAGGCAGCCGACCTCGACGAACACGGCGCCGTCGGCGGCGGCGTCGACGGCGATGTCGTACACCTCGCCGAAGTTGAACATCCCGGGGATCTGGTGCCAGGCCCGCGCCGGCCGCGCCCAGCCGGCGGCCCAGGCGCCGAAGTGGTGGACGAACACGTCGGACGCGACCGCGAGCCGGAACCCGGCCGCGCGCGCCCGGATGGAGAGGTCGTCGTCGCAGAAGCCGGGCCCGAGGTTTTCGTCGAACCCGCCGAGGTCCTCGTACGCGCGGCGGGTCAACAGCAGGCAGAAGCCGCCGAGCCGTTCGGCCTCGAACCGCTCGCCGCGGCGCTCCGCGCGGCGCGCCTCCGCGAACCGGTGGACGGGCCCCATGTGCTCGTCCGTGGCGAGTTCGACCCGCTGGGGCGGCGAGGCGTGGTTGCTGACCGGCCCGACGAGGCCGACCGACGGGTCGGCCTCGGCCTTCTCGACCAGGCCGTCGAGCCAGCCGTCGCTCACCACGACCGCGTCGTTGAGCACGACGAGGTGGTCCCCCCGCGCGGCCCTGAGCCCCCGGTTGCAGGCCGCCGCCCACCCCGTCCCGCCGGTGTCGACGACCACCTCGACCCGCTCGGCCGCCCACCGCGCGTGCGCGACCGACTGCCCCAGGCCGTCGCCGAAGTTGCCGCCGACGAGGATCAACTCCCAGCGCCGGCCCGAGTGTTGCGCGACGGCGTCGAGACAGATCCGGGTCAGCCGGGGCGTGCCGGACCCGATGAGGACGACGGAGGTCAAGGCCCCTTCGGCCGCGTTCGTTTCACCCATCGGGTCGCTCCTTCGCCTCCGTCGCCCCCGCATTACCGCCGGGACCAGGCTAACCCGTTTATTATGAATTATCAAATTTTCACCAATTATGACAGGATCGCCCTCTCCGGCGGGCCCCGGCCCGCGCGCTGGACCCGCGGCGTTTCCGCTGTATAACGGGGCTCCGGGGCCGGCCATTTCCGGCCCCGTTGCGGCGGCGGTTTTTTGGGGCGATTTCTCTCATGGGCGCCGAGACGACGACGCGGTTCCGGCTGATCGACGCCGCGGCGCTCGTCGGCGCCACGGCGGCGGGCCTGGCCCTGGGGCGGGGGGGTGTGGCCTGGGAACGCGGCACCGCGCGGGACGCGGCCGCCGATTACGCGGTCTCCCTGGCCCTGGCGTGGACCCTGGCGGTCCTCGCCCTGAACCTCACCCGGTACCGCGCGCCGCGCCGGGAACTCGTGTGCCGGCCGGGGTTTTCGGCGGCCCTGGCGGTCGCCGTCGAGCGGAGCGCGGAGTTCGTGTACGCCGCCGTCGTCATGCCGTTCGACGGACAGCCCCGTTTCGAAATCGGCCGGGGACGATGCCCGGACGCCACGCCGCCCCGCTTCGCAGGTATGGAATTTTATAGACCTATCGAGATTTTGTTTGATCAAAGGCTCTGCCATGTCTTGAATGGCCGGCTGGACCGGCGGACTGGCGCGACGCCTCGGGCCGCGCGGGCGCCATTTCGAGGGTCCACAGGAGCCCCGGGGCGTCGAATCGGTGTGCGCCGCCCCGGTCCGGCAGGGACGGCGGCGGGCGTCCGAGGAGAGCGGCCCGTTCCCCCGTTCGCGAGACGTTCACCATGACGAACGCCGCTTTTGCCCGCCTCCGCGGGACGTGGCGCAGCCCCTCGGTGTGGGCCGCGGTGCTGCTCCTCGGCTCCGCCCCGTCGTCCCGGGCGGACTGGCCGCCGCAGACCGTCCCGTTGAACTACGGGCTTCAGGTCTCGTACAACGTGACCTCGCAAGACCTGGACGCCCTGAGGGACTCCGGGGTCAAGTGGGTCCGCACGGTCGTCTCCGTCGGCGGCGACTACACGCCGTACGACAACTTCGTCGCGGGGACGACCTCGCGGGGGATGATCCCGATCCTGATCCTGATCGGCGACCCCAATAACCCCCCGCGCACCCAGGCGGCCCGCGACGCCTACAACGCGTACGCCGCGGCCGTCGCGTACCGCTACCGCAATTACAACCTTCTATGGGAGATCTGGAACGAGCCCAACAACGGCCCGTTCTGGGGCGGGTCTCCGAACGCGGCGGAATACGCCGCCCTGGCAATCCAGGCCGCGACCGCCATCAAGCAGTCGTCGCCACACGGCGTGCTCGCGCCGGCCGCGGGGAAGATCGACGTCCCTTACGTGCAACAGGTCCTCGCGGCCCAGCCGACGCTGCTCAGCGTGGTGGACGGCGTGTCGGTGCACCCCTACGAGACCTCCGCGACCACCCCGCCCGAGACTCGGATCACGCCTTACGCCAACCTCGCCAACGCCGTCGCGCCCTACATCCCGGCCGGCCGTGACGTCCGGATCGTCTGCTCGGAATGGGGCTACTCCCAGCAGTTCGTCAGCGAATCCGCGCAGGCCGCGTACCTGCTCCGGAGCTGGATGGTCAACCACCTCATGGGCGTCGAACTGAGCGTGTTCTACAGCCTCCGGGACAACGCCCCCGGCATGCAGGGGCTGTGGGGCGTTTTGCGGAACAACTACACGCCCAAGGAGTCGTACACGGCCGTCCAGGTCCTCGTCGGGACCATGCAGGGGTTCACCTACGTCGATCGATACCCGACGGCCCAGGGCGATTACGTGCTCCGGTTCCGCAACGCCAACACGGGGCAATGGAAATACGTGGCGTGGACGACCGGCGCGGCGCACACGATCCCCTTGCAGACGAACGGGGCCACGACGGTCGTCAACTACCTCGGCGGCGCCGTGACCCTGAACCCCGGGCCGAACGGGTACGTCCAGGTCCCGCTCAACGCGTTCCCAAAGTACGTGACAATCCCTTAATACAATGGCGCTCTCTCCGAGCCGCACAGGACGGGGCCGAGGACATTCCGGCCGTCGCCCCGTCCCGTGTTCCGCCGGGGCTCGGCATGCTACGCTTGTAGGACTCAAGGTCCGTCCGGCAGGTTTCCTCACAATCCGACGGCCGGCGTACGCCTCGCCGAATGCCCGGGGGAGGCCGGACGATGCGGTTACACTTCAGGATCGCCACCCTGTTCTTGGTCGTGGCGGTCCTGGCCCTCGACTTCGCCCGGGTGCGCCTGCTCCACCCCGCCAACGGCCGCTCGGTCTTCGCGTTCGCCGCCCAGGGGTTCGACCTCGGCGTCCTCCCCATGGCCAACGTTCTGGCCTTCGGCCTCTACCGCATGCTCTCCCGGCGCGAGGCCGCCGGTCCCTTCCTCGCGGGGTTCGAGGTCTGCGGGCTCGGGGCCGTCGTGGCCTTCATGGCCTGGTGTTGGGCCGCGCCGAAGTCGGTGGTCGTCCTGATCGTGCCCCTCTACTTCGCCTGGACCCGCGTCAGGCCGTTGTCCCCCTCGGACCCGTCCATCCTCGTCGTGGGGGCGGTCTCTTTCGTCCTGCCCCAACTGCTCATCGCCACGCTCGGCGGTTGGGTCGCCCGCCGACTCGCCAGGAGGCGGGACGTCGGTCGGTCCCCGGGGCAAGACGGTCCGGAATGCGTCGCCTCGGGGCCGGAGAATCACCCGGCCGTTCCCGGGCACGAGACGCCCGACGAGGTTCGGAGAAACTCCCCGCGGACCGTCGGTTAAACGTCCGATAAGATTTGTTAAGTTCGAAGGAGGTCGCCTGGGCGGATCGTAGGTGTCGTACGGCCGCACGCCTCGGGGCTGTCGCTCTTGCGAAACGAGGGTACGGTGGCGATCCCGAGGGTGGACCGAATGGGGGCGAAAACGCGCCGTAGCTTACAGAGTGAGAAGACGACATTGACCGATACGTCAATCGTACTGCGAATGACGCTCGCCGAATTTCTGGTCGGAATCGGCGCGTTTGCGGTGCACCTGGCATTGCTTATATCAAAGGTTCCGAGAAGAGAGGCCGATTTGCCGCGGACGATATTCCAAAACCCCGGCTGGACGCTATTTGTACTGTCGCTCGTGTTGTCTCAGGGCGCGTATTGGCTGAGTGTTGTACCGCTCGTCCGTTATCTCAGGTCTCGCCGGTCGGTTGGAAATTAAGGCATTTCAGGTTCTCTTCGTTCAATCATCATTTTTACCCTCGTAGTCCGGCGGGAGGGGGCCGTGAGAGCGTTCCGAACGCGGTTCGGGGTCAGGGCGTTGATCGCGGCCGTCGGGCTCTGCGCCTTGCTGTTCTGGGCCTTGAGGGTCTCCCGGGATAGCCGGCCCGAGTATCTCTATGCGGGCTGGCTGAGGGGGGGCGACGCGGAACGGAGGCTCCAGGCCGCGCAAGAACTCGGGGGGTTGGAGGCCGAGACCGGCGTCGTGGTCCCGGCCCTCGTCGGGGCGATGCTCAACGATAAAGACGCGGCGGTGCGCAGGCGGTCGGCCGTGTCGCTCACCAACGTCGCGGTCAAACGGAACGACGCCGCGACGACCGCGGCGGCGGCGGCCGCCTTCGTCCAGGCGCTGGGGGACGCGGACGCCAGCGTCCGTGCGGCGGCGGCCGACGGGATCGGCCGGGTCCAGCCCGAGCCGGACGCGGTCGTGCCGGCGCTGTTGCGGGCCTGCGGCGACGAGGACGAGTGGGTTCGAGGGGCGTCGGTCGCGGCCCTGGGGCTGGTCGGGCGCAAGGCCGGCGTCGACCGGCCCGAGGTCCGGCGCGCGATCGCGTCGGCGCTGGTCGACCCGAGCCGGCACGTCCGCGAGTTGGGGATTTATGCGTTTCTGGCCGCGTCGGAGACGTCACCGGGGCTCTCCCGGGCGCTCCTGACCGACGGGGACGTGCGGACGCGCCGGGCCGCGGCCGCCGCCCTGGCCCGCTCGGGGCCGGCGGCCTCCGCGGTCGCGTCGGAACTGACCGCGGCGCTGAAGGATGAAGACGCCTCCGTCCGCGACGCGGCCGCGCGCGCCCTCGGGATGATCGGCCCCGAGGGGCCGGCCGTGCCCCCGGCCGAGCCCTCGCCGCGTTGAGCGGAACGGGGGCCGCGCCCCGGACGCCTCCCGCCGGCGGCGGTTACGGCGGCGCCGGCGGGGCCCAGGGCCGGGCCGCGGCACGCTGATAGAACGTCGACATGCGCCAGTGGTAAGCGGCCCGCCTAAGGGCCTCTTGGGACCGCTTCTCGTCTTCCTCGGTCCACCCCATCTTTTTGCGGATGCGGAGGACCGTCTCCCGGTCGAAGTCGCCGTACATGTCGCGGATCGGGTGGTCCGTCGCGTGGGACCTGAACTCGGGCCCTTGGGCCGCCGTCTCGGCGAACGCGGCCTTGGACATGTGGTCCAGGGCGAGGCGGTCGTAGAGGGTCGCGCGCCGCCAGAGGACGACCCCCGCCGCGAGCGCGGAGAAGGCCGCGACCACAGCCATCATTTGCGCGATGGTGAACCGGGTCGGCCGTTTCATGCCCGTGGCCCTACGGGGTCGGGGGTTCTCCGAAGGAATGGATATGCCATGCTACCAGGTTGAACCGACTGTCGGCGGCGGCCTGAATTTCTCCCTCGGTGACCCCGGGACGTAGGAACGCACGGATATCCTCGCCCGGCGGTTCACGACGCCACGCCCTCAGTTTGTCCGCGTGGCTCGGCCGGCGTGACGGGCGGTCTCGGCCTGGCCGCCCTGACCCGGGCGGAGACGGTCCGCCGTCCGCGAGCGAGGAGAACCGCCGGCGCGTGACGTGTGTCAGGCCGTGTGGTAACCGCCGTCGTCGCGGTCGGGCCGGACCCCCGTCGACTCCTCTCATTCCGTGGGGCCTTATGAGTCAGCCGAACGAGCAATACGCCTATTTCGCCCTGACGGGTTCCTTCGACCCGGAGGAGATCACCGCCAGGGCCGGCGTCGACCCCAGCGATTCCTGGCGCGCGGGCGACCTGCACCCCCGGACGAGGCGGGAGCGCAAATCCAGCGGCTGGTCCCTGCACTCACGCCTCCCTCGTAGCGAGCCGTTGGAGGCGCACATTAAGGACGTGCTGGCTCGACTCGATCAGAACCCCGAAGGGTTTGCCTCCCTGTCCCGCGACCACGGCGGCTGCATGCAACTCGTCGGCTATTTTCATGAGAGTTACCCGGGCCTGAATTTCGACGCCGACCTCGTAGCGGGGCTTGGGAGATACGGCCTGAGCGTCGACTTCGACTTCTATCACCTTGGGTCGGACGCACGTGAAGCCACCTGAGCGGACGCCTCCGACCCCGTCGGCAGGGGGCGCCCGGCCGGTCGGCGCGCCTGGGGCCTTTGGCTTCTAACCCCTCCCGGCGGCTCACGTTCGCCGAACCGGCGGCGACCCTCGCCCTTCCCATCGCCGTCGGGATGGCGTTATTCCCCGGCTCGAATGCGCACGCGGGCGGGCCGACT
>Ga0164243_10009885_pt1 | contig 13797 bp, 11 predicted proteins | sample OricompcompostOP_FD_108781 | JGI IMG/M metagenome (GOLD analysis project Ga0164243, IMG submission 108781) | Organic Plus compost microbial communities from Emeryville, California, USA - Original compost - Organic plus compost (OP) | ecosystem: Engineered > Solid waste > Mixed feedstock >... | reverse complement strand
CCGGAGCGGGTAGCCATTACGACGAAGTTCTTCGCCGGCGGCCTTACCTGGCTGACCATCAGGTGGTTGCGAGACGACACGACGTCTTCAGCGGCGGTCATGTCCAGGCAGGTTGCAGACCTGGTTGCGAATTTCATCGGAGGCGTCGTGTCGGCTGAGAGCGATCAGGCGTCACAACAAACTGCCCCCCTGTCGGCATGAGGAATTTCCATGAAGGTTCATCTGAACGAGGGCTTTCCCCAGCGTAAGCGCTGTTTTCAGAACACGGAGCTGTTGTAGCGGGTTGAACAACAGCCCAAGGTAGAAGGTCGTCGAGACGCTTTGCCGGGTAGCCCTTGACAACCGCCGTCAGGGTGTCTGTCAGGTAGGCTTGCGGGTCGAAACCGTTGAGCTTTGCGGACTTGATCAGGGAGGCGATGATGCCCCAGTTGATTGCTCCCTAATCTGATCCAGCGAAGGGGGCATTCTTGCGATTGAGGGCGGTAGGCTAGATTGCTCGCTTGACGGCATTGATGTCCAGCTCGATCCGGCCGTCATCGAGGAAGCGGGTTAGATCCTCCCACAGTGGCGGGGTATAGCGGAAGGTCTTAGACAGGCGGGAGCGTCGCGACAGGCGAGCGAGCTGGGCCGTGACCGCTTGAACAGCGTGCGATCGAGACCACAAGTGACCAGCACCTTACGGAACCGCACAAACGCCGTGCGCTCGGGCGTCGGCTCGGCGCCGGAGAAGCCGTAGAACCGGCGGAACGAGGCGCGATCATCCAAAACCTCGGTCAGCTAGAAGCAAAGCCCCGAACATCGCTAGTGGCGATCAGGCAGCCTCTCCTTTAGCACGGGCATGGATCGCAAACAACTGAGCTTTGATCGGAGTCCAATCGACGAAGCCTGACAGCGCGTCCAGAAAAGAAACCGCCTTCGCCCTAACAGCAAACCCAAGCTGTTCCTGGCCGAAGCAACGATCCGCCATCAGTACCTCCTCTGACTGGAAAGCCCAGTGAATCGGGGGATTCTAGCCACGTCCAGACCGACCGGCGCACAGGTCTCCTAGCATCCAGAAGACTCTATCTCAAATCGAGGGAGACTACCGGGGCTAGGTCAGCCGCGTTGCCATCTCCATTCATTTACAATGAGGCATTGTTGCTCGTGAAGAGCAGCATTGCATATTGAATACTCTTTCAAAGTAATCTCGCAATGCACTACAAATGAATTATGCAGTCTATAGTTTTCATATTTTAAAATTATTTACTTAAACAATTTATAGTTTTTTTGTAAACAAATATGGCCCAATACAGGGCAACACACCAATGGAGGATACAATGAAACTTGGCAAAGTTACCGAGCAAACCAAGGCGGATTTCGTTAAGGGCGTGGACCCGATTGATCCGACTCAGCTGTATCGCTAAATAATTATCAGGAGACGTGCTTCTTAGGAGGCACGTCTCTTGTTACATTCGATATTGCCTTATACACTCAAATCACACAATAAAATATCTTTCAAACTCGCAACTATATATCGTGTTAGACAAATATAAATCATCCATATTCATCATTAAGCATAAACATACATGTAGTAAAGTTCTTCACCATAAGAACGTCAGTCATCTCGATATCAAATTAGGAGATAGGTCATGAAAAACAATGAGATGACATATTTTCGGATCGGAAAGGTGTATATAGCAAAACTAGAAAATAGTTATGTTATCGCCAATCTTAATAACAATGAATATTATTATTTTGACGGAGCCAAAGCATTATTTTTTGACCAATTATGTCTCAATCATTTCAATCCTGGCTCAAATAGAGCTACAGTGAAATGGAGCACTATTAAGCCTAATGATGAAATATTCTCCAAAGAAATTTTAGATAATTCCCTAATTTTGATTAAAAATAGCTATATAGAAATTGAGAAATTTACAATAAAGCACCCACACGAGGGAACCACATACCCATGGCCGACTGAGGAGATAAATATTAATTTGCTATACGTAGCATCATTTATGTTTTCCTATATCTTAGGAAGCATACTCTTTATGATACAGAAGCCGATGCTATCGGCAAAATTTGTCAAACTGATAAAATTTCGGCGTCAATATAACAAATATAATATACAGCAAATCAATAAAACATTTAGTATATTTTCGCGTATCAGGAAATATTTTTATACTGCGACCGAGAAATGTTATTATGATTCCCTAATTTTATCAATCTATCTCGGTCTCCTGGGTTATAACCCAAAGTGGATTTTCGCGGTGCAATTACACCCCTTCAAAGCGCACTGCTGGGTAGAAGTGGATTCCGTAATTGTCAATGATGATATTGCACATGTTACGCCGTACAATCCCGTTTTCGCAATTTAGATAGGAGCGCATAAAATGTTCGGATTGATTGCGATTTACAAAAACGGTAGGGATACAGCGAGTCGCACTGGGGCAGTCATCGAAAATATTATTAGGGATAAACTTCCATTTTACGTAAAATGCTTAGATAACGACAATTTAATTGTATACACATTTACTTCAGTTCCAGAGTTTTTTCAAATAATACGAGTTGGTTCGTCCGGCATCATTGCTGGCAAGATATTTAAGAAAAAGGACAGGGTGTCTAATAGCTTAAGGCAAGAAACATTTACAGATCTCAGCGTAGAAGAAATAATGCAATCTGATGGAAAAGCACTCATCTCAAATTACTGGGGTCACTATATTGCTGTGTGTCTTAATGAAGCAAGCGGAAATGGCTTTGCTCTTCATTCACCTCTAGGTGGTATACCATTATACTATACCAACATCTGTGACTGCAAAGTATTTTTTTCGAGACCAGTAGATATGGCCTCAATGGAACTGTCCAAATGGCAAATCGACTGGGACTACTTAAAATTTCATGAACGGTACTATTTTTTAGACACAGAGGATTCTGGTTTTCAAGAAGTCCGAAAAATACTACATGGACGACGCCTTAAATTCTCTATCGATCATGAAGAATTAGAAAATTTATGGCCGCTTAGTGATCTCTGCAAGCCTATTGACTATGGTTCACCATACGAACAAGCCAGAATTTTTAGAGATACACTTGTTGATTGCGTGGGGGCATGGGCATCTTGTTTTGATAGAGTATGCTTAAGATTATCCGGCGGATTAGACTCCTCAGTTGTCGCTTCGGCGATCTGGTTATCAGGTGTAGCGACAGATGTCATTTGTTATAATTTTTATGGACCGACAGCGGAGGGAGATGAGCGGGAGTATGCTCGGGCTGTCACAGAGAAACTAGGCTATAAGTTGATTGAGATAGCTGATAAGCCTGCCAATCAACGGTACGATCTACTGCCAAAATTTCCGTTAAGTGCTAAGCCATTGGATGAGATCATCTCGGCTTTTCGTGGTCCTACAGAATTCCCAATTCTCGAGTCAACTAATAGTAAAGTAGTATTTAGTGGAATGCCGGGAGACGCCATATTTTTTCAAGGTAATGTCAATTTCGCAACAGATTATCTGATAGACAGGGGATTTGATCTTGGTTTTATTAGGGCTGCTCGCTGGGCGGCAAGACGAACCAAGCAATCTATATGGGCAATAGTATTTGATGCTTTGCATTATCGGTTTAATAACAATGATGATATTGTCCGTGACAAGTTGGGAATGAGTGAGGCCCCCCTGTTGTCTGATGAAAATTTCAAGGCGGCCCATGAGAATCATAGGATACTTGATTTAATGAAGTCGCTTGAGGGCCGAGGTCCAGCAAAGAAATTTCACGCAATGCTCGTTTCTAAAGCACCAAAAATACTAGCGACGGGACCTACCGGCATTCAATATCTCACTATTGATCCTTTGGTTTCACAGCCCTTCTACGAGCTATGTCTTAGTATACCAATCTATGATCTTGTATGGAAAGGTTGGGATCGGGGTTTGACGCGTCTGGCATTTTCCGACGTGCTCCCTCGGTCTGTATTAGTCAGAGAAGCTAAAGGCGGCATAGAAACATTTTTAGATGAAGTTTTTCTAGATAATTTATCGTTGTTTCGGCAATATTTTTCTGAAAGCGAGTTGGTGAAGCACGGTGTACTTGATAAGCAGAAGGTTGAAACGGGTCTAGCAGCTGAGATGGGACAAGGAAAATTGGCACGACAAGCATTCTTAGTGTCGATAGGAACGGAAATATGGGTGCGTCGGTGGTTAGATCATATCAATAGGTCCAGGGCGCTTACGTGTTAAGAAGTGTTTGTAAGAAAATTTCATTATTAACATGTCATTTACTAAGTTATTGAGCAGTCTTTCCAAACGATTGTGGTCTGATTTCAATGGCCGAGGTGGCCTTTAACAGCATGATGCCTTGAATAACGCACTGAATTGCGGGCCCACCGGTGCTTGATTTTTCAGGCCCGTAATTAGGCTCTGAGTGCAGTGGGTGATCCGCTGGAGCACCTGGCTACAGTGGTGAACTTCGGGTTTTCTCCAGCCTATTGATTGTAGCGCTCTGACGCAGTGTCGATGGCAAGAGCGGGCGACCGCCGTTCGATCTGATCATGATGTTCAAAGGTAAGCGCGGTTCGAAAGTCACCTTACGAGGCTGCCGCGTGGCCTGTTGATTATCGTCCTTCTCTGGAGAGACGGCGGGCATGGGCATGGACGATAACGTACAAGATCTTTCGGACTGGCTGCTGCTTCTAAATTTTCTGGAGGGAGCAGAACATGATCGAGAACGAAGGGGGCCCGGGCATGGGCGAGGTCATCCGCATCGATGAAGCTCGGATCCGAGACCATCTGGGCGAGATGGTGCGCGGGACGGTCGAAGAAGCGATGATCGAAATGCACCTAGTGGACGTATCCATACGCTGAGTGAAGACATTACCGAAGTGATCTTCCCTTGTTTTCCTGGACATGGGGCTTAGCTCGCTTGCCGTTCGGCTTGTTCGGGTGTCATGTACCCGATCGCGGACTGGAAGCGAGCTCGATTGTAGTATGTTTTAATATAGGCGAACAGTGCACGCCTAGCCTCCTCGCATGTCGCGCAGCGCCGCTGATGGACGAGCTCCACCTTCAAGATGTGGAAGAAATTCTCCATTGGCGCGTTGTCATAGCAGCAGCCTTTGCGGCTCATCGAGCCCCTGGCGCCGATCACGGACAATTGCTGCCGATAGATCTCGGCGATATGTTGGCTGCCCCGATCCGAGTATATATGAGGCCGCGCCAGGGGCCCCGGCGCCGCACCGCCATCAACAGCGCGGACAACGGCAGCTCGGTTCGTATGTGCGCGCGTGCATCCCCAACCAGCGACCTTGCGCGTCGTAAGATTAAGGACGGCGGCCAAACACAGTCAGCCCTCACTCGTGGAAGTGTAGGTGATACCAGCAAGCCAGATGCGGTTCGGCTCTGCCGTCTGGAGGTTCCGCGCCAACAAGTTGGGCGTGACCGGCAGTACATGGCGGCTGTCGGTGGTAGTCGGGCAGAACCGCCGACCCGCTACGGCCCGAACGCCATGCGAGCACATCAGTCGCACGACGCGATCGGGACTGCACCAAGATCGGCACGGCTAAACCTGCTGACAATTTCCAGCCCCTCGCTTGGCTCGAGGGGCGCACTGCACCCGTGTAACGCGAAGTCCGCCCCATTGAGGAATATCAACCGGAAATCAGCAGACCACGGCTCCGGAACAAACGATATCCAGCCACTCGCTCGCCCTCGTACCACCATCAAGCCGAAATCAAATGTTTTTTGATTATCCAATTTTCAAACAGGCACTCAAGGATTTTTAGTAACTAGGAATTTTATAGCCACAAGTTTTACATCGAGATCATCTAACTATTGCTTTATCTGCTGTAAGGACGCGTTGTATTGAGCCTTCTGACGAAGACGGCGCCATGTGGCGTATTGCTCTTTTTTCGAGGCTACGGTGTCCTCTCTGCCGCTAAGCCAAAAATAACATCCAGTCAACCGTACCTTGGGACGAAGTATAACGTTGCTGAGGATTTTGAGGAGCATGCGAGGCGCCGTCATAAACATAGAACTCAACAGGCTTGCCAAGGCGCTTCATGATCGTAAATACATCATACCAGGCCACCGCACCAATCCTATCGTAAGCTTCAAGGCGTATTGCGGCGGTTATCTTATCCAATTTGTAGACTGGGTTGCCTTCAATCCATTTAATTAAGCCGTCACCCCACGGGTGACCTCCAACCTGCGCTTCTATCCACGCAGCCATGTTTTTAGGCCAACCCGCGGACAGAAAATAGGCCAGGGGACCAACGGGTGCTGCATCGGCAATTACGGCGGCCCGGAGTTTAAATTTTCCGCTGGTCAAAGCCGACAGCACCGCTCTCCCACCAGCACTCCATCCCACCATACCGATGCGATCGGAATTAACAATACCTTGCTCAGACAGTTGATCAATTATAGTTTTAACTGCTGTTGTAAAGCCATCATTGGCTTCGGGCCCCTGCTGCGCTGCTTCATTCGCACTACCACTACTCATTGGACTCATCTGTAAAACTACTACTCCTTGTGCAGCAAGTGCACGCCCTGCAAATGGCGCAGTCTCCTCATTATTACTGCTATCGCGCAAATACACCCTCTCGTCAAAGCAATGCACTTGAATTACAAGCGGATAACGATAATCTTTACGAAACCCTGGAGGAAAAATTAAGCCACCCTTCCAATTAGCACCATCAGTGGTATTCCAATGAATAACTTTCACTTCCGGCATTTCCACGTATCGCAAATGCGGATTAAGGCCCGTTAACCTGTATTCACTACCGTTAATCGCATACTTCACATAATAATCCGGTGGCGTATTCATATTCTGCCTTAGTATTATATCAATCTGGCGATGGCGAGAAATCTCCTCTACACTTTTTCCCTCTCCCTTAACCACCCATCCATGATCGGAACGTGCCAGCGCAACTATTGATGTCTCTTCTGGCAATATCGAGGCATTTGAAAGGTCAATTTTACCTCGGCGTACTTCTAAAAATAACACACCGTCAGGGCCCAAATACGTGTTCGTATATATAGTTTTGTTTGATTCCATATCCATAATTGGGTCGTTAAAACTATATATTACCCGATATTTACCAGTCTCCACGTTCAGTTCAACTATGTGTAGCTTCTTATAGTAATCTGATGCCCCCCCCCCTCGCGGTATAAACGTATGAGTTAGAATAACAGTTTTTCCATCGCGCAACCAGTGACCCGACGCGTAAAAACCAAGGTAGGCTACCGGCGCATCGAATACAGGCCTTGTCTTCCCTTTCTCAACGTCAACAATCAAAAACTGACCCGCCATAGAAAGACCTTGCCCGACAACTCCGTCGTCGTCTCGCCTACCCGCCACTTCTGACCAGAAGTCCGACTGCCCGATCCTTTTGAAAAAATATTCCCAATGCGCCGGCGCCTTCGAATGCGGGGCTGCAATGACGGTCGCCCAGCGCCCATCCGGCGAAAGAGTAAGCCGTGGCATCGCTGGTACCCACGTAAACTCTCCAGAGATCGCTTTGCCTGGTTGCTGAGCAAATGTTGCAAGTCCTGCCTTATAGATTTGAAATCGCTGGTATGGAAATCTTTGAGCAAGTCCCGGATGGTTGCACATCCCAATATGAACTGGGAAAGCAAAATTACCAACTTTCTCCGGATAGGGAAATGCTGTTGGGCAAGTCCTGATATTTCTCGCTAAATAAATAATAGTATCTGATTGTAGTGATATGGAGTAATCTTCAACTGATCCAGGTGAGTTAGTCAATCTTCGTAATTTTTTTTCAAGAATATTATACAGATAAACATCTCCAGAGTCACCTTTTTTCGCAGCAACGAAGGCCAGCTGTTTTCCACCGTCCAACCATTTTAATCGCCGGATTGGAGATGGATGGTGCCCCTCATAAATAAAAGCGAAATCATCGCTATTTATCTCAACGATCGGCTCGCCTTTTATGCCATCCAGATTGCCATTTCTTATCATCTCTGATTTTATATCAGATATTTTATACAGCCATAATGTATACTTACTCGAATTTGAATTGATATTAGCTTTACTGGTTAATATAACAAAATTCTCCCCATCTGGAGAATATGAAGCAATATCCGGCTCTATATTTAACGATGTTGTCTCTACATACCTCGGTTGAGTCATCTCTATACTTTTTTTCATGTCAAAAATACTAGTTAACTTTTTATTCAAACCATTTTTGGGAATTTCAGCACCTTCGTGACTTATTGCAGGCGATATTACGCCTACGGACAATAGAATTATTGTAAAAATGCCTAATCGTCTACCTTTCTTGTCTCTCATTGGAAAAACCTTTTTATTATTGAGTTACTCCGTATTTACGACATCACCATTTTTTTGACAAGGTCAGTGATATAAAACGCCCAATAGGATTGGAATTTGCCGCGTCAAATCCCCGAAAGGCATCGACAAATGGCGGATCATTATCAAATAAGTTAATACAAGACAATGTGACAGTTGTATTTTTTATCAGAGAATCATCAGATAATACCGGTGGATCAAACGATACTGAGAGGTCAAATGTAGTCCATGATCCAATATTCGGGCTGCGATTAGAAAGTGGATTACGGTAATTATCATAATAATTAATAATCATTGTTGCCGACAGACCGCCTTCGTTGTACCACGTAGCTGTTATACGAGATTTTAAATCTATTGGATTGCCATATGTATTTAAATTTGAACTATATGGCGATGTAGGCGTAAGACGGAATTTATGATTGAAAATATAGGAAGCTGCTGCCCTAATTAACAATGAGCCTGTATCTGTTACTGGAATATTTATGCTAGCTTGACCATCAATTCCTTCAACTACACTTTGGGCTTGATTTAGTGTACGTCCATCAATAATGACCTCCGCCAGACTAGGGTTCAAACAAACATCTGGCAAGTCAATGTTTTCCGCTAACGCACAAAGGGATAATACATCTTCTGAAGTTGGATTCCTTCTTATAATATTTTTAAAACTTTCTTCTCGGGCTAAAATGTCCGTCTGAAGCGGGTTGGCTACTATACGATTTTTAAAGTTTATATAAAAATAATTTGCACTTAGGCGCAGATTAGAGAGATCCGGAGGTGAAATATCAACACCAACTGACCATGTGTCCGCCTTCTCGTTTTCCAGTTTCGGAGCGGTACCAGTCAAAAACACTGTATAGCTTGTGCCAGTTGCAGAACGTGGGTCCGCAAAGGGCAAGGCTGATAGCGTCGTTTCGGCTATTCTATTCGCGAGGCTGGGCGTGACGAACGAAGTTCCATAACTGGCATGCACCTCGAATCCAGATATCAATTCCCAATTAAAACCGATTTTAGGGTTAAAAGTTGACTGATTTATTTCAGCGCTCCTTATCGGCTGAACTGGCTGATCTTTGTACCAATCCTGTCGACCAGAAATTGAAAGCGTAAATTTATTAACGATAGGTATCCCGTGCTGTTCATTTAGAATTGGCCAGAATAGCTCACCAAATACGGCATAAATATCCCTCTTAAATCGCTTGCTACCAATGGCGCTATTCGAGCTATTGCTGCTAGCAAATTCATGCCGGAAGTTCGCTCCCACAGCGAAACGCGGGGCACCTATGCCGCCTGAAGCAAGAACACCATCCAAAATCGCGTTAAATTCCCAAATCTCAAAGTCAGTAGATATGGTTAATGGAGGTGCAATAAATGAAAGTGTTTCTGGATGATTATCCGACCCATCACCGAATGGATTGAATACACGATCCGGATCCTTATAATGCAAAGCGGCAATGAGGTTTTGATTATTTAAAGAATTTTCCACTCGAGAATTTGTTTTTTCTTCACTGTAGCTGCCATCTGCTCGCAAAAATAAATCCGAGTTTATTTTGTACTCAGCCCCTATTACCGCATTGTAACTTTTTATATTGGATTTTTTCTTTGTTTGATCAAAATCTTCGCTAAAATTGTAGGCTAAGAGCAGCGGGCGCTGATCACCGTAAGCATCTACATAAAAGGGATGACCTGAATCAACGGTCAGAAAGGTTATAGGTGACTGAATATTATCTACAACTTTGCGATCCCCAAATCGGGCCTCGGCAAACAAATCTAACGATTGAAATAATGAATAGTTTCCGTTAACATATATGTTGTGTTTCCGTTGTTTGGGGAGGAGGTCCGTGCCTGCGGTCACGCTCGCTAGACTGGCGAGTTCTGGGGGTAAAAGACTGTTTGGCGACAAACTGCGCCCATCTTGACCCTGAGGTATTCCGAAAACGATATTTAATGTTAGAGGATCAACTATATTCGCCGGCGATGCGGCAACAATCCTCCGATCTTCGCCTCCTAGCTCCCGCAAGTCGTCTGTTTTAGAATAAATTCGTTCGTCATGATATAAGTTTCCTCTTCTGTAGAAGTCATATGCAATGAGAACGGCACCACGCTCTCCGCTTAGACCAAGAGATTGACTGATGTTAACCTCCGGCATGTTTCCGCTAGTCGTATGGCCATACCGAAGACGAGTTTCGGCCCCGTCATATTTTTTTTTCAATATTATATTGATAACGCCGGCTACGGCATCAGATCCATATACGGATGAGGCGCCGTCGGGTAGTATTTCAATTCGCTCGATGACCGATACAGGCAACGACGATATGTCGACTGAAGTCGTATTCAGACCAATCGACGGCAATCGCCTACCGTTCAGAAGAATTAGCGTGGCTTTAGCCCCCAATCCTCGCAAATCAGGAGAGGTACTTGCAGTAAAATTCTGTGAACTTTCACTACTGCGCTTATTATGCTCGGATAAACCTCCACTAAATACTTGAGGTAAAGTTTGGAGTGCTTGGTGTACTGTTGCGTATCCAGACTGTTGAATTTCTTCATTTGTAATAATAACTGGATCTGCGCCAGCTGATGAACCTATACCCCTAATTGATGTCCCAGTAACGACAATATCGTTCTGGTGCATATAATAATTTTCGGACTCCTCATTATCAATATTTTCATTATTATGTTTATTTTCTGTACTTATAGACAAAGAATTCTGGTCATTGCTTGTGATAATTCTATCATTATCTTTCTTTGTGACCGATGTTTTCATAGACCGGCTATCATAGCGAGCACCTGCTGCGCTCAAAGCGTTCGCCTCGCTCTCTGATAAACGAGCTAGAGCAGTTAGAGGATGTATTGCGGCAACCAGGGTCGTTGTTGTCAAGAGAACTAACCTACGTAAATTAATCAGATCGTTTGCCATATTGCCCCCTTTTTTATTATAGTTACGTGAGGACGCTTTAGATACGACCAACATCACTGCCGTATCCGCTGATTAAAATACTTTTTTACACGCCGACGCAGCAGCAAATTTTTCCGCATAACAAGATATTACTAAGGTCGCAAATAACATCTTGTGGGGTTCGAAAGATTACGCTCCACTTTTCAAGCCATCCATTTATAAATAATAAACTTTAAAAATTTTATATTTCGCATATATCTACATTGGATACCCAGAATCAAATGATAGGTAAATTTATTACATTAATTTACAATATAAATTTGTCAAACAAAATTATTGCGAATAAAAACTATAAAATAATTTATTATTTCTTCAACACAAGACACTATAATTAATTTAATTATTATAGATGATATTTGTTGATCTATAATTCGAGACATTCTATAGATAAATACAATTTTAATTTGTATGTCCAATGATGCAACGATGTCAAGTGACAACATATTTTCCGTTACAAAAGTTTTAATTTTCTTGATTTAAATATTAACAAGCTCGTTGAGAGGTGATATATCCTATTTCTTTAAGCTTTTTTGGTTGTCGTTCATTGCACAGAGCTTCTGGAGATCTGTGCACGAGTAACCTTTTTCGGCTATTGATGGCTCATCGGGACTGTTGATGGCATCTCCATTTTCGAGACAGGCCGATGCCATCGAGCCATGCGCTAGCGTGGTTGTACTAGGATCTATCCAGCAGCAGAGGCAATGCTGAGGCTGCGTTTGAGGTTGTAGGAGATGGCGGTGAGGTAAACCTGGGCGGTGGCTTTGGCGAGGCTCGGCCAAGCCGACCGCGCATAATCCAGGATGATCAGATTGCAGCCGTGATTGAACGGACTGTAAGTTCGACACCGAGTGATGCCCCATTGGTCGACCCGCTCGATGGCAGCCGTAACCGGCTTTTCCATACAACAATCCGGCGAATCTGGAATGCCCTTGGCCTCCAGCCCCACCGCTCTGAGACATTTAGGCTGCCCAGCGATCCGCTGTTCGTAGACAAGGTGCGCGATGTCATTAGCCTCTATCTATCACCATCCAACAAAAAGCGCTGGTCTTAAGTGTCGATGAGAAGAGCCAGATCCAGACGCTTGACCGGAAACAGCCAGTCCTGCCGATGATGACAGGCATACCCGAACGGCGGCCCCACTCCTATGTCCGGCACGGCACAACCTCGCTGTTTGCAGCTCTCGACATCGCCTCGGGCTTTGTGATCGGCAAATGTTACACGCGGCATAAGGCAGTGCAATTTCTTAATCTTCTCAAGCAGATCGATGCCAACGTCCCAACCGGATTGAGTATCTACATCATCATGAATAATTACAGCCTCATTAGTGAAAGCGACAATGCTCGGCCCCCATCTTCTCGAACGTGAGCTTGACCCACAGGCCGGGATGGGTATCGGTCAGACGAAGCGTACCCCGGTGCGCCCGCACAACGGTCTCGACCAGGCTCAGGCCTCTGGCGTTGCACGGCTCGGGTCCAGCTGCACAAAACGTGTAAACACCCGCTCGCGCTGGTTGATCGGAATGCCGAGGCCGGTGTTGGCGATGCTAAGGCGCACCCAGCCCGCATCCACATCCGTCGCAACAGTGACCGTGCCGCTGGGGGGGGGGCGTATACTTGATCGCATCATCGATCAGGTTCACGACCGCGTGGCTGGCCAGCATCCGTGCCCCGCGGATGACGGCGGGCGCAAGCCGCGCCTGGATGCAGATCAGCGGCGCTTCCAGATCGTGCGCCATTCCGTCGCTCGTTGTGTGCAGGGCACAACCTCCTGACACCCTTGGCGGAACCGATCGGCAAAGCTATTCATCTCGGCTTTGACGAGGCTGTGCTGCTCTTCGTCCATGAACTGCACTGTCCTGAAATACTGGATGGTCAGCGCCATGGCCATCGTCGCCAAAGCGATGCTGGTGATCTATAGCGTGCTGCGGAACGCTGCGGATGGGACTAGCGCTGGGCGAACCTATTCCCCATTCAGCCGGTACCCTGCGCTGCGTACCGTCTGGAAAAGCGCGGTCTCGCCGGCCTGGTCGGTTTTAGAGCGGAGCCGGCTGATATGAACGTCGATGACGTTGGTCTAGTGGACGATTCAGCACGGCGAGGCATAAGAGCGGGGCAAGAAAGCGGATGCGCCTCTTCATCAATTTAGTTATCAGAATTGCATAATTTTTCGAAATTCTAGCGCGGCATGGCGCTGATTACCGCCTCGTTTGGCCCTCCCCTCGCCTTCGAGGGTAAGATCATTCCTGCGAACCAAACTATGGTTGCTGAAGTGGTTCAGGCCTGACGATTTTCCCCACATTGTGCAAGTTTCCGGTCCTCATGAAATCCACACTCACGGCCCCTTCGTTAAATGGTCACTTTTTATAACTTTTAAGTTGCTTTTTAGAATGCCCTTGCCATGCTAACTACAGGTGATTCGCGGGCAACCAGGCTTGGCGGTACGGCGACGCCTCACCGGCCTATATCTTTCGCGTCCTCCAGTTTCTCTGCGTACCCAAGCGCACATTGCCGATTTCATCATCAATAAGATCATCGGGAAGAGACATGACCTACATCGAT
>Ga0164243_10009884_pt1 | contig 13798 bp, 10 predicted proteins | sample OricompcompostOP_FD_108781 | JGI IMG/M metagenome (GOLD analysis project Ga0164243, IMG submission 108781) | Organic Plus compost microbial communities from Emeryville, California, USA - Original compost - Organic plus compost (OP) | ecosystem: Engineered > Solid waste > Mixed feedstock >... | reverse complement strand
GTCGGGAGGAGCTGCGCACGGAGCCTCGATCCGCTCGGCGCGCGACGGGGGTGAGCGGTGGCTGGCGAGTGCTGCGGGAGCGGGACGACCTGATCGTGGTCCTGCTCGGCTCATTCGTGTTCACCGCGTTGGGCATGAACTTCCCGATCTTCATCTCCACCATGGCGACTCTCGAATTCGGTGCCGGTGCGAACGGCTTCGGCATCCTCGTCTCCACGGCCGCGATCGGATCGGTCGTGGGAGCGTTGCTCAACGCGCGCCGCGAGCGCCCGCGGCTACGCACGATCGTGCTCGCGGCGCTCGGGTTCGGCGTCGTCACCGCGGCGTCGGCGCTCGCGCCCACCGTGTGGCTCTACGGCCTGCTTCTGGTCGGGCTCGGGATGACGTCCCTCATCGCGCTCAACTCGTCCAACGCTTATGTGCAGATCAGCACGCCCACGGGCGCGCGGGGCCGCATCATGGCGATCTACCTGGCGATCGTGCGCGGCAGCACCGTGTTCGGCGCGCCGTTCATCGGCTGGGTGACCGATAACGCGGGTCCGCGGTGGGCGATCGCCGTGGGCGCCCTCGGCGGCCTGGTCCCCACGCTCATGATCGGGATCTGGTGGATGGCGGCGCGGCACGGCCGGATCCGATGGACTGCGCGGCCGTGCCGCATCTCGATCGCATCCCGGGCGGAACCGGACTGAGGATCATCCCTCTCGGAGGGAGGACATCTCGCAAGCGGAGGACCCAACGGGCGTGATAGACCTCCGCTCGCGAGATCTCCTCCTTCCGTGATGGCAAGGGTGCGCGGGATGCTGCGCGGTGCGCGGGATGCTGCGCGGTGCGCGGGATGCTGCGGGCTTCGCGCGGGTCTCGGCTGTCAGAGCGGTGTGTAGAGGACGACTTGGAGGTCGGGGCGGTCGGAGAACCGCAGCTGATGATGCTCAAGGGTCACGGTGGCGCCGCCGGGCAGGTGGAACACGCGCTCGCGGGATTCGAACCCGCCGACATCGAAGGACTCCCATCCGGCACGGAACTCGGCGCTCGCCTCGCTGAGAGCCTGGACGAGCTGCGCAGTGGAGGGGTCGGCGCCGGCCGCGGCCCGGAACTCGGCCAGGAACCGCCGCGAGGTGACCTCCCAGTCGTCGAGGAGCTCGCGCACCGAGGGGTCGGTGAACACGAGCCACAGCAGGTTCCGTTCGGCGGGCGCCACCGTCGCGATCCGCGGATAGAGCCTTTCGTAGGCGGCGTTCCACCCGGCCATGCCCCAGTCGGGGGCGAGCACGTAGGCCGGATGGGGGAGTGCGTCCAGCATCCGCTGCACATGCGCAGGTGCCGGCTCGACGTGCGCGGGGCTCGGCGGGGCGTAACCGGCGAGCGAGAGCGCGTATCGGCGCTCGGCCTCGGTCAGCCGCAGCGCGTCCGCGATCGCCGACAGCACCTGCCGCGACGGATGGATGTCGCGCCCCTGCTCGAGCCAGGTGTACCACGTGATGCTCACCCCCGAGGCGACCGCCACTTCTTCGCGGCGCAGGCCGTGGCCGCGGCTGCGCGGGGGCAACCCCGCCGCCGTCCGGTCCAGGCGCTCGCGACGTGAGCGCAGGAACGCGCCGAGCTCTCGGCGCGATTGATCCGTCACCCCGCCAGAGTAGTACTCGGGCTGATAGTGGTGACGCCGTCTGGTGCGGTGCCTGACTACCACCCATGATCGGATCATGCCCGCACTGCGTTCCCGTACCGTGACCCATGGCCGCAACATGGCCGGCGCCCGCGCCCTGCTGCGCGCCGCCGGCGTCGCTCGCGAGGACTTCGGCAAGCCGATCGTCGCGGTCGCCAACAGCTTCACCGAGTTCGTCCCCGGCCACACGCATCTGCAGCCGGTGGGACGCATCGTGAGCGAGGCCATCCAGGCCGCCGGTGGCATCCCCCGCGAGTTCAACACGATCGCCGTGGACGACGGGATCGCGATGGGTCACTCCGGCATGCTCTACTCCCTGCCCAGCCGCGACATCATCGCCGACTCCGTCGAGTACATGGTCAACGCTCATCAGGCCGACGCCCTGGTGTGCATCTCGAACTGCGACAAGATCACGCCCGGGATGCTGATGGCCGCGCTCCGCCTGAACATCCCGACAGTCTTCGTCTCGGGCGGGCCCATGGAGTCCGGCCGCGCGGTCCTGCAGGACGGCACGGTGCGCACGCTGGATCTCGTGGATGCCATCAGCGAGGCGGTCAACGAGAGCGTCTCGGATGCCGACATCCTGCGCATCGAGGAGTCCGCGTGCCCCACATGCGGCTCGTGCTCGGGGATGTTCACCGCGAACTCGATGAACTGCCTCACGGAGGCGATAGGCCTGGCCCTCCCCGGCAACGGCTCGGTCCTGGCGACCCACACGGCCCGGCGTGCTCTGTATGAGCGAGCCGGCGCCGTGGTCGTGGATCTCGCTCACCGCTACTACGACGGCGATGACGACTCCGTCCTGCCGCGCAGCATCGCGACTCCGGCTGCCTTCGGGAACGCGATGGCGCTCGACATCGCGATGGGCGGGTCGACGAACACGATCCTGCACCTGCTGGCCGCCGCACACGAGGCGGGCGTGGAGTTCGGCCTCGACGACATCGACGGGGTCTCCCGCCGCGTCCCGTGCCTGGCGAAGGTCGCGCCGAACGTGGCCGGCGACCGCACGTACTACATGGAGGATGTGCACCGCGCCGGCGGCATCCCCGCGATCCTCGGCGAGCTGCGCCGCGGCGGCCTGCTCGACGAGGGCGTGCACAGCGTCCATTCCGCATCGCTGTCGGAGTGGCTGGACGCATGGGACATCCGAGGCGGCAAGGCCACGGACCAGGCGCGCGATCTCTGGTACGCCGCACCCGGCGGTGTCCGCTCGTCCACCGCTTTCAGTCAGTCCGAGCGCTGGCTGGAGCTCGACGAGGATGCCGCGGCCGGCTGCATCCGCGATGTCGCGCACGCGTATTCGGCCGACGGGGGACTGGCCGTCCTTCGCGGAAACATCGCCGTGGACGGCGCGGTCGTCAAGACGGCAGGCGTCGATCCCTCGATCTGGACGTTCTCCGGGCCCGCGGTCGTGTGCGAGTCGCAGGAGGAGGCCGTCGAGAAGATCCTGAGCAAGCAGATCGGGGAGGGCGACGTCGTCGTGATCCGCTACGAGGGGCCGAAGGGCGGGCCGGGGATGCAGGAGATGCTGTACCCGACCTCGTTCCTGAAGGGCCGCGGCCTCGGCAAGAAGTGCGCCCTCATCACGGACGGCCGCTTCTCGGGCGGCACGAGCGGACTGTCGATCGGGCATATCTCGCCCGAGGCGGCGTCCGGCGGGATCATCGCGCTCGTCGAGGACGGCGACATCGTCTCGATCGACATCCCCGCCAGGCGGCTCACGCTCGAGGTGCCCGACGACGTGCTGGCCGAGCGCCGGCGTACGCTGCTCGCCGACGGCGGCTACCGTCCCCGGACGCGTGTCCGACACGTGTCGGCCGCGCTTCGCGCGTATGCGGTCATGGCACAATCGGCCGACAAGGGCGCGGTCCGCGATGTGGACGCCGTCGAGCGCGCCGTCGAGCGCGCCGCCGCCGAGGATGCGCTCACAGCGCAGGACGCCGTCCGCGCCGTGTGAACGAGGCGGGGCGGGAAGACCAGGACGACCGTCCAGCCGCCTGCCCGCCCCGTCGTCCCCGGTTCTCCCCCTCAGGCTCGGGGGTTCCAGGTGCCCTTGACGACCTCGGGCACGAATCCGGACAGATCGACGGGGAACGCGATCCGCTCCCCGGTCTGAGCGGACAGGTACGCCGCCATGAGCAGCTCGACGACCTCCACGCCGTTCTCGAGGGACTCCGCCGGCTGCTGGCCGGCGAGGAACTGCCGGGTCAGCAAGGCGTTCTCCGCCGTGTATCCGTAGGTCGCGGCCTCGTCGGCCACGATCGGCATGAGCCCCTGCTCCGCGTTCTGCTTCTCGAGCATGTCCTCGCCCTCTGCCTGCTGAGGCCGGCGGGACAGGAAGATCGTCGTGTCGGGGTCGAGCGTGTTCGACGCCATCGAGTACTCGGGACCCAGCAGCTCGAACGAGAGGCGCAGACCGGCCCCCACGAAGCTCCACGAGGTCGTCGCCTCCACGACCACGGGCTCGCCGTCGCCGTTGCGGAACTCGAAGATCGCGTGCGCGTAGTCCTCCGACGGTGTCTTGGTGTAGTCCACCACCCCGGGGTACGCGTCCTGCAGCCGGGCCGCGTATTCCGGCCGGCCCCACTTGAGCGACGCGATGGTGGCGTGCACCGCGATCGGGGTGAGCCAGTCCGACGGGCTCGTTCCCGGCGGCGTGAGCAGATATCGTCCCGCCTCGACCGAATGGCACATCATGTCGCTGAGGACGCCGCCGCCCTCGGTCGCGGCGTTCCAGAACCAGGTGTTGTGCGGGCCCGAGTGTTCCTCGGCGCACCGGGCGAGATACGGCGAGCCGGCCGCGCTCGCTCCGCGCGCCCAGACGAGCTCGTGCGAGCGGCGGATGCCGGGAGCGTAGACCTGGTTCTCCAGGTAGCCGTGCAGGAGCCCGGCATCCTGGACGAGCCGGAGCACCTCCCGGGCCTCGTCCACGGTGCGGCCCAGCGGCTTCTCGATCGCGATCGCACGGATGGCGGAGCGCCCGGCCGTCACCTCTCGGCATATCGCGCGGACGACGTCCAGGCGGGTGTGGTTCGGCGAGAGCACCCAGACGGCCTCCACGCGCGGGTCTTGCGCCAGCCGCGAGACGTCGTCGTACGCCGACACGTCGTGCCCGACGCCGCTGCGCTCGACCTCCTCGGCGAGAGCGCTCGCGCTCTCGATCCCGCGCGATGCGACCGCGACGATGTCGCCGTCGCGCACGCCTTGCCAGGCACGCGCATGGAAATGACCGATGAAGCCGGCACCCACGACGCCGACGCCGAGTGTCTTGCGTTCGACCATGTACTCGTTCCTTTCTGAGAAGCCGGGGGTCACGACCGCAGTCGCCGTTGGCGGCCGTAGAGCGCCAGCAGAAGCAGCAGCACGACGCCGTTGACGATCGTGCGGCTCGCGTTCGGGATGTCGAGGGTCGTCAGCAGGCTCTCGAGCACGGTGAGCACTATCGCGCCGATCGCCGAGCCCGCGTATCCGCCGATGCCACCCGAGATCAAGGTGCCCCCGATCACGACGGCGGCTACCGACGGCAGCATGTACTGATCGGCGAGGTCCAGGAACACGGATTCGGTGTAGCCCAGCAGGAGCATGCCGCCGAGCCCCGCGAAGACGGCGGAGGTGACGTACGCGGAGATCACGGTCCGGTTCACGCTGATGCCGGACAGCTCCGCGGCGACCCGGTTCGTGCCGACCGCGTAGAGGTTCCAGCCGAACCGCGTGCGGTGCAGCAGCAGCGAGATCGCGATCGCCAGCAGGAGCCACACGAACAGGACGCCGGGGATCGACAGCGCGAGCCTTCCGTTGACGAGGGCGGTCAGGGCGGGCGCGGCCCGGCCGGCGGCCACGCCGCCGGTGTAGGCCAGGATGAGTCCTTGGACGACGCCCAGCATGCCGAGTGTCATGACGAACGGCGGGATGCGCAGGTACACGATGCCCAGCCCGTTGACCAGGCCGATGGCGGCCGCGACCGCCAGCGGGACGAGCAGGCCCAGCGCGAGGTTGGCGTCGTGGCCGTCCATGACCCGGGACCCGATGATGGCGGCGAACGTCGCGACCTTCCCCACGCTCAGGTCGATGCCCTCGCCGCCGGCGAGGATCACGATCGTCTGACCGATCGCGATGATCCCGAGGAAGGATGCCACCCGCAGCAGATTGATGATCTGGCCGTAGGACCCGAAGCCGGGAGAGACCAGCTGCCCGATCACCACGAGCAGGATCGCGATCACGGATGCCAGGACGATGGGGTTGGTGAGCGCCTGCTTCCAGCGCGCACCCTGTGCGAGCGCCAATGTCGTCATCGGGCGGCCCTCCTCGCCGAGCTGAGCACGGACAGCGCCAAGGCGCCGATGATCACCAGGCCGTTCACGAGCTGGCGATAGGTCGTCGGGACGTCGAAGAAGAACACGATGTTCGCCGCCATCGCCAGGACGATCGCGCCCACCACGGCCCCGACGGCTCCGCCACGCCCTCCGCGAAGCGCGACGCCTCCCACCACGACGGCCGCGATGGAGTTGAGGGCGATGTCGGCTCCGACGAACGGGTCTCCCGAGCCGGAGTTCGCCAGGAGCGCCATCGCCGCCAGGCCGCTGAACGCGCCCGCGATCACGTAGGTCAGCGTGCGTGTCCTCGTGACCGGGACGAGGGATGCGTAGGCGGCGCCGGGGTCCCCGCCGACGGCGTACACGTGCCTCATGAGACGCGTCTGGCGGAGGACGAGCCACAGGCAGACCGCCACGAGCACCGCCAGCACCGAGACCGGAACGCCGGCGACGGCCGTGCGATAGATCCCGGTCATCACGGGCGGGACCGTCCCGCCGGGCTTGGGCATCACGACGAGGGCGGACCCGGAGAAGATCGACGCAGTCGCGAACGTCACGATGAGCGGCTGCAGTCGGACGACGGCGACGACGAGGCCGTTGACCAGCCCGCACACGGCGCCCACCGCGATCGCGACCGCGAAGCCCAGGCCGACCCGGCCGTCCTCGCCTCCCATCACGGTGACCGCCACGACGCTGGACAGCGCGACTATCGCGCCGAGGGACAGGTCGAGTCCGCCGCCGACCACGACGATGGCCTGGGCGATCGCGACCAGCACCAACGGGACGAACGTGGCGAAGTTCGACGTGATCGAATAGAGGCTGAAGAACGTCGGCTGCAGGATCGCGTTCAGCACGACGGCGATCACGAGCAGCGCCCACGTCGCCAGGGCTCCGACGCGCACGTCGCGGATCCGGTCGAGCATGCCGCTCATGCGGTGCCGCTTTCGTCGCCGCCGACCCGGTGCTGGTCCCCCATGCCGATCAGGAGCGCCGAGGAGACGAGGTTGTCGTACGTGACGTCCTCGGCGTCGAGCTCGCCCTTGACCGACCCCTCGTACATGACCAGGACGCGGTCGGCGATCTCGGCGAGCTCTCGGTCGTCGCTCGAGTTGAAGATCACGGCGGCGCCGTTGCGGGTGAGCTTGCGGATGAGAGCGTAGATCTCGGCCTTCGCCCCAACATCCACTCCCTTGGTCGGGTCGTCGAGCAGGACTATGCCCGGCTCGTTCAGGAGCCACTTCGCGATGATCACCTTCTGCTGGTTGCCGCCGGACAGACTGGAGACCGGGTCGGTGAGTCGCCCGATCTTGATGCTCAGGCGGTCGATCATGGACGCGGCGGCGGCGCGTTCCCGCCGTGCCGAGATCGCGACGCCCGCCATCAGGCGGCGGGCCAGCGACACGATCGAGATGTTCTCCTGGATCGATCGCTGCGCGAACATCCCCTGCGTCGCGCGGTCCCCGGGAACCAGGGCGATGCCGATGCGGGCGGCGTCCCGGGGATGGCGGATGCGCGCGCCTCTCCCGGAGGACGTCGTGATCGATCCCTCGCGGGCGCGAAGAGCGCCGAAGATCGTCAGCAGCAGCTCGGACTGTCCCTGGCCCTGCAGGCCGCCGAGCCCGAGGACTTCGCCGCGGTGCGCGCGCAGCGACACGTTGTTCAGGTTCTGACCGGACAGGCCCGTGACGGTGAGCCTCGGCTCGCCTTTCTCCGCGCGAGGAGCCGCGGCCGCCTCGGGCGCCCGCGTCTGGCCGATCATGAGGGAGACGAGCTCCTGCTCCGAGGTGCCGGCCAGCTCGGTGGATGCCACGGTCCTGCCCGACCGCAGGATCGTCGCTCTCGTGCACAGCTGCATCACCTCGTCGATGCGGTGCGAGACGAAGGCGACGCTCACTCCCGCCGCGCACAGCCGACGCACCACGTCGAACACGAGCGAGACCTGGTCGCGGTGCAGCGAGGCGGTCGCCTCGTCGAGGATAAGGATGCGCGGACGACGCATCACGGCCTTCGCGATCTCGACGATCTGCTGCTCGCCGGGCGGAAGATCGGCGACGGGGGTGCTCGCGGTCACGCGGTCGCCCAGGGCCGGAGCGAACTGCCGCAGCGTCTCGGCGACATCCGGCGCGGACACCCGGGCACGGAGGAATCCGGCGCGTGCCGGCTCCACCCCGAGCGTCAGGTTCTGCGCCACCGTGAGGTCCGGGATGAGGGAGAGCTGCTGGTACACGGCCGCGATCCCGTGGCGATGGGCGTCGCGCGGGCTGTGGATCGCCAGGGGCCGGCCGTCGAGCGTGATCTCCGCGCGGTCGGCGGCGACGGTGCCGGCGAGCACCTTGTTCAGGGTCGACTTGCCCGAGCCGTTCGGCCCCAGCAGGCCATGCACCTCGCCCGCCTCCAGCGACAGCGACGCCCCGTCGAGGGCGCGCACACCGCCGTAATGCTTGGTCACCCCGCTCATCTGCAGCAGCGGCACGTCGGCATCCTCTCCGTCAGCCACTCGTGGTGCGGGCGGCCCGCCGCCCGCACCACGAGTGGATCGTTCGCGTCACTGCTGGAAGTACCCCGCGACGTCGGACTTGCTCATGACCGAGTCCAGGACGTACGAGTCGGGCTTGGACGAGACCTGGCCCCACTCCTGAGCCAAGTTGTCGTTCGTGATCGCGGGGTCGAGCGGGAGCACGATGTTGTGCCCGTCGGTGAGCTTGGACGGGTCGATCTTCTTGCCCTGAAGCTCGGCGATCGCGAAGTGGAGCGCCGTGGCACCGGTGCCGGGAGGGTTCACGACGCCGACGCTGGAGAAGCCCGACCCGAGCAGGTCGTTCCACATGCGCATGAAGCCGACACGGGCCTCGCCGGTGACCGTGATGCTGTCGGTCTTCTTGGCCGCCTCGACAGCGCGCAGGACGCCCTGCGCCATGCCGTCCTGAGTCCACACACCCTGGATGTCGGGATAGGTGGCCAGCAGGTTCGTCATGGTCTGCTGTCCCTTGGCCTGATCCCACCCGCCGTCCGCGGTGGTGAGGACCTTGACCCCGGCCTCGTCGAAGATCTTCTTCGCCGCTCCCCAGCGGGCCTCGTTGGCGGGGTTTCCCGAGATCCCGTTGACGGCGACGATGTTGGCGCCCTTCCCGACTTCGCCGGCGAGCCACTTGGCGCTCTCGGCCGCCCATGCCGCCTGGTCGATCCCGACGTTCGTCACGTTCTGCGACTCGACCGCCTGATCGATCGCGTAGACCTTGATGCCCTGATCGGTGGCCTCCTTGAACACCGCGTCGAGTGCGGTGGCCGAGTTGGGATCGATGATGATCGCGTCGACGCCCTTGTTGATCAGATTGCGCACCTGCTGGATCTGGCCGCTGACATCGGTGTCGGCGTTCTCCAGCACGAGATCGTCGACCAGTCCCTCCTTCTTGTACTCGTCGAACACCGCCTTGATGTCGTCGATCATCTGGGTGCGGTACTCGCTGCCGACGAAGGCGTTGCTCACGCCGATCGTGAACGGCCCGTCCTTCGCGCCCGTGCCGCTGTCAGTCGGGCTCGAGATGCTCGAGCATCCCGTCACGCGAGGGCGAGCGCTGCGCCGGCTGCCAGCGCTGCAAGCGGTTTCTGCCTCATCTGAATCCTCCTTGAGTCATGCGGGATCGCCCGTGCAAGGGCTGGCTGAGTTTCTCTCAGAATGAGAAAAACTGAGCCAAACGCTATCCCACGCGAGGCGTCTTGGCAATGCTCAGAGGAGGTTGGCGACCGAGCCGAAGCGGTCGAACGCCGCGTCGGACGCCCCGACGAGGGCGGCATCCAGGGCGGGAGTCGCCGGAAGCAGCGAGGGGAGGTGCAGGACATGCCCGACCAGCAGGCGGGACAGCTCGGGGATGACTATGTGCGACCACTGTGCGAAAAGGCCCGCGAACACCACGACCTCGGGATCCAGGAGGGCGCACACGTTCGCCAGCGACATCGCGAACTCGTCCATCACGCCGTCGAGGACCCGCGTCGCGGTCGCGTTGCCCCGTTCACGCTGTTCGAACAGCGTGGCCAGGATCCGCGCCTCACCGCCTTCGCCGATCCCCGCCTCCCGTGCACGCCGGGCGATGCCGTGGGCGCCCAGGCGCGTCTCCAGGTCGCCGAAGCCCGCGTAGACCTTCCGCAGCGCCGTGGTGTCCAGCAGCATCCGGCCCAGCTGTCCGGAGGCGCCGTGAGCGCCGCGCCAGATGCGGCCGGCCTCGATGATGCCCGACCCGATGCCCTCGAAGACAGCGACGGCCACGAGGGAGCCTGCGCCGCGGGCCCGGCCGTGACGGTACTCCGCGAGAGCGATGAGGTTCGCATCGTTCTCGACGACCGTGGGGATCGGGACGCGCTTCTCGAGCATCGTGCCCAGCGGGATCCGTCGCCAATTCAGGGCGGGTGCGAAATCCACCGTGCCGTCCGCGTCGACCGGACCGGGGATCGAGACGCCGGCCGCGACGCACCGATGACCCCTCGCGATCGCTGACGCGTACGCGTTCTCGGCCAGTTCGAGGGTCTCGGCGACGCGCTCATCGGGATCCGTCGCAGCCTCGTGGCGGGTGCGCTCCAGGACTCGGGCCCCCAGGTCGATCAGCCCGATGTCGGTGTGGGAGCCTGTCACGTCGATAGCGAGCGTCGTGGCCGCTGCGTCGTTGAACCGCACCATCCGTGACGGCCGTCCGCCCGTGCCGGTCGTGGATCCTGCTTTGGCCAGCAGACCCTCCTCCACCAGAGCCGTGACCAGGCGGCTCGCGGTGGCCATCGACAGGCCGGTCTCGCGGGCGATGTCCGTCCGGGAGAGGGGGCCGGCCGCCCTGGCGGCGTGGAGGATCGCCTCCTTGTTCGCTCGGGAGAGGGCGCTGGTGCTCATGGCGTTCGGCCTCGTTCTTCTCAGACGGAGAGTTACAGTCTAGTGAGGAGCCCCTCCCACGCTGTGGCGGAGGCCGCGATCGAGTCTGTCGCCGGGACCGGCAACGCCCGTGGCGCGGGAGAACCTCAAGATCTCCTGAAGAATGCGTGCTGTCCCCCATTTGGGGGACAGCCTCCCGGTACAGTGATGATTGCTCGACGCGCTGGGGACGCGACGACGCAGGCACCAGACACCGGCGACGCGACTGGGGAGCACGCCGGTGGGTGCCTGTTGCTGCCGCCGCACGATCGTTGGACGTGGGTGGGTGCCGCGAGTGTTCGAATATGGGAACGAGACCTCGCGACACCCACTGGGTCGCTGCGCAGAGCGAGACGCGACGCCATCTGGGGAATGGGTGCGGATCGAGCTGGGGACTCGATGCGTCCCGATGCAACAGCTACCTCGAGGATAGTGCGGACCGCTGGAAGTGGGCTGTGATCTGGGATGACGCGGCCTGGATGAGCCGCGGGATCACTTGGCCAGCCGTGCAAGATGGTTGGCGAGCGAATTGGCGGATTGACGCAGGATGAGGCCCAGCTCGCGGGCCCGATGTTCGTCGATGCGGGCAGCAGGAGCGGCGACGGTGAGCGCTGCCATGTGCTGGCCGGGATCGTACCGGAACGCGACGCCGACCTCGTGGACGTCCTGGAACGCGAGTCCGAAGCTCGCCGCATACCCCGCTCGCCGGGCGCTCGCGACCCGTTCTGCGAGCAGCTCCTCATCGAACGTGCGGACGCGCCGCGAGAGGAAGACCACTCGGTCCAAGCGTTCCGGGGTCATGAGCGACAGCATGGCGATGCCGGCCGCGCTGGCGACCACCGGCACCCGCGATCCGCTCTTCAGGCCCACCCGGACGGTCCGGGGTCCCTCGATCCCGTCGAGGAAGTAGACGTCGGCGCCCAGCCGGGTCACCAGATGCACGGTCTCCTCGGTCGCGCGCCTCAGGGCCGCCAGCGCCGGGCGGGCGGCCGCGATGAGGTCGTCGTGGGCCACCACCGCCGAGGTGAGCCCCGCGAACGTCGGGCCGAGCGTGTAGAGCCTCGATCCCATCGGCTGGATGACGAAGCCGGCCTCACGCATCGTCACCATCAGCCGGTGGGCGGTGGATCGCGCCACGCCCAGCTCGTCGGCGATGTCGGCCAGGCGCATGGCTCCCCTCTCGCCCATCAGCGTCAGAGCCGAGAGCGCATTGCGCACGGAGTCCACGTCTCCTCCTCCCGATCTTCCTGCATCGATTTCCGCACTCTTTCCGGGCGCTTTCCGCATCGATCCCGCTATGCGGAATTGTGCCGCGCGATTGCGTAGCGCTCTGAGGAACTTCGTTGCCGCACGTGCGCGGGATGACACACGATAGCCCCCGTGCCCGGCGGACCTCGGTGGTCCAGCGCCCTGAGCGACCCGAGCACGTGCAGGTCAATCCATATCGAGACGAAGGTGTCCGGTGAAGACGGAGTCGGTTCAGAACAGTGTCGTGCCGGCGCTCGCCGACCGACGTCGTCGAGATCGGCAGAGAAAGGACTCGCAATGAATCGACGCCGACTCTTGGGCCTGGCAAGCCTGGCTGCGGCGGCATTGGCTCTCACGGCCTGTGCCGGTTCGACTGCGCCCCCGAGCGAAAGCCTGCCCAGCGGGAACGGGATCAGCGACGAGCTCATCGCTGCGGCGAAAGCAGAGGGGACGCTCACGCTCTACCACGGGACGACCGAGGAGCCCACGCGGGAGTGGGTTCAGCAATTCAGCGACGAATACGGGATCGACGTCGTCCAGTTGCGTGACTCCAGCAATCCGCTCTACTCGCGCTGGGTTCAGGAGGAGAACGCGGGTCAGCACATCGCCGACCTGGTCATCCTCAGCGACCTGCCGAACATGGTCGAGGCCATGGACAACAAGCTGTGGATGGACTACACGCCGGCGGAGTTCGACAAGTACCCGGATGTCTCCAAGCGCGAGGGCGGGTTCGTGCCGCTCTACTCGCTGTACCAGACGCTCACCTACAACACCGACCAGATGACGCCCGACGAGGTCTCGTTCATCCAGTCCGCCGGGGTGAAGGGGCTCTCCGACCCGCGCTTCAAGAACCGGATCTCGATCGGCAATCCGCACAACGCGCTGCAGATCCTGGCCTTCTTCAAGGTCCTGGCGGACCAGTACGGCTGGGACTGGCTGGAAGCGGTCGCCGCGAACAACCCGCGCGTCGTGGACAGCTCGAACCCGCAGGTGCAGAGCCTCGTCCAGGGTGAGGACGCGCTCGCGCTCGCGATCCCGTCGTCGGTGGCCGCCGGACAGTGGGTGCAGGGTGCCCCACTCGAGTTCCAGTACCCGGACCGCACGACAGGCGTCACCTGGATGATGGGCATCTCCGCGAACGCGCCCCACCCGGCTGCCGCCCGGCTGTTCATGGAATGGGCGACCTCCGCGAAGGAGAACAGCGCGTTCGCACTGCTCGGCCAGGGCGAGCCGACCTACCAGGGAGCGGAGGACGCCCGCACGTTCCTCCACGAACCGTGGTACAAGGCCCCGCGTGAGGTCTGGGACGACTGGGGCGTGGACAAGGAGTTCCTCGACAGCACGAAGGACTTCCTCGCCAAGTGGGACAAGACGTTCGGCTATTCGGGCTGAGCCGACCGTGCACTCTGATCCATCCGAGACGAGGAGGAGGTTGCCGTGACCGACACCACAGTTCTGGTGGAGGCCGAGCAGATGACTGTGCCCGGGGCGCCCGACACCGCGCCCCGGGCACGGGGGAAACGACGTGCCCGGACCTACCCGTATCTCGCCTGGCCGGTGCTGGCGGTCCTGACGATCCTCATCGCGGTCCCGGTCGTCGCGATGTTCTACGGAGCCGTGCAGGATGGGAGCCTCGGGAGCCTCAAGGGGACGTCGTTCTCGCTGCGCGCCCTTGCCGAG
>Ga0164243_10009883_pt1 | contig 13798 bp, 4 predicted proteins | sample OricompcompostOP_FD_108781 | JGI IMG/M metagenome (GOLD analysis project Ga0164243, IMG submission 108781) | Organic Plus compost microbial communities from Emeryville, California, USA - Original compost - Organic plus compost (OP) | ecosystem: Engineered > Solid waste > Mixed feedstock >... | reverse complement strand
TCAGCACCACCATTTGCGCCCGCACCCGACCGTAAGTCCCGGCGAGGGAGCGTATCTCCAGCGAGGCGACCCGGCGGCCCGACTTGTCGGTATGGATGCGCGTGACGGTAGCGTTGGTCAGGGTCTGGATGTTGGCGGCTTCGAGTTTCCTGATCTCCTCGCCGAAACGGAGCGGCTCGCCGGGATGATCCCGCGAATGGCTGAACTGCCAGAAACAGGGGCGCAGAAGCTCGCGGTCGATGCCGATGTCGGGAGGAGGTGAGCGCAGCAGCCCGTGAAGCCTCTCGTCGTAGATGTTCGGCCCCAGATTGAGTAGCGCGGCTGCGCGGTCGAGCGCACCTGCGAGGCTCTCGCGCGCGATCGGCCAACCCGATCGCGGGATCCACGGCCGTTCGGCGAAATCGATCTCGTCGAAGGCGACGCATTTACCGACCCAGGTATGAGTGCTGCCGCCGAGCACCCTGTTCCTCAACTCGAATGCGGGCACTTCGTTCAGCCAGGAAAGCTCGTCCGTGTAGCCGCGATCTGGGCCTGCCGCTCCTCGTTCGCGCAGCTCGCCCACATTTTCGACCCGGTTGAACTCCTGCGCTTCAGGCTCGAAATCGACGCTTCCGCTTTCCAGCACGAGCACACGGATCTTTGTGTTCGCCAGCTCGCGCGCGATCGTCAGTCCGGCCGGACCGGCGCCGATGATCGCCAGATCCGTGCTCAGCAATGCGCCGGCAGGCATGGATCGCAAATCTTGGATCTTCACCGCTCACCCCCACGTCGTGGGTTCAATCTAGCAAGGAAAGGTCTTCTTCCGAACTCAACCGAATTCGCTACGGGAAACGGATTGCTAATATTTTCGGTCAGGCGGCTTAGAACCCGTGACAAGGGGATTAGATCATTGGCTTATTTGAATAAATCTCATTGGAGTCATAGGCTTGAAAGTCTAGGGGCGGGATGAGGCCGCAGGATTCTCCTGCTGGCTCGGCGGTTGGTCCGCACAGGGGCATTTTCAGGATAGGCACCATGGCGAAAGTTGGGTTGCGGGAGTGGTTCGCCGTCGGGAAAGTCATCGCGTCGGGGCATCTGGCGCGCTATAGCGGCGTTGGCGAGGGGCCGTTGACGCGGTTCGAGGCGGCGTACTCGGAGAAGTTCGGGGTCAAGCACACGCTTGCCGTCAGCAACGGCACTGGCGCTCTCATTTCGGCTCTTGCCGCTGCCGGCATCGGACCTGGCGACGAGGTGCTGGTGCCGGCCTTCACCTGGATCGCCACCGCCGCTGCCCCGCTCGCGGTGGGAGCCGTTCCCGTGCTTGTCGACATCGATCAGACGCTAACGATGGACCCTGTCGATATCCTGCGCAAGATCACACCGCGCACGCGCGCCATCATCCCGGTCCATATGGCGAACCTGGTCTGCGACATGGACCGGATCATGGAGATCGCGCGCCAGCGCGGCCTCATCGTCATCGAGGATGCCTGCCAGGCCGTCGGCGTCACCTATAAGGGGCGGCGCGTCGGCACGATCGGCGATATCGGCGCCTTCAGCTTCAACCAGTTCAAGAACATGAATGTGGGAGAGGGCGGTGCGATCGTCACCAATGACGACCGCTACTATGTCCGCGCCAGGATGTTTCACGACGTCGGCGCCATCTTCCGCGGTCATCTGGACAATGAGAACGAGCCGCATTTCTTCGGCGTGAACTTCAAGGCAAGCCAGATCCAGGGCGCAATGCTGAACGTCCAGCTCTCCAAGCTCGATCCGATGCTGACCCGCATGCGGGTGCGCTATCGCATGATGTCGCGTGTCCTCGCCTCGTCACAGGCTTTCGAGATCGGGCCGCACAACGACGTCGGGAATGCCGTCAGCCTGCACGTGATCTTCGAGACCGCCGAGGAGGCTGCGAACTTTGTCGCCAGTCACCGGCGCGGCGTCTACCGGCTCTACGATTCGAGCCGCCACGTCTATACGAACTGGCTGCCGATCCTTGAACAGCGCGCGGCTCATCCCCGGATGAACCCGTATCAATGGACCGATGCCAGGATCGAGTACACGCCCGACATGTGTGTCCGCTCGCTCGATATTCTGCAGCGCACCTGCCGCATCAGCCTAGGCGAGAACTATCCGTTACCGCTGGTGGCCTTCGTCGCGCGGCGCTTGGCAAGCGGGGGCGATCCCGCACGGCAGGTGTCCTATGCGGTATAGGCACGTCAACATCGGTCCCGACACGATCGACATCTGGCGCTGGCCGCTCGATACCATTATGGGCGAACTCCCACGTTATGTGACCGCACTCAACGACAGCGAATTCGCGCATGCCTCGCGCTTCGTGAACGAGCGTGATCGTCTGCGCTTCATCATTGGCCGCGGGGGCCTGCGCGAGATCATCGGCCGGTATCTCGGGATTCGTGCGCGGCGGATCATGTTCGCCTACAATGCCTTCGGCAAGCCGCGCCTGGCCATGGCTCGGCCTCCGCTCCGTTTCAACCTCAGCCATTCCGGCGGCATGGCGGTGCTGGCAGTTTCCGACCGGTATGAGGTCGGCATCGATATCGAGCGGATTCAGCCGCTCAAGGAAGATGTGGCCGGGCACTTCTTTTCACCGGCCGAACGCGATGCGCTGAACTCGCTGCCGCCCGACGACTGTCTCGAGGCGTTCTACCGCTGCTGGACGCGCAAGGAAGCCTTCGTGAAGGCTCACGGCGCGGGCCTCTCGCTGCCGCTCGACGCCTTTGATGTCTCGATTGATGCCGCCGAACCGCGGCTTCTGAGGTTGGCAGGCGACCCTGATGCATCTGCTCAGTGGAGTCTGCTGGAACTTGCCGTGCCGCATGGTTTTGTCGGCGCCGTGGCTGCGCCTACGGCGGGGAACCCGGTTTTCCTGCGCTACCGTTCCGTCGAGGATGTGGAACATGCGGAAAGCACTTGGGCAATGCCGGTCACGATACGCCCCCCGTCGCTTTCCCCAGTAGATCAACTGTTCAATCGTGCATCGAGGATGTAGCGGCCGTCGGCGGCATCGAAGTGATGACAGCCGACAAGGCCTGGCTTGAAATCTGGACGGATCGTCCGGATGCACTTCTCGCGATATGTCTCGCGGGTAAGTTCCTGGATTTCCATGATGTTGAGGCCGTAACCGTAAATTCCGTACGCATTGTTCTGCGACGGCCGGAAGAGCCGCCCCTCATGCGTGAAAACCCGGCCGGCGTTGCGGGCCACAGTGCTGCCGATCACCACCGGATTGCAGGCATGGGGCACGATGCGCGAGAGCTTCGGCCCATCGACTTCGAAGGCGTAGAGCTCGCTGCAGTGATCCTCGAAGGCATGATGATCCGACAGGTTGGTGAGGAGCCACCACTTGCCCTTGTGCCGGAAGAGTGTGCTATCGGCCGCCGAGCAGCCTTCCAACGCCGTCGCGTAGAGCTCCCATTTCAGCGGAAACTTGACGCAACGCCAGATCTCGATGTGCTTCTGCTGGTGCGTCTCGGGCATCAGGAAAATCTGGTTGCCACTGCGGAATACGAAGGGAAACGAAAGATGACCCGTGCTCTCGATAGCCGGGCCGAGCTGCTCGATCCCGCTTTCGGTGAGCCTGCCCACTGCGATGTGCGCCTTGTGATCGCCCACGCTGTAATTCTCATAGAACACGTAGCAGCTGCCCCGGTGATTGAAGAGGAACGGGTCCGCCTTGATTGCGTCCTTTGCGGGAGGAAGCTCGATGGCGAGGCGTGGGTCGAAATCCTCAATGGAGCCTGCGCCGGTATAGAGCGTCCAGACAGCCGCATCCCAGCCCGCTCGGCGTGACACTTCCTTTTTCGCGCGGGTTGCAACCGACCGGGCGAGGCCTATGAGATAGCGACCGACCTCCAGGTTTCCTGGCGGCGGCATTGGCTGCGGAGGACCGTTCCGGTGGTTTGGGATCAGACGTCCCGTATCGGCCAGCCGGCGCAGCTCCCTCATGGTCAGCAGCAGCGCTTTCTCCTTGAGGAAAGCCGCATTCCTGGCGGCACTGAATTTTGGATTGAAGGCCGCCGTATCGATCTGCTCGACTTCCTTTCCAGCTCCCCGCCTGGCATACAGGATCACCTGCAAGGTCGGTGCATGGGCGGCGATCTCGGCGAACCCGGACCAGTCTCCGCCGGCCGATTGGAGGTCGGCGACGTTCAATGCCCACTCTCCATAGGGCAGCGCCGCAACCGTCTCCTCGGAGAGGCCGCAGGGAACAGTGCGCAAAACAAGGTCGAGCTTCAGGTGATCCAAGATATCCAAGGGAATGTCGGCAGCGCCGTCTGATCTTCTCACGACAGGATGGATGAATTTCGCCCTTTCACGAATGTCGGCGAAATAGGTCGGATGGTAATTCGGAATGCGCGCGAAAAGACGGCGATCCACCCCCGCCACGAGGTTGAAGAGAGCCGTTGTACCGGCCTTTCCATAGCCGCGCGGATGCACCAGCAGGGCTGCAAGATCAAAGCGGGGATCGGCCAGAATGCGGTCGAAGAGCTGCAATTCCCAAGGGGTGAAGCCGTCCTCGCGTCCCAGGAGCACGCCGATCCGAAGAGGAGGCCTTGCAGACTTGCCGGTCCACTCCGTGACCGGCTGGACGTAAGCCCGATCGGGAGGCGGCACGGTCAGCTCCCTGCCTCAAGCCGCCGCGAGAGCACGGAGGCCAGTTTCTCGATTCCGGCACTCGTGAGTGAATCCTCGTGCCAGCCGTCGATGTCATGGACCTCGGTATTTTCGGGTATGAAGCCGCGCCAGCCGAAGAGGAGCCGGCGCGCCCGCTTGTGGTGAGCCCGGCTGCGGAAGAGCAGGATATCCTCCGTCATGACTGGCCGCAGCCGATACCGGCGCGATGCGTCAACCAAAAGCTGCGTCACGGCTTCGGTCGTCACCTCCTCGGCTGTCAGTTCCCCGATGCGCACGAAGAGTTGCAGGATGCGTTGTGAGAAATTGAATTCCTTCAGGTAATCGACGAGCCGGATACGGCCGCGCATGAGCTTGCCGGTGAAATAGAAGAGCCGCTTGATGCGTCTTTCCGTTGTCCAGCGTCGCTGCGTCCGGCGCGGAAGGGAACGGAAGTACCCCGGCGCCCAGCTGTCGATGACAGCCACGCACTGGACGTCATGGCCGAGCTGACGAAGCTGCCGCGCCATCTCGACTGCCAGGATGCCGTTCACGCAAAGGCCGACAAGGACGATTGCGCCGGAGTTCGGGCGGAGATCCATCGCAAGGATGGCGTCGGCGACGATCTGCTCCAGCGAGAGCTTGCGGAGCTCATCGCCAATGTCAGCTCCGAACATATGGAGGTTCACCACGGCCGGACCTTCGACCAGCGTGTTCGCCATGTGGTAATAGAGGAGCGGGTGGTTCAGCGTATATACGGTGCAAGAGCCGTCGCCCTGCCTATAGATCGATTTTTCCCAGTAAGCCGAGCGTGAGTTGGAGGCTTCCGGCTCTGGCGCGGGGACGTTCGTTCCAAAAACTTCGCGGCAGAACGCAGCAAGGGTGGGCGCCTTGAAAAGGAGGGCGAGGTCCGGCTTGACGCCGAACGTTTCCTTCATCGCCGAGAACATGCGCAGCGCCAGCAGCGAATGTCCACCAAGCGCGAAGAAGTCATCGGAAGGTTTCACCTCCTCCACCCCGAGCACTCTTGCCCAGATCTTCGCCAGCCCCTGCTCGTCTCCCGGAGCAGAGGGGACCGCAGCCGGGGCGGGTACCGCCGGCGAGCGCTCCCTCGCCGGAAGCGGATCCGGCGAGGGAGCTTTCAGCGCCTGCCGGTCGACGTCTCCCGCGGGGGTGCGAGGGAGCGCAAGCAGCACGCTGATGCCGTCCGGCATGTCTTCGGAGGACAGCCTTGTGGCGAGATGTTCCATCAGATGGGCTGGCAGAGTTTCAAGGGGACGCGCCATAGAACGAGAGGGAGCGACGAACGCATAGGTCCCCCCGTGAGCTGCATTCTCGGTGCGGATTGCAGCGGCCTCCGCGACATCCGGGTTTTCGGCAAGCAAAGCCTCCAGGCGGTCCAATCCGCCTGGCGGGGCCATCTGACTGCGCCGCGAACCTGAAGGGGCTGGAAGCGAGCCCAGCACCGCCTCGGGATCCCTTAGTGCATACTCGTAGGTCTCCTGCCACATGCGCAGCAATTCGTGCGCCGTGCCGGCATCGAAGAGGTCCGTATTGTATTCGACGGACATGCGCCAGCCGCTCGGGCGGCCGATCATTATGAAGTTGAGGTCGTAGATCACGCCCGGCGATTGGGAAGGCGAGCTGATAAGCTCGAACTCGCCATAGCGGGTGTCCTCCAGGAAAGCCTTCTGCTGGTTGAAATTGATGGAGACCAGCGGGTTCCGTGCCGGGTCCCTTACAGGGTTGAGGAGCTCGACAAGGTTGTTGAAGGGCATCTTCTGATGATTGAGCGCCGCTTCCACCGTTTCGCTCACGCGCCGAACGTGTTCGGCGAAGCGCAGATCATCGGGAACGTCAAAACGAAGAACCAGATTGTTGATGAAGACGCCGATAAGGGTTTCGAGATCCACATCTTCGCGCCCGGCGATCTGCGTCCCGAAGAGAATTTGCCGCTCGCCGGAGAAGCGGTGCAGGACGGCGCTGATGACGGAGGCGCCGAAGCTGAACACCGAGACCTGCTGCCGGCGCGCAGCCTGATCGACGCGCTCGGTGAATTCGCGCGGCATCGCCGCCGAGATGATCTCGCCGTTGTTCGTCTTGATGCGCCCGCGCGGCCGGTCGGGCTGGATTTCGAAATAGGGAGCGTCGGCAAGCTGCTTGCTCCAATAATCCTTCTCCGCCTCGAATCCGTAGCTTTGCCGATATTCCGACTGCCATAGGGCGAAGTCGCCATATTGCAGGGCAAGCTCGGGCAAAACCGGCTTCCTGTTGGCGTCGATGGCCGAGGCGATCTCGCCCACCTCGCGCCCGAGGACGCGGATCGACCAACCGTCAAAGCAGGTCTGATGGGCCGTGATAAGAATGAAGCCGCGGTTGTTCTCAACGATCAGGAACGTGACGCGGAAGAGACCCGGCTCGCGGAGATCGAACGGCGCGCTGGCCGTTTCGCGACTGATGGATTGAATGCGCTCGTCAAGCTGAGTGGCGGGCACGTTCCTGAGATCGATCACGGACATACGAAAGTCGATCCGATCCACAACCTGTTGGACGGGCTGGCCGCCGATATCGACCAGCCGCGTCCTCAGGATCTCGTGGCGTTCGATCACCTGCCGGAACGCCTCCTCGATGCTTGCGGTCTTGAAAGCGCCGCGGATTTCCCAACGCACGGCAACGTTGAGAGCGGGATTTCCGGGCTTGAGCTGGTCGAGGAACCAACAGCGCAGCTGCGTCTGCGTGCAAGGGAATTCCGCGACGATACGGTGCCGGCTCTCGGCGGATATGCCGGCAAAGTCAGTTCTGTTCATGTGAGCCTCTCAAGCCTGCGCCGCGCGCCGTGGCGGAAATCGCGGAGCGATGGGATGTGGGCCGCCGACCCGTTGACCTGGGCCTGGCCTTGCTCCTCCGCGAAGCCGGCCAGGTCCGAAATAGTGGGGTGACGCATGAGGTGTTTTGCCTCCAGCGGAAGGCCCGCATCCATCATCCGCGCGGCGATGCGGAAGATGCTGAGCGAGTCCGCTCCAAGCGCGTAGAGATTGTCATCGACGCCGATCTCGCCAACCTGCAGCACTTCCTTCCAGATGTCCGACAGCTTTTCCTCCATCGGCGTGCGCGGTCGGGTTCGGATGGGTGCTGCCTCGCGTTGCGGGATGCCGAGCTTTTCGAGCGTCTTGCGGTCGAGCTTGCCGTTCGCCGTGCGCGGCAGTTCCGCTGCAGCCACCCAGAAGCTCGGCACCATGTGCCCGGGCAGATGCTCCTTTGCGTGACTGGTCAGCTCCTCCGGGCTCGGCTCTTGGCCGTCCGACACGAAATGGCAGACAAGCTGACGGTCTCCGTTCTTGTTCCGCGCGGCGACAACGGCGCATTGCCTGATGCCCGCCTTCTTGCCGATCACGGCTTCGATCTCGCCGAGCTCGATACGGAAGCCGCGCAGCTTGATCTGGTTGTCGCGGCGGCCGAGAAGCTGCAGCGTGCCGTCAGGCCGCCGCCGGCCCACGTCGCCGGTCCTGTAGAGCCGCCGCGGGAGACCCTCGTCTATCCTGATCGGCCGGAACGCCGCTTCGGTGAGGTCGAGGCGGTCGAAATAGCCATTCGCAAGTCCTTCTCCGCCGATGTAGAGCTCGCCCGTGACCCCCACCGGCGCGACGTGGTCGTGGGCGTCAAGGATGTAAAGCTGCGTGTTGGCGATCGGTCGGCCGATATGGATCGGTGCATCGCCGTCCTCGATACGTGCCAGCGAAGACCAGATGGTGGTTTCCGTCGGGCCATACATGTTCCACAGCTCGCTACCGAGCTTCAGAAGCGTCCTGGCAAGTTCCTTCGGCAGCGGCTCCCCGCCGCAGAGCATCTTGAGGTTGGGGCGGCGCTGGAGGCCCGCTTCCACCACCATCTGCCAGAGCGTGGGTGTAGCCTGCAGGACGGTGGCTCCGCTCGTTTCCAGCAGTTTCACCAATGCGAAGCCGTCCTGAACCTCGCTGCGGTTGGCGATGACCACCTTGCCGCCGGTGATCAGTGGCAGGTAGAGCTCGAGTCCCGCGATGTCGAAGGAGATCGTGGTCACGGCAAGCAGCGTGTCCTGCGGCGTGAAGCCCGGTTCCAGCGCCATCGAGCAAAGGAAGTTCACGAGCGCCCGGTGCGAAACCTCCACGCCCTTCGGCGTGCCGGTCGAGCCCGAGGTGAAGATCACATAAGCGGGCGCCTCAGTATCGAAGACCTGTGGTTCGAGCGGGTGCGTATCCTGGCGCGCGATCTCCTCCTGTTCCAGGTCCATGCGGATCACCGACGTGCCGGCGCCGGCGAGCTTCGCTATCGCATCGCTGGCACAGATGAGCGCCGATATGCGCGCCGTCTCCATGGTCTGCTTGAGGCGCGCTTCGGGGTGGCTTGGGTCAAGCGGCACATAGGCGTGACCGGCCTTCATGATCGCCAGCAACGCCACCAGCATGTCGATCGAACGGTCGAGCGCCAGCGCGACCCGCAGGCCGGGGATGAAGAGCCTTGTCCGGATGTGGTGCGCAAGCTGGTTGCTTCTCGCCTCAAGAGCGACGTAGGTGATCGAGTTGCCGTCATGCACGGCGGCGACGGCATCCGGCTGCTCCGCCGCCTTTGCCGCGAAGAGCTCGAACATGAAGCGGTCGCGTTCGTAGTCGGCCGCCGTCTGGTTGAGCTCCTTGACCAGCCAGTGCAGCTCGGCCTGGGATAGAACGGGAAGGTCCACGATTTTCCGGCCCATGCCGTCCGCAAGCGCTGCAACGAGCGTGTTGAAGTGGCTGAGCCAGCGTTCGATGGTCGAACGCTCGAACACGTCGCCGTTATAGTCGACATCGATGCGAATGCCGTCGTCCCCTTCGATCATGTTGAGGAACATGTTGAAGTTGGAGAAAGCCTTCGGATTGGGCGTGACCTTCGTCGACAGGCCTTCGAAGCCTGCGTTCCGCGCCACGCGTTCGAGATTGAACTGGATTTCGGTGAGCGGTAGGCGGCTCGGATCACGCTTGAGCCCGAGTTTTCGCACAAGCGTGCCGTAGGTGTAATCCTGGTGCTCGAAGGCCTGAAGGACGCGCTGCTGCGTCTCGCGCAGGTGCTCTTCGAAGGTGGCCTTCGCATCGACCTGCTGCCGTATCGGCAGGAGATTCACGCAGTGTCCGACGAGCGTCTCGTTGGGCAACAGGCTCTGGCCGGCCGATGGGACGGCGATGACGATGTCGGTGCTGCCAGAAAGCCGCGCGACCATGACCTGAAGAGCCGCAAGCAGCGTGGAGAACAGCGTGGCGCCGCTCTTCGCTCCCGCCTTCTTCAGGCGCTTGTAGGTGTCCTTCTTGATATGCGCGGTGCAGGTGCCGCCGGCAAAGGTCCGCTGTTCCGGTCGCGGACGGTCGGTGGGCATATCCGGCAGGTCGGGAATGATTTCGAACTGCTTCAGCCAATATTCCTCTGTCGCGGGACTTGCTTCCGCCCTGGCGGCGGTGCTGGCATAGGTGGCGAAGGAAAGCGCAGGCGGAAAACTCGGCGCCTTTCCCGACAGGAGGGCCGAATAGGCGGCGGCCAGCTCTTCCAGGATCACGTTCACGGACCAGCCGTCACAGACGATGTGGTGCGCCGTGAAGACGAAGACATGCCGGTCTTCCGCGAGCTTCACGAGGCGCGCCCGGGCGAGCGGGCCGTTTGCGAGATCGAACGGGGTCGACGCTTCTTCGGTGGTGATGTTCTCCAGTACTGCCTGGCGGAGCGGGTTGCCTGTTAGATCGACCTGTTCGACGGCGATCCTCAACTCCGGGACCATTTCGAAACGATCGCCCGACCGCGCGAAGCGGATGTGGAGCGCGTCGTGACGCGCGACGACCATGTCCAACGCGCGGCCAAAGACTTCCTTGTCCAGAGCACCTTCCAGCGTGAGGCTGAAGGATTCATTGAAGGAACAGGAGGCTTCGTCGCCAGCCTGGGCTGCAAGCCAGATCTCCTTTTGCGATTCCGTGAGCTCCGCGGAGGTGACCTCGGGTTCGGTCGCTATTTCCGCAGGAGCAGGCTTTACAAAAGGCCTTGTCGGCCGATCCGCCGGAGGCGCCAGGATCCCGACGGACTGGAGCGCGTCGAGGCTTTCGCGGAAGACGGTGGCCACCTGCTGAATGTCCTCTTCCGAATGCGCCGTGGTCAGGAAGCAGGGATACCCATCCTGGATGTGGATGCCCTGCAGCCGAGCGTACGGGTAGAAGAGGGCACCGAGCGGATCGAGGTTGCCGAAGTCGGTCACGAACCAGCTTGCATAGGTGTGGATCTGACCGGAGATGCCACGCTGCGCGAGATCGGTGTTGAGTTCCTCTACGAGTTGGCGGGTGCGGTCGGCGACGCGGCTATAGAGGGCCTGGCCTTCGCCCCTGATGTGCTTAAGCACCGCCTTTGCGGTCGCCAGTACGACAGGATGGCGCACGAAAGTGCCGGCGAAGAAAGTGGGTGCCACCATCGGCACGGAATCGTCGCCATAGTTCCAGTGCCCGCCGTCCAGCGCGTCCATGAAGCGGCTATTGCCGGCAAGCACGCCGATGGGCATGCCGCCGCCCAGAACCTTGCCGTAGGTCGCCATGTCACCCTTGATGCCCCATACGGCCTGCATTCCACCTGGATGCACACGGAAGCCGGTGACGACCTCGTCGAAGACCAACGCGAACTCGCCATCGTCCGCGATCCGGCGCAGCTCCCGCGCGAACTCGGCCGGGCGAAGCTCGGGATGCCGGCTCTGCACGGGCTCGATGATCACAGCCGCGATGTCCTTCGCGTTGGCGCGGATCCAGTCGAGGCTTTCAGGCGCGCCATATGCGAGCACGGTCATGTTGGAGACAGAGCTGTGCGGGATGCCGGCCGCGATCGGCAGCGCCAGCGGCGCCCCGGCGCGGCTGCGGCCCTTCACCAGCACCTCGTCGAACTGACCATGATAGTCGTTGCCGAAGACGACGACCCTCTCGCGCCCCGTGACGGTCCTGGCGACGCGCATGGCGGCCATCACCGCCTCCGAGCCCGTGTTGCAGAAGGTCACGCGTTCATGGCCGGTCATCTCGCTGATGAGATCGGCGACCTCTCCCGCAAGCGGCGTCTGCGGGCCGATGGCAAAGCCCTGGTTCACCTGCTCGATGAGGGCTTCCACGACGAAGTCGGGGGCGTGGCCGAAGGCCGTCTGCCCCATGCCGTTGACGAGGTCGACATATTCGTTCCCGTCGATATCCCAGATGCGCGAGCCCTTCGAACGGTCGGAGACGATCGGAAAGACGAGCTCCTTCCATTCGGGGCGGAAGCCGGCCGCGGTGCGCGGGTCAGCGAGTTGACGGCGGTTCGCTGCAGTAAAGGCTTTCGATCTGGCGTTCTTCGCCGCGTAGCGCTCGGCCAGGTCCGCAACGAACTTCCGCTTCTCGGGGGTAAGCTCGCCGTCGTTCACGCGGACGCCTGGCTTGTAGAGGCGGACGCGTCCGGAGCCGATCTCGGCATCCGCTGTCGCTGCCGGCTCTGCCTGTTTGGGTGCTTTCGGCGGAGCCGCGGCGGCAGTTGGTTGCTGCGCGGCTGGAGGCGCCTGGATCGCCTGAACCGGCGCACCAACGCTCAACGCCTGCATCGTCTGCAACTGCTGGGCGAAGAGCTGCTGCATCATCTGCATCTGCAACTGGAAAATCGCATCGAGCCCGCCAACAGACGCAGGGACTGCCGGCGTCAACGTTTGCGGGGCAGGCGTCGAAGTTGCCGCAGGCAATGCCTGCACGGGGAGAGGAGCCGCAACCGGTTGTGCGGGCTCCGGCGGCATCTCGGCGTCGAGATGCCCCGCAAGCGCGGTGACGGATGGAATGCTGCTCAGAAGCTCACGGAAGGAGAGCTTCACCTTGTATTCCTTTTCGATCCTCTGGGCGAATTGCCCGATGAAAAGGGAATCGAAACCCAGCTCCAGGAAGGTTGCGCCGGCTGCATCCGGGACAAGTTCCTCGCCCGACATTTCAGTGAGCAGAGCAAGCAGGGAGGTCTCCAGCTTCTGGATCCTGCTGGCGGAAGGCACGGCTGCGACGACATTCATGGTTTCGCTTCCATATGCGAGTGCGGGTGCCGGCGCGCCCGCAGGGGGCGCAGCCTCGATGATGGTTGCAGCAGGCGGCGTTTTGGGCGCCCGGCCGATCGGCGGCGGCGCCTCGATCCAATGCCTCTGGCGGTCAAAGGCATAGGTCGGCAGAGGGAGGCGCCGCCGCGCGGTTGCCGGCAGTGAAGGCCACTCGAGATCGCAGCCGGCAATCCAAAGTCGTGCGTGAGCCTCGGCCAGAACAGCGGCGGAGGCCTCGGCCCGGTCATGTTCGGGAAGGGATTGGACGATGGCAGCGACGTCGCTACGCTCGATGGTCTGCGCGGCGAATGTGGAGAGCGTTCGACCCGGGCCGACCTCCAGCAGGACGGGACGCCGATCGCGGCAGACGGTCTTGAGGCCATCGGCAAAGCGCACGGCGTCGCGGCAGTGCCGCGCCCAATAATCCGGCGAAGTTCCTGCCGCGCTGGCCTGCCAATCGCCGGTCACGCAGGAGATATAGGGGATGGACGCCTCGCCATAGGCGATCCTTCCCGTCACGTCGCGAAGCGCGGCTGCAGCCTCGTCCATCATTGCGGAGTGGAAGGCATGCGAAGTATGCAGTCGGCTGAAGGCGATGCCTGCAGCCTCCAGCCGGGCGCAGGCAGCATCTGCCGCCTCGAACGTTCCGGATATGACGCAGAGCTTCGGCGCGTTCACCGCAGCGATTTCGATGCCATCGCCGAGATAGCCTTGGACCGCCTCCGCTTCCGCGCGCACGGATACCATTGCGCGTTGGGGCTGCTCCTGCATGAGCCGGCCCCTGGCCGCCACCAAGAGCAACGCATCGTCAAACGACATTACATCGGCGAGGGTGGCGGCTACGAACTCGCCCACGCTGTGGCCGATCATCGCGTCCGGTCTCAGCCCGCGGCTCATCCATAGCCGCGCGGTTGCGTACTCCACGAGATAGAGGGCGGGTTGGGCAATCCGGGTGTCCCGCAGGGCGGTCGCCATCTCCTTATCCGCCTCGCCGGGGCGGCAGAGGAACTTGCGGACGTCGAGACCCGCCCGCTCCTCCAGAAGGCGCGTTCCGTGATCGATCCAGCGCGCGAATTCAGGCTCGGTCTCATAGAGGCCGGCGCCCATGCCGAT
>Ga0164243_10009882_pt1 | contig 13799 bp, 14 predicted proteins | sample OricompcompostOP_FD_108781 | JGI IMG/M metagenome (GOLD analysis project Ga0164243, IMG submission 108781) | Organic Plus compost microbial communities from Emeryville, California, USA - Original compost - Organic plus compost (OP) | ecosystem: Engineered > Solid waste > Mixed feedstock >... | reverse complement strand
ATACCCTACTACGAGGTGAACACTAGTGATGCTATATATGGAGGAGATATATGAAAGAAGGAAGGCCTCGCATGCATTGAATGGGAAACACTGGCACCGGTACCAGTAAACAGATCAATGATAGCATTGTGATCAGATTGAGGCATGAGCTGGCGGGCCACAACGGGGAGGCGGAGGCAGAGGTTATCGGTCCTAAAGTATCCCAATCTATTTCCATGTCATTCATGCAATCTATCAACCCGGAACTGAGGACAATGGCTTTAATCTATAACCAGTATTCATCTCTAAATGCAATGTCGGACGAGTCTCGTCGAGATTTTGAATCTAAATGCATGCAACGAAATCAGCCGGAATCCCGCAGGCGCAAAAGGTCCTGTCCCTAAAAAAATGTACTTTCTGACACCAAGATTAATTTACACCGCGTTGCACGAAATCCTACTCGAGATTTCCATCTGACCCCGTCAGGCCTCCCAAAGCGTCTCGTCCTCAGAGCAGAGAGGCGAAAAAGGTGTGGCACCGGCTCCCTTCCGAAACCACCCTCCCATACTCCTTCACCTCCCCAGGTGAAATGAGCTCTGCGGTGCTGGTTGTCTGGTGGATCAGTTGTTATTAGAGTGCGGTCCTTCCCGTCTGGTTGGTCGAGACTCCTGCCATTCCCTAGATTCTTTGAAAATAGCCGGAAGAGAGGGACATTGTGGAGGATGGCTCTGACGGCTGCTAAACGTACGAGGGCAACCCTTGGGTGCGTCGGTTAGTTGATTGCACGAAGCAGCCTCTTGGCTAGAATATATAAAGTAGTTCGCCCATCGCATTATTTCGCATTTGGCTGAAAAGAGCAGCGGCGCAGCAGTTAACACATCGGCTCTCATCCACTGCCTCCAACCCCCGTGAATCGCTGATCTTTCTCGACACTTTCCATTCCTCGAGCCCAACTCGGGCCTGCGACAAGCAAAGAAGAGGAAAAGAGGGGGATCAAAAAAGTATCGCCACTTAGGTGTTCCTAAGCGTCGACCATTCTCTGGCCTACCTCTTCGCCCTCAACATGAAGCTGGCATCTGTGGCAGCAGTTTTCGCTGCGGTTTTGCCGCTGGTTGACCTGGCCAGCGCCGTCCCAGTTCTCACCTACCGCCATGAGCTGGCGCTCCTTCAAGGCCGCCAGTCCGTCCCACCGGAGTACATCGATCTCCTGAAGGAACTACTGAATAGCAACCGAATCAATTCCGAAGCTAGGGGTCCCAGAGGCGGATTCAACGGACGGCCCGGCCGACCATCCCAACGCATCGACCCGAGCAATCGCCGTCCCGCTAGACCCGGTCGGCCTAGTCCGCCATCCGACCCCAACAATGGCAGGCCAAGGAGACCCGGAAGGCCATTTCAAGCATCGTAGCCCAATGCACAGTCTCATGGGGCCTGCGGTGGGGTTTTAGTAGACGAGGATATTGTACTTTCCGACTCTGCTGTCAGAGAATACGGCACAGCCCTCTGTGATACTCGGGCTTTTCTTCCTGCTTTCCATGAAATTCCTTTCCTTTCCCACTTGTCCATAATATCTACTCATGTTTCCTTCCCATTTCTTTCTTTCTCTTCTTCTTCCTTCCCGGCAGGTGTTTTGGGGAAGGGCGGGGAGGGCATGGCCTCTTGTCAGTTGCGTGGTTGAGTTTGCATTTACATCAAGATGAGAAGAAGACACAGATCAATGATTATTTTCAAGCTTTCTTTTACACACAGTGATATTTTTGAAGAAGTTGTGACCTTTCATTCAATTGTCCATTTGATTGTCCATTCAAACTGATGCTTGAAATTGAAAAATTCCAATTACGTAATCAACAATCTGCCATCACATTTCTTCCATCCAGAGCAAATGGAATGAGCACCAAGGAATATTAGCTGCCAAACCTCCAGGTAACTGCTCTCTCAACTTTCATCTTCCTAGCACACTACCTCCAACTCCAGGCTTAGTGTGACTGCAAAAGCCAATATTGAGCATTTCATAGTTCCTCATCAGCACACTATTTGTCTTCCAGAACTTAGCCATCATATCAACCCTCCAAAGTCAGAATATCAACACATCCAACATGGCCTCACCAGAGGTTCGCGACTTCGCATCCATTATCCTCAATCACTCACCTCAGCCTTACACCTTCAATTTCTCTCCTTTTCTCCGCCAAGTCCATCACCATGGCCTCCCTGCAGATCGACCCATATGCAAGGCCTATGCGACCGGTCACTGTCCCAACGGAACAAAGTGCCTCGACCGACACGTTAGCGACCCCACGGCGGCCAAGTCTGGAGGCGGACCTCCCCCCTCCGGCTTGAATTCACTCGTCTGCAAGCACTGGCTTCGAGGTCTGTGCAAAAAGGGCGAGCAGTGCGAGTTCCTCCACGAGTACAACTTGCGCAAAATGCCCGAGTGTAATTTCTTTGCAAGAAACGGATACTGCTCCAACGGCGAGGAGTGCCTCTACCTACATATCGATCCGCAAAGTCGCCTGCCTCCCTGTCCGCATTATGACCGAGGCTTCTGCCCTTTGGGTCCTACATGTTCCAAACGACACGTCCGAAGAATTCTATGTCCATTTTACCTTGCTGGCTTTTGCCCGGACGGTAAGGAATGCAAGGAGGGAGTCCACGCGAAGTGGATTACAGACCTTGGAAAGCCTACCCCGAAGCCCGAGAAGACAGAAGAAGACGACCTCGTCGCTACAAGGCGGATGGATCTCGCTCCTACGGATGACGACAAAGATCGTGGAAGAGATCGAGACAGGGATCGAGACAGGGATGATGGAAGATATCGCCACGGCCGTGGCGGAAAGTGGCGAGGCAGAGGAGATCGGCGGTTCAGAGGACGAGGCTATTGATGCTAGTATGAGCTTGGTCGTGGCCTGCCGAGCTGGCCAAATTGTAGTATTGTTCTTTTCCTTTTTTTCTTGTTTCCCTACCAGGATTGGACCTCGGAACGCGCCTACACCGATCACGGATTTTGCTACGGGTTTCGACGGCTCTTTCAACAGTAGACGAGTGGATATTGATTTAGGACTGGACCGGAGTGTGTGCAGATCCTTCTTTCCACCACATACAGCCTCTTCCTGATACCTACCGAGGGCCGGCCTTGTACATATATATAGTCCGAGCTCGTTATCGACGAGAGCCTCCTGTACAAAGCACCTCTCTGACCCTTCGAATGCGTCTATCCGCTATGACTTGCCATGTCCAGGATTGGCTAGGGTTCCGTCCAAACGTTGGACACTATCCGGCTATCGGCGGGAATAACCACGGCATCATTTGAAAATCTCTCGTCGTCATCGGTCCCTGCTTGGGACCCTTCTGGGGAGCTATTTTGCCACGTCGATAGCTCATCTACTTTTCGAATCCCCATCATCCAGGTTACCAGGTTCCGAGGCACCCACTTCCCAACGAACCCATACACGCTGGCCCCCAAACCAACCCGGATGGTCTGGGACGTAAGTGACCCATCGATGACATCAAAGACGGTGTTGTGCAAATGCCGAAGAGAACTTCCTTTCATGCCTCTTATCCTGCCCCCCGAGATGACTAGTTCGCTCTGCAGAATGAAATTGCGGCCGTAAGCCATACGGGCACCGTCATCCCACTGGGATGCGAGGTCGCATGGGTTGTCGGGCTGTGCTCTCACTGACGTAAACCCGCTGAAGTCGAAAGTGCCTAGTTGAATATGGGTTACCGGGATAGATAATGGCCGGAGTTCTGCCGTTAAAACCTCCGTGAATGCCGTCAAAGCGGAGCAGACGGTAGCCTCCGGTGCGTGGAAGGGAGGGTTGATGGAGGAAATGATGGACGGCGTAAAAACTAGCACCTTGGGTTGCGACGATTTCTCTCCAGCCGGGTCCAGGCGTGCTGTAAGAAGGGGAAGGAGAGCCTGGACTGTAACGATAGGATGAAGGAGGTGCGTGTTGAACACGTCGGCGAAGTTGCTCGGGGGTATCGTCGCAATGGGTGATGTTTGGTAGTTGAGGGCCGGGATTAGGATGACAGCCTTTAAACTAAGGTGATCGGGGCGCGCCCTGGGGACGGGAACGTAGGGGGATTTTAGGAATGCAGCAAATCGTTCAATCGCAAGGGAGGCACTAGGAGGCTACGAAGAGGTTAGTGAGCCGAATCACAACGGATCAAAAGTGGTCGAGGGGCGGGTGCGTACATTTGTGACGTCAATATGCAGTGGTCGTATGTCAGGCCGGGAAAGCTTGTGGACCAGGGCCTCGTCGTCGGTTGTGCTGCAAACGACGTAGACGATAAAGCCTTTTCGTTCCATGTCCAGAGCCAGGGATCTTGTCAAGGGTAAATCCGGTGACCCCCCAGCGATCAGCACGACCTCGACGCGGCCGCCATTTCTTCTAGACCGCTTAGCCTTCCGCGTTTTGCGATAGTAGCAGGTGCTCCTGTAGACTTGATAGGATAAAGCCCCCGTCAACAGGACCGCTGCACCGACAGCAAACTTATTCTTCACTATCCACTCTCGAAGTGTGTCGATCCTCGAAACCGCGACGACAGCAATTGGTGTCGGAGCCGGTGGTGTCGGTCTAATGGTATCCGGCAGCCAGGTCGCTGAAGACAGAGTCGTCCGGACGGCTACAGCGGCGTTTTCAACATGGGCGTCGATAAAGTCAGCGACATCGGTAGAATACCGCCATATCTGGTTCGGTAGGGAGGAGAGCTAAACGACCACATAGGTGTTAGAAAGCAACTTTCGGCTCTAGAATCTCTTATTAAGGTTGAGGAAAAAGCTGCCATACAACATCTAGAAAGGCCTGGTCGTCCGCGGACATTATCACGGCCCGTAGTTGAAGGATATCGATGCAGTCAGAATCTTCGATCGGACGTAAGAGCGTTTATAATATATAGGCACCAATCTGGGGCAGGTGAATTCGGGTGGATCGTTTCGAGAGGTTGCTGAGAAATTCAAAGATAAGATTTCCCCTCAATATCGCACGACTTTCTTCAGAACATGAAAACACCTGTCTGCATCATCCATTACTCTCCAATGTCTGCTCTCAAGAAGTTAGCTTATAAACTATTTCTGGTGGACGCGATTTTCAGATGACGTGACGCACTGACCAGTGCTGCCCAAGGCCACAATGTTGAACGCATCAAGTGTGCTGGTGTCTGAGCTTGGATTTGGCACTGGGTGCCAGGCGTACAATTAATTGTACACATAATTGTATAATTGTACCTTGCACCTCTGTAGAATTACTTCGCGCTCGCATGATGGGGTCGGTGACTAACCACGTTTGTGCCGAGGTCAATCATATTATTACTTCATTGTTCGTACCTGCCGTCGTATTATGATTATGCGCGGTTGCATCTTCCAAATATTGCCTAAACGAATTTGATTTCCTATGTACTTCGCGCGACAGCATCACAGTTTCCTCGCTACGCACCGAAGTCTAACATAGCTGAGCATCTCTCCGCCGCTCGGGTTTGCGCATACGGCCCGAGCTGTTTCAACCGCCTCTTGGATGCACTCCTCTCTCTGATTCTCCGGGACGGCGTCGAAGAAGCACCGACCCATCAGCCGCAACCACCCGTCTACCCCGCCCTGATCAGCAGGTGTCGGGCGCCATTCCCTTTCTATCTTTTCGATTTCCCAGGCGCCGTTGCTTTCCATAGTGTCCACTATCCATTTCTCATCTGGAAAGAACCACGGGTCTACTCTCCGCGCCTCCTCTAGCCCCACTCGTCTTGATGTGGCCATCAACAATGCCATCCTCATCTCGGAAACATTTCCTAAGCCGCCCATTTCAAAGACGAAGAGGCCGTTCGGTTCAAGTGCGCCGTGGACGGCCCGGAAAAACTCGGCTCTCTTTGACTCGGGTCTTAAGATCCAGTGCATCGCCGCATTCGAAAATGCCTTCGTGAAGCGAATTTGCTGCAGAGATGAGCAGCTCCCCAGTTCCGTCGCATCAAGCACTGCGGCCTTTCAGTATTCCTTTCTGTTGGCAACGGAGATAAAAGGGTGTCTGGTGCCTACCTTGAAACTTGCATTCCCCCCGGTTATCAGTCGCCTTTTTGGCTGCTTCGATCATCTTTGGAGAACTATCGATCCCATAGAGGAGACCATTACCCTGGGCAAGTATACCGGCGAACTGCACATCCAGGACGCCATCTTCCCCGCGACGTTCTTGTTAGTGGTTCTGGACTGAGTCGACTAGGAGTTAATACTCACCACCACATCCTATATCAAGGAGAACGTCATCCTTTTGCAGATCCAGCCATTCAACGATCTTGCCTGCGAGCCTTGGGACAAATGAGGCAGAGTGTTGGTAGGCCTGCATTATTCAATAAGCCTGCAGGTCTTCGAGCCATTGTAACCCGAACAAACATACCTGTGCATTCCAATTGTCTTTAGTCTCTTCCGCCATGGTGCCGACAGAACTTCGCCTACAACAAGGCCTGGCGATATAATTAAGAGCAGAATAGTAGACGGGCAAAGTGGGAGCCGTGCTGTCTTTGTTCCAGAGGCATGAAGTCAAAGACATCCAATTCCAAGTGGATGGCTCTCCCACTCAATGGCCGATGTCGGACTTAGCTCGGAACAAGTGGGCACTTATATATACATACATACATAGATGGATATATGTATAAATGTAAGACAGCCTCATAAATTCGTACATAGGCAGTAGAATTGATGTTGCGAGGGTCGCCTGGAGAGCTCACAGCGAGTCACAGGTGAGTCGTGAGTCGTGACTCCTGGCAGCAGCCGTTGGCGAATCCCCGCAAAGTTCCGGTGCGATGGCAGCCGGCCGGCGAACCCCAAGACGGGCAAGACCCAACACCCCCGCACTAAATGCTCCAATGTTCGGGTGCAGTTGATCAAATGGGTCCAAGCGATCTGCGGGTGCCAGCGGAAATCCGGGGTAGTCCGGTTAGCAGCGGACTATTACTCCACCTGCCGCCTACGGTATTGTCCCTGAATCTAGACCGCCGTACGGACCTTATCAAGAAGATAATAAATAGGACCCCCGGCTCCATGTGATTTATCTGCGTCCCGCTCCGTATCCTATTCTGTTTTATACCCCATAATACGTCGCGTTTAGAACGTTCCAGTTCCACTTCTTACATTTTCCGCTTCTGACATTCCACTTCTTACATTTCCTTCCATTTCCTGACAGAACCACATATAGCAGCCTCCTGTTCCCACATTCTCTGTCTGTCTTGCGATGTGGTTCCTATTTCCAGGTTATTACAGACATTTACGTGCCTGTCGGCAGAAACAGGCTGAGAGGGAAGAGCGGCTGCGCCAGTTAAAGAAACGGGGCTGCGAAGGGTCGCTGGCCCCGGCCGAGGCGAAGCTGGTCGATGAAGATATAACCCGACTCGTCAATGGCGTACAAACTGGCACTATTGATCCACATTCTGTGTTGGATGCCTACGCCAAGGTCGCCGTGAGAGCTCAAGAAAAGACAAACTGTGTTACGGAGATCATGGTTGACTCTGCTCATGAATGGCTACGCAGCGGCGATATCAACCTGAAGGGCCCACTGGCCGGGGTTCCCATTAGCTTGAAGGATAATATCGCAGTCGGCGGGTTCGACACAACCGTCGGATACAGTAGCTTCGTCGGCAACAAGAACCCGCAGGATGGTGCCATGGTCAGGCTCTTGAAGGATGCTGGAGCAGTACCCTACGTTAAAACCAATGTGCCAATCACCCTTCTCAGTTTCGAATCGACAAATGATGTCTGGGGGAGGTGCACAAACCCCCACAATAGCAAGTTCTCCCCTGGCGGATCGACTGGGGGGGAAGCGGCCTTGCTGGCTCTGGGGGGGCGAATCGGCATTGGTAGCGATGTTGCCGGGAGCGTACGTGTTCCTGCCCACTTCTCGGGTATTTACACTCTTCGCTGCTCGACAGGGAGGTGGCCGAAGCACGGGATGTGCACGAGCATGCCGGGTCAGGAAGGAGTTCCCAGCGTATTTAGTCCCATGGCGAGGACTGTCAACGACCTCCGCTACTTCACCAAGTCATTGATAGATATGGAGCCGTGGAAATACGACTGCACAGTCCACCCACTCCCATGGCGGCAGGATATCTGGGAGGAGTATCGCGGGAAGAAGACACTCCGCGTGGGGATCATGCGGACTGACAATGTCGTTGATCCAAGCCCAGCCTGTAGGCGAGCTTTGGAAACCACAGAGGCCGCTCTTCGGAAAGCGGGCCACATTATCATCGAAATCGACCCTCCCTCTCCCTACGAGGCTCTTTATCTGGGAGCTCACCTTCTCAATGCGGATGGATGTCAGACTTTCAAGAGATTCTTCAGTCCTGGGGAATGGGAGGATACTGGTGCCCGTCAGATGAGCTTTTTGATGGAGCTGCCGAGGCCATTGAAGTATCTCTATTATCTGTGGGTCAAGTATGTTCGGAGGGATGCTATCTGGGCCGACCTGGTAAGGGATTGGCGGCCCAAGAGTGCCGTAGAAAGCTGGCAGCTCGTCTCGAAGCGCGAAGCTTACCGAATGAAATGGTTTGAGTGGTGGAATGATGCGAACATCGACATCCTCCTTACTCCCCCAAACGCAACCCCGTCAGTTCCGCACGATGGTATGAAACAAGCCGTGAGCAGCTGCGGCTATACGTTCTTGTTTAATGTGGTATGTAGTAGGCCCCCGGCTTTCTACTTTTTACGGAACGTTTGAGTTAACAGAAAATGCAGCTCGACTACACATCCTCTGTGTTGCCCGTTTTGAAGGTCGACAAGGATCTAGACAAGCTCCCTGCCAATTTCAGTCTGAAGGGTCTAAATGGAGTGGCTCAGGGTGCGTACAGATTGTATGATGCAAACGCGATGGACGGACTGCCTGTCGGGGTACAGATAGTAGGCAGGAGGCTTGAGGAGGAGAAGATTTTGGCCATCACGGAGGTTGTAGAGGACGCTCTCCACCAGCACGGCACACACTACCGGCAGCTGAGCCCGTCGGACTGAGGTTGTAATGGTTGCCCGCCATGACGCGGTAGCACTCTTATATTTTACATCGCAGACAGTGTCCGCTGAGATTAATTGAAGTGATACAATTACGAGGCGAGAACACTATTTGGGCTGAGGAGGGAAAGCTGCCATGTTGCCCGACATCCCATCAGATTTTCCTCATCCGCAGCATTTTCTCGGAGCCTAGCCCTTCCTCTCCGCGATACGGGCGCTCTGTCGCTAAACCACTGCATGATGGAAGGAGTTGAAAAATAGAGTAGGAAACCGGAGAAGCATGGTATTCTGCCTGAACCGCGAACCCGTCCCATGATCTGGGTCCAGGGCTTCAATTTAAGATTTAAGACTGGTTTGCTTATATAAGTCATCAGAATTATGACGCAAATACCTTATTCAAATATACCTTTAAAGATTTATCTAGAATTGTATATTTTAAATTGATATTATAAATTAAATATTTTTAAATTTTAATCTACGGGAATTTTTTTTTGCAAAAATTTTTTTTCTTCTTTTTTTTGGTTATAAAACAAATAACACGTAGTTGTAGCATTTTATAACGGCTGAATAAATAATAGTATTCCCGGCAAGGTACGAAGTAATTAGTGGCTAGTTCAGGCGGAGATGCATTGGTCCACTTCAACTTACGTGTATGTCTTGGCCCTTGTCATGGCCTCCATCCATGAAATTCACTTCCACATTCCGGCATCGTGAGCTTCTCTGAAATGACTTCGCCCAGTCTTTTACCATCGGAGAAAGGTATGTCATGGTTTGATTGAGTAGAGCCTATTTGACGAAGAGGAGAGACTGACCTCCGAGGCTTAGTCCACTATGATCCGATTGAGGACTTGAATTTGATTTTCGGTCATCCCTCGACTGTTTCCTCTATTTCTCGAGTTCTCCACACCGTCCAGCGACACAATGATACTCTCTCCGCCGATATCTCCACGTTGGAGCTTGTCCAAGCCTACGGATCGGATTCGAGCCTTGAGAGGATGCAAACGGCCCAACAGGACCTTGCAAAGCTCTTCGCCAAGATCGAAGATGTTCGGATTCGGGCGACCGAAACCGAGAAAAGCATCACCTCGATGACTGCAGACATAAAACGCCTTGATGGAACGAAACGAAACCTTACGAGAAGCATGACTGCCCTCAAACGGCTCCAAATGCTGACCACGGCATATGAGCAGCTGAGGGTGCTGGCAAAGAGCCGACAGTATCGGGAATGTGCCGGACTTCTCCAAGCCGTCATACAGCTTATGAAACACTTCAATAGCTACCGCAGCATCGAACAGATAGCAACCCTTAGCCGGGGAGTATCTGATCTTCAGCGTGAGCTACTGGAGCAAGTGTGTGAGGACTTTGAACTCGCCTTTGCGAAGGGAGAAACCTCTGCTCAAAAAACTACTCTTATAGAGGCTTGCCTTGTTATGGATGCCCTCGGTGAAACGGCACGCTCCCGGCTATTGGCTTGGTATGTCAATACTGAGCTTCGGGAATATCGCCAGGTGTTTAGGGGTAATGATGAGGCTGGTAGCCTCGACAATATTGGGCGTCGCTACGCATGGTTCAAGCGCATGATGAAAACACATGAGGATGACCATGCGGCTATATTTCCACCTCATTGGCGCGCCAATGAACTACTGGCCACGGCCTTTTGTGACGGGACCAGAGACGATTTCCGGGGAATTCTGGAGAAGAGGATGCGGCGAGCCGATGGTAGCAATATCGATGTTAATCTGTTACTAAATTGCCTCCAGGAAACACTGGACTTCGAGCAGACCCTCGATCGGCGGTTCGCGACCGGTCCACGAGCCAGCATTGATACCCTAAGTTCCGTTGAAGATCGGGCGCAAAGCTATAGCGGCTCAATCTCGGTAGCCTTCGAGCCCTACCTGAACCTATGGGTAGAGTCTCAGGATAAGCAGCTTGCAGCGATGATACCAAAGTATAGGAATCAGCCTTTAACGCCCCCGGACGAGGACTTTTCTCCCCAGGCCGTCATAACGTCAGCCATTGAGCTTTTCCACTTCTACAAAGTGACGTTGTCACAATGCGCAAAACTATCAACCAGCGACCGGCTATTGGATCTTTCAAAAATCTTGGCAAAGTATCTCGACGAATACGCTGAGCAAGTCCTCCTCCATTTTCTCCAAGCGCCAGGGCAACAAGGTCCCTCACTGCAAGATGTCATTCTCGTTCTGAACACGGCCGATTTCTGGCACATCAACACAAATCAACTCGAGGAAAATATCAAGAAGCGGATTGATCCAGAGTTGGCCTCCAAGGTAGATCTCTCATCCCAGTCGGATGCCTTTCTGGGTGTGGCAAGCGCCGCTGTCCTGGCTTTAGTCCGGGACGTTACCAGAGACTGTGATCCGGCCTGGCGGGAAATGAGGAATACCAATTGGAGCACCATGGAGAGCGTAGGAGACCAAAGTTCCTACGTCGGCGAGCTCCTAAAACACGTGAACGCCAAGGTCAAGCAGATTCTTTCTGTTATTCATAAGTCTCAGTATGCTCGCGCGTTCTGTGACAATCTCGTTGAACATATTGCGATGTCTTATATAAACAACATAGTCCAGTGCCGGCCGATATCTGAAGTCGGTGCCGAGCAGGTAGGCGCTCCCCCCTTTCCCGATACGGTCCACTTGGTCACAACTTGATTGACCCTTGGCTAGATGCTTTTGGACAAATATGTACTTACCAAAGCCTTCGAAAATTTTCTCGCTCGTCACAACCCGTCATCCGAACCGCATCCTACCACAGGCGGGTTTGTAAAACGAGTAAACCAGGTCATGGGCCGTATGGACCCGCTCCTCAAGACGTTGCAAGTCCGGCCCACACCGCCAGAGGGTTTAGTCCAAGCGTATCTCATTCACATTGGCGACCGATCGGAGACGAATTTTAGAAAGATATTAGACATGAAAGGGGTAAGGAAACACGAGCAACCGCATCTACTGGAGCTCTACGCGGTCCACAGGGATAGCACATCCAGCGCGAAGCTCGTGTCAAGCTCACCACTCTTGGCTTCACTCATGCCGGCAGCTGGAGCTGCGGGTACTGGCATTGGGTCGATCAATACTACCGCCATCCTTACGGGACCTAGCCTCCAGGCGAAATTCGACGCAGGCTCCTTGGGTGAAAAACTACTTAACGCTGCAAGGGAAATGGGTACCAGCGCTTCGGACAAATCGGGCCAAGGTGTTCCCGAAAAGGCAACTATCAACGAGAACCTAAGAAGTTTCGGTAACTTTTTCAAGCGAGATATTGGTGGATTAGGGGCCAGATTTGGGAAGCGGGACGGCAGTGTCGGCGCAAGCAGCGAAGACAGGCGATAGATAACAATAGCTCAAGTCGTCAATTCTTGGGGAGAGACGGAGAAGAATGCCCGCCCCATCCCTAGATAGGTGTGGCATCCCGAAGGAGACGAACGAATGGTCGGGAGGGGCAAGGCAGGAGTGGACTTGTTAGGATATCGCCAGGATATCGCCAGTTGCTAGCGAGGCCGACCTCGGAGGAGTACTTCTCGTTCTTAGTCACCCCTCTTCGTACCCCTGACGCTATTTACTTTGTATTTTCAGGGACCAGGCCCCCCATTAGCACATAGAGATATACACTGCAAAATAATACCTTCATGCTGAGACATTCAGACACACTCAAGCTTTGTTGCAAGTTGGTCAGGAGTCAGGACACTGACTTTTCTCCACCTACAAAGCAAAGTATGCAGTAGAATCCCAGCATTGCCTAGTCTTTCGTCTTGAGCAATTTATAATACTCGATTTGATTAGAAATCGACAAGATAGCCCAAGGCTCCAAAGCATTAGTCTGCGTCAACGATCAATCAAGATCAATATTTTAAGGGAATAAAAACCCGAGACACAGCGCTTGACCCCACCTCCATTTCTTCGCATCTTCAAACAACTTCTCGCGACGAGCCATTCCCATCAAGCCGCCAAACTGTTTTCCTTCGCCTTCCCTCGCGCCTTCCGTTTGAGCGCGACTGGGCTCTCCATCGCCGCTACTACAGTTTCTTTCAAGACTGCTAGAAATTCTAAGCCCGCGCTGGGTACACGAACCATGCACAGTAGGATCATCGGTATGTCGTCGCCTCCAATCGTCTCTATTCCACGCGTAGAGGAGGGCAGTTTAAGAACTTGCAAACTCCTCCCCCGAGAGTACAATGGCGTGCAGTTGTATCTAATTAGGACTTAAAGTCATTGGGTCGGGACCGGCCGCCCATACCGCGGCCATCTATCTTGCGAGGGCCGAGTTGAAACGTACGTGGTCCCCTTTGTCTGCAAGGCCGTTCAAGCCGGGAAGGCTTTCGTCCTTCTTGTTGTCTAGTCTGCATGTTTGCAATGCTAACCCTCTCCAAGCCGTCCTCTATGAGGGATTCATGGCCAATAACGTAGCGGCCGGTGGACAGCTGACCACGACGACCGATGTCGAGAACTTCCCCGGATTTCCCCAGGGTATTCTCGGCCAGGAGCTTATGGTTTGCTGCGCCTACCCCAATTTTCTTTTTCCTTCTTTCTCCTTTTTCTTTTTTGTCACCATGCTGCTCGTCATGGGATCTCTAACGGTAATTTGAGACTTAGGATAAAATGAAAGAGCAATCCGTTCGTTGTGGAACCGAAGTCATCACGGATACGGTTTCCACTCTCGACCTATCCTCACGCCCTTTTAAGTACACCACCGAATTTGGCTCCGAATCTAACGTCCATACCACCGACGCTGTTGTCATTGCCACGGGCGCATCGGCGCGCCGCCTCCACCTCCCTGGCGAGGAACAGTACTGGCAAAAGGGTGTTTCTGCATGTGCTGTTTGTGACGGTGCCGT
>Ga0164243_10009881_pt1 | contig 13800 bp, 10 predicted proteins | sample OricompcompostOP_FD_108781 | JGI IMG/M metagenome (GOLD analysis project Ga0164243, IMG submission 108781) | Organic Plus compost microbial communities from Emeryville, California, USA - Original compost - Organic plus compost (OP) | ecosystem: Engineered > Solid waste > Mixed feedstock >... | reverse complement strand
GTGTCCGACCGCGAGATCGAGCCGGTCGGAGCGGGCGGCGCCCGACTGTGCCGGGGTCATCGACCGGCCTCCCCGACCGCGGCGCGGACAGCGACGGCCACGGTCCCTCAGAGCGCCCAGGCTCCTGCCCTCAGCGGTGTCACCGACCCCCAGCGCGAGCCTGTCCGGGCGCGCGGCGCCCAGCTGTGCCAGGGTCATCGGCCGGCCTCCTTCACGACGCCGCGGAAACGGCGCGCACGGTCCCTCAAGGCGCTCAAGCTCCCGCCCTCAGCGGCGTCACCGACCAGCGGAGAGCCGACGCCCACCGCCAGGGCGCCCGCCGCCAAGCAGGTGCGCGCGGCGTCCTCGTCGATGCCGCCGACGGGGACGAAGGGGGCGTCGGGGAACGGGCCGCGCAGGGCCTTGAGGTACCGCGCTCCCCCGGCCTGGGCGAGCGGGAACAGCTTCAGCGCTGCCACGCCGAGGGCGCGGGCGGCGATGATCTCGGTCGGGGTCAGCACCCCGGCGAGGACGGGCAGGCCCAGGTCCTGTGCTGTGGTCACGCCCTCCCCCAGTCCGGGGGTGACGGCGAAGCCGGCGCCGGCGGCGTGCGCGGCACGGGCGTCTTCGGCGGTGAGGACCGTGCCGGCACCCAGAGGACGGCCGAGGGCGGCGCGGGCGCGTTCGATGACGGTGAGCGCGTCCTTTCCGGACAGCGACACCTCGATCAGCTCGACGCCCTCCTCGGCGAGGGTCAGGACGGTGCGCAGCGCGGCGTCGGGATCGTCGCCCCGCACGATCGCGACCAGGCGGTGGGTGGTCAGCGCGGCGGTCAGGTCCACGGGTCGTGCTCCTTAGGGTGCGGGGTGCCGGGGCAGCGGCAGGCCCCGGTGAGGGTGAGCCGCCAGCGGACCTCGCCGGAGGCCGGGACGCGGGCGGCGTCTCCGGGTCCCGCGTCGGCGAGGTCGAAGACGCGGCCGAGCATGGGTTCGACGCCGGTACTGCGGTAGGGGCCGGTTCCGGGGAAGCCGCCTAGGTTGCGCCACAGGGCGGTCGACACGGGCTGTCCCTCCGCCTCCAGGAGGAAGTGGAGCCGGTCGGCGCCGTCGTGCACACAGCACGAAGGCGTCGCCACGACGGCGCCGACCGCTGTCCCGTCGTCGGGTCCGAGCCGGTCCAGGGGCAGCCCGTGCGGGGCGGGCCACGGTCCGGCGATCCAGGGCGCGCCGGCCGGCCAGGCGGCGTCCAGGAGCGGGGCGGCCTCGGGGAAGAGCCGGGTGTCCGCGCCGCCGGGCATCCGCGGCGTCGCGTGCTCGGAGAGGTCGAGCAGGGCGTGCGCCGCCCAGACGAACCGGAACCCGGCGGGCGCGGTGAGCCGGTAGTCGACGTGGAGGCGGTCGCCGTCGGTCCGGGCGGTGCGGGCGAGGGTGAAGGACGCGGCCCGGACGTGCTCGGTGCCGTCGTCGTCGCGGGTCCAGGGCCGGGCCCAGACGTCCCCGTGGTCGGGCAGGCCCCGGACGGTGGGGACGCACTCCTCCAGGCCGCCCGCGTCGACGAACGCGTCCCCGGGGGCGGCCGTGTCCCGTCCGGGTGCCGGGCGGTGCCAGAGCCATTCGCGGGCGGGTGAGCGCAGGGACGTCCAACGGCCGCCGTGGGCGGGGTCGGTGGTGAGGGTCAGCACGCGCTCACCACTCGGCGAAGGAGTCGTCCGCGTGCCGCCACACGGGGTTGCGCCAGGCGTGCCCGGACCGGTCGGCCGCCCGTACGGCCGTCTCGTCGACGGTGATGCCGAGGCCGGGGGCGTCGTTGCGGGGCGCGTGCCCGTCGACGAACCGGAACGGCGTCGGGTCGGCGAGGTAGGACAGCAGGTCGGCGTCCTTGTTGTAGTGGATGCCCCGGCTCTGCTCCTGGATCAGGAAGTTGGGTGTGGCGAAGGCGACTTGGAGGCTGGCGGCGAGGGCGATGGGCCCGAGCGGGCAGTGCGGGGCGAGCTGGGCGCCGTAGGTGTCGGCGAGGGACGCGATGCGGTGCACCTCGGTGATGCCGCCCGCGTGGGACAGGTCGGGCTGGGCGACGGCGATGCCTGCGGTGAGGGCGGGCAGGAACTCGGCGCGGGAGTACAGCCGTTCGCCGGTGGCGAGGGGCACGGGGCTCGCCTCGACCAGGCCGGGCAGCAGATGGCCGTGCTCGGGGAGGACGGGTTCCTCCACGAACAGCGGGTGCAGCGGCGCGAGTTCGGTGAGGACGCGGCGGGCGCTGGCGGCGGTGAAGCGGCCGTGGAAGTCGACGGCCACGTCCCGGCCGGGGCCGAGGACCGCGCGGGCGGCGGCCACCCGCTCGACGACGGCGGCGGTCTCGGCGGCGGTGGCGATCGGCGAGGTGACGCCGGCGCCGTTCATCTTGACGGCGGTGAACCCGGCCTCGACCTGGGCGGCTATCTGCTCGCCGAGTTCGGCGGGTTCGTCGCCGCCGACCCAGGCGTACACCCGGACGCGTTCGCGCACGGGCCCGCCGAGCAGGGCGTGCACGGGCGCGCCGTAGGTCTTGCCCGCGATGTCCCACAGGGCCTGGTCGAGTCCGGCGACGGCGCTGGAGAGGACGGGGCCGCCCCGGTAGAAGCCGCCCTTGGTGAGCACCTGCCAGTGGTCCTGGATGCGCAGCGGGTCCTGGCCGACGAGGTATTCGGCGAGCACGTCCACGGCGGCGCGTACGACCTCGGCGCGTCCCTCGACGACGGGTTCGCCCCAGCCGACCACGCCGTCGTCGGTCTCCACCCGGCAGAACAGCCAGCGCGGCGGGACCTGGAAGGTTTCTATCCGCGTGATCTTCACTTGCCCCCGGTGCCTTCCGTGTCGTCGCCGCCCGCCGTCTCGCCGGGCCCGTCGAGCCGGTCCAGGTCGCGGCCGGCCTGGACGAGCAGGGCGCGCATCGCGGCCTCGGCGGCCCCCGGGTCCCGTTCGCGCACGGCGTCGAGGACGGCGCGGTGGGCGGGGACGGGGTCCTCGCTGTGCGGGTGGCTGTGCACGATGCGGTCGCGGTGGGCGAGGCCCGGCTCGATGACCATCTCCATGCGTTCGAGCAGTTCGTTGTGGGTGGCGGCGAGCAGCGCCCGGTGGAAGGCGAGGTCGGCCTCGACGGCGTGGCCGGGTCCTGCGCCGTCCTCGCCCATGGCGTCGATGGCGGCCTCCAGGGCCTGGAGGTCGGCGTCGGTGCGGCGCTCGGCGGCGAGGCGCACGGCGGCCGGTTCGACGATGGCGCGGACCTCCGCGAGGTTGCGCAGCAGGATCCGGTCGGCGTCGGTGGCCTCGCCGGCGCCCTCGAACTGCCAGCGCAGCACGTCGGCGTCGAGGAGGTTCCAGTCGGAGCGGGCCCGCACGAAGGTGCCGCGTTTCTGCCGGGCGTCGACCATGCCCTTGGCGGCGAGCACCTTCAGGGACTCGCGCAGGGCGGTGAGACTGACGTCCAACTCGCTCTGCAGCGCCACCAGGTCGAGCGTGGCACCCTCGGGGATCCGGCCGCCGAGGATGCGGCGGGCGAGGGCCTCCACGGTCTGGCCGTGCACGCCGCGGCGGGCGTAGGGCGTCATGTGGTCCAGCCTTTCTGCGGGGGAATGAGGGTGGGGGTCATGCCGAGGACTTCACGACGCTCCAGCCGCCGTCCACGACGAGACTGGTGCCGGTGACGAAGGAGGCGTCGTCCGAGCCGAGGAAGGCGATGGCGGCGGCGACCTCGCCCGGGGTGCCGAAGCGGCGGGCGGCGGTCTCGGCGACGCTGCGTTCACGGTCCTCGGGGGGCACCCGGTCCCAGGCGGCGGTGAGGACGGGCCCGGGGACGACGGCGTTGACGCGGACCTCGGGTCCGTACTCGACGGCGAGCTGCCCGCACAGGGCGAGCAGGGCGCCCTTGGACGCGGCGTACGCGGGGTGTCCGGGGATGCCGTGGCGGGCGTGCACGGACGAGGTGAGCACGGCCGCTCCGCGCCGGGCGCGCAGGTCGGGCAGGACCGCCCGGAAGCCGAGGAAGCTTGCGGTGAGGTTGACGTCGAGCTGCCGCTGCCAGGAGGCGAGGGTCAAGGCGTCGGCCGGGGCGACCTCGACCGTGTAGGCGTTGCTGACGAGGAGGTCGACGGGCCCGAAGGTGTGCGCGGCGGCGACGATCCGGCGCCAGTCGTCGTCCTCGGCCACGTCGGCGCGGACGAACAGGGCCCGGCCGCCGTCCTTCGTGATGCGTTCGGCGACGGCCGTGCCGGCGTCCTCGGCGAGGTCGGCGAGGACGACGGCGGCTCCCTCCTCGGCGAGGCGTCCGGCGGTGGCGGCGCCGATGCCGGAGGCCGCGCCGGTGACCACGGCGGTGCGGCCGGTGAAGCGGTCCATCGTGGGGTCGTCTCCTTCGTACGGGTCGGTCGTGGGCCGTGGGCGCGGGCGGGCGGGCCGTCCGGGCAAGATATGCGGCTCACTCACGTGTCAGTACCACCAGATCGGCGTCGTGACCGGCGCTCCAGGCGAATGGCAGCCCGTAGTGCAGCAGATGCGCTCCGCCGTACGTCGTGCCGGTGGCCGTGTCGCGGTAGCGGGCGGCCGGGTCCAGGCCGCGCAGCCGCAGCCGGGCGGGCCGGCCGGGCACGAGGGGGGCGCCGTCGAGGCGTCCGGTGCTCAGCGCGGCGACGACCGTGCGTTCCCCGTGGTCGTACTGGACGCCGCAGGCCGGCTCGTCGGGGCTGCCGAGCAGGCGGGCCTCGCCGTGGTGGACGACGTCCCGGACCTCCTTGTAGCGGGCGATCCAGCGAGTGGCCTCGGCGCGCTCCTCGGGGGTCCAGGCGCGAAGGTCGGCGCCGATGCCGAGCACGCCGCACATGGCGTTGACGAACCGGAAGGCGAGGCTGCGCGGGCGGGGGTCGAAGACGCCGGGCGCGTCGGTGACCCAGGAGCTCATGACGTGCGGGGCGTGCGCGTGCAGGAAGCCGTACTGGATGGAGAGCCGGTCCAGCGGGGCGGTGTTGTCGCTGGGCCAGACGACGTCGGTGCGGGCCAGCGTGAGGTGGTCGACGCGGCCGCCGCCGCCCGCGCAGCCCTCGACGGTGACATGCGGGTGGGCGGTGCGCAGGTGGTCCAGGACGCGCAGGTACCCGGCGACGTGCTCGGCGTCCAGGTCGACGGCTCCGGCGCCGGGCCGGCCGCGTTCGGTGGGCGGCCGGTTCATGTCCCACTTGAGGTAGTCGACGGCGTAGGTGCCGAGGAGGCGGTCCAGGGTGCCGATCACGAAGTCCTGCACGTCGGTGCGGCCGAGGTCGAGCAGCAGCTGGTTGCGGACCAGCCGGGCGGGCCGCCCGTCGACGCGGTACACCCAGTCGGGGTGTTCGGTGTGCAGGCGGCTGCCGGGGCTGACGGCCTCGGGTTCGACCCAGAGGCCGAAGTCCAGGCCGAGGCCGCGCACGTCCTCGATGAACCGGTCGAACCCCTGCGGGAAGGCCGCCGGGTCCGGGTGCCAGTCGCCGAGGCCGCCGGTGTCGTCGGCGCGCCCGGTGAACCAGCCGTCGTCGACGACGAACAGTTCGGCGCCGATGTCGGCGGCCACCTTGGCGAGTTCGAGCTGTCCGGCGGCGTCGACGTCGAAGCCGGTGGCCTCCCAGGAGTTGTAGAGGACCTTGCGGGTGCGGTGCAGGCGGTCGCCGGCGAGGCGGCGCTCGTAGCGGTGCCAGACCCGGGACAGCCCGTCGAGTCCGTCGGCGCTGAAGGCGCAGGCGAGGCGGGGGGTGGCCAGGGTGGTGCCGGGGGCGAGGACGACGGCGCCCTCGTGCGGGACGCGTCCGGCGCGGACCCGGACCGCGCCGCCCGGTTCGGCCTCGGCGGTGATGTGCCAGCTCCCGGCCCACTCCAGGGCGATCCCGTAGGCGGGGCCGTCGCCGGGGGTGCCGTCCTGCACGGCGAGCCAGGGCGCGTAGGCGTGGCCGGGGACGCCCTGGGTGCTGCCCATGGTGAACGTGCCCCTGGTGAGGTGCAGTTGGGTGCGCTGGAACTCCTGCGACCACTGGCCGGTGAGGTAGGTGAGCCGGGCGCCTGCGGTCACGGGCACGTTGACGGCGGCCGAGTCGAGGCGTTCCAGGCGCAGTTCGCGGGTGGCGGTGTGCTCGGTCCAGCGCAGGATCACGTCGGTGCCGGGGACCGTCTCGTAGCACAGGACCGTGCGCAGGCCGAGGACGTCGTCGGTGAACGACAGCCGCAGCACGCCCTCGCTCTCCTCGGCGCCGGTGAACTCCCACCATGCGCCGCGCTCCCCGTCCGGGGTCGCCGCCACCAGCTCGGCCCCGGTGAAGGGCCGCTGGCCGTACGGCAGATACTCGGCGGGTGCCGCGTCGGCCGGGGTGACGAAGTGCGTGCGGTGGGACCAGTCGAGCGCGGACGGGCCGTCCTCGACGCCGGCCGGGCCCCAGGCGTCCAGCTCGGCCCAGGGGCCGTCCTGGGACAGGCGGACGGTGTAGGTGGTGTTGTCGGTGCGCAGGGTCCAGCGGTGGTGCGTCACTTGACCGCTCCCAGGTTGAGGCCGGCCACGAAGTGCCGCTGGAAGCGCAGGAAGACGGCGACGGTGGGCGCGGCGGCGATGACGGATCCGGCGGCGATGACGTTCCACATGGAGACGTACTGGCCCTGGAGTCCGATGAGGGCGGCGGTGATGGGCATCTTGGTGTCGCTGCGCAGCACGGTGATGGCCCACAGCAGGTCGTTGAAGATCCAGGTGAAGGACAGGGCGCTGAGCGCGGCGAGCGCGGGCCGGGTCAGCGGGAGGATGATCCGCCAGAACACCTGCCAGGGTCCGGCGCCGTCGACGACGGCCGCCTGCTGGATCTCGGCGGGGATGGCCCGCATGAACCCGTGCAGCACGAAGACGTAGAAGCCGACGCCGAAGCCGATCTGTACGCCGATGAGGGCGGGCAGGGTGTCGTAGACGCCGATCATCTCGCTCAGCTTGGAGACGGGGATGAGCAGGATCTGCGGCGGGAGCAGGTTGCCGCCGAGCATGAGGAGCAGCAGGGAGCGGCGCAGCGGCAGGTCGTAGCGGCTGAGGGCGAACGCGGCCATCGCGGCGAGCGCGAGCGTCGCGAGGACGCACGGGACGGTGACGAGCAGGCTGTTGATCAGGGCGCGCTGCTGGCCGCCGTCGACCCAGGCCTGACGGAAGTTGTCCAGGGTGAAGGAGTGCGGCAGGCCGCCGAGTCCGTGGGCGGCGATGTCGTCGAAGGACCGCAGGCTGGTCACCAGGACCAGGGCGATGGGCAGCAGCCACAGCAGGGCCAGCGCGCCGGCGCCGAGATGGAATCCGGCGGTGGCGGCCCGCCTGCGGCGTACGGCCGTGGAGGTGGCGGACATCAGTCGGCCTCCCGGAAGGCGCGGACGAGGTAGGAGGCGATCACGCCGAAGGCCAGCAGGAAGATGACGACGGCGAGCGCGGAGCCGTAGCCGAGCCGCAGGGACTGGAAGGCGGTCGAGTACATGTAGGTGCTCAGCAGTTCGGACGAGTGGTAGGGGCCGCCGCGGGTCAGTGACCACACGACGTCGAAGGAGCGCAGCGAGTCGATGATGATGACGGACACGACGACCGCGTTGACGCTGCGCAGCTGGGGCAGGGTGACGTGGCGGAAGCGCTGCCAGGCGCTCGCGCCGTCGACCTTGGCGGCCTCGTACAGGGCGGGGTCGATGCCCTTGAGGCCGGCGAGGTAGAGGACCATCACGTAGCCGATCTGCCGCCACAGCGCGGGCACGATGACCGCGTACAGGGCGGTGTCCTGGTCGGCGAGCCAGGCGTGCCGCAGGCTGCCGAGGCCGACCGATTCAAGGAGCTCATTGAGGACGCCGTCGGGCTGGTAGACGGCCTGCCAGACCAGCGCGGTGGCGACGAGCGAGAACACCACGGGCAGGAAGAGGGCGGCGCGGTAGAAGCCGACGCCGCGCCGCTCCTGCTGGAGGAGCAGGGCGGCGGCGAGCCCGAGGAGGGCGGAGAGGCCGCCGAACAGCACCAGCCAGAGGACGGTGTGGCCGAGGGCGCCGCGGAACACCTCGTCGGAGGCCATCTCACGGAAGTTGCCCAGCCCGACGAACCCCGGGGCGGACACGCCGTCCCAGCTGGTGAGAGCGAGGTAGAAGCCCTGGACCGCGGGCCAGAACACCCAGACGGCCTCGGCGAGCAGCGGGACGAGGACGAAGGCGAGCACCAGCGGCGGGGTACGCCGGGGGCCCCGGGCCCGGCCGCCACGGGACGGCGCCGGGACCGGGGGCTTGCGGTGGGGGGCGGTGAGGACGGCCATGGGTCAGGCCTTCCAGATCTTCTCGGCCTCGCGCTGCCAGTCGGTGAGGATGGAGTCGATCTCCTTGGGCTTGGCGAGGAACTTGGTCAGCGCGGTGTCGGCGGTGGGCTGGAGGGCGTCGCTGGAGTCGCGGTTGAAGAACTGGGTGATCTCGACAGCCTCCTCGATGTGCTCGCGGCCCTTCTTCACCAGCGGGGTGCCGGCGTCCTTCGCGTCGGGGTGGCAGGGCAGGACGGTGCCGGAGGAGCCCTTGATGTAGATCTCCTGCGCCTCGGCGGTGGCGAGGTAGCCCAGCAGATCGAGCACGCCCTCGCGGCGGCCGGTGCGGGCGCTGGCGAAGTATCCGTCGGTGGGGGCCTCTTCGGCGAGCGGCACCTTCGGGTCGATGACGGGGAAGCGGAAGAAGTCGATGTCGTCGAGCGCGTCCTTGGGGGCCGCGTCGGCGAAGAAGGTGCCGATGAGCATCATGCCGCTGCGGCCGTTGAGCAGGGCGGTGGTGGCGTCCTGGAAGGCGCCCGCGGTGCCGTTCGGGTCGAAGTACGGCAGCACCTCGCGCCAGCGGTCGAAGACGCGGCGCACCTGCGGGTCGTCGAACCGGTGCCTGCCCGCGAGGAGTTCGCGGTGGTACTTCGCGCCGTTGATACGGATGTCGAGGTAGTCGAACCAGGCGGAGGCCACCCAGGCGGTGTTGCCGCCGGCGCCCAGGCCGATGGGGGCGACGCCCTTGCTCTTGAGCTTGTCGCACAGGTCGAGGAACTCGTCCCAGGTCTTCGGCTCGCTCACGCCCCACTTGGCGAAGTTGGACTTCCGGTAGAACATGCCCCACCAGTAGTAGGTGGTGGGGACGAAGACCTTCTTGCCGGAGCTCGCGGTGCACAGGGAGTGCAGGGCCTTGGAGTAGCCCTTCAGTTCGGGTCCGTCCCAGAGCTCGCCGAGGTCGAGGAGGAGGTCCTTCTTGGCGTAGGCGTCCGCGACGGAGCCGGGGTACCAGGTGTAGACGTCCGGCGGGTTGGCGGAGGTGAGGTAGGTCGGCAGCTGGGTGCGGAACGTCTCGGCGGCCACCGTGTTGAGGCTGACGTTTCCGGACTTCCTCTTGCCGTAGGCGGCGACGATGTCCCGCATCGCGGCCTTGGCCTGGGGGGCTGACAGGTTGGACTGGAGGGTGACCGCGCCCGAGGAGGAGGACTTCGAGGACGAGGTGGAGGTGACGCAGCCGCTGAGCAGCGCGGCCGTCCCGGCGGCGCCGAGTCCGGCGAGGAGTTGCCGTCGGCTGGGCTGGGGGTGGGTCATGGAGGGCTCCCTGTGGATCCGCGCGGGCGGGGCCGGCCCTCCTGACGGCCGGGGGCCCGCTCGCGGCGGATCCAGGTTCGCGTGGCGCTTCCGCCACGTCAAGATTAATTACTAATTTATTTGAACTGAGGCCCGTCGCTACGGGAATCGGGTCCGGCGACTACTTGACCGGGTCCGGCGGCTACTTGAGCTGGGCCCGGTGGACGGTCCCGTCCACGCCCCGGTACGCGACGTCCACGGCACCGTCCGGCCCCGCGACCGCGCCGAGCGCGCCCTCGAAGGCGGCGCTCGGGAACTCCTGCCGCTTCGTCCAGCCCTGCCAGGCGCCGTTCTCGTACCGCTGCTGCCAGAGCGTGTAGTCGCCGGCCCGCGCGTACAGCACCACGGCGTCCCCGGCGGCGACCAGCGTCGGGCTGCCGCTCACGGTGCCGCCCAGCGACGACCACGCCGACCACGCGCCCGAAGCGTCGCGCGTCCGCGTCCAGATGTCGTCCGACGGAGTGCGCACGGCGATGTGCACGCGCCCCTGCGCGTCCACGGCGGCGGACGGCCTGCCGTACGTCTGCCGGTCGCCTGGGGCGCCCAGCGACGACCAGTCCGAGGCGGGGCCCCGCTGCACGATCCGCCCGTCCGCGCCGCGCGCGACGAGCGTCCAGTGCGCGGGGTCGGTGAAGGCCACGGACGGCGCGTCGGTGACCCGGCCGCCGAGGCTCTGCCAGCCGCCCCAGCGCCCGCCCTCGGACACCCGCCGGTACACGCGGGAGTCGGCGCCGCGCACGAACAGGTCGATGCGGCCGCCGGCCGAGGCGTAGGCGGCGGGCTGCCCGAGGATCCGACCGCCCGTGGGCCCGCCGAGGTCCTTGGTGCGCCCGCTGCCGTCGCCGGTCACCTGCTTCAGGCTGCCGTGCGGCCCCCGGAAGAACGTGGTGAGCGTGCCCCCGGCGCGGACGACGGCCGGGCTCGCGGTGGCCCGTTCGCCGAGGCCCGTGCCGGGCAGCGCCTCCTCGCCGGTCAGCTTCAGGAACGCGGTGCCGTGCGCGGGGACCTCCACGGTGTACGACCCGGTGTGCGTGCCGCGGTCGGCGCGGGCCCGCAGATCGCGGACCTTCACCGTCCCGCCGAGCGCGACATCGGCGAAGTCGACCGTGCGCCGGGCCGGCTGGTCGGAGCGGTTGAGCAGCACGACGGCCCGCTGCCCGTTCCCGGCGAGGTCCTTGCTGTAGACGTCGCCGGTGGAGTCGGTGGCCACCCGGACGCCCTGGACGGCCAGCGGGTCCTGGTCCACGGCGATGATCTCGGGGTTGCGCAGCGTCCGGATCATCGACGCGGACAGGGTGCGCGGGTCGGAGCCGAGCACCAGCGGAGAGCCCATCTCGGCCCACATCACGAACTGGGTCGTCGACTCCTCCTCGGACAGCTCCAGGGAGCCGTCGGCCATGCGGCGCGTCGGGATGAGGTAGTCGGGGTCGTTGTAGTGGCCGGGGCCCTGCGCCTCGGGGTGCCAGGCGTTGGCGTCCATGTTGCGCAGGACGTTGGGCCACTGGCCGGGGCTGGGGGTGCCCCAGGCGATGTCGGTGCCGGTGCGCCAGGAGTCGGCGATCAGCGGGGCGTAGGCGTAGGTGTTGTGCGCGTCCTGCTCGGGGGTGTGCGGCAGGCCCCAGTCGTCGGTGAGCGGGTTGCACAGGTTGAGCAGCATTTTGCGGCCCGACTTGGCGACGGCGTCGCTGAACTCCTTGAAGGCGGGCCCCGGATCGAGCTGGGCGCCGATGCCGCACAGGAAGTCGACCTTGATGGCGTCGACCTTCCAGGCGGCGAACTGCCGCGCGTCCTCGGTGTAGTGGCCGCGGCTGCCGAGCCCGCAGGTCTTCCCGCCGTCGTACTCGCCGGCGTCGGTGTAGATTCCGGCCTTGAGGCCGCGCTGGTGCAGGTAGGAGACGAGGGCCGGGATGCCGGAGGGGAAGCGGTCGGGGTGGGCCGTCAACCGCCCCTTCGCGTCACGGGGGTTGTCGGCCTGCCAGCCGCCGTCCAGCCACACGATGTCGTAGCCGCTGTCCCGCAGACCGCTGCTGACGAGCTTGTCGGCGACCGCGCGGACCTCCTTCTCGGTGGGCGCGCCGAGCCCGTAGTAGGTGTTCCAGCCCATGTACGGCGTCGGCGCGAGACCGCTGTCGTAGTAGCTGGGGGCGCCTTGGTCGACGGTGGTGTCCCGCGCGGCGCCCGCGGCGGCGGGCGGTGCCGCGGAGGCGGTCAGGACCACGGCGATCGCGGTCGTCAGGGCGAATGAAGTCACGTGCCTCTCCCGGAGGTTGGGAAGCAGGAGGAGGTGTGACGCGGGCCGCTTCGGGTGCCGGGGCCGTCGGCGTCACGGCGAAGACTGTGGCGTGCGGCCGGAACGCTGTCAATATTAATTACTAATTTACGGCAACACGCATCCGCTGACGTCCGGAGTATTGACGGGCCGGGAGGGGCAGTGCAGGGTTTGGCAACGTTGTCAGAGCCGGTGGGGCGTTCAACGGCGCTTCGCCGTCCCGGCGTTGCCCCCGCTCGCTCTCTCCCCGGACTTTCCCTGATCGGAGCCGTGTCCCATGCCGGATCAGCCTTCCGTGCCGTCCCGCCGCACCGTCCTCTCCGCCGGATCGACGCTCCTCGCGGGGTTCGGGGCCGGCCTGGGCCTCCCGGGCGTCGCCGCCGCGACGGGATCCAGCCACCCGCGCCCGGCCGTCGCGCACGGTGAACTCGCCGCGTACCGGCCGGTGAAGGTCTCCTCCACCGACTACGCGCCCACCCCTGCCGAGTTCGCCGTGGACGGCCTGGACACGGTCGGGGTGCGCGGCAGCGGCTGGCGGGCCGCGGCCGGAGATCCGCAGTGGATCAGCGTCGACCTGGAGGCGCTGTGCGAGGTGGAGTCGCTGCGGCTCGTCTTCGAGGCGACCGTGGACGACCCGCCGTACGTCGACGCGCCGAACGGCAACCCCCGTGACAACACCACGGGGCAGGAGATCCTTTCCAGTTGCGCGGTGGACTTCGTCGTCGAGACGTCCCGCGACGAGAAGGCGTGGACGGCGGTCCACCGCACCGACTCCGGCCGGGGCGGAGTCGTCGAGATCGAGCTGCCGAAGCCGGTCACCGCGCGCTGGGTGCGACTGACCGTGCGCGAGCGCTCGAACGCCAACCCGCTGGGCCTGAACGGCTTCCAGGTGTACGGCACCTGCCGTGACCGGCGCCCGGCCGTCACCGGCTGGACCGACTGGGGCGTGCACCATGGCACTCCCCCGGCGCTCGCGGTGGCCGCCGACGGCACCGTGCCGCTGGAGTCCGGCTGGGACCTGACCATGGACGACCGGGCCGGCGCCGAGGGCGCCGAGCTGTCCCGGCCGGAGTTCGACACCAGCCGCTGGCTGCCCGCCACCGTGCCGGGCACCGTGCTGACCTCGCTGGTCGACCAGGGGCATCTGCCCGACCCGGTCGCCGGGTTGGCCAATCTGCACGTCCCGGAGGCCCTGTCCCGGCACTCCTGGTGGTACAGACGCGCGTTCCGGCTGCCGAAGGGCCTGGACACCGGTGCCGGCCGTCACGTCTGGCTGGAGTTCGACGGGGTGAACCACAAGGCGGAGGTCTGGCTCAACGGACACCGGGTGGGCGAGGTCGTCTTCCCCTTCGCGCGGGCCGCGTTCGACGTCACCCGGCTCCTGGCCGAGCACGGCGAGCAGGCCCTCGCCGTGAAGATCACGCCGATGCCGTACCCGGGCAGCCCGGGCGACAAGGGCCCGGCCGGGCTGGCGTTCGTGGACGCCGGCGCCACCATGATGAACCGCAACTCGCCGACGTACCTGGCCGCTTCGGGCTGGGACTGGATGCCGGCGGTGCGCGACCGGGCGGCGGGCCTGTGGAACCATGTGCGGCTGCGCTCGACCGGCGCGGCCGTCCTCGGTGACGCCCGCGTGGACACCCGGCTGCCCGGCCTGCCCGACACCGGCACGGCCGAGCTGACGCTGGTCGTCCCGGTCCGCAACGCCGACTCGGCCCCCCGGAGCGTGACCGTGCGGGCCGCCTTCGAGGGCGTGCGCGTGACCCGGACGGTCACGGTCCCGGCGGGCGAGACGGCCGAGGTCGTCCTCAGCCCCGCCGACCACCCGCAACTGCGCCTGCGCGACCCCAAGTTGTGGTGGCCCAACGGCTACGGCGAGCCCGCCCTGCACGAGCTGACGCTCACCGCGACGGTCGGGGGCCGC
>Ga0164243_10009880_pt1 | contig 13801 bp, 10 predicted proteins | sample OricompcompostOP_FD_108781 | JGI IMG/M metagenome (GOLD analysis project Ga0164243, IMG submission 108781) | Organic Plus compost microbial communities from Emeryville, California, USA - Original compost - Organic plus compost (OP) | ecosystem: Engineered > Solid waste > Mixed feedstock >... | reverse complement strand
GGTGAGCGCTCGTGGATGCGCACGCCGCGCTCGATCGCGACCCGCCGCAGTCCGAGCGCCAGCGCGGCCGGCTGGATGGAGGCCGCGTCGGCCTCGAACACCCCGGCCAGATGGGCGCGCGTGCCGGTCCGCGCGCGCAGCTCCTGCGGCCCGACCTCCACGAACGGCGACTCGGCCACCCGCTCGATCGCCTCCATCGTCGAGCGCCAGCTGTCCAGCTGCGCCGCGTTGGTGGCGGTCCACATCCAGCCGTCGGGGCGGAAGCCCGCGTCGATGCCGTTCGCGGCGCAGAACGCCCCCAGCTCGCCGATCGCCTGCGATGACGCGCGCGCCAGGCGCAGCGCCTCGACGGTGCCGCAGATCCGCTGCAGGCTCGTGAAATGGTGCCAGTAGGTCAGCGCGCACCCGCCGTTGCGCCCGCTCGCCCCGCTGCCGCAGGTGCGGGCCTCGAGGACCACGACGTCGATCGCCGGGTCCTGCTCCTTGAGACGCAGCGCGGTCCACAGGCCGGTGTAGCCCCCGCCGACGATGCAGACATCGGCGGTCGTCGGGCCCTCCAGCGGCTCCGCGCCGATCTGCGCCGCGCCCGCGTCGTCCAGCCACCAGCTCGGCTGACCCGACGTCCGGGCAGGACCGCCCGCAACGGTCAACGGTCGTTCCCGCCGTCGTCGGCCATCGCGCGCACGATCACGGACCGCGAGTGGCGCAGGTGCTCCTCGATCAGGTCGGGCGCGTCGGCGCGGCGCGCGACGATCGCCTCGGCCAGGCGGTCGTGATCGAGCACGTACGTCTCCGGGTCGTACGGCGGATGGGCCTGCAGCAGGTACATCTGCGTCTCCGCGGAGAGCGTGCGGAACATCCGATGCAGCCGCGGGCTGCCCGCCGCCTCCACGACCGCCTCGTGGAACGCGACGTCGGCCTCCACCATCGCGAAGGTCGGCCGCGGCCCGCGCGGCGCCGCGCGCAGGGTCGAGAGCGCGCGCACGACGCCGCGCAGGTCGACGGACGCGCCCCGCTCGAGGATCAGCTGGACGGCGCGCCGCTCGATCCCCTCGCGCGCGATGTAGATGTCGACGAGGTCGCGCTCGGTCAGCACCGCCACGACCGAGCCGCGATGTGGCTCGTGCGTGACGAGCCCCTCCTGCATCAGCTGGCGCAGCGCCTCACGGACCGGCGCGCGGCCCACGCCCAGCTCCTTGGCGAGGCTGACCTCGCCCAGCGGGGTGCCGGGCGCGAGCCGGCCGCGGGTGATCGCCTCCCGCAGGCGGACGATGACGTCCTGGCCGGCGGTCGTGCGATCGATCGACGGAAGCAGCAGTTCCTTCATGCGCGCCGGATTGTCCCTCAGGCGAGCTCGGGGATCCCGACCAGGGCCGCCTTGCCGTACTTGGGCTCCTTGTACGTGTCGAACACCTCGATGCAGCGCTCCGAGCAGAACATCACATCGCGCCCGAGTCGCGAGACGGTGATGCCGTCCACGTTGAGCAGCTTGCCGCAGGATCCGCACTTCGGCATCTCGTTGACTTCCCGGTACATCGTCAGCTCTCCTGTCCGTTGCGTCGCGCCGCCGTCGCCTGGGCGTCGACTCGGCCGTCGCGGATCACGACGCCGTAGACGTCGCGGGCCACCTCCGCGCTGATGAGCTCCTCCTGGACGTCGGCGAGGACGAGCTCGGGCTCGCGTTCGAGCGGGTTGCCGTAGCCCCCGCCCGACGGCGTGACGAACAGCATCTCGTCGCCTTCGTTCATCACGATCCCCGAGAACTTGCCGTACGACTGGGTCCCGAACCCCTCGCGAGCGCGCACCCACTCGGTCTCGCCCTTGCGGCGGAACGCGATCACCGTGTTGGACCCGTCCAGCCCGCCCTCCAGCCCCCAGGCCGAGACGGTGTGGCGGTTGGTGTGGGAGGCGATGTTCACGCCGTCGCTCTGGAACCGGAAGATGCGGCGCGTGCCGAACCCGCCCCGGCGGCGCCCGTGGCCGACGGACCCGGTCTCCAGCTCGTAGGCCATGTTCAGGAACGGGTAGCGCGTCTCGGCGACCTCGACCGGCGTGTTGGCGCAGTTGCCGTTCTTGACGAACTGCGCGTCGTTGCCGTCGTGGTCCGCGCGCCCGCCCCAGCCGACGCCCTCCAGGTGGAGGTGCGCGTACGGCTCGCCGGTGGCGGGGTTCTGGCCGCCGAAGCCGATGCACCCGCACGTGCCGCCGTCGGCCGCGCTGCTGTGCTCGCTGATCTGCGCGAACGCCTTCAGGATGATGTCGACCGTCGTGGGATGGGTGTCGGAGTTGCCGCCCACGCTGGCCGCCGGGTAGCTGACGTTCACGAACGACCCCGGCTCCGTGACGACGGAGATCGGGCGGTAGGCGCCCTGGTTGTAGGGGATCTTGGACGCCACCATGTGCAGGACCGCGTTGTAGGCCGACGAGGCCGTCGTGCCGAACGTCTGGTTGGCGCTGCCGAAGCACTGCGAGTCGGTGCCGATGAAGTCGACGATCAGCTCGTCTCCGCGGATCACGACGGTCGTGCGGATCGTCCACCGCCGGTCGGCCACGACCCCGTCGTCCTCGATCACGCCCTCCGCGCTGTACTCGCCGTCGGGCCACTTGGCGATCTCCTCGCGCATCAGGCGCTCGGAGACGTTCTTGATCTCGCGGCAATAGCGCACGAAGGTGTCCGGCCCGTAGCGCTGGACGAGCTCGTCGATGCGCCGCTCGGCCAGGTAGAGGGACCCGATCATCGCCTTCATGTCGCCGTAGCTGCTCTTCGGCGTGCGGACGTTGGAGATCATGATCTTGAAGATCGACGGCACCTCCTCGTCGCGCTCGTAGCACTTGACCGGCGGGAAGCGGATGCCCTCCTGGAACGTGTTCCGGTGGTCGCCGAACGCCGCCGGCACCATGCCGCCGATGTCCGTCATGTGCGCGATGTTGATCGAGTACGCGAGGATCTCGCCGTCGTGGAAGTAGGGCTTGATCACCACGAACTCGGGGAGGTGGTTGTCGCCCCGATACGGGTCGTTGGTGAAGATCACGTCGCCCGGGTTGATGTTCTCGATGCCGATCTCGCGGACCGCCGCGGGGACGACGTGCAGGGTGGTGCCGATCTGCGCCGGGCAGTACGGCGCCTGCGCGATCATCTCCAGGTCCGCGTCGAACAGCACGCACGTGAAGTCCAGCGCCTCGTTGAACATCGGCGAGTAGCTCGTGCGCATCATCGCGATGCCCATCTCGCGACAGGTCGTGATGAGGTGGTTGCGGATGATCTCCAGCAGGAACGGGTCGGTCTCGGCCGGCGCGGCCTGCGGGGCGGAGACGGTGCTGCTATCGGTCATGGCAGGCTCCTGTTCAGACCGTGATGTGCAGGTTGCCGTACTGATCGGTGGTGGCGACGCTGCCGGGCGGCAGCAGCGTCGTCGTGTCGAGCTGCCCGACGAGCGCCGGACCCTCGATCGTCGCGCCCGCCGGAAGGTCGCCGCGCCAGAACAGCGGCGTGGCCACCGGCTCCTGCGACCCGCCGAAGACGACCTGCCGGGTGCCGACCGGCTCCGGCGCGTCGCCCTCGGGCAGCCGGGGCAGCTCGAGTGAGTGCCGGGTCCCGATCGCCGTGAGGCTGAACGTCAGGATCTCCAGCTCCTCCTCGGGCAGCGCGTAGCCGTAGACGCGCTCGTGCTCGTCGTGGAAGCGCTGCGTCGCCGTCTCGAGGTCGCCGGCCGACAGCGTGCCGCCGGGCAGCTCGACGCTGAGCTCCCAGTTCTGCCCGACGTAGCGCAGGTCGATCGTGCGCGACAGCAGCGGCGCGCTGGCGAAGCCCTCGCTGCGGAACTCGTCCGCGGCCTGGCGCTCCAGGTCGCCGAAGATCTCGTTGACGCGCTCGAGGTCGAGGTAGCGCATCCGCATCCAGTTCGTCTTGGCGTAGTCGAACCGCGCATCGGCCAGCAGGGCGCCGAATGCCGAGAATGCGCCGGGGTACAGCGGGACGAGGACCTTGGCGATGTGCATCGCGCGGGCCAGCTCGCACGCGTGCAGCGGGCCCGCGCCGCCGTAGGCCAGCAGCGTCGCGTCGCGCGGGTCGTAGCCGCGGTCCGTGGACACGAGGCGCAGGGCCTGGGCCATGTTGTGGTTGGCGATGTCGACCACGCCCTGCGCGACGCGCGTGCGGCTGAGGTCCAGGCGCTCGCTGAGCGTGTCGATCGCGCGGGCGGCGGCGTCGAAGTCGAGCTCGTACTCGCCGGCCAGGCGGAACTCGGGGGCCAGCCGTCCGAGCACCGCGTTGGCGTCGGTCACGGTCGGCTCGGTGCCGCCGCGGCCGTAGCAGACCGGCCCGGGGTCGGCTCCGGCGCTCTCGGGGCCGACGGTCATGATCCCCGCGGCGTCGATGCGCGCCAGGCTGCCCCCGCCCGCCCCGATCGAGCGCGCGTCGACCATCGTCAGCGCGATCGGGATTCCCCACTCCAACTCCTCGCTGTTGGTGTAGGTCGGCTGGCCGCCGGGGAGCAGGCAGGCCTCGAAGCTGGTGCCGCCCATGTCGGCGGCGATGATGTCGCCGATCCCGAGCATCGCCCCGAGCTGCTGACAGGCGACGATGCCGCCCGACGGGCCGGAGCGCACGAGCGACACGGGCAGCTCGCCGGCGCGCTGCGACGTCATGACGCCGCCGTTGGAGCCGAGGATGAACAGCTGGCCGATGCCGCCGTCGCGGCAGTCCTGCTCGAGACGCCGCATGTAGGCCGACAGGCGCGGCTTGAGGTACGCGTCGATCGCCGTCGTCGAGGTCCGGTCGTACTCGCGCCAGCGCGGCAGGACGTCCGAGGACAGCGACACCTGCGCCTCCGGCCACACCGAGTGGATGAGCTCGCGCGTGCGCCGCTCGTGCTCGGGGTTCATGTACGAGAACAGGTAGGAGACCGCGATGGCCTGGACCTCGCCGGCGTCGCGCAGCTCGACGGCCCGGGCGAGGACCTGCGCCTCGTCGAGCTCGATCAGCGACGAGCCGTCGCGCTGCGTGCGCTGCCTGATGCCGTAGCAGCGCGAACGCGGGATGAGCCCGCGCGACTTGACCCAGGAGAGGTCGAAGTGGTCGGGCCGCGTCGTGCGCTGCATGTGCAGGATGTCGCGGAAGCCCTCGGTGACGAACAGCGCCGAGACGGCGCCCTTGCGCTCGATGAGCGTGTTCGTCGCCACGGTGGTCCCGTGGACGAAGTAGGTGATGTCCTGCGTGTCCAGGTCGGCCTTGCCGAACACGTCGAAGATCGCCTCGGACGGCGCGCTCGGTGTCGAGAGCGTCTTGGCGAGCTTCAGCGCCCCCGTCCCCTCGTCGAAGGCGACGAGGTCGGTGAACGTTCCCCCCGTGTCAACGCCTGCACGAATTGCCATCCGGCTCGTCCCCTTCCCTCGCTCGGTCCAGCTCGTAGAGCAAATGTTGTCGACAACATATTGTCCGGCATCGATCGTTGTCAATTGCTACGGTCGCGCCGTGCGCATCGATGTGGCAGTCATCGGCGGGGGGATCGTGGGGCTGGCCAGCGCCCGCGAGCTCGCCCTGCGCGAGCCCGCGCTGCGGCTCGTCGTGCTCGAACGCGAGGCGGCGGTCGCCCGCCACCAGTCGGGCCACAACAGCGGCGTGATCCACGCCGGCGTGTACTACGCCCCCGGGTCCCTGAAGGCGCGCCTGTGCACGGCGGGCGCGCGCCGGATGTACGACTACTGCGAGCAGAACGCCATCAGCGTCCGGCGCGCCGGCAAGCTGCTCGTCGCGACCACCGCCGCCGAGCTGCCACGGCTCGACGCGCTCGAGGAACGGGCGCGCCGCAACGGCGTGGTGGGGCTGCGCCGGCTGGGGCCGGAGGCGATGCGGGAGATCGAGCCGCACGTCACCGGCGTGGCCGCGCTGCACTCGCCCGCGACGGGCATCGTCGACTACGCCGAGGTCTGCCGGCGGCTGGTCGCCGAGCTGGCGGAGCTCGGCCACGAGGTGCGCACCGGATGCGAGATCACCGGCGTCGCACGACGACGCGACGGCCTGCGCCTGACCCACCGAGACGGCGCGGTCGAGGCGCGGTACGCCCTCTTCTGCGCGGGCGCGTGGTCGGACCGCCTGGCCATCAAGGCCGGCGCGTCGGCGGACCCGCGGATCGTCCCGTTCCGCGGTGCCTACGTGCATGTCCGACCCGAGCGCCGCTCGCTCGTGCGCGGCCTGATCTACCCCGTCCCCGACCCGCAGCTCCCGTTCCTGGGCGTGCACCTGTCGCGCCACATCGACGGCAGCCTGTCCATCGGGCCCACGGCACTCCTGTCGGGCGCCCTCACGCCGGGCGGCGTGCTGCGGGTCCGCCCGCGCGACCTGGGGCGCACGCTGGCCTGGCCGGGCACCGCGCGGATGGCCTGGCGCTTCCGCCGCGCCGCCGCGGTCGAGCTGCGCCACGCCGTCAGCCGCCGGGCGCTGCTGGACAGCGCCGCCAGGTACGTGCCCGAGCTGCGCCTGGACGACCTGACCGACGCCACCGCCGGCGTGCGCGCCCAGGCGCTCACCCGTTCCGGTCGCCTGGTCGACGACTTCAGCTTCTCGCTCACCGAGCGGGCGCTTCACGTGCGCAACGCCCCCTCGCCGGCCGCCACGTCCGCCCTGGCGATCGGCGCCCACGTGGTGGACGAGCTGTCGGCGCGCTTCGACCTCAGGCGCTGATCGCGTCGCCCGACGCGGCCGCGATCGTCGCCTCGGCGACGCGGCTGAGGTGATCGGCCATCGCCGCCGCCGCGGCCGGGCCATCGCGCCGGGCCAGCGCAGCCAGGATCGGCTCGTGCTGGGCTGCGACCTCCGGCAGCCCGCCCTCGATCCAGCTCGTGGCGTGCCCGTGCGCGATCAGGAAGTCCCGCAGCTCGGCGACGAGCCGGGCGACCCGGGCGTTGCCGGAGCGCTCGAGGATCAGGGCATGGAAGTCGCGGTCGAGCAGGGCGAAGGCGGCCACGTCGCCCGCCGCGGCGGCGCTTGTCATCCGCTCCAGGCACGCCGACAGCGCGACGTCGTCCTCGGCGCGCAGGCGCGCGGCCGCGGCCTCGGTCGCCGGCACCTCCAGCCAGCGGCGGATCTGGAACACGTCGGCCAGGTCGTCGACCGTCCGCGGCAGGATCCGCACGCCGTGATTGCGCTCCATCCGGATCAGCGAGCGCTCCTGGAGCTGCAGCAGGGCCTCGCGCACGGGGGTCCGCGAGACCCCCAGCTGCTCCGCGAGCACCTGCATCGGATAGACGCGCCCGGCCTCCAGGACGCCATCGGCGATGGCCGTGACCAGCGTCTCGCGCACCTGATCGGTGTACGTCTCGCCAGTGCGCGCCCGCCGGCCCGAAGCCATGCGGGCACCCTATCGCCCGCCCCGTCGCGCGCCGGGGCCGTCCCGGCCACGCGCGGCGGCTCAGAGGTCGTGGCGGTAGACGACGAACGAGGTCAGGCGGCCCACCGTGTCGTAGAGCGAGCGTGCGGGCCCGTTGAACTGCTGCGTGTGCCAGTACACGCGCCCGGCGCCACGCTCGCGCGCGGCGGCGTAGATCGCGTCGAACAGCGCGGCGCCCAGCCCGCCGCCCCGCGCGCGCGGGTCGACGAAGAGGTCCTGCAGGTAGCAGATCGGCCGCGTGTCCCACGTGGTCTGATGGAAGACGAGGTGGGCGAGACCGGCCGCCGCGCCCTCGCCATCCAGCGCCACCAACCCGAGCAGGCCGCTGTCGGCGTCGCACAGCCGGGCGAAGGTCGCGTCCGACGCGGGCGCGGGCACCGACGCCCGGTAGAAACGCAGATAGGCCTCCCACAGCGGCTGCCACGACGCTCGGTCGCCTTCGCGCAGCGGTCGGATCGTGTACGACGAGGGCTCGGCCGTCACTCACACCTTCCCGCGGGATCCGAGGGTGTTCACCACGATCGCCGCCAGGATGACAAGGCCGGACACGATCTGCTGCCAGAACGGCTCGAAGTTCAGGAGGTTCAGCGCGTTCTGCAGAAGCGCCAGCAGCAGGACGCCGAACACGGTCCGCCACATCGCCCCGCGGCCGCCCGTGATGCTGGTGCCGCCGATGACGACCGCCGCGATCGCGTTCAGGGTGAGCGTGCTCGCTCCGCCGTACGTGTTGCCCACGCCCGTCTTGCTGACGAGCAGGACGCCGGCCAGCGAGGCCGCCAGCCCGCCGAGCATGAACGCGCCCATCATGACCTTGGCGATCGAGATGCCCGACAGGCGCGCCGCCTCGGGATTGCTGCCCACCGCCTGCACCTGGCGACCGAACACGGTCAGCGACAGCACGGCCCAGAACACGAGGAAGACGATCAGCGAGATGATCGCCGTGACCGGCACGACGCCGAAGCGGTGGCTGCCGAGCCACACGAAGGTCGAGTCGGCCGAGAGGTCGATGCTCGCTCCCTGCACGACGAGCAACGCCACGCCGCCGAAGACCAGGCCGGTGGCCAAGGTGGTCAGGAACGAGTTCAGCCGCAGCGCGCCGACGAGCACGCCGTTGAGCAGCCCGATCGGGATGCCCATCGCGATGCCGAACGCGAGGCCGGCGACGGGGCTGCCGACCTTGAAGGCGAACCAGGCGCTGAGCACGCCGCCGAGGGAGAGGATCTGCCCGGTGGACAGGTCGAAGGCCCCGGCCATGATCACGAACGTCGTCCCGAGCGCCACGAGCATCAACGGCGCGTTGGCGTCGAGGATGTTCATGAAGTTGCGCATCGAGAAGAAGTTGTCGGCCGTCAACGACATGACGACGAACAACCCGACGACGATCGCGACGACGGAGTAGTCCCGCAGGGCCGCCAGGGCCCGGTCGCCGACCGCGACGTCGGTGGTGCGGCGAACTTCGCCGCCGGCGATGGTGCTCATGTCACTTCCTTGATGAAGGTCGAGGATTCCGACACCCCGAACGCCGCCGCCAGCGCGGCCGCGTGGGAGACGTCTTGCGAGGCGAATTCCTTGACGATGCGGCCCTCGCGCATCACGCACAGCCGGTGGGACATGTTCACCACCTCGTCGAACTCCGAGGAGATGAGCACCACGGCCATCCCCTCCGCGACGAGGTCGGCGACGATGTCGTAGATGGCCCGCCGCGCGCCGACGTCGACCCCGCGCGTCGGCTCGTCCAACAGCAGCACCCGCGGCCGGCGCAGGAGCGTCTTGGCGAACAGCACCTTCTGCTGGTTGCCGCCCGACAGGACGCCGACCTCGCCGTTGGGCGCCACCGGGTCGACGCCCATCGCGTGCAGCTCGCTGACCGCCGCCTTGCGCTCCGCGGCGGAGCGCACGACGCCCATCGTGTCGAAGTCCGACAGGCAGGTCATCGTCGCGTTGCGCCGTTGGGACATGCCGAGGAACAGGCCCTGGTCCTTGCGGCTCTCCGGCAGCAGCGCGACCCCGTTGTCGAGAGCGGCGGCCGGCGACGAGAGGCGGGCCGGCTCGCCATCCACGAGCACCTCGCCGGACGTGTGGCGCCCATCGGCGCCGAAGATCGCCAGCGCGAGCTCGGATCGGCCCGACCCGACGAGGCCGAACAGGCCGACGATCTCACCGGCCCGGACGCTGAGGTTGACGCCGTCCGTCTGGCCCCGGCGGCGGACGTCACGCAACTCGAGCACGACGGGCGCGTCGTCGCGCACCGGGGCGAGCTCGGGGAAGTTCTCCTCCTGGACACGGCCGAGCATGCCTTCGACCAGGTCGTCGACGGTGGCGCCCTCGGCCTCGAGCGTTCGCACGTGTCGACCGTTGCGCATGATCGTCACGTCGTCGCTCAGCGCCAGGACCTCGTCGAGGAAGTGCGAGATGTAGATCACCGCGACGCCGGAGTCGCGCAGCGACCGCACGATGGCGTGCAGCCGCTCACCGTCCTGCGCCGACAGCGCCGCCGTCGGCTCGTCCATGATGATCACGCGTGCGCCGCGGGCGAGCGCACGCAGGATCTCCACCTCCTGCTGCTTGGCCAGCGGCAGCGCTTCGACCCGCGTGCCGCCGTCGAGCTCGAAGCCGGTCCGCTCGATGATCTCGTCGAAGTCGCGGCGCATCCGCCGCTCCGAGACGAACCCGAACCGGGACGGGTGACGGCCCAGGAGCACGTTCTCCCGAACCGTCAGATCCGTCGCCAGCGACAGCTCCTGCTGCATGATCGTGATCCCGGCCGCCAGCGCCGCCCCGGGTGAGCTGAAGGCGACGTCCGCCCCGCTCACCCGGACGACACCTTCGTCCGGCCGCATGACACCGCTCAGGATCTTGCTGAGCGTCGACTTGCCCGCGCCGTTCTCGCCCACGAGCCCGTGGACGGTTCCCGGCCTGATGGTGATGCCCACGTCGTCGAGCGCGCGATGGCGTCCGAACGACTTGACGATCCCTTCGGCCTCGAGGACCGATGCGGTGCCCACTGCGGTCGTCATCTGGATGCGATCAGCCGTCCCACTGCCCGGTGACCTCGGGGTGCTCCTTCAGCACCTCCTGGGTCAGGCGGTTGTCCACGGAGTCGAAGTCCCTGTCCTGCACAAGGAACGTCAGCTCCTCAGGCGCGGGCGCGCCGTCCAGATCGAGCAGCAGCAGCCGGGCCGCGGCCGCGCCGATCGACTGGCCGCGGTTGTAGCTCGTCTGGAACCACTTGCCGTCGCGCACCTGCTGGACGCCGTACTTCGTGCCGTAGGCGCTGACGATCTTGATGTCGTCAGGCCCCAGCCCGAACGTCTTGCCGGCCGCCTTGATCGCCGCCTCGGCGCCGTGGGTGGCCTGGTCGGCCTGCGACGCGAGCACGTTGGTGTTGGGGTTGGCCTGCAGGCAGTCCGCGGCCACCTTCTGACCGGTCGCCTTGTCGTAGCCGGAGTCGGCCTCGCAGACGATCTTGATGTTCGGGTGCTCCTTGATGATCTTGTCGAAGATCGGCGGCTTGACCTTGTCGAACGCGAGCGCGCGGGCGCCCCACAGGACGACCACGTTGCACGGGTCGGTGTCCGCGCACGCATCGACGACACCCTCGGCCATCGCGGTCGCATTGACGCTGAGATCCTCGATCACGTTGCCGGTCAGCCCGGGGATCTGGTTCTCCATGGCCAGGACGTCGGGGCCCGCCGGCTGCAGCACGCTCACCACCGGGACGTCCGCGGCGATCAGCTGCTTCAGCGCCGGCGTGATGCTCGTCGAGTCGTTGGGCAGGATCACCAGCCCGTCGTAGTTCTTGCTGGTCGCCAGGTCGGTCACCAGCTGGAACTGCGCCTGGGCGTCGAAGCTCGGCGGCCCGATGAACGTCGCGTCGGCCCCCCAGGCCTCCGCCTCACACTTGATGGCCTTGAACATCCACTGCGAGTAGACGTTGTCCTGACCGAAGCCGATGTAGGCGAGCTTCTTGCCCTTCAGGGCCTCCGCATCAGGCGGATCGGGCAGTTGCTTGGTGCCCTGGTTCCAGTCCGCCTCGGTGATCGCCCCGTCCTCGGAGCACTTGAAGCCGGCTTCGCCGGTGCTCGTGCCCGTGGACGTGTCGGCTGCAGGCGCCGCGTCCGTGGCCGCGGCGGCAGCGGTGCCGGTCGAGTCGTCGGACTTCGACTCGGACCCGCAACCGGCAGCGAATGCCACCATGAGCACGACGAACGGCACAGCCAGCAGCCTGCGTGGTATGCGCAGCAACATCCCCAATCCTCGCGTCGGAAGTTGAACGTGACGGTCGCTTTCGCTGGTCACGCGTCGACGTCGCGAGATAACCATGGCGCTGCAGGGCGCCGAGTCCGTTTCGACTATGAAGCACCGACCGACCTTGGTTCGTTGGTATGAGGACCGGGCGTCGCGGCGCTCGTCAGCATGCGGTTCCCATCAGCGAGGAGCCGGAGCATGCTTGAGGAGCGACGAACGTTCTGCCGACTCTGCAACGCGGGCTGTGGAGCGATCGTCACGATCGAGGACGACCGCGTCGTCGGAGTGCGAGGAGATCGGGAGCACCCGGTGTCCCAGGGATACCTGTGCCCGAAGGGCCGCGCGATGGGCGCGCTGCACCACCACCCGCAGCGCCTCGACCGCCCGAGCGTGCGGCGCGACGGCACGCTCGTCCCCGGCTCCTGGGAGCGCGTCCTGGACGACCTCGCCGAGCGCATCCAGCGATCGATCGAGCAGGCCGGGCCAGACGCCCTGGGGATGTACAAGGGGACGGCCCACTACCTCGAGTCGGCGTCCGCCGGCGTCGCGCCGGCGATCCTCTCGGGGCTGGGATCCCGCAGCTGGTACACCTCGCTGACCGTCGACTGCCCCGCGGTGACGATGGTGGCGGAGATGGTGGCCGGCCACCCGTGGCTGCTGCCGGTCCCCGACCTCGATGCGCGGCTGGTCGTGCTGGTCGGGACGAACCCGATGGCCTCCCACGGCCACACGTTCAACATCCCCCGGCCCAAGGCGTTCCTGCGCCAGTGGGCCGGCCAGGGCCGCCTGTGGGTGATCGACCCCCGCCGCACGGAGAGCAGCGACGTGGCGGCCGGGCAGCTCACCCCGCGCCCGGGCACCGACTACGTCCTGCTGGCCCACCTCGTGCGGGAGCTCCTGCGCGACGGCGCAGACCACGAGTACCTCGCGCGCCACACCACGGGGGTCGAGGCGCTGGCCGCAGCCGTCGAGTCGTTCACGCTCGAGCGCGCGGAGCGCGCCACCGGCGTTCCCGCGAACGAGATCACCGAGCTGCTGGGTGACATCCGCGCGGCCGGGCGGGTGGCCATGGCGACCGGGACCGGCATCAACTTCCAGCGGTCGGCGAACCTGTCGGTGTGGATGGCCTGGATGGTCAGCGCCGTCACGGGGTCGCTGGACCGCCCGGGCGGCATGTGGTTCAACCCGGGCTACCTGAGCAAGACCGACACGCGCACGTGGGAGCCGCTGGACGGCACGCCGCAGCCCGGGCCGCGCAGCCGCCCCGACCTGCCCGGGCGCTTCGGCGAGCTTCCGTGCGCCGCCGCCGTCGACGAGATCGAGGCCGGCTACCTGCGCTCGCTCGTCGTGCTCGGCGGCAACCCGCTGATCGCCTGGCCCCAGCCCGACCGGCTGACGGCGGCGTTCGGGCGCCTGGACGCCCTGGCGACGATCGAGGTCATCGCGAACGAGATGACCGAGGTCGCGACCCACGTGCTGCCCGCGACCAGCACGCTGGAGCGCGCGGACGTGACGACCGGCTCGGAGGTCTACGGCGTCACGTCGTTCAGCCAGTACACCGACGCCCTCCTGCCCCCGGCGGGCGAGCGCCGTCCGACGTGGTGGATCCTGCACCAGCTCGCCCAGCGCCTCGGGGTCGACGTCGGGGCCGCCCCGGACGACCCGGCGCGCGAGGAGGAGGTGCTGCAGGCGGTGTACGGCTCAGACGGCGATCGCTGGCAGGCGCTGCGCGCGGCGCCGACGGCGGTCGTCACCCCGCATCGGCCCTACGGCTGGATCCACGATCACCTGCCCGACGGGCGCCTGCGCCTGGCGCACGACGTGCTCATCGAGCAGCTCGCCGGCACGCCCGATCCCGAGCCCAACGGCCTGCTGCTGATCCCGCGCCGGCAGCTGCGCAAGACGAACTCGCTGCTCTCCGACGGACAGGGGCTGTCGCGCCCTGCCGCCGCCGAGACGATCCTGCACCCCGCCGATGCCACCCTGCGCAACATCGCCGACGGCGCGCCGATCGTCATCACCAGCGCGCACGGCTCCCTGCACACGATCGCCCGCGTCGACGACCGTGCCGTCCGTGGCACGGTCTCGACGCCCCATGGCTTCGTCGACGCCAACGCGGCCCGGCTGATCTCCACCGACGACGTGGACCCCCTGACCGGCATGCC
>Ga0164243_10009879_pt1 | contig 13802 bp, 14 predicted proteins | sample OricompcompostOP_FD_108781 | JGI IMG/M metagenome (GOLD analysis project Ga0164243, IMG submission 108781) | Organic Plus compost microbial communities from Emeryville, California, USA - Original compost - Organic plus compost (OP) | ecosystem: Engineered > Solid waste > Mixed feedstock >... | reverse complement strand
GCTGCCGCTGCCAAGGAAGCCGAGGAAGAGGCGGCGCGGGAGAAGGAGGCAGCCGAATTGAGCAAGAAGTCCAAGAAGAGCGCCAAATCCAAATCAAAGGACAAGAAGAGCAAGAGCGCAGACAAGGAGCCCGACGCCGATCTCGATGATGTTGAACTCACTCCCGAGCAAATTGAAGAGCTTCTCGCTGATGAGCCCGCCGCCGCTGCCGCCGCCGCCAAGGACGATGCCTTCGACATCTGGGGCGCCAAGAAATCCAAAAAGGGTATGTTTGCAACCTTAACCATCCTTTCCCTGCTACCGCCCCGCAAAATCCCCAGACTTTACTGCAAGCTGGTGCCTTGGCATGCAAAGTGAAAAGGGGGCGCTCGGTAACTTCCGAAATTGCTTTGCTGACTCATGCTGATTCTGGAAGGTGCTACAGCTCAAGACATGGATGGGCAATCAACATCTCGAGGCGCAAAGTCTCGGAAAGCCGTAGGGGGCAAAATTGCTGACAAGCTCAAAGCCTTTGAGGTTGTAGATGACGAAGAAGAATTCATCGACGTTCCTCCTCCGCCTCCACCCCCCGCGCCTCCATCTGAATCGAAGCGCAAATCGAAAAAGTCAAAGGAGCTGCCTGGAAGCTTCCCAACTGACGTTAACGAGGACGAGTTTGTTGAAGTGGTCGACTCGCCCGAGAAGCCCAAGAAGTCGAAGAAGTCGAAATCTGCGGCCTCCGCACCACCACCACCACCTCCTCCTGCACCAGAAGAACCACCAGTCCCTCCGGCCGTTCCCGACGCACCGGTGCTTCCTTCCTCCGAATCTAAATCCCGAAGAGAGCGCCCCAAGATAAACCGCGACGGATCATCATCTTGGAACATGTGGACCGCAGGGACGCCGCGAAGGGAGGAAAAGAGATCGTCAAAATCTAAATCCGACAAGTCGAAGCGATCTGCGCCCGAGAAAGAGGAGAAGTCATCGAAGGGATCGTCATCCGACAAAGCAGAACGCGTCCCCAAGACTCCGGCCCCCAAGTCGCGAAGCACAGGAATGTTCAGCACCCCCCCTATCACGCGGTCGACATCGACGCGCGACAAGAAGCGCTCCTCGACAAAATCGTCTCGGCGCCATTCGGTCGATGTCTCTAGCGGCCTCATGTCGCCTCCTCCCGAGCCTGCCATGTCTAGCAAGGCGGCGAAGATCCTCGGTGTTGATCAATCGAACCCCGAGAAATCCAGCCGTCATCGATCAAGGGTAACGCATCATCCCCGCTACTACATTGTTATCTTGATTTGTAATCGCATGGACTAACAGCCATTGTTTCGCAGGCTAAACCCGATGATGATGTGGTTATGACTGATGCCGAGTTCGTGGAAAGAACCCCGATGAAGCGATCCTCGTCAAGCGCGAAGAAATCCGCGTTTTCGGGTTTGTTTACTAGCCTTCGCTCTACTCCTGCGACCGGAAAGTCGGATCGACGCCGTAGTGTCTATGCCGCGACCGACGACGAAGGTCGCGGCGATCGCAATGGCAAGGCTGTCGACGATGGCGAGATGACTGATGCGGAAGCTGAAGCCCAAGCCCGACGCGCACGACGAGCGGCGCGACGGGCCGAGCGAGAGAGAGAGGCAGCTGAACGTGCTGCAGAGGAAGCACGCCGGGCCAAGGACGCGGCAAGACGCGAGAGGAGACGCAAACAGGAGGAGGAAGCTGAGGCTCAGCGACAGGAGGAGAAGGAAGCTCGGCGTGCTGAGCGACGTGCTGCGCGCCAGCGTGAGGAAGCCGAACGCCGTGCCGCAGAGGAAGATGAGGCGAGGCGCGCAGAGCGCCGACGACTCCGTCGGGAGCGCGATGCCGCCTCAGGTGGCGATGGGGATAGGAGACGTCGCCATCGGTCTCATACCTTGGAGACCTCAGAAGAAGATGCGGATAGGCGGCGAAGGAGGGAGGCAAGGCGGGCTGCTCGGGAAGGCGACGAGCACCATCGACGAAGCCATCGCCGGACTGAGGCATCCGGAGACGAGGGCGTCTACCGCCAAAGCAGTAGAAAGCTGTCCAAGAGCAGCCCGCAATCCTCTTGGCCCCATTCGGGTACCTCGTCGTGGGTGAAGGAGCACTCGGACGCGCCTCCACCACCGGAGGATGGGCAGATGGAAGGCTCCCATCAAACGGAAGACGACGACTCTCGTCGCCGATACCATCGTGGAGACGCTGATGAGCAGCGCCGCCGTAGGCATCGTCATGAGGAGCGCGAGAGGGAGAGGCGTGGTGGTTCAGACGGTAGCGATGAGCGGAGGCACAGCAACCGCAACTCGCTCTTCATGGATACCACTCCAAGGAGCAGTTGGTGGAGGAAACTTACAGGTTCTTGATTGTTGGATACCCTATGGTTTTGGAGCTTGGGCATTGCTTTTTTGCGCGGACTTATTTTTGTATGAACTGTTTTTATGCGTTGGCTTTTTGAATTAGCTTCTGGTTCGTGGTTTTTGATGTATCATTTGATCTTTTCCCCCCCGTTTATCTACATTTATTTGAGTTTCTCGCCTGCGTCCCTTTCTTCGACGCGGGATTGTTACCATACCCTTCTCTTCAACCTGTTCATATCTTCGCATTCGCGGGCGTACTTGAGTATCTTCTGCATGTAATTCTGTCTCTCTGGGGCATCAAGCGATTTGTTGATACACTACATACATCACACGCATACAAACACATATATGACTGGGCGGGTTGGTTGTTTCTCGGGCGCAATGTTTGGATTCTCTCTCTGAGGGAAGTGTTTCATGTCTGCTCAGTCCAAGGAGCGAGGGCTTTGCTGAGTTCAGAAGCTTGTTTGTGTACACACACACTATGGGCGGCTAAGACGATGGCATTGTTGGCTTGGCCTAGGCCAATTTCTGTTTTTATATATATATATATATATACGTGTGTCGAATGTGTAGACACTGGATACCCCAATGACGAGAAGCTGCGGCGTTGGCTGTTTTTTGTTCCTTCTTTCCGGTTCGCCCTCTGCGAGTTGCGAGTTGTACGCGAAGTTTGCTTCGAACCGCATCCTCTCTTAACCTCAATCAAGACTTGAGCGGATACTGGCATGAGAGTGCTGGATTAAGTCCTGGTTGGGCCCGCGGGTAGTTGAAGGCTGGGGCTTGAAGGGTGAGTCCTAACTGGCTGGCCACATACATGATTCGCAGGGCTCCGTTTGCAGACCGCCCCGAATCGATACGAGATGATTCTCTAACGAAGCAGCAACCCTCTGCCTCACCCAGTGCCTCCTTCCGCTCAAGATGTCCCAAGCCGTAAAGCAGGGATGAAGATATATAGGCCAGGATTAAATCTTCCTTCAGCAACAGAAAAAAGACAAAGCGTCTGTCGAATAGAAGTTAATTCACCTCCCTCCCAAGGAGGAGGTAAGTGTATTCTGTTCGAAACCGTGAAGCTACAGTTGAACTAACGAATTTAATAGACCCGGGTGCAAGTCCCGGTAGGCGCAAGGATCTTTTTTTCCCCTCCTTTCCCTCTTACCATTCTTTCGTTTCATATTTTTATTTTTTATTTTTGATCCTCAGAACTTGGTGATGCCAGACGCTAGATTTCATCTCATTTCCATCCCTGATGTATATTTGGTTCATCTTCGTGGCCTGCTTTTGTCTGTCTAGAGAACGGCTCCTCCCTAGACATCACTTAGTTGGAGTAGGTCATTTCAAGACTCGAACAGCATTCTCAATTGAGAAATCCGGGCTTATAACTGCTGATCCCACTAATACTCTAGCAAAACTGACAGACCCGAAAGACCGACGCTCGGCCTTGGCAATCTTAAAAGGAGCGAACCATAACTGTGAGATCCGTCTCTACCTACCTTCTAGACTCGGCCATCACTGAAGGATAAACTTATCCCACTTAGAAAAGTCTCTCTTACCCTTGGAAAAATACTCCCCTATCTCCCTCAGATGGCACTCTACACTCAACACGCCCAGGCGAGTGCAGATGTATGCTGCCTCCTCACTATCGTACTCTGGCCGCCCGACAATCAGCAGCAAAGTTCTCGGTTGCGATCCGTTCATACAGACGCTGTTGTCTCCGAGAAGCAACGCCAGCAGTTCCCCCGTCCTCAGCATTTTGTTCACGCGCTTAGGCGATTCAACTCTGTTGCTGAAGGACACTTCGGCCGGGAAGTCGTAAATAGTCCAGAAGAACGAACTGTTGTTATACGTAAGCTTAGCGATGGCATCCGTTGGAAGAGAAACCGTCTTCATGGACAGCATCCGGGGACTAAATGTGTCCTTCTCAAACTGGCTCAGCCGGGCGTACTCGGCGCTCGAGTAAAGCCCCTGATAGGGCACCATGCAACCGTTGACCTTGAAGGCAAAGTCCCGCGCAAAAGGCTGGAAGTCGTGAAACTTTACGCCGCCCTCCCACTCGTACGTGACCTCCCCGGCCCAGCCCAGTGGCGACCACTTGGGAAACATGTCTCGCGGGCGCGGGCAGAGGTCGCTTTCGCACCAGCCCATGCAGCGGTGGGCCCAGGCCAGGGAGTAAGGGAGGACAGCGTGGGACATGCGGGCTTCATCTGCTTCACTCCACCAGCCTCCCACCACCTCGGAGGAGGACTTAGGCTTGTCCGATGGGCTTTTTGACGCGAAGAAGGGGATTCCGGATACCTGGTGGAGGAACGGATGGAGGCTTTGGTAGTGCTTCACGATGCCGACGAGGGCGTTGAGGGCTTGGCTCTCGTGGCGGAGTTCCTTCATGGAATATTCCTCAAGGTGCTCTCGATAGGCGCGGAATACGTTGTCGATGCGGATGGTAGAATACGGGGAGGGTCTCATGATTTGAAAGATGCCTGGGACTTCTGTCCCAGTTCTTGTATCAGCCTCGCACCTGCATATGCCCATGTCGCATTCGAAATAGAGCTGCTCGTCGGTGAAGACGAGACATCGTCTCGAAAGGCAGTGCTCCTGGTATGTCCACGCACGCCGCCACCACTTAGACGTTTTGATGAGGGCCTGCACGCTTGCCGTCGAAGCACACATGGGAGTGATTACGCCTTGGCTCGCGGAGCGCAGACGCCAGAGATACGTGTCCGGTTCCGCAGTCGAGGAGGACCTTCGCCTCACGGACGTGGGCTTCTTCTTGAGGCAGCATGCCACCCGTGGTCTCGAGATGCCCGGCAGTCCTTTATGCTCGGCGTCCTCGTCCAAAGCGACGATGCACAGCTCCGCATTGCGGTATACGATCCTCATTTGTTGGATCTGCCGATGCTTGAGCTTGTTGTCGTGCTGGGCGACGCAGTATCTGTCGATCCAGAGATATCTGAATCCTAACCTCTGGGACACGAGTGATACGTCCAAGAAGAGTTGGTTCATGCTCTCGGCGGGGATTTGTTCTCCCACCTGCACGGGTGGCTCGGTGGGGGAAGGTTCCTCGGCCCAAACGTAGCTCAAGGTAATGTAGGAAGCTTTCGGAGGGCCTTTGACGATTCTGTAGCCATCCTCCAAATCTATGAGGAAGATGTCATCGACTGGCCTGTCGTGTAGTGGGATGGCCTTCTCACGGCAATACGAGTGAGTTGACGAGCACCCGTGGATCCAGTCGAGGACAAAGGTCAAATCAAGAAGATACTCTGGCACCAAAATCGGCTAAACCACGAAGCGTGTTAGGATTTTGAAGCACCACGGAGAGTACAACGCCTGTGGGAGACGGGAAAAGACTTGCAACCTGACTTGATTCACCCCCAAGGGACCAGCCGCGCGGCGGTCCGATTGCAGATGCGGGTAGCCTCAGAGGAGCTAATTTGGGACTCTCACTTAGCGGAGCGCCAAAAACACTAAGCTGCTTCGCGGGAACGACTAAAGTAGACATCGTGGTGGCGCAACGTTTCAGGAGTCCGGGCGTCTTTCAGCTTCAAGGGTATGCGGCCACGGGACCCGAGGGTTTGGTCCTGTATTAGGTCACTCGATTGTGTTATGGAACGAGGCTATATTGAGAGAACTAGCGGTTGGTAGGCTTGGGAGAGCTGCTTCCTTATGGAAGATGTAAATTCCACTTTCAGGAGAGTGATACATTTCACGAAGTTGAAGAGAAGATATAAAGAGAAGAAAGCAAAGTGTTGGAAATGTTGGAAAATGGAGCAAAATCGCCGTGCCGGTCTGCTTTATATTCGTCCCCCAACCCTCTGAGAAGACGGATATACCGCTGCCTCGACATGTGAGATCTTACCTTTCCAAGAGAGCAGCGGGGACAACACCCACGCTCCGGACGATGACGACAACATCGCTCACCCACACTCTAATTCTTATGCATTGCACAGCCCCCACAAGATTCAAGAGGGCTGCCCGACCAAAGTCCAGATCGCTTTTGTAAGATGCGGGTTGTCAGCCTCATCGACAACTCGGAGTCGGATCTGAAAAACTGTCATCATAGCCCCCAGATGGGAAAGAAATGCGGGGTATTCCTCGACGTGGAGACTCGAGAGCGGGCAAATGACAGATGCAATCCATGAAGGGTTCTGTTTCTCGTCGCCCTGCAATGCGGGAGGATGTTAGTCTGCCCAAGCATATGCGAGCCAAGTTAGACGAAACACAAGTCTGGGGAAGCGAAGGTTGGGCTGGCAGAGGCTCGGAAAGAGGAATCGGGTGCGGATGTGGGCCAAAGGAGGACCGATGCGATATGGCACTAGCTATGCTCAAGCTTGTCCTCGAGGACAACCATTGGCGGTGACCTGCGCGCAGATGTGTGGGTGTTTTGCAAAAAGTGAGGCGAGCAGCCCATCCTTCTCCAAGATGTGCCGAAAGCTCCGCCTCGATTTCAGCTCAGGGTTCGCGTGCCCGACTCAGAACGAACGAAGGAAAGAAAAGAGGGAAAAAAAAAGTGTAAACGGAGACAACAACTTGTTATAAAAAGAAGCTGGCGGGTATCGATCGATGTTAATATTACAGGTCTAAGTGCGGAAGATGTATTCCGAGAGTAAAGTCCCCCTTTGTTTGTGCCCTCCATTTTTTTCTGACCCGAACGCCTATCCAGAAGCCAAGTTTAAAAACATATGCTAGGTTCATGAAGCCTTTTCCCCTCTTTTGATTTGTTTTGGATCTTTCCCTTTCCCGCCGTAAACACACACAAGTTTCGTGGCGGCATTCGGCGCTGCATTCATTTGTTCGGAAGCCGAGCGATGTTTGCAAGAGCGACTGCCTGCATATCGGGGGAGGAAAACGAAAGGCTACACGCCGTGCAAATAGCTGAAGTAAAATAAAGGGGAATGACAACTTGTCAAGAGAAATATAGCCCCCTTATAACACAAGGAACCCTCCAGCAAAGGCATAGGCAGTGCGCTAGCCGAAGGAGATGAAAGTGGAAAATTACATGATGGAGTAGAGATGGGGGTGATGGGCGTTTAGACGACAGTTCCTGCCATGCCGCCACATATAGCATGGATTAGCAAAGACAGGGTCCAGCCACCGACCTTCTTCAGTCGTCGTATTCGATTCTGCTGATTCTCGACATTTCGTGCAAAAGCGGTATACGTCTCGGCTGAGAGATCGTCCATGAGGCCGGAGTCAAAGGTCGTCCAACTTCCGTCAAAGTCCGAGCGCCGCTTGGCGAATCGACAGGTGATAGGAATGTAAGTGCGTCGCGAGTTGATGTACGCGACGATGGGGCGTACGAGAGCCTGGTTTACGTAAGATATGTCGTTCGTGAGAAGTGGTACAGCAGCCTTGACATCGTTGAGTCGGATTCGGATGTCAAAGACAAGGTACTGTCGCTCTTCGGTCGCGTCCGGTTCTGACAGGTCCTTTTCGGGGATAAGCTCCTGCGGGATATGAGCTCCCGGTCTTTCGAATGGCTCATTCGGTGGCAAAGTGATTCCTAGGTCAAATTCATCTTCAATCCCAGCTTTTCGGAGCAGGCGGATTCTGTTTGAAGTCACCAGGTCGTCCAACTGGTCATAAAAGTCGGAGACGACCTTCCCCAGCCCTGTATCCTCGTCGCTAGGCAACATAACGTCGGCCATTATGTCAACCCTGCCCTCGTAGATCCAACCGAATGGTCCGGATACGCCCCGGTTGAGATGGTCGATTCTCAGGTTATCGATCCTCAATCGTGTGGATTTTTTCCAGGCTGCTGGGTTTCCAAAGGTATTCTCTTCCCTCCCAAGGGTGTCCACGAGAGGTGTATGAATGGTGAAGAGAGAGCCGTCGTACGATCCCGAGACATTGTTTGCTGATAATAGATCGTAGAACAACCATCGCTTGCGGAGCTGGGGAAGCTCACAGGAATAGATGCAGACCTCAAAAGGTCTGAAGCCCTCAGGCTGATGAACCGTAACACGGAGGTCGTCGAGTTTAAAATAGTCAAGTTCAAAATCGCCGGGTTGATGTTCATGTCGATAGGAGAAAGGATCCAGGTCATCGTCCGACCAGATAACAGACCTCCTGTCAACTTCTCCCCTAATTCCCTTGATCTCCACATCCTTAAGGAGTCCCTTTCCGTTCCACCATTTGAGGAAAGAAAGCGTCACATTAACGGTGTCGATAGTGAGATCAAACTGTGTATAGTTCCCATCATCCTCGACCACTTCGTGGTGCTCGTCATCGGAGCCGTGCTGGGAGGCGGCGGCAGGGCCGGTATCGGGAGAGGATCCCTTGCTGACGGAAGATTGGATCTGCCCTGGTCGGCGCGAAACATAAACCTTTCTAAGGGATATCACACCATCTTTCCACTTTGGTACAATGGCGGACTCGAATACCACCGTTATGCCGGCCGATTTCGTCAGGTAGTCGCCGATCCATCTCGCCAATGTTTCTATGCCCTAATTAGCATGCCGCTTGTATACCTGTGGTGAAAACAAGAATAACACGGAAAAGGACGAACCTTGCGCAAAGACAGTATTAATAGAAAAGATAAGGATGGAAACAAAAGTAGTTGTCCCAACAAGGATCCAGACGAGGTGGCTTAGGATGAACCACGATACAAAAGCCCCCCACTCATCGGCGTTCCAAGGACGCATGCTCCGTATAGAAAGCCATTTGAAGCGGACTTTGAAGCGTTCCCAGAATCCATTGGCCGCGGCGAGTAGCTCCTCTTTTGTCGGTCGATGGGGAAGGTGTAAGTAGTTCGAAATGGAAGAGGCGATAGATTCGTGCTCGGGGGCTGAAGGATTTGCGGGATCTGTGCTACGATTTTCTGGGAGTGGTTCATTCGGTTTTCGTTGTGGGGGAGGAGGCCGAGGAGGCCTTGAGCTTTGGTGGACTCTCCTGATGCCAACCCGGCCAGGCTGGGAAACGGTATGAATGCTCCGCCATGTTAGAGGTCGTATACGCAGAGGTATTCTTCCAGCGTTTGATAGTATCGATGCGGTCAGTGGAGGTGTGAGTCCAAGACGAGGTTCTATCCTAGATGCGACGGGTAGGAGAAGACCGGCACCAAGAACAGGCGCCTGAAGTTCCCCCTGCCCCCCCGCAGTCCGTGTCGAGTCGAGAAAGGAGCGGGGGGTAAGTGAGGAGCTAGAGATCAACGGCCTAATGTGTCGTATATGTTGAAAGAGACATGGTCTGGGTTGGGGAGAGCGGCGAGGGAGCAGGCCGAGGGAGAGCGACGGGGATAGACTCGAGGGAGCTCGCTGGACTCGGAGGGGGCCAAAGACTGGGAGAATACCCCTAGGCATGGTGGAGCATCATTGTGCCCTGAGGTCGCAGATATCCAGAGACTGAGAAATTGCAGACCTGATTCGAATAGATTGGCAGGGTAAATAGGACAAGAAACGAAGCTTGTTCACAGCAGTGGCTTCCGTGGTGGTGATGATGTGAAGGCGACGCAAGAAATTTTGTAAGAAGTTTAGCTTATCACAGGCAATCATGATTGAGGTGCATGAAAGTAAGGTAAACTCAGTCACGTCACTACCGGACTCCCATGAAGCTGGTACTTTGGCTGGGCTGCAGTCCACCAGCTGTCAATAGCTGGCAGCGTTGACTTTGACTGTTTTATGTAGGAAGCTCCAATGCTGGTGGCTTGTGGCTTGTGGCTGAAATAAACCACTGTGTCTAAATCCACTACTCACACTATGTACAATTGTCAAGGCTTCTTGACCCACTTAAAAATTTCCCCACCGAAATTGGCAGCTTTTGTCGCCCACCGATTAAATTGACCGAATTTTTTTTTTTTTTTCACGTTGGGTCTTGATAAGAGAAGCCGGTGATACATCCCAATTGCAGAATCCCACCGCCTAGTCAACATACCACCACGGCGCTTCCACCAGTCCCCGACAGCCGCAACACGCTCAATCTGATCGCTACCACGCCGCTTGTACAGAAAGAACCATCACGGAGAAAACGAACATGCCCGCTCCCACCGCCCTCAAGAAGGCGCAGGATGCCCCACCTGCCGCCGCCGACATCCCGCTCCCCGAAGCCGATTTCGACGAAGACCTCATCCTCCAGACCAACGATACCTTGCCTGCCCTAGATCTCATGGCTGTAGACACCGATGCTTCTGTGGCGGAAGATGCTGTTGACGAAGAAGGCCGACCCAAGTTTGCCCCGGCGAAGGATCTTGTAGGTTCTGCCCGAAGACGGTTCTTTTTGTCTTGCGTTGCAGCGGCTTTGGGGAATAGAGTTGCCCCTGCTTGAGCATTTTCGCTGACTCCAGCGCCCTTAGTCCATTGCCGCCCGCGTTCAGAACCGCCAGGTCCGGATACCGCCTCATCGAATGACTCCCCTCAAGTCCCAGTGGCCTCGCATCTACCCTCCCCTCGTCGAACACCTCAAGCTCCAGGTCCGCATGAACGTGAAGCGCAAGGCCGTCGAGCTGAGAACTAGCAAGCATACCACCGATCCCGAGGCTATTCAGAGGGGCGTAGATTTCCTCACGGCGTTTGTGTGTGGGTTTGATGTCGACGATGCTATTGCGCTTCTGAGGCTGGACGACCTCTATATTGGTACGGACCTAGGGCCCTATCTTTCTCTGGGAAGTAAGGCTGCTAACATGTTTCTGACAGAAACCTTTGAGGTCAAGGATGTGAAGACTTTGCGTATGATCCTCCCAGTGCCCATCTTGTTTTGACTTTTGTTCCGCTAACATACTTTTCAGAGGGAGATCACCTTGCCCGCGCTATCGGCCGTATCGCCGGCAAGGATGGTAAGACGAAGTTCGCGATCGAGAACGCCACGAGGACCCGTATTGTACTAGCAGATACCAAGGTACGATGAGCCTCTCGGCGCGCAGGCTTTGCCACTCTTTTCTCCAACTCTTGAAATCTTTTCCCTCTAACATATACTCTCTAGATCCACATCCTCGGTGGATACAAGAACGTCCAAATCGCCCGTGCCTCCGTCTGCAACCTCATTCTCGGCAAGCAGCCCGGCAAGGTGTACAACTCCCTCAGGGCCGTGGCCGCGAGGATGAAGGAGAGGTTCTAATCCCTTCACCCACGTCCGGGGAGGGGGGAAAACGTTGCCGTGAATGATGATGACTTCCTCAAGAGGCCTACGGGAATCTTATGAAATACGATTTTCACACGAACAAAAAAAAAGTTGCATATTTTGTTGGGCATGGCGTTTTGGGGAATTTCGGGTGGATGGGCATTACTTTATATTCCGAGACTGGTTAGAGAATACCAACAAGGACAAAGCTTACGCTAGAGTCGAGACCTATATTTATTTCCTGGCTCTCTATTCACTTCGTCGACGCTTCGTGTGGTTTGCCAAACTAATCGTGCTGTATCGAGAGCCCTTCTGTCGGGGATAGAAAGGGCATATCAACGCTTTGTTTCCGTTCCATGACGTCTAACTTAAAGAGAGCCAACCAGCTCCCGATCCTATCATTACAATAAAGATCCCTTTAGCATGCCCCTATCCCCCCAACTGATAAACAAGGGAAAAAGGAAAACAAAATAACCATAGACCTCCCCTGCTTTTCTTTCCCTTTTCACTTCTTTTTTATCCTTCTATTCCTGATTATGCAATCTTTCCCTTTCTACTCCTCAGCCTCAGCCTCCTCGTGTCCATCCTCCTCATCATCCTCATCGAAGGAGCCCGCGGGTATCTCGTACAGGCGGACAATGGGCTTGTTAGGATCCTTGACGAGAATGAACTTGTTGCCGCCGTGGTTCAAGCACATGTCGGCGATGGTCCTGACGATACCCCAACCGTTGGAGAGCGACAGGTTCATCTGCGTGGCGAAATCCCGAGGCTTCCAGCCGATTACACCAAGGATAACGTGCTTATCGTTGGCACGGGGGTTGGCTCGGGAAACGAATCTATAAAATCCGTTAGCTATTATTCCATGACAGGAGAAGAAAGTATGAATATCATCTCTACTTACCCAAGCTTCATTTGGTCAGCCTTGGCAAGGATGCTCTGGACGGTCCACCTGGCAAGCTTGCAGCTGTTGTTCTTCATCTCAGTAGCCACGACAGCACCCCTCTGGCTAACAAGCTTGGCCCTCCAGTCGAGAGCGCCACCGCTGCCAGGAGCCTTGCTATCGAATTCGTTCAGCGCCTTCACGGCGAGGAACTGATCTTCACCACTAATGGCGTTCTTCTGCACCGCGTCGAGCTCGGTTCGGACGATCAAGTAGACGGGGTTATCCTCATTGGTGGAGAGGTCGAACTTCCTGTACTTGTAGACCTTGCTGGCTGGGGGGTCGGTATCCTCGGAGGCGTTATAGAAGGGGTTGGGGTTAGGCATCTTGACCTTGTTGCTCTCGTTCTCGAGCACAACCTGGTTGGCGAAATTGTGGTTAATGTAGGTGGCCTCCTCAGCGAGGGCGCCGGGCTGGTTGATGGTGTCCTTGTTTCCGTCCGCGGCATCCATGGGCGCATCCGCAGCATTCTCGTTAACGGTGACCATATCAAGAGCGGCATTATCTCTCTTGTCAAGGAAGATCTTGTTTCCTTGTCTGACAATGACGATATCCCAGGGGTATACCGATCGGGGCGCACACATGAGCATGGAGAGGACGCTATCGGTGGCAAAAATGGTCGCCTCATCCTTCTCGGCCAGTTCTTGGATCACAGGATCAGACGAGGTAGTGACGTTGTACGCAGCACGGTCCAGAGCAGTAAGTCGCTTCTCGGTGCCCTTGACAGGGGGCTTGTCGTAAGATCGGTCGTAGTAGTAGAGGAAACCATAGCTCTCTACATCCTCGCCCTCATCAGCCTCGAGGTTAAGCTTCGAAAGTCGGTTGAAGTCGATCTCCTCGAGAAGTTGCCACTCGGCCTTGACGTTAATACTCGCGTCGCGGTTGCGGGCAGGCTTGTCGTAATCCCTCCAGCCAAACCGACGGCCCCTGCCACCGGCGCTCTGTCTACCCTGGTAGCCGTAGCCTTGCTGGCCTCCACGGCCGGAGCGCTGAAGTGTCTGTCGTCCCGATGTCCTGTCACCCCTGCCACCGCGCTGGCCTCGGCCTCTCGTGAAGACGGCTCCTCGGCCATACCTCGTCTTGCCAGTGTCCCTGGTGTTGCTAACGACTGAGAAGCTTCCCTCGTCTTCGGTGGGAGGAGCGTTGAAAATGACAGCGTGGTTCGCGCCGTAAACTTGTTGGTCTAGGGCAGAATGGTTAGTAGTCGCGCAAAAAGAAATAAAACAGAGGGAGAAAAGATGGGCATCGAACGCGATCAGATGATGCCACCGAGGGTTGGACAGCATAACATACCTCGATAGTTCCTGCCGTATTGGCCCCTTCCCCTACCATCACGATCCTTGGAATCTGATGACCAGTCGGCGACACGGCTCAGCTTGTCGCCCTTGGAGAAGGGGGCGTAGGGAACGCCATTTAGAGTGATGTCGGAGGTGACGCTGCAGCCCCAACCATCGTCAGGTGGGCAG
>Ga0164243_10009878_pt1 | contig 13804 bp, 11 predicted proteins | sample OricompcompostOP_FD_108781 | JGI IMG/M metagenome (GOLD analysis project Ga0164243, IMG submission 108781) | Organic Plus compost microbial communities from Emeryville, California, USA - Original compost - Organic plus compost (OP) | ecosystem: Engineered > Solid waste > Mixed feedstock >... | reverse complement strand
CGCTCGCTCAACGTCGCCGTGGCGCCCGCCGACCGGGCCCACCGGAGCAGTTCGGCGTAGTCGCGCCGGACGCGCCCGGGCAGCAGCATCAGGTGTCGCTCGCGGGCCAGCGCTTCGCGGATCAGGTTCCACGCGGCGCCTTCGGCCCCGATCCGGTCCGCGACCGGCACCTCGACCTCGTCGAGGAAGACCTCGTTGAGGCGGTGGCCGTCGACGGTGCGGATCGGGCGGATCGTCACGCCGGGCGCGGTCAGATCGAGGACCAGCAGGGTACGCCCGGCGTCGGTCCCGTCCGCGTACGCACGGCAGAGCAGCCAGAGGTAGCGGGAGTGGTGGGCGTCGGACGTCCAGCGCTTCTCCCCGCTGACCAGATAGCGGTCGCCGTCGCGGACCGCGCGGGTGCGCACCGCCCGCAGGTCGGAGCCGGCCTCGGGCTCGGAGTAGCCGAGGGCGAAGCCGACCTCGCCGGCGCGGATGCCGGGCAGGAAGCGGGCGTGCTGGTCGGGCGTGCCGTGCGCGATGACCGTCTTGGCGACCATGCCGACGGCGATGTCGGGTCGGGCGGCGCGGGCGTAGGCCAGCTCGTCCCAGAGCAGGTATTCGTAGGCCGGCGAGCGGCCGGCGCCGCCGTGCTCGACCGGCCAGCCGAGCGAGAGCCAGCCCCGCGCCCCGAGCGCCCGGTAGAGCTCGCGGGTGTTGCCGCCGCGCCCGTGGAAGAACTGGTCGGGCTCGACCAGCTCGGGATGGTCGGCGAGGAACGCCCGGACCTCCGCCCGGAAGCGCTCCTGGTCGGCGGTGAAGGCCCAGTTCACGAGCCGACCGTCCAGCGGGGCGGCCGCTTCTCCGCGAACGCGCGGGCGCCCTCGGTGAAGTCGGGATGGCGCCACTGCTCGCGGGCGAGCGCCCAGCCGCGCTCCAGCGCCTCCTGGCGGGCGGCGCCGACCGACTCCCAGATCGCGCGCTTGGACGCCGTCACGGCGGCGGGCGAGTTGGCCGCTATCCCGAGCGCGATCCCGAGCGCCGTCTCCGCCAGGTCGGGGAGGGGCACGACCTCGTCGACCAGGCCCAGCTCGTAGGCGCGCCGCGCGGGCATCCGGTAGGACCGGCCCATCAGCGTCATCCGCAGGGCGGCGCCGAGGGGCATCCGGTGGGCCAGCCCGATGTTCTCGACGGCGCCGACCTGGCCGACGCTGACGTGGGTGTCCATGAACGCCGCCGTCTCCGCCGCCACGACGATGTCGGCGTCGGCGACGAAGTGGAGGCCGCCGCCCGCGACGACGCCGTTGACGGCGCAGACGACCGGCTTCCAGACGTCGTTCTGGAGCGGCGACCAGACCACCGCCTCCCGGACGCTCTCCGCCGACGAGGTGGTGGTGCCGGTCTCGGCGACCTCCGTGACGTCGGCGCCGGTGCAGAAGTGGCGGTCGCCCGTACCCGTGACGACGACGGCCCGGACCGCGTCGTCGGCGCGGACGTCGGCCCAGATCTCGGCGAACGCCGGTCGCATGCGCCGGCTCAGCGCGTTGCCGACCGCCGGCCGGTTGAGCCGGATCGTGGCCACGCCGTCGGCCTTCGTGTAGACGACCTCTTCCGCCACGGGGTTCTCCTAGTGGTGTGCGAGGTGGGCGCGGCGGCTGGCGCCGCCGCGCCCGGTGTTCAGGACAGCCAGGCGGCCGCGGTGTAGAACTTCAGCTCGCCCTGGTACTTGTCGAGGTGCACGTTCTTCTGGAAGATCAGCCCCTGCAACGAGTTGGCGTAGAACAGGTAGGGCAGGTCGGTGCCGAGCTCCTGGTTGACGATCTCGTACTGCTTCTTCTGCTCGTTGATGTCGGCGGTCGCCTCCGCGGCCTTGAACGCGGCGTCGACCTTCGGGTTGTTGTACTGGCTGTAGTTGCGCGGCTGGCCGGTCTCGAACTGCTGCTCCAGCAGCGGCACCGGGTCGTCGAACGCGTTGACCGTGTGGCAGCCGAGGTCGAAGTCGTGTGACGTCAGCAGGCTGACCACCTTCGTCACGTCGACCATCTGGATGTTGATCGTGATGCCGATCTTCTTGTACATGTCCTGGATCAGCTGGGCCAGCTTGGCGCGGGCCGGGTTGTTGGAGCACATCAGCGAGTACGTGAACTCGGTCTGGCCGGTGTCGGCCTTGACCTCGTCCATGAGCTTCTGCGCCGCGGCGAGGTCGAAGTCGGGCCAGATGCCGCCGTCGTTGGACATCGCCCAGGTCTTGTCGGGCGAGAACGGGCCGTGTGCGACCGGCATGCCGCCGTCGAAGACCACCGTGTTGATGGCGCTCTTGTCCATCGCCAGCATCATCGCCCGGCGCACCCGGACGTCCGACACCTTCGCCACGTTGACGATGATGCCCTGCCCGCCGTTGCTCACGATCATCTTCTGGTCGAGGTTGGTGTCGGTCTTGGCCTGTTTGAAGTCGGGCGCGTCGATCGACGGGCCGACCTGGACGTCACCCGAGCGCACGCTGGCCAACCGGGTCACGCCGTCGGGGATCGGCCGGAAGACGAGCTTGTCGAGGTAGGGCAGGTCCTTCTGCCAGTAGCTGGGGTTGCGGTTGAGAACCAGCTGGGAGTCGGGCGTCCAGCTGTCGAAGACGAACGGACCCGCGCCGACCGGGTGGGTGTTGTAGTCCTTGCCCCACTTCTGGATAGCCGTCGGCGAGGCGATCCAGCCGGGCTGGTCGACGAAGACGCCGCCGAACGACGCGAACGGGTCCTTGAGCGAGAACGTCACGGTCTGCGGGTCGGTCGCGACGACCGAGTCGATCTCGCTGAGGTTGGCCCGCGCGCGGGAGGCGTTGGCCGGGTCGAGGTGGCGCTTGACGTTGAAGACGACCGCCTCGGCGTCGAGCGGGGTGCCGTCGCTGAACTTCACGTCGGCGCGCAGCTTCATGGTCCAGGTCTTGAGGTCGGTGCTGGGGCTCATCGACTCGGCCAGGTAGGGCTGGGGAACGCCCTTCTCGTCGAGGCGCATGAGGGAGTCGTAGACGGCGAGGGCCTGGCTGCCGCCGAGAAGGCCCTGATCGGCCTTGACCGGGTCGAGGCCGTACATCTCGCCGTAGGTGCCGACCGTGAGCGTGCCGCCACGCTTCGGCGTCGCGTCGCTGGATCCGGTGTCGCCGGTCGTGGTGGCCCCGGTGCCGCATCCTGATGCGATCAGCGCCGCGGCGCTGACAACCGCGAGCAGACGACCGGCTGCGAACCGGCGACTCCGTCCGCGAGGTTTGGGTCTGGTCAACATCGCATCTCCTCTTCGGGAGGGCAAGAACAGCAAGTTCGGAGGGCAGAACACTGTTCAGGAAAACGTAGAGCGATCCCCCCACCCCGTCAAGGTGTCGTTTCGGCCAGATTTCAACGATGTTCCGGGCCAGGGCACGGAGAGCGGGCATGGTCGACCGGCGGGCCGACGCCGGGATCGGCGGCCCGCAAGGGAATCCACTATGGACTTAGCTGTAGCGCTCCACGACACCGCTCCAGCGACGCATCCGCGCGACGGTGTCGGCCGGGCTCGCCGCCGGCAGGGCGAAGACACAGCGCTCCACGCCGGCCGCGGCGTAGCGCTCGACGACCGCGGGCTTGGGCAGGGCGCGGAAGACGCTCACGCCGGGTCGCGGCCGGCCACGTTCCGCCGCCAGCGTCGCCAGCTCGACCAACCGCCGGTCGAGCCGGTCGTCGTCGAGCGTGCCGACGTTGGGCAGCCAGTCGGCGTCCAGCGCCACCACGCGGCGCAGCATGTTGCGGTGGTTGCCGCCGACCAGGATCGGTGGATGCGGCCGCTGCGCCGGCTTCGGCCACGACCACATCGGGGGTACGTCGACGAAGCGCCCCTGGTAGCTCGCCTCGTCGTCGGCCCAGATGGCCTTGAGCGCGTGGACCCGCTCGACCATCGCCGGCATCCGTGTCACCGGGTCGACGCCGTGGGTGCGCATCTCGGCCACGTTCCAGCCCGCGCCGACGCCGAAGAGCACCCGCCCGCCGGAGAGCTGGTCGAGCGTCGCCACGGCCTTGGCGAGCGTGACGAGGTCGTTCTGCAACACCAGGCAGACGCCCGTGCCCACCTTGAGCGTGCGGGTGGTCGCGGCGATCGTCGAGAGCGCCACGAGCGGGTCGAGTACGCGGTTGTACTCCTCCGGCATGTCGCCGCCGAGCGGGAACGCCGTCGAGCGCTCGATCGGCGTGTGGGTGTGCTGCGGGAGCAGGACCGACTCGTAGCCCAGCTCCTCGGCCAACTGTCCGAACTCGACGACCGGCAGGGAGCTGTCGGTCGGGACCATGAACAGCCCGAACTTCATCCGACCACTCCCTTCGCGCGCAACGCGTCGAGCTCGGCCATGCCGAGGCCGAGCTCGCCGAGCACCTCGGCGGTGTGTGCCCGCGGGCCGGTGCGCGGGCCGGCGACCGCGGCGGGCGTACGGGACAGCCGCGGCGCCGGAGCCGGCTGTGTCAGCCCGTCGGCCTCGACGAAGGTCCCGCGCTCGCGCAGGTGAGGATGGGCGGTCGCCTCGGCGAGCGAGAGCACCGGGGTCACACACGCGTCGACGCCCGCGAAACGCGCGGCCCACTCGTCGCGGGTGTGGCCGGCGAAGACCTCGGCCAGCGCGGCGCGCTGGGAGGGCCAGCGGGAGCGGTCGTGCTGCGGCCACCGCGCCGGGTCGAGCCCGAGCGTGGCGAGCAGCGCGGCGTAGAACTGGGACTCGATGGCGCCGACCGCCATGAAGCCGCCGTCGCTGGTGGCATAGGTGCGGTAGAACGGCGCGGCGCCGTCGAGCAGGTTGTCCTCCCGGGCGTCGCTCCAGAGCCCTTTCGCCAGCATCGCGTGGAACATGCCGGTCATCGAGGCGACCCCGTCGACCATCGCGGCGTCGACCACCTGGCCCTGGCCGGAGCTGGCCCGTTCGAGCAGCGCGGCGAGGACGCCGACCGCGAGGTAGAGCCCGCCGCCGCCGAAGTCGGCGATCAGGTTGAGCGGCACGGGCGGCGGCGCGTCGGCCGGGCCCATCGGGTGGAGGGCGCCGGCGACCGCGAGGTAGTTGAGGTCGTGGCCGACGGCGCGGGCCAGCGGGCCGTCCTGCCCCCAGCCGGTCATCCGCCCGTACACGAGCCGGGGGTTGCGCCGCAGGGCCGGCTCGGGGCCGATGCCGAGCCGTTCGGCGACACCGGGCCGCATGCCCTCCAGGAACACGTCGGAGCGCTCCATCAGCTGGAGCAGCAGCTCCCGGCCGGCCTCCTGCTTCACGTCGAGGCCGACGCTGCGCTGGCCGCGCGTACGCGGGTCGTCCCGCGTCGCGAGGCCCGTGACCGAGCCGTCGCCGGTGGCGCGGTCGACCCGGATCACGTCGGCGCCGAGGTCGGCCAGGAGCATCGTCGCGAGCGGGATCGGACCGGCCGCCGCCAGGTGGACGACCCGCACCGCGGACAGGGGTCCAGCTTCCATCGTCACACCACGCCCTTCTCACGGTACGCGGCCAGCTCCCCGGCCGTGAGCCCCAGCAGCTCCCCGTACACCTCGTCGTTGTGTTGGCCCAGCCGCGGGCCGGTGTGGGCGATCCGCCCGGGTGTCCCGCTCAGCCGGGGCACGACGCCCTGGACCGACACCTCGCCCAGCGTCGGGTCGGCGACCGTCGTCACGCTGCCGCGGGCCCGGAAGTGGGGGTCGGCGTGGACGTCGGCGGCGGTGTAGAGCTGACCCACCGGCACGCCGGCGTCGTGCAGCACCCGCAGCACCTCGGCCGCCGGGCGGGCGGCGACCCAGTCGCGGACGATCGCGTGGATGTCGTCGGGATGGGCCATCCGGGCGGCGTTGCCGGCGAACCGCACGTCGTCGGGCAGCTCGGGGCGGTCGATCGCCGTCGCCAGCGCCGCGAACGTGCGGTCGGAGCCGACGGCCACCATCAGCCAGACGCCGTCGGCGCTCGCGAAGCACTCGGCCGGCACCATCGCCTCACCCAGGTTGCCCATCCGCTCGGGGACGCGCCCGGTCCGCTCGTACACGGGGAGGTGGTAGTGGTACATCCGCAGCAGCGACTCGTAGAGCGCGACGTCGACCTGCTGGCCAAGGCCACTGCCGGCGGCGTCGCGCTCGTAGAGGGCCAGCAGCGCCCCGATCGCCGCCGTCATCGCGGTCGCGTAGTCGGTGATGCCGATCCCCGGCCGGACCGGTGGACGGTCGGGATGGCCCGTCAGGTAGGTGAGGCCGGCCATCGCCTGCGCGACCCGGTCGTAGGACGCCTGCGCGCGATAGGGCCCGGTCTGGCCGAAACCGGAGACCGAGACGTAGACGACCTTCGGGTTGAGCGCGGCGACGTCGTCGTAGCCCAGGCCCCAGCCGGCCATGGTGCCGGGGCGGAAGTTCTCCACCAGGACGTCGCAGCGCGCGATGAGCCGGCGAGCCAGCTCCTGGCCGGCGGCCGACCGCAGGTCGAGGGTGATCGACCGCTTGTTGCGCCCCTCGATCATCCACCAGACCGGCACGCCCTCGAGGGTCGGGCCGTAGGTGCGCAGGGCGTCGCCGTGGCCGGGGCGCTCGACCTTGATGACGTCGGCGCCGAACTCGCCGAGGATCGTCGCGCAGACGGGGCCGGCCAGCGCGGAGCCGAAGTCGAGGACGGTCCGGCCGGCGAGCGGCAGCGCGCGGGTCACGCGGCCACCGTCCAGATCGCGGGCGTGGTGCCGGCACGGCGCACGCGACCACGGGTCTCGAGGTGGATCAGGTGGGCGTACGCCTCGGCGAGCGCCGAGCGCTGAAGGTAGCGCGGGCCGGCGGGCACGGCCCACTCCAGCGAGCGGCTCACCTCCCACACCGTGCGGGCGCCGGCGCGGACCAGCGCCTCGACGCCGTCGAGCCGTTCCTCGTGGTGGGTGGCGATGGCCGCGGCCCGCTCCCCCAGCCCCCGGAACCGGTATTCGTGGCCGGGCAGCACGAGCGGCTCTCCGTACGCCCGCGTCTCCGCCAGCGACCGCAGGTAGTCGCCGAGCGGGTCCGGGTCGGACTGGGCGTGGAAGCCGATGTTGGGTGTGATCCGCGGCAGCAGGTGGTCGCCGCTCCAGAACAGCCCCGCGTCGGGGTCGTGGAGGCAGAGATGGCCCGGGGTGTGGCCGGGCGTGTGCACGGCGCGGACGTCGCGGCCCGCCAGCGGGACCCGGTCGCCGTGGGTGAGCAGGACGTCCGGGTCGACGACCGAGAGCGTGGCCCGCAGCGAGAGGCTCTGCGCGGTGTCCTCGATCTCGGCCGCGGGCGCGCCGGCGGCGACGAGCCATTCCCGGGTACGCCGCCGCATGGTCTCGCCGCCCCGGTAACGGTCGTCGATGAGCCGGGCGTCGGCCGGGTGCATGGCGACCCAGCAGCCGGAGTGCTCGTGGACGTGGCCGGCGAGGCCGTAGTGGTCGGGGTGGAGGTGGGTGACGACGACGCCGCGGACGTCGGCGAGCCCGATGCCGCCGGCCGCGAGCCCGTCGCGGAGCGCCTCGAACGACGCGACGGCGCCCCACCCGGCGTCGACCAGCACGACGCCGCCGTCGGCCGCCGCGATCGCGTAGACCAGGACGTAGCGTAGCGGGTTGTCGGGGATCGGCACCGCGACGACCCATACGCCCGGGCTCGCCTCCGCCGCGTACGGGAGTTCCAGCCGCTGCGCGAGCATCACCGCAGCGCCGAGATGCCGAGCAGCTGTTTGCCCAGCTGGAGGATCTGGATCTGGGTGGTGCCCTCGGGGATCGTGGCCTCGCGGGCATCCCGGAACAGCCGCTCGACGGGCGACTCCTCCATCAGCCCGGCGCCACCGTGCACCTGGAGGGCGAGCGTGGCCGCCTTGCCGGCCGACTCGCCGCAGTAGTACTTGGCCATCGAGCACTCGTAACGGCCGGAGCCGCCCGCGTCGAGCACCCGCGCCGCGTCGTAGCCGAGCAGCCGCGCCGTCTGCGTCAGCGTCGCGATCTCCACGACCATCTGCTGCACCAGCTGGAAGCCCCCGATCGGGCGGCCGAACTGCTCGCGCGTGGTGGCGAACGCGACGGACTCGTCGAGACACGCCTGGCTGAGGCCGACGGCGCCCATCGCCATGTTGAGGCGGCCCAGATTGATCGCCGGCATGACGGTCGCGAGGCCCCGGCCGACCTCGCCGAGCACGTGGGAGACGGGCACCCGCACCTGGTCGAAGACCAGCTCGCAGCTCGTCGTCGCGCGTACCGGCATGTGGGGGATGTCGTGTGCGGTGTAGGGCGACTCGGCCTTGTCGACCAGCAGCGCGGTGAGGCCGCCCGGCTCCTCGTCGACGACCTTGACGAGCAGGATGCCGAAGTCGCAGCCGAGGGCGTTGGTGATGTACATCTTCCGCCCGGTCACCACGTAGTGGTCGCCGTCGCGGCGGGCGGTGGTGCGGATCGCCCCGTCGGATCCGGCGTCGGGCTCGGTGAACCCGAACCAGCCGAACCGCTCTCCCGCCAGCTGGGGCGTGAGGAACCGCGCCCGCTGCTCGGGTGTGCCGGCCGTGCCGACCAGGCGGGCGACCATGCCCTGCACGTTGAGCGTCGTGCGCAGCGAGCCCCAGCAGCGGCCGGCCTCCTCCATCAGCAGCGCCTGCGCGAGGTAGCTGGTGGTGTCGGGGCTGTCGGGGACGACGCCGCGCACGTAGCCGAAGGGGTAGAGGTCGGCGAGGATGTGCCACGGAAAGGTGCGGGCGCTTTCGTGCTCCGCGACCAGCGGGCGCACCTTGGCGTCGAGATAGCCGCGGACGGTCTCCTGGAGGAGCCGTTCCTCGTCGGTCAGCCGGGTCATCGCGCTCACCCGAACCGTCCGCCGGAGACGTGGAGCACGTCGCCGGTCACGAACGAGCTGGCCGGGGAGGCGAAGTACGCGACGGCGTGTGCGACGTCTTCCGGTTCGCCGAGCCGGCGTACGGAGTTCTCGCTGCGGGCGCGCTGGGCGATGGCCTCGAACTTCGGGTGGGCCGCGACCGTCTCGGTGGCCACGATGCCCGGCGCCACGGCGTTGACGGTGATCTCGTGACGGCCCAGCTCCTTGGCGAGGGCCTTGGTCAACCCGATCACGCCGGCCTTGGCGGCGGAGTAGTTGGCCTGGCCCGGGTTGCCGAGGTAGGCGCGGGAGGCGAGGTTGATGATCCGCCCGTAGCGCTGCTCGATCATCAGCGGCGCGACGGCGCGGCAGCAGGCGAACGTGCCGTAGAGGCAGACCGACAGCACCCGGTGCCAGGCGTCGTCGTCCATTGTGACCAGTGGCCGGTCCATCGGGAAGCCGGCCGTGTTGACCAGGATCTGCACGCCGGAGCCGAGCCTGGCGGCGCCTTCCACCATGGCGGCGACACTGTCGGGATCGGTCACGTCGACCGCCCTCGGCGTCGCGGCGATGCCGGCCGCGACCAGGTCGTCGGCCACGGTCTTCGCGGCCTGGTCGGCGACGTCGGCGACCACCACCGTGGCGCCGGCCCGGCCGAGCTCGCGCGCGATCACCCGGCCCAGGCCGCCGGCTCCGCCGGTCACGATGGCGACCTGGCCGGTGAGCGTCGGCGGCTCCGCGACGGGTGTGCTTACGTTCGTCTCGCTGACTTCCACTGTGAACCCACTTGTCCTGTCGTGGCCGCGGTGGCAACCGCCTGGCCCGAGATGGTGCGGCCGATGCGGTCGCAGGTTTCGCGGAGCAGCAGCCCGTATTCCGTGGCGATCTCGTCGGTGAGCACGCTGGTGAAACCGACGGCCGCCGCGACGACGCTGATCGTGCCGTCGGCACCGAAGATCGGCGCGGCGACCGTGCTCACGCCGAGCGCGTAGCCTTCGTGGTCGACGGCCCAGCCCTGGTCGCGGACGACCGCCAGGTCGCGCCTGAACTCGCGCACGTTGGTGACGCTGCGCGGCGTGAACGCCTGGAGGCCGCCCTTGAGGACGTCGTCGACCACCTTCGGCGGGTCGAACGCCAGGAACGCCCGGCCGAACGAGCCTCCCTGGATCGGAACGTGGGTGCCGGCCTGGAGCGTGATGCGCACCCGGTGGACCCGCTCGATCTTGTCGACCAGCATGATCTCGAACGGGTTGACGCGCCGGTAGAGCACGATCGTCACGTTCATCCGCTCGAGCAGCTCGGCGAGGTAGCGCTTGGCGATCGCGATGTCGTTCATCTCTTCGCTCGCGGCGGCGCCCAGCTCCATGAGCCCGGGGCCGAGCTCGTAGCGCCGACCCTGCTCGTTGTAGAGCACCATGTCGAGCGCCACGAGCGTGCGCAGGGTGTAGAAGGCGGTGCTCTTGTTGAGCCCGGTGCCCTCGACGATCTCGGTCAACGGCAGCGGGCCCTCGCTGGCGATGAGCCGGAGGATCTGGAACGCGCGCTCGACCGCGGGCACGCGGTAGCTCTCGTCTGCCGGATTGGTTTCGGCTGGTTGCTTCGGCTTAGCCACGCTGTTCTGTCCTTAGAGTACAGTCCGCCAAAAGAACGCCGATGGTATCAGTGGAGAGCCCGGTTCACAGGTCCAGATCTCCCTTCACCAGGCGTCCCGCCACGAGCCGGCGGAGGATCTCCGACGAGCCGTCGGCGATCTGCACGGTGCGCAACGCCTGCCAGGCGTCGGCGAAGCCCATCTCGCTGGTGATCCCCATGCCGCCGAACGTCTGCATGGCCCGATCGATCACCCGCGTGCCCATCTCGACCGAGAACATCTTCGCCATCGCGACCTCCTTGAGCGCCGGCCGGCCCGCATCGACCAGCGCCGCGGCGTGAAGGCCCATCCGGTGTGCCGCGTAGATCTGCGTCGCGCACTCGGCCAGTGGGAACGAGATCCCCTGGTTGTCGATCAGCTTCGTGCCGAACGTGGTGCGCTCCTTCGCGTACTCCACCGCCTGTTCGAGCGCCCAGCGGGCGAGGCCGACCGCCTTGCCGGCGTTGAAGAGCCGGCCCTGTGCGATGCCGCCGAGCCCGAGCCGCAGCCCCTGGCCCAGCTCGCCGACCACCTGCGACTCGTCGACCGCGACCCGGTCGAGCGAGAGGATGCCGTGGTTGCCGCCGATGTGGCCGTAGAGGGTGATCACGCTGTCGAGCCGGAAGCCGGGCGCGTCGGTCGGCACCAGGAACGCGGTGATACCGCCCTGGTGCGTCCGGGCCGCCTCGGGGTCGGTCACCGCGAAGACGAGCGCGAAGTCGGCGTGGGGCCCGTTGGAGATCCACTGCTTCGTGCCGCTGACCAGCCAGCCGCCGCCGGGCTGCTCCTCGGCGCGGGTGGTCATGGTCCACACGTCGGAGCCGGCGCCGGGCTCCGACATCATGAAGCACATCGTCTTGTCGCCGGAGAGCAGCTGCGGCAGCACCTTCTCGCGCGCGGTCTCCGACGCCGACGCGAAGACGAAGCTCGGGCCGGTGGCCCAGTGGGCGAGCGCCTCGTGGGAGAGCCAGTGGCGGGCGCCGCAGACGTGGTGGATGAGCTCCCAGGCCGCGTACATGGTGACGGCGCCCTCACCGCCGCCGCCCAGCTCCGCCGGCACCACCATGTGGTAGTAGCCGGCCTGTGCCGCTGCCGTCCGCACCTCGCGCTGGAGCGCCTCCACCTCTTCGACGTAGCGGCCGTCGGGCCGGTAGCGCCGGCGCGGGTCGTCGAGCAGGTCGGCGTGCCGCTCGTGTCGGGCGACCACCTCGGTGTGCAGGAACGACCGCAGACCCTCGAGGATCTCGACGGTCTCCCGCGGGAGGTCTGACACGTCCGGCGCCTCCATCCTCTTCATTCTAGAACCCGGTTCGGTGCTGAGAACATCGTCGTAACGCCCATCGCCACTGTCAAGCCTTCGAAACCGTGGCATAGAACATCCGCCGGTACGGTTCGCTCACCGCACCCGCCGGCATCGGCACGTCGACGACGAGCGGACCGGGGCCGGCGCCCGCGACCGCCGCGCCCACCGCCCCGGCCGTCGTCGCCCGCACGCCGGCCATCCCGAACGCCCGGGCCACGGCCGCGAAGTCGGGCCGCCCGAACCGGGCGCGTTCCGGGTTGCCGCCCCGCGCGGCCAGCCGGTGGACCTCGGCACCGTAGGCGCCGTCGTTGAGCACGACCACGGTGAGCGGGATCCGCTCACGGGCAACGGTCTCCAGCTCCTGGACGTTCATCAGCAGACTGCCGTCGCCGTCGACCACCACGACCCGGCTCCCGGTCGCCAGCGCGACCCCGACGGCCGTGGGCATCGCCTGGCCGATCGTCCCGAAGTCGTACGTGTAGAAGAACCTGGCCGGATCGTCCCGTGTCAGCGTCACCGCCGGAAACCACCAGAAGTGCCCGACGCCGAGCACGACGCTGGCGTCCGGCGGCAGCGCCTCGTCGAGCGCGCGCATGGCGTCGAGCGGATGCGCGGTCCCCGGCTCGAGGCCCGCCCGCTCAGCGCCGAGCTCCACGTCGTCGTGCGCTGCCGCGCCTTTCAACCGCAGTGCGACGTCCGCCGTCCGGAACCGCTCCGCCGCGGGCACGGCCGACGCCATCTCGGGTACGACGTCGCGCAGGTCACCCCGGACCCGTAGCGCTCCGCGCGCCCGCGGGTCGATGTCGACCTGGATCACCTCGGCGTCCGGGAAGAGCCGGCCGCTGTCGGTCGTCTGCGCGCTCAGGCTCGCCCCGACCGCGACGACGCAGTCGGCCGCGCCGAGCAGCTCGCGGGCGGTCCGCCGGGAGAAGCCCCCGGCGAGGCCGACCGCGAACGGATCGCCCTGGAAGAGGTCCTTCGCGAGCAGCGTGGTGGCGAGCAGCGCGCCGGCGCGCCGTGCCAGGTCGGCGACCGCGCCCGCCGCGCCGGCCCGCACCACGCCCGCGCCGGCCAGGACCACTGGGCGACGGGACGCGGCGAGCCGGCGTACGGCCTCGGCGACGGCGTCCGTGTCGGGGACGACGGGGTGCGGCGGCGGCTCGGGCGGTCGCGCCCTCGGCGGCGCCGAGTCGGGTAGCTCCGTCTCCTGGACGTCGATCGGCGCGCCGAGGACGACCGGCCGGCGCTCCCGGCGCGCCTGGGCCAGCGCCTCGCCGATGTCGGCGTCGACCGAACCCGCGCGAAGGAGCCGGAACGCGGCGCCGGCGGCGGCCGCGAACGGACCCTGGTCGAGCTGCTGGAAACCGGGCTGCCCGGGCCGCGTACCGGGCCGGCCGTGCGGGGTGGAGCCCGCGACGAGCAGGAGCGGGCTGCGGTGGCGCGCCGCCACGGTGAGCGAGGTGAGCGTCTGGGTCAGGCCGGGGCCCGAGGTGACCGCGCAGACGCCCGGCCGCCCCGACGCGCGGGCGTAGCCGTCGGCCATCGCGAGGACCGCGCCCTCGTGGCGCCCCTGCACGACCCGGACGCCCCGGTCGGCGAGCGCGTCGAGGAGCATCATGTTGCCGTCGCCCATGAGGGCGAACACCACCTCGACGCCCTCGGCGACGAGCACGTCGGCCATCCGCCGCGCGGCGATCATCGTCCGGACCTCCTGGCAGAATGGGCCTCTTGGACACCTCGACCGGGCCCCTGCGCGGGCTGCGCTTCGTCGAGACCGGGTCCAGCCGCACCGCGGGTTACGCGGGCCGCCTGCTGGCCGGCCTCGGAGCCGAGGTGACGCGGCTGCGCACCCCGGCCGACGGCCCGCGGGCGCCGTGGTACGACGAGGGCAAGCTGGTGCGCGAGGTCGCGGCCGCGTGGCCCGGCCCGGTGTCGGCGCCCGACGACCCCGACCCGCTGACCGACTGGGCCCGCACCGGCTCGCTGTTCCTGCGCGGCCCGACGCCGCGACCCGGTCCGGGCCGGCTCCTCGCCCACCTGCGCGGCGCCGCGCTCGCCGCCCGCCT
>Ga0164243_10009877_pt1 | contig 13805 bp, 12 predicted proteins | sample OricompcompostOP_FD_108781 | JGI IMG/M metagenome (GOLD analysis project Ga0164243, IMG submission 108781) | Organic Plus compost microbial communities from Emeryville, California, USA - Original compost - Organic plus compost (OP) | ecosystem: Engineered > Solid waste > Mixed feedstock >... | reverse complement strand
GCCACATCCGCGCCGCCGGATCAGGTGAAAATGGCCCAGGCGAAATATGGCCGCGGTGGCGCCGCGCTCTTGGCCGAGGAGATACTGGGTGGGCTGGCGATCGAATTGCACACCCTGGGCGTGCGCCGCTTCATGGTTGCCGGCGGCGAAACTTCCGGCACAGTCGTCGAACGCCTGGGCATCGAGCGTCTGCGAATCGGCGCCTACCAAGGGCCCGGTGTCGCGCGTGCAGCGACCGAGGACAGCGACGTCGTCGCACTCAGCCTGAAGTCCGGCAAGCTCGGCCCGGTAGACATGTTCCTGCCGACGCTCGAGTCGATGAAACACGAAGAAGAGTGAGGCGCGCGCAAGCATGAATGACCGTGAACAGCGCGACGAGATCCTGGCGGCCGTCAAGGATCTTGAAGAGAAGGGATTTAACCACGGCAGCAGCGGCAATGTCAGCATGCGCTGCGGACAGGTCGTCCTGATTACCCCGACTGGCTGCAACAGCAAGACACTGGCTCCGGAGGACGTCGTGACGCTTGATGCAGACGGCGAGGTCGTCGGCAATGGCATACCGTCCAGCGAGTGGCACATGCACACCTCGATCCTGCGCGCCTATCCGGAGATCAACGCCGTCATCCACACCCATGCGGACGCCTGCGTTGCGCTTTCCTGTCTCGGAAAACCCCTTCCGGCATTTCACTACATGGTCGCGGCCTTCGGTGGCAGTGATGTACGCTGCGCCCGCTACGCCACCTTCGGCACTGCGGCGCTGGCTGCCTCCGCGGTGGAGGCGTTGGAAGGGCGCACCGCATGCCTCCTCGCCAACCACGGCATGATCGCGGTCGGCAAGACGCTAAAGGCCGCTTTCGATACCACGATCAAGCTGGAGACCCTCGCACGCCAGTATCTGCTTGCTCTTCAGGGCGGCGAGCCCGTGCTTCTCGACGAAGACGAGATGATGCGCGTGCGCGTGCGCTATACCTCCTACGGCAGAGCCCGTTTGCCCGGCTGAGCCACAAACATCCGTCTTGCCTTGGCACATGATTGGCGGGTTCCCTATTGGGAGCCCGCCAGAGAGATCACTATGCTTTGTTCCTTGGAGACCTTCGCCGTGGCGCGGGGCGGCACCAGCGTGACCGTCAGCGAATCTTGGATCAGCGCGGGTCCGGCAATCGGCGTTTCCGGCTCGATCGAGCCGAAAGCATAGACAGGAATCTCGACGGACCCGCCGGCTTCCTTGAGGTAGACCTTGCGCAGACTAGAGCCATCCTTGGCGCCCGATGCCGTTTCGCTCGATTCCAGGAACGTCGCCGCCGGGGCATCCGAGCGCCCGATTGCAATGAGGTTCCATTCTGTAATCTCGATTGGATCGGCTTCGGCCCGGACCGAATAGAGCTGTTCGTGCTTCTGATGAAAACTCTCGATCATCTCGGCCAAGTCGCGTTCGCCGTCGAAATGGGCGCGGGCGAGCGGCAGGGTCAGTTGCCAAACCTGGCCAGCATAGCGCACCTCGGCGGAGTATTCGAGCACGCGCCTGTTCTCCGGGATGCGCATCCGCTCCAGATAGGCGAGGCCCTCAGCTTCCAATTCCTTCAGGACAGAGTTCACCCCTTCCACATCGAAATTGGACGAGGTTGCAAAAAAGCTGCGCGCAAAGTTAAACTTTACGTCGCCACGGTCGATGCCGAATGCACTGAGTACGCCTGCCGACCGAGGCACGATCACGGTCCTGATGCCGAGTTCCGATCCAATCGCAGCAGCGTGAAGGCCAGCGGCCGATCCCCCTGAAACCAATGTGAAATCACGCGGATCTATGCCACGCCTTACCGTGATCTCCTCGATCGCCGCCACCATGCTCTGTTCGGTAGTGAGGCAGATCAGGCTGGCAGCCTCCTCCACGCTCAGCCCCAGCGGTTCGGCGACATGCGCACGGATCGCCTCATGCGCGGCCTCCGTCGACAGGCGCATCTGGCCGTCGGCGAAACCTTCTGGATCGAGCAGACCGCGCACGAGATTGGCATCCGTCACGGTTGGCAGCGTGCCACCGCGCCCGTAGCAGGCGGGGCCGGGCCGCGCACCAGCGCTTTCGGGGCCGACATGAATGAAGCCGCCCGCGTCGACGCGTGCGATCGATCCGCCTCCTGATCCGATGGTTAGAACCTCCACCGATGGCACGCCGAAAAGCTCGTCGCCGATCATCCCCTGCCGGTGCATGGGGGTCTCGCCGGCGGTGGTGATGCTGATATCGAAACTGGTGCCGCCCATGTCGACGGTTATGAAATTACCGTGCTCAACGCCTTCGCGTCGCCCGACCTCCAGTCCGGCCTGGCAGATCGCGGAAGGTCCCGACAAGCAAAGATAGACCGGCTTTGACAGCACTTCCAACATGGAAGTCCGCCCTCCATTCGAGGTGATCAGCGTCAGGACACCGGCAAAACCCTGTTCGTCGAGGCGATCGCGGATCTCCGAGATGCTACGATGGACGACGGGCTTAAGCGAGGCGTCAATCGCGGTGGCGGACGTGCGCCGGTATTCGCGGATCGTGGGATTGACCTGATGGCCGAGGCTGTAGGGAATGCCCGGCCATTCCTCCTCGATGATCTCGCCTATCCGGATCTCGTGCGCCGGATTGGCGATAGACCAGAGCAAGGAGACGGCGATCGCTTCCACACCGAGGTCGCGAAGCGCGCCGATCGCCTCTCGCACACGGGCCTCGTCGAGCGGCAGCTCGACTCCGCCTTCCGCATTGATCCGCTCCCGGATGCCAAAGGTTAGATGGCGCGGAACATAGGGCGCCGGATAGTCCATGTAGATGTTGTAGGTATCCTTCTTGCCGCCCTCGCGGATGAGCAGCGTATCCCGGAACCCGTCGGTGCAGAGGAGACCCGTCCTTGCCACTTTGTGTTCGAGGATGGCGTTGGTCGCGGCGGTCGTCCCGCAGGAGAAGCTCGCACATTGTCCGAGCAGCGTTCGCACGTCGACGCCGCGTCGGCCGGCAATCAGCTCCAGCCCATTGAAAATTCCGTCCGCGATCTTTCCTGGTGTGCTGGAGGATTTATAGGTGCTGAGGGTGTTGTCAGCGTTGCGGACGACGAAATCGGTAAAGGTACCGCCGACATCGACTGAAATTGCCTTAGCGTACATCGTCTGCTCCATCATGCTTCCACCGCGGACCGCTTTTCGCGCAACGCCCTGCGTTTTTCCCGGGTGGCGGCCTCGTCCACGGAAACCTTGCCGCCCGCAATATCGAGAACCACACCATAGGCCTCAAGCGCCCGCTGCTGGGTGATCCAGCCTTCAAGGACGCGCTCCGCGACCTTCCTGGGATCCCGTTCCAGGGGATCGCCGAAACCGCCTGCACCGCAGGCCTGCGATTCCAGCGCCTCTCCAGGCGCAAGCGTGATGTCAAGGAACGTCGGAAGCTCTGTGCGAATGCCTTGCCTGTCGATCCTCCACGTCCCGTTGCGGCCGCCCGGCCCGCCGCCCAGCACACCCTGCGGCGGGTGGTCCTTACCTCCCGAGTTGGCGGTGAAGCGCACGGGGTCCTGACGGACGCGATAGATGCAATGGGCACCCGGAGATCCTTCCCACTGCCCGACTCCGCCAGTATCGACGCCGAGTTCCAGGCGTTCGACCAGGATAGGCTGCTGCTGCTCGACGACCTCTACACTCGACTGCCACAAGACACCGGCGGATCCTGCGCCGCCATAGGTGAGCCAGCCGTCATGGCCAGCCAGCGCAGCCCCGCCCCAATAGCCCATGATGATCTGGTTGGCGAAGGCGCGCCCGTCATGGCGAGAATCGTTACCCGACACCACGGCGCAGGAAGCCGGATTTCCCACTGTGCTAAACGCCGAGCCCCTATTCGCCAGCTCGGCGAACATCGATTGCACAAGCGGCGCCAAGATCTGGGCCAGGTTCGTCGTAGCCGAGGACGTCGCTGCCGGAAATTTCGGAATGCCGACGGCCGCGCCCTCGCGCATGAGGATGCGAACGCGCTTGTAAGCGCCCGTGCATCTCGGCACGTCCGGCCCCAGAATGTTGAGTACGGCGTTGCGACAGCTCGCGGTGGTGGTGCTTTCGGTCAGATTGATTCCGAGCGGGATGTTGTCGATGTTGTGGCGCAGGTCGATCTCAACGATGGCCTCCTCCGGGTCGACAGTCATGATTGCGCGAACAGGAATTCCGTTCGGATATTCGGGAAGGATACTGTCGTGAAACGCTTCCTTCTCGACGCGCCCGGCCGGTAGTTTCCTGATAGCCGCGATGGCCATCTCCTCGGCATATTGCTGATATTGGTCAAGAAATGCCTGGACGGTGTCTATGCCATAGCGTTCGCAGATAGCCTGCACGCCACGCTCGCCGGTACGCACGGCCGCGAGACACGCCAGGTAGTCGCCATAGAACTGCTCCGGCGCGCGGATGTTGGCCTTGCAGAGATCGATCACCTCTTCGACGTCCTTGCCGTCCTTCTGGATGCGCACACAGGGAAAGATCAGTCCTTCCTCATAGACATCCCGCGCCGTGGGGCCGTATGTCGTGGGCGTGGGAAAACCTATGTCGGCCAGATGCGCCCGGGCGATGGCGTAAAAGATCAGTTTGCCCTGAAAGAAGATCGGCACGCACAGGGTGAAGTCGCCGCAGTGCGTGTTGCCGTGGTAGCCACTGTTGTTGGCGAAGCAATCCCCGGGGCGGACCTCGTCGCCGAATTTGCGGATGACCGCGCGTGGGATGAGGTCAATGGCGCTCGCGTGGACCGGCAGGCCGACCGCGGTACTGATGGTCTGCAGCTTGCTGTCGGTCAGGCCGCAGGTGAAGTCCATCGCCGTGTTAAGTACGCCGGAGCGGCCGGACTTGAAAAGCGCATTGACCATGTCCCCGATCAGGGCCTCGAACTTGCGTCGGAGGATCACCATCGTGAACATGTCGACACTCGTCTCCAACTGTTCCGAACTCACCGGGACAGGAGCAGTCGTTTCCGCATTCAGTTTCATCGTCTTGTTTCCGTATTGTGAGCCGGCACCGTCTCTGTGGGATCGAGCCGCCGTATTGGCCGGTTTTTGAACTATGAGGCCCGCCCGAAATAAATCTCCCGCGTCAGCGGATCATCGCGAAGTTCCTTGCCGGTTCCCGTCATCACAATTCGCGCCCGCTGCATGACGAAACCACGATCCGCGATGTTGAGCGCGGCATTGGCGTCCTGCTCGACCAACACAATGCTCAGGCCCAGTTCCTCGCGCAGTCTGACGAGCGTGTTGAATATCTGCCGGATGACAAGCGGGGCGAGTCCGAGCGACGGTTCGTCGAGCAGCAGCAGGGACGGTTTTGACATCAGCCCTCTGGCGACCGCGACCATCTGCTGCTGACCGCCCGAAAGCGTGCCCGCAAGCTGTTTGGTCCGCCGTTTCAGGTCGGGAAACAGTTCATAGCAACGCTCCATGTCGTCGCGCAGTTCGGTCGCGCTCGCGGGCTTGCGCCGAAATGCCCCGAGGCGAATGTTGTCATCCACCGTCAGGTCGGTGAAGAGCCGACGGCCTTCGGGGACCAGCACGAGGCCGCGTCTGACACGCTCATGCGATTTCAGCCGAGTGATATCGTCTGAGCCGAAGGAAATTGTTCCCGACGCGGGGCGAAGAATCCCGGCCAGCGTGCGCAGCAGCGTCGTCTTGCCGACGCCGTTCGACCCAACCACGGCAATGATCTCTCCGCGTTTGACCGAGAGCGAGACATCCATGAGTGCCGTGACGGCGCCGTACCGAACGGAGAGTCCGCTTACGTCAAGCATTTGCCCCCTCCTCGTCGGCGGAGCCCAGATAAGCCTTGATGACCTCCGGATCTTCCCGGATCTCGTCCGGAGTGCCTTCTGCGATTTTCCGCCCGAAATCGAGCACAGTTATCCGGTCGCAGATACCCATCACCAGTGCCATTGCGTGCTCGACCAGAAGCACGCTAACTCCACCGTCGCGAATCCGCTTGATGAGTTCACCGAGGGTTGCCGTCTCGGCATCGTTGAGGCCAGCCGCCGGTTCGTCCAGGAGCAGCAACCGCGGCGACATCGCGATCGCACGCGCCACTTCGACGGCGCGCTGTTGCCCATAGGCTAGATCGGCTACACGGGCAGAAGCAAGCTCACCGACGCCAGCACGGTCCAGCGCCTCCTGCGCGTATTCCATCAAGCGACGCTCCTCATTGCGCTGGAATGGCAACCGAGAAATCGCCGCCGCTATGCCGCAACGCCCGCGCAGATGAGCACCCACCATGACGTTCTCGAGCACGGTTGCCTCGCGTATGAGCTGGACGTGTTGGAAGGTGCGCGCGATGCCCAGCCTCGCCCGACGGTGCGGCGGCATCGCCTCAATCCGCGCACCTTCATACTCGATGCTTCCGTCATCCGGCTCTACGAAACCGGACACGATGTTGAACATCGTCGTCTTGCCAGCCCCGTTCGGACCGATCAGGCCGTATATTTCGCCATTGGCAACGGAGAAGTTCACGCCCTGCAGTGCCTGGACACCGCCGAAGCGCTTGCCGACATTGGTAACCGCAAGGACCGTCATGACCGGCTTGCCTCGACAGCTTGACGGGAAGCGCGGCGTTCCGCGAAAAGGCGGCGCAAGGTGGGCACCACCCCCTGAGGCAGCAGGACGATGACGAGGAGAATGACGAGTGCGTAGATGACCGGCTGCAGTTCGGGAACCATGCGCAGGGGCTCGTTCACCAGCGTCAGCGCAGCCGCGCCGAGGATTGCCCCGCGCAGGTCCGTCATCCCGCCCAGGATGCACATCGCGATCACCCCGATCGAGACTTCGAGGGTGAAGGATTCGGGGCCGATATACTGGATGAAGGTAGCGTAGAACGCTCCCGCCCCGCCGCAGATCGCGGCTGAAAGCGCGAAGGCCTCGCATTTGTAGCGCGCCACGCTAATGCCGTTCGCCTGCGCGCCCCAGTCGCTGAATTTCAGCATGTGCATGGCCCGGCCGTAGCGCGAATTGATGAGATTTCCGCAGGCCACGAAGACGGTGAACCAGAAGAGCGCCAGCAGGATCGCGAACTCATAGAGCGGATCGAATTCGACAAAGGGGATTGAGGGCTGCGACATGCCATAGAGCCCGTTCACGCCACCCGTGAGCGAAGTCCAATGCGTGACGACCTCATTGACGACCTGCGTGAAGGCCAGGGTGATGAGCCCCAGGAAATGCCCCTTGACCCGCAAGATTGGGTAGCCGAGCGCATAGCCGCACAGGCCAGTCACAACGAGCGCCATGATCAAGCCGCCGGCAAAGGGAGCACCCAGTTCAAGTTCCGTGATGCTCGCCGCATAAGCGCCGATCGCGAAGAAACCGGCCTGGGCAAGCGTGATCTGTCCTGCATGCCCCATGCACAGCACAGTCGCCATCGCCAGGAGCCCGTAGATCAGCACGAATACCAGGACGCTGAGCGCGTAGGCGTCTCCTTGCAGGAAGGCTCCGGCCGCGAGCGGCACGGCCAACCATAGCGCGTATTCGAGTGGCTTCCCCATCGTCAGCCCTTTCCGCCGAGCAGGCCGTTCGGACGCACGATCAGCACGATCATGAGGACGCCGAAGACAACCATGTTGCGGTATTCCGACGAAATCAGCCCGGATACGAAGGTTTCGAGCAGTCCGATGAACAAGCCTCCCGCGAGCGCGGCGACCGGCTTGTCTATGCCGCCGAGGACGGCGCCCGCGAAGCCCTTCAACGAGAATTCCAGCCCGAGATAGGCGTCGACATTCGTGATGGGTGCGACGAGCGCGCCTGCCCCGCCGCTGATCAGGGCGCTGAGGCCAAAGGCGAAAAGGCTGATCAGGCCGGCATTCACCCCGATCACCTGAGCGCCCTCGCGATCTGTGGCGGAAGCACGGATCGAAAGACCGAACAGTGTCTTTGTGAAGAAGAAATAGAGCGCGATCATGATCAATACCGCCCCGCCAGCGATCCAGAAGGTTTGCGGAAGCGCTGCTCCACCAGCGATCAGGATCGGTGTATCGCCGGAGAAGTGAGGCACCATGCGCGGCTGAGTTCCCCAGACCAGGTGGATTACACCACGAATGAGGATTCCCAGCGCGAGCGTCACGAGGAGCGGAATGATTGGCTCCTGGTCGATGACGCGGGCAATCGTCAGCCGCTCCATTATGGTCACGACAAGACCCGTCAGCAGGACCGTCAAGGGAATCGCAATCAGGAGGGGCAGCTGAAGATCTACATAGGTCAGCCAGATGAACACGAGGCCGATGACGACGAAATCGCCCTGCGCGAAGTTGATGACGCCCGTGCCGGCATGCACGACGCAAAAACATAGCGACAGGAGGGCATAGATCGATCCAAGCATAAGCCCGGTGACGATCACTTGCGGCAGGACCGCCAGGACGAAATCAAACATTGCGAATTGTCCAATCTACAATCAGGGCTCGCTGCAACGGCCCGCATTACCCTTGTCGAGGCGAGCCTCGGCAAATGCGGACCTCCCACGTGCCACCGGTCGCGCCCAGGACGGCGATCGTCAGTTGAGCGTCAGGATTTCCAGGGTAGACGCTTGCCGTCCTGATAGACGCAGAGCGGGATACGGTCGAGACGCGGGCCGTTGTGCCATTCGGGGGTGAATTCGTAGGTGGTCCCGATCCCTTCGAAGGTTAAGTTGGTCAACTGCTCGTTCAGCGCCTTGCGGTCTACGGCTCCCTCGCCCTCTATGGCATCCTCGAGTCCGGCCGCGATGATGCGGACCATGTCGAAACCGTTGATGGCGCCCGGCGAAAGCGGCTTGCCGGAGTATTTGGCTTCGTAGTCCGAGCGCAGTTTTGCAACGGCCTCGTTCTCGGGATCGTCCATGCAGACATAGTCCCAGAAGACGACGCCGTTCAGGAGGTCGCCGGCGAGCGACGCGGACTGCGCATCTGCCAGACCGTTGGGCCCGATCACCGTGAGCCCCTCGATGCCGAGCTGCCGGATTCCGCGGACCATAGCATTGGTCAGAACGCCCTGCGTCAGGGAAAGAAGCACATTGGCCCCGGATGCCTTGATGCGCGTGAGTTGCGCGGTCAGGTCCGTGTCGCCGTACTTGTATTTCTCATTCGCAACCACGGTCATGCCGTAGTCGGGAGCGCGTTTGACTGCATCTTCGGCCCCCTCCACGCCGCCAGTATCCGTCGCCGAGATGATCGCCAGCTTCTGGCCATCGCCGAAGCGCTTCTGGATGCCGGCAAGGAGCGCCTGGTTACCAGTGTCGAGCCCCGGCCCCACACGATAGAAATAGGTGAAGTCTTCCCGAACAAGCGCAGGCCCGTAAGCCACAGAAAGCTGCGGGAGAGTATTCTGGTTGATGATCGGCCGAGCCGCCATGGCCTGGCCGGACATAGTCGGCCCAACGATCGCGACGAGAGAGGAGTCGCGCGCCAACTCCTGAAAGGCGGTGACGGCTGCTTGGATCTGCGTTCGGTCATCTCGAACCACCGCCTCCAGCATGCGGCCTTTGACCCCTCCTGCCGCGTTGATCTGCTCGATGGCGAGCAACGCCCCTTCGGATGTCGGGATACCGAAGGAGTCAGCCAAGGGTCCGGTCTGCGCCAGGATGAGACCGAGCTTGATCGGATCGTCTGCATGTGCGCTGGCAACGATCGAGATCGAAGCCGCGATTCCGCCGAGCAGGGCGTATTTCCAACTGCGAAGTGTCATTCCCCTCACTCCATTCTTTGTTCATTTATCGATAGGATTGCTGTGATCTTGGCTGCCGCGGAACCGCCTCCTGCAGTAGGCCGGCGCACTCTCCGCCGTCGACGGGCATGACCGCCCCATTCACGAAGGCAGCCTCCGCGGAGAGGAGCCAAGCGATTGTCGCCGCGACCTCTTCCGCGCTGCCTACTCGGCCGCGCGGGATTCGCATCTCGATAGCATCGCGCCGATTTCGGTCGGCGAGGACGCCAGCCATCATGCGCGTCTCGATCTGGCCGGGACACACGGCGTTGAAACGCACCACAGAGCCGAGCTCCAATGCGAGTGATCTTGCCATTCCGATAAGAGCAGCCTTCGACGCGGTGTAGATCGCCAATCCAGCCTCGCCGACGTGGCCGGCAACCGAGGATACGAACACCACCGCCCCCTGCCCCGCGATCAGCCCGTTCAACGAGGCGCGGGTCAATGCGAAGGCGGCCCGGGCATTTACCCCGAACACCTCGTCCCAGTCCGCCAAGGTCGAATCTTGAAAAGCCTGCCTGCGACTGATGCCTGCGCAGTTCACAAGGCCACAGATCTTGCCCCCGCCGAGATCCATGGCAGCTTCAACGATGCGGTCGATGGTCCCATCTGCAGCAATGTCACCAGGGATGTACTGCGCGAGAGGACAACGCTGTAGGATCAAGCGCCCAGCGGACTCGTCCCTGCCATTGAAAACGACGATGTGCCCGCGACCGGAAAGCAACTCCACGGTGGCCCGGCCAATCCCGGAAGTCCCTCCAGATATGACGACGACTGAACGTGGGCTCATTTTACCAATCGAATGCTGCTAGCCGAAAGCCACCATTGGTGAGACACCGCTGCTGGAGGCCTGTCGAGAAATGCACATTGCGCTTTCATTTTTCGGCATGATATATCATATTTCATAATGCGCAAGTTCGATTGTTGGATCCCAAATGAATCGTCAGATCGCCGGAAAGCCCGGCAACAGGAACCGAAAGCATCAACTGGGCACAAGTAAGCTGACGCCTGCACGGACCGAAGCCCCCTTCGCTTCCCTGTGCGATGTCGTTCGAGGAGCATCGACTCGTGCTTAAGAATTCCGCTGACTATGCATTGCGCAGACGCGCAGAGCAGGTGATCCCCGGCGGCATGTGGGGGCATATGGACGCCCGAAAGCTGCCCGACGGCTATCCCCAGTTCTTCTCCAAAGCGCATGGTAGCCGCCTCTGGGACGCCGACGGCAACGAGTATGTCGACTTCATGTGCGCTTGGGGGCCGATGGTCCTGGGCCACGGAAATCCGGCGATTGAGGAAGCCGTTCGACGTCAGGTCGCGATGGGCGATTGCATGAATGGCCCCGGCGAAGTCATGGTCGAACTCGCCGAACTCCTCACCCGGACGATCCCGCACGCCGACTGGGTGCTTTTCCAGAAGAATGGCACCGATGCGACGACTGCCTGTGTGACAATCGCCAGAGCCGCAACGGGGCGCAGCAAGATTCTTGTCGCCAAGGGATCCTATCACGGCGCCGCGCCATGGTGCACGCCAGTCATGAACGGAGTGACCGAGCAGGATCGCGCCAATCTTGTCTACTTCGAGTACAATGACTGTGAGAGCCTGCGGCAAGCCCGCGATCGCGCCGGAAAAGACTTCGCCGGCATTCTCGTCACGCCGATCCGACATGACATGGGCCGAGAGGTCGAACTCGCGAACCCCGAGTTCGTCCGGTGCGCACGAGAGCTTTGCGACACGGACCAGGCACCTCTGATCATCGACGACGTGCGGGCGGGGTTCCGGCTTCACTTGGGCGGAAGCTGGGAGCCTTACGGGGTCCGCCCCGACCTCAGTGCATGGAGCAAGGCCATCGCCAACGGAAGGGCTCTGGCCGCGGTGACCGGACGTGAGTGGCTTCGCGAGGCTGTACGCTCGATCTTCGTTACCGGTTCTTTCTGGTACGGGGCCGCCTCCATGGCTGCGGCGGTGGCCACAATCAGAACCCTTCGGGACACCGATGGCATTGGTCGGATGAAGACGATGGGCGAGCGGCTGCGGTCAGGGCTCGATGCCCTCGCCCGAAAGCACGGAGTCGCTCTTCGACAGACCGGGCCGGCCCAGATGCCACTGGTCCTCTTCGAGGATGATCCTGATTTCGAGAAGGGCAATCTCTTCTGTGCAATCGCATTGCGCAACGGCGCCTATTTCCACCCTCGGCACAATATGTTTCTGTCAGCCGCGCATAGCGAGGACGATATCGATCATGCCTTGGAAGCTGCCGATGCCGGCTTGCGTGCGGTAGCAGAGGCGGCTGGGGTCTAGTAGGGTCCCTACGCATTCGGACGCTCTACGGAGGGCATATCTATGAAGTTGTTGTCACATGATCCAATGATGTTGAGGCACTGATGTCGGAAGGTGTCAATCCGATCGCACGTGACAACCTAACCGAACGCGTCTACCGCGAGCTTCGTTCAGGTCTGCTGGAAGGGCGTTTTTGGCCGGGCCACCGCTTTAAGGTCCGACAGTTGGCTGCCGCCATGGGTGTATCGGAGACGCCGATCCGCGAGGCGCTCATGCAACTCTCCCGCGAACGCGGCATAGAAATGCATGCTGGGCGTTCAATGTCGGTCGCCGAGTTGTCAGTGGCGCAATACCTTGAGCTGCGTCGGATCCGACTGCTGCTTGAGGGACTTGCAGCAGAAGAGGCCACACTGAAGATCTCCGATTCCGCGATCGACGAACTCGCTGCGATTCACGAGCGCCTAGCGGCTGCCGAGAAGAAAGGCCGGTGGCGGGAGGCCGTGCGGCACAACTGGTTCTTCCACAATTTGCTGTTCAGATACGCGGATATGCCGGAACTACTGGTGATCTTAGAGAATATCTGGCTGCGCAACGGTCCCTTGATCAACTACCAGTATCCGCATGCCCCTCCCACATACGAGAATGGCCACCAACACCTCTATGTCATCGATGCGTTGCGGAGGCGGCAACCGGAAGAGGTGAAGCGTGCCATTCAGCAAGACATGGTGCAAGGAGGCGCCCCGCTTGTGGCACTCTTAGAGAAGCTCCAGCGGGGCGAAATCACGCGCGATGAGCTACGAGCATCGCGCGACATCCAAGACGGTTTCGATGACAGCTGATCGGTAGGGGGTCGTTTGCGGAAGGAGGCGAAATCCTGAGCCGAGGACGAAGCAGGCGCTCGTCATAATACCGCCGGATGATGTTGTAGCGTTCGAACAAGGCCTCTTCTAGGCCGGCTCGATCGACGATCTTGACTATTCCCCGGCTATACCGAATCAACCCGGCACTCTGCAGCATCCGTTCAACGACGCTTATGCCTGTCGGCTCACGCCGATCATCTCGGCCAGGAACTCCTGCGTCAGCAGAAACGTATCACGTGGCATCGTTCGGCACCGTGGTCATCCTGCTGCAGTACCTGCACGTGTAACGCTCGCAGAACGGGGCCGTGTTTTGCTGTACCGAGCGCCGAGCGCCCCGCGTGGTCTTCCGGGCAGATCTCTTCTTATCAGCAGCGCTTGGCGATCCTGTCCCGATGCGACGTTTCCTGCCGGATTTGATGGACCGCTGGGGACAGACAGCCCCTGCCCCCTGTAGACGTCGTATCACACTGAGGTAGTGCGACCGTTTCAGCGCGTCCTCATGGGCTATGGCGATATCAGATCATTCGTCCGCCTGCCCGCTCTAAAAACGATGCGTAGCCGCAGCATTCAGCTTAGATTTTCAATGTGTTGCGAGCGACAACGGCGATTAAGCCAATAATTGTTGACAATCGATCATCTTCCATTAGCTTAATCGTCGCTGATGTCGCGCATTAAAGCGACGGTAACCTTCGACGAGGTGCTGTGATGCCCAAGATTCCTACAAGATCGTCGATTGAAACCAGGCGCAGTTAGGGAGGGATGAGGTGATGCCGGCCCAGATAGCGCCCATTCAATCGCGTGAGCCTCTCCCTGAATACAACATGCCTTTCGTGCCCGCACTCGTCGTCGAGTGGTCTGCCCCCTGAAAAGTGGTCCTCCCTGAAGTAGGCTATTGAGCCGTAGGAGGACGTTGGAATGCCCCAGAAGAAGCACAAACCCGAAGAGATCGTGGCGAAGCTGCGCCAAGTCGATG
>Ga0164243_10009876_pt1 | contig 13806 bp, 10 predicted proteins | sample OricompcompostOP_FD_108781 | JGI IMG/M metagenome (GOLD analysis project Ga0164243, IMG submission 108781) | Organic Plus compost microbial communities from Emeryville, California, USA - Original compost - Organic plus compost (OP) | ecosystem: Engineered > Solid waste > Mixed feedstock >... | reverse complement strand
CTGCGGCAGGTCGTCGAACCGGCGGTCGCGGAGGAGGTGTCGTGATGCAGGTGCTCGACGAGCTGGAGCGGCGGTTCGCGGAGGCGATCGTAGCCGAGGAGGAGCGGGCGCCCGCGCCGCGCAGACGCCGCCGCCGGCTTCCGCTCGCGACCGCCGGCGCGCTCGCGGCGCTGGCCGCGGTCGCCGCGGTGGTGCTGGTCGTCGCGGCCGGCGGCGGAGGCGGCGGGACCGACGGCGGGAGGGACGAGCAGCGCCTGCCGGCGGCGTCGCTCGCGCTGCTGGAGCGGGTCGCCCGCGCCGCCGAGCGCGGGCCGCAGATCGAGCTGCGCGACGGCGAGCTGTGGTACGTCCGCGAGGAGACGATCGACCAGTGGGCGATCAGAGGCCCGCAGGACCTGCGCGGTCGGATCGAGATGCTGGGCGTGCGACGGCTCTACGCGATCGAGCGCTGGAGCGGCTTCGGCAACGTCGGCCGGACGCGCGGCGTGACCGTGCGCACGTGGTTCCCGCATCGCAGCCATCGCGAGAGCTGGCAGCGGATGGGCAGCCCGCCGCCGGCGGTCGCGCCCGACGTCGACCTCGCCTATGACGACGTCAGGGGCCTCCCGCTCGACACGGCGCTGCTGACGCCGCAGCAGCTGCGCGACCTGCCGACCGAGCCGGCGGCGCTGCTCGGCACGCTCGAGCGGGCGGTGCGGGCGCGCGGGCCGCTGCCGGGCGAGCGCGAGTTCGGCGAGCGGAAGGCGATCGCGGCGGCCCAGTTCGCGACGATCCGCTCGTTGCTGGCGCTGTCGGTCACGCCGCGGCTGCGCGCCGCGCTCCTGCGCGCCTTCGCGCTGCTGCCGGGCGCGCGCGTCCATGGGATGGGCAGAGACCGCCTCGGCCGTCCCGGGCTCGTGCTGACGTTCATGTGGCGCAACCGCCCCGAGCACGTCGTCGTGCGGGCGCGCGACGGGTGGCTGCTGGAGACGCGCGGGCCGAAGGGCGGTCGCGCCGACACCGTCGTCGCGCAGGGCGTGGCGGCGAGCGTGCGGGCGCTGCCGCCGGGCGTCGATCCGCCGAAGCGGAGAATGCCGCGGATGCGCTGGACCGACGGGCCGAGACCGGTGCGGCCCGGCCTCCCGTGAGGACGCGCGGCGCGACTTCGGCGCCGGCGATCTGTTGCCTCGTCTGAGTCAGCCCGTCACGGCCGCCGCATACCCTGGCGCGCTGACGTCCCGAACGCTGGAGTTGCCGATGCGCCGCCCGTCCCGCCTGATCGCCGTCCCCGTCCTGCTGCTCGCCGCGCTGCTGGCGTCGGCTGCCGTCGCGACCGCCGCCGCGCCGCCGCCGGCGCCCGCCGCCCCGCTGGTCGGCGCAGCCGCCTCCGCGCTCGTCGCCGAGGGCGGCGGCTGGGGGCACGGGGTCGGGATGAGCCAGTGGGGCGCGGAGGGGTACGCGCGGCACGGCAAGCGCTACCGCTGGATCCTCGGCCGCTACTACCGCGGCACCAAGCTCGGCACCGTGGGGCGGTCGCGGTCGGTGCGGGTGCTGCTCGGCACGACCGGCCCGGTCACGATCACCGGCGCGACGCGCGCCGGCGGACGGGCGCTGAGCCCGCGCGTCGCCTACCGCGCCTCCGTCGCGGGGAACGCGATCGCGCTCCGCGGCGGCGGCCGCACGATCCGGATCGCACAGAAGGCGCCGCTCAGCGGCCGGCCGGCGATCGGCGTCCGCGGCAAGGGGCGCTACCGCGGGACGCTGCTGCTGTCGAAGGCGCCGAGCGGCGACCTGCGCGTCGTCAACCGCGTCGGCCTGGAGGACTACCTGCGCGCCGTCGTCCCGCACGAGGCCTACCCGAGCTGGCACGCGGAGGCGCTGAAGGCGCAGGCGGTCGCGGCGCGCACCTACGCGCTGGCGATCGTGAAGGGCGACGGGCGCGACTACGACCAGTTCGACGACACCCGCTCGCAGGCGTACGCCGGCGTCGCGAGAGAGACGGCCGCGACCGACGCGGCGGTGCGGGCGACGCGCGGCCAGGTCGTCACGTACCGCGGGGAGCTCGCCGAGACCTACTTCCACGCCTCCTCCGGCGGGCACACCGAGCACTACGAGGTCGGCTTCGGCGGCGGCGAGCCGCGACCGTATCTCGTCGGCGTCGCCGACCCCTACGACGGCGACAGCCGGATCAACGCGAACCACAGATGGCTGAAGCGGATCCCGCTCGCGCGCGCCCAGTCGGCGCTGCGCGCCGAGGGCCTGCTCGACGGCGCGCTGCTCGGGATCGAGGTCGCCGGGCGAGGCGCCTCGCCGCGGATCGCGCAGGCGCGGATCCTCGGCAGCGGCGGGACGACGACCGTCTCGGGCTTCCAGCTGAAGGTCGCGCTCGGCCTGCCCGACATCCCGTCGAGCCTGACGCTCACGGGCTGACGGGGTGCGCTCGCCGGCGCGCGGACGCGCCGGCGCCCGCCGGGCGCGGGGCGGCGCCGGCCGTACCGACCGGCCGGCGCCGCCCGGCGTCAGCCCGCCTTGCGGTAGAAGCGGCTCGTCAGCGGGATGAAGACGGCCGTCAGCACGGCCGCCTCGCCGAGCACCAGCGCGACGTCGCCGCCGTCCACGTCGCCCTCCATCAGGCCGCGCGTCGCCGTCACCAGGTGGGTGATCGGGTTGACGTCGACGAACGCCTCCAGCGCCGCCGGGAGCGTGTCCGGCGCCACGAAGATGTTGCTGAGGAAGACGAGCGGGAACAGCGCCATGAAGCCGGTGTTCATCACGGCGCTCGGCGAGCGCATGATCAGCCCGAGCGTCGTGAAGACCCACGCCAGCGCGAAGGCGAAGACGAGCACGAGCAGGATCGCGCCGAGCACGCCGAGCACGCCGCCGTCGGGGCGGAAGCCGAGGATCAGCCCGAGCACGACGACGACCGCCCCGGCCGAGAAGGCGCGGATGCTGTCGCCCGCGACCGCGCCGACGAGCGGCGCCGGCCGCCACAGCGGCAGCGAGCGGAAGCGGTCGACGACCCCTCTCGTCATGTCGGTGTTGAGCGCGACGCCGGAGTAGACGGTCGTGAAGAGGACCGACTGGACGACGATGCCCGGCAGGATGAACTGCAGGTACTCCCTCGTCGAGCCCGCGATCGCGCCGCCGAACATGTAGGTGAACATCAGCGTGAAGAGGACGGGCGTCACCGTCGCGTCCATCAGCTGCTCGGGGACGTGCTTGATCTTCAGGATCCCGCGCCAGGCGAAGGCGCGGCTGGCCGCGAAGGCGCCGGCGCGCGGCGGCCGCACGCCGGAGGCGAGCGCCTTGCGCAGCGCCTCCTGCTCGGCGGCGGACGTGGCGGCCGGAGTCGTGGGGGTGGTGCTCATGCGACCCGCTCCTCGGTCGTCGCGTCTTCGGCGTCCCCGTCGGCGGGACGCCCGGTCAGGGCGAGGAAGACCTCGTCGAGGCTCGGCTGTCCGAGCGAGAAGCCGGCGACGGCGATCCCGCCGCGGCTCAGCTCGGCGACGGCGTCGGCGGCCTGCTCGGCGTCGCCGCACGGCACCGACAGCGCCGCCGGGTCGGCCTCCAGGTGCGGCTGCTCGCCGATCCGCTCGGCGAGCGCCCGCTCGGCCCGCGGCCGCTGGTCGGGCTGCAGCAGGCGGACGTGCAGCGAGCCGACGCCGACCGACGCCTTCAGCTGCGCCGGCGTGCCCTCGGCGATCACTCTGCCGTGGTCGATCACGGCGATCCCGTCGGCGAGCTGGTCGGCCTCTTCGAGGTACTGCGTGCAGAGCAGGATCGTCGTGCCGGCGGCGACCATCAGCCGCACGATCTCCCACACCTGGTTGCGCGAGCGCGGGTCGAGCCCGGTCGTCGGCTCGTCGAGGAACAGCAGCTGCGGCGTCACGACGATGCTGGCGGCGATGTCGAGCCGCCGCCGCATGCCGCCGGAGTAGTTCTTGACGAGCTTGCCGGCCGACTCGCCGAGCCCGAAGGCGTCGAGCAGCTCGTCGGCGCGCTCCCGCGCGGCGGGGATGCCGTGGCCGAGCAGGCGGGCGAGCAGGATCAGGTTCTCGCGGCCGGTCAGGTCCTCATCGACGGAGGCGAGCTGGCCGGTGAGGCTGACGGCACCGCGGACCGCGTCGGCGTCGCGGACGATGTCGTGGCCGAGCACGCGGGCGCTGCCGGCGTCGGGCCGCAGCAGGGTCGCGAGCATCCGGATCGTCGTCGTCTTGCCGGCGCCGTTGGGCCCCAGCACGCCGTAGACGGAGCCGGTCGGCACGGCGAGGTCGACGCCGTCGACGGCGCGCGTCTCGCCGAACGTCTTGACGAGTCCGCTCGCCTCGATCGCGAGCGGCGATTGGGCATTCATCGGATGGAGTTCCTCTGGTCGCATTTCCGGTCTCACTGCGGGAATCCGCGACGGGGCCTGCGGCTGATCTTGCACCTTCAACCAGAGTTGAAGTCAAGCGCCGCCGTGCGGAACTGTTGGTGATGAGACCGATAGGCGGCGCGAAACTCATCGGTGGGGCGCGAAAGCACCTGCGCCGGTGCGCGGTCATGCACCGTGCGAACGGTTCCCCTTTGACGCGCCATGTGCAGTTGCCGTGCAAGGGCGCGGCGGGCCGGCCGGCGCCGACCGCAGCGGCTGCAGGGTCGTGCGGCAGAGCGAGCGGGGCGAGCGCGAGCTGGGAACGACCGTGACGATCGCGGTCCGCTGCCCGGCGCCGAGACCGGTCGCCGCGCCGCCTGAGCCGGAACCGGCGCCGGTGCCCGCCTGCGATCCCAACTACGAGGGCGACTGCCTCAACCCCGCGTCGTCGGATTACGACTGCGCCGGTGGCAGCGGGGACGGCCCTGACTACGCCGGCCCCGTGACGGTTGTCGGCCACGACCGCTTCGATCTCCGCTTCCGATGACCGCGAGTCCGTGTCCGCATATGGGACACGGACTCGCGGTCATCGGTCATGTGAAGCGCGCCGCACCGCGGACTGCCGCGCGGGGCGGCGGGCGTGCGTAAGCTCGCGCCGATGAGACGCCCCTGGTTCAGCAGCGAGCCGGTCGACGAGCAGTTCTTCGAGACGGCGCCGCAGATCCTGCGCGCGACGTTCGCGGTGCCGCGGCCGGCGGAGGAGGTGTGGGCCGAGCTGGTCTCCGACGACCCGCTCGCCTGGTGCTCGATCCTCGACGGCGTGCGATGGACCTCGCCGCGGCCGTTCGGCGTCGGCACGACGCGGTCGGTCACGTCGATGAAGGGCCTGAACGTGATCGACGAGCGCTTCTTCCGCTGGGAGGAGGGCCGGCGCAAGTCGTTCCACGCGATCCGCTCGACGCTGCCGGCCTTCCGCCGCTTCGCCGAGGACTACCTCGTCGAGCCCGACGGCGACGGCCGCGCGCGCATGACGTGGACGATCGCCTTCGAGCCGCTCCCGATCGCCCGCCCGACGGTCCCCGTCAACCGCCGCATCCTCAGCTCCCTCTTCCGCGACTCGCGCAAGCACTACGAGGGGCGCTGAGCCTCGACGGACGTCGGATGGGCCCGCGCCCGCCGACCCCATAGCGTGTCGTCCATGCACGTCGGCTCGTATCTGTTCGCATTCGCCATGCTCGCGGTCGGCGCCGCATGCCTCCTGGTCGCCTTCGATCTCCTGCTCGCCGGCGGCGGCGTCCTGACGGCGATCCCGCTCCTGATCGCGTTCGCGTTCCTGGGACTCGGCCTCACGCTCGCGCGGCTGACGTACGTGATCCAGCGCGACGAGCGCGGCAGCTCCGCGAGGTAGGGCAGATCGCGAACCGACGCCAGCGCGCCGGCTGGCGCGTGACGGGCGTGAAGCGACGTCGCGACTCGTCCTCTCGGCGCTGCACGACGTCATTACGATGATTCAGTGCACGAACTCCTGGAGCGTCGGCGCGAGCTCGACGAACTCGACGGGCAGATCGGGCGGGCGGTCGGCGGCGAAGGGCGCGTCGTCGTCGTCGAGGGACCTGCCGGGATCGGCAAGAGCCGGTTGATCGCGGAGGCGCGGGGGCATGCGGAGCGGTCGATGCGCGTGCTCGTCGCCCGCGGCAGCGAGCTGGAGGGGAAGTTCGCCTTCGGCGTGGTCCGCCAGCTGTTCGAGCGCGAGCTCGCCGACCCGCGGCGCAGGCGGGCGCTGCTCGCGGGCGCGGCCGCGCCGGCCGCGGCGGTGTTCGGCGCGCCGGAGACCGACGCCGAGCATCGGGACGGGGCGTCGTTCGCCGTGCTGCACGGCCTCCACTGGCTCGTGTGGAACCTGGCGCAGGAGGAGCCGATCCTGCTCGTCGTCGACGATCTGCACTGGAGCGATCGGCCGTCGCTGCTGTTCCTCGCCTATCTGACGCGACGGCTCGAGCGCCAGCCGGTCGCGCTGCTCGCCGGCCTGCGCGAGGCCGATCCCGGCACCGACCCCGCGCTGCTCGGGGAGATCGCCCGCGACGCGGCCGTCGACACCGTCCGTCCCGGACCGTTGAGCGAGGCGGCCGTCGCGGCCTTCGCTGCCGCCCGCCTCGGCGCCGCGCCCGAACCGCAGTTCGTGACCGCGTGCCGGACGGCGACCGGCGGCAACCCGCTGCTGCTGAGCCAGCTGCTGACGGCGCTGCGCAACGAGGGCGTGCCGCCCGACGCCGCGCATGCCGAGCGGATCGGGGAGATCGGGCCGCGCGCCGTCTCGCGCGGCGTGCTGATGCAGCTCGCGCGGCTGTCATCCGACGCGCGGACGGTCGCTCGCGCGGTCGCGGTGCTGGGCGACGGCGCCGCGCTCCCCGCGGTCGCCGCGCTGGCGGCGATCGACGACGCGCGCGCGGCCGACGCCACCCGTGCGCTCGCGCACGCCGAGATCCTGCGGCCCGAGCCGCCGCTCGGCTTCGTCCACCCGCTCGTGCGCGACGCGGTCTACCACGAGATCGCCCCCGGCGAGCGGGCGCTGGAGCACGCGCGCGCGGCGGCGCTCCTGCGCGCGACGGGCGCGCCGGTCGAGCAGGTCGCGGCGCAGCTGCTCCACGCGCCGCCGCGCGGCGAGAGCTGGGCCGCCGGACTGCTGTGGGACGTCGGCCGCGCCGCGATGCGCTCGGGCGCGGCCGACAGCGCCGTCGCCTACCTGCGGCGCGCGCTCGACGACCTCCCGCGGCAGGGCGACCACGCGCGCCTGCTGTTCGAGCTGGGCGTCGCGGAGGCGTTCACGAACGGCCCGACGGCCACCGAGCATCTCGCGCGCGCCTACGAGCAGCTGTCGGATCCGGCGGCGCGTGCGGCCGCCGCCGGGCTGCTCGCCCGCACGCTCCTGTTCACCGGCGCAGGGGAGGAGGCCGCCGCGGTCGCGCGGCGGGCGGCCGGCGAGCTGCCGGAGGAGCACGAGGACCTCCGGCTGGCGCTGGAGGCGTTCGAGCTCGTCACGATCTGGTTCGGGGCCGGCGATCCCCGCCGGCTGTCGGCGCTGCGCGACCGCCGCCGCGCTCCGAACGGGGGCGCCGGCTCCCGGATGCTCGCCGCCGTCGCCGCGTGGGAGTCGGTCTGCACCGACGGCACCGCCGCCGACTGCGCCGAGCTGGCGCTTGCGGCGCTCGCCGACGGCCAGCTGCGCGCCGCCGATCCGGCGTTGCTCGTCTTCCCGGCGATCCTCGCGCTCGTGGTGAGCGACCGGCCGGAGGCGGGGGAGGCGTTCACGCACGCGCTCGCCGACGCGCATCGGCGCGGGTCGCTGTTCTCGGCGTCGTCGACCCACCTGTGGCTCGGCTTCTGGCATCTGCGCTGCGGCGACTTCCCCCGCGCCGAGGAGGCGCTGCGCGCAGCCGAGCAGGAGCTGACGCTGTGGGGGCACGCCGGCGCCGCGATCGACCTCAGCCGCTGCTTCCTGGCCGAGGTCGTGCGCGAGCGCGGGCGCGCCGCCGAGGCCCACCGGCTGCTCGAGGCGGTCGGGACGGTCGATCCGGGCGCCAACACCACCGGCTGGTGGCTGCGGACCCGCGCCGCGCTGCTGCTCGCCGACGGCCGGGCGGCCGAGGCCGCGGCGTCGGCCGCCGCGCTGGGCGCGCACTGCACGGCGATCCCCGACCCGGCGCGCCTGTGGTGGCGGTCGCTGAGAGCCGAGGCGCTCGACCGCCTCGACCGCCGCGAGGAGGCGATGGCGCTCGCCCGCGAGGAGCTGGAGGTCACGCGCGCGTTCGGCGCCCCCGCCTCGCTCGGTCGCACCCTGCGGGTGCTGGGCGCGCTCGAGCGCGACGCCGGGATCGACACGCTGGAGGAGGCGGTGGAGGTGCTCGCGGGCTCGAACGCGCGCTTCGAGCACGCGAAGGCGCTCGCCGCGCTCGGCACGGCGCTGCGCCGGACGCACGGCCCGACCGCTGCGCGCGACCCGCTCCGACGCGCGCTCGAGCGCGCCGGGCGGTGCGGCGCCGACGCACTCGCCGCGCAGATCCGCTCGGAGCTGCGGGCGGCCGGGTCGCGGCCGCGGCGCGACGCGCTCAGCGGCGTCGACGCGCTGACGCCCAGCGAGCGCCGCGTCGTCGACCTGGCCGCCTGCGGGCGCACGAACCGGGCGATCGCGAACGAGCTGTACGTGACGCCGAAGACGGTCGAGGTCCACCTCTCCAACGCCTATCGCAAGCTCGGGATCAGCTCCCGGCATCAGCTCGGCCAGGCGCTCGCGGCGCCGGACCTCCCCTAAGGGCCCCGGGGCCGCGTTTCTTTGGGGTGCCGGTCTGGCGGTCGCCTCGATGTGCGCGGCTCCCGCAGCCTCCAAGCTCGGCCGCAGACCGAGCGAAAGGACGCGAACATGAGCACCCTCGACACGCGCGGCCTCGGCCGCATCGTCCAGGCCGGCGACGCCGACTGGGACGCCGCGCGCGGCACGTTCAACCTGCTGATCGACCAGCGGCCGGAGCTGATCGCCTTCCCGGCCGACGAGCACGAGGTCGCGGCGGCGGTCGCCCGCGCGCGCGAGCGCGGGCTGCGCGTCGCGGTCCAGGCGACCGGCCACAACCCCGGTCCGCTCGGCGCGCTCGACGGCACGATGATCCTCAACACCTCGGCGCTGACGGGCGTCTCGATCGACGCCGATGCGCTCCGCGTGCGCGTCGGCGCGGCGACGAAGTGGGAAGAGGTGACGCCGCGGCTGTCGGAGCTGGGACTGGCCGCGCTGCACGGCTCCTCGCCGGACGTCGGCGTCGTCGGCTATTCGCTCGGCGGCGGCATCGGCTGGCTGGCGCGCAGGCACGGCATGCAGGCGAACGCGGTGACGGCGATCGAGCTGGTGACCGCCGAGGGGCACCTCGTGCGGGCTGATCGCATGCACGAGCCCGAGCTGTTCTGGGCGCTGCGCGGCGGCGGCGGCAACTTCGGCGCGGTGACGGCGATCGAGTTCGCGGTGCTGCCGCTGCGCGAGCTGTACGCCGGCGCGCTGTTCTTCCCGCTGGAGCAGGCGGCGGAGCTGCTGCACGCGTGGACGGAGCTGCTGCCGGCGCTGCCCGAGGAGCTGACCTCGTGGGCGAACGTGCTGCACTTCCCGCCGTTCCCGGAGATCCCGGCGGAGCTGCGCGGGCAGTCGTTCGCGATCGTGAACGCGGCCTTCCTCGGTGCCGAGCAGGACGGGCGCGAGCTGCTGGCGCCGCTGCGCCGCCTCGGACCGCAGATCGACACGTTCGCGATGCAGCCGCCGGTCGGCCTCTCGGAGCTGGCGATGGACCCGCCCGACCCGCTGCCGTACTGGACGGCCCACGCGCTCGTCGACGAGCTGTCGCCCGGCGCGCGCGACGAGATGGCGCGGATCGCGAGCGACCCGTCGCGGATCACGCTCCTGCAGCTGCGGCACATGGGCGGCGCGCTCGCCCGCGAGGCGCCTGACGCGGGCGCCCGCGCGACCCTGCCCGGCGAGATCTGCGTCTTCGGCCTCGGGATCGTCCCGGAGCCGGGCGCCAGAGAGGGCGTGACGGCGGCGCTGGACGAGCTGTCGCGCGCCGTCGCGCCGCACCGCGTCGGCGACTACCCGAGCTTCGTCGAGGAGCCGGCGGACGCGAGCGCCTTCTTCGACCCGGAGACATGGGCGCGCCTGCGTCGCGCCAAGGCGCTGTACGACCCGCACGACCTCTTCCGCGGCAACCACCACGTCCCGCCGGCGTAGCCGCCGGCCCCGTGCCCGGCGGCGCCGGTGCCGCCGGGCCGGCCGGTCAGCGCAGCCCGCCGCTCACCGGCCCCACGGCCGCTCGACCCGCGTCACGCTCACGGTGATCTCGGTCGTGTGGGTGGCGCCGGCCGGCTCGCCGCAGAACTGCCGCTGGCGCGTGTTGGCGATGGTGCCGCCCTCGGCCGGGAAGACCCAGATCCAGGCCATGTTGAAGGGACGATCGACCGCGGTGAAGGCGATCGTGATCGTCCCGTCGCCGTTGTCCTGCGCGCCGACGACCGCACTGCCGCCGACGTTGCGCGCTCTCGTCATGTCCTGGCCGCAGGTGTTCTCGGGCGTGACCCACCACTCGCTGGCCGACCACTGACCGGTGCCCTCCGCCGATCTCTCGCCGTGCCGGATCTCGACCGTGCCGCTGCCGGTCATCTCGGTCGGGACGACTCCGGGGCCCATGTCCTCTCTGTGGACGACCGAGATCTGGACGCGCAGGTCGGTCGCGGCGACCGGCGCGATCTGGTGGTCGAACGTGCGCGGGCGGCCGGCGGTCGTCGTGACCTCGGCGGTCGCGCAGGCGGGGGCGTACGGCTCCGGGCCCCATCTGCCGGCGTCGTCGACGACCGCCAGTCTGATCGACGGGCCGCGCGTGCCGGAGGCGGTGAGGGCGCCGCAGGCGGAGCCCGGCGTCCAGACGGCGTCGGCGACCTTCTGGCCGTCGGCGGCGAAGGCGGTGATCTCCCAGTCGGCGCGGCCGCCTCTGGTGACGCGCTCCGGCGAGCTGACGTGGTCGAGTCTCGCGCAGGCGCGCGCCTCGTACCAGCGGCTGTCGCCGCGGCTCAGCTCGCCGTCGATCTCGCTCACCGCCGCGGCCGTGAACGCGACCAGGTTGCTCGCCTCTCTCAGCTCGCCCGCGGCGATGTAGCGGCCCTTCGGCCCGCGCAGGCGCAGCTCGCCGAGCAGGCTGACCGGGTCGGTGCCGATCGGCAGGCCTCGCTTGTCGAGCGCGGTGCGGTAGGTGCGCGTGCCCTCGTGCTTGAGCACCTTGCCGGTTGTGGCCGACTCGATCTGCGACCGCACCTCCAGCGATCCGCGCAGCGCGACGTCGAAGCGCTCCGCTCTGGCGGTGACCGCGACGTAGCCGTGCCATCTGCCCTCGATCAGCTGCTTGGCGATTCGCCGGTGGCGCCGTCTGCCGTCGACCATGATCGCGCCGACGATCAGCTCCTGGCGCAGCCGGGATGGGACGTCGCCGGCGGCGGTCGGGCAGGTCGGCGTCGGCGGGCCCTCCTCGCCGAGCCCGAAGACGACGCCGGCGCCGTTTCTGTCGGTCACCTCCATCGTCGTGCTCGTCGCGTCGCCGTTCTCGTCGGCCTGCACCTCGATTCTGGTTCTGAGGCCTCTGCCGGCGTCGAAGACGGCCTGCGCCTCGGCGCCCTCGAGCGTGACGCTGACCGGGCGGCCGGCGGCGGCCGGCACGCCCTGCAGCGCGGCGCCGGAGGCGGCGGCGCGGGCGAGCGGCGACGTGAGGGGGAGGGGGCCCGCCACGGCTCCGGCCGCGCCGGCGCCGCCGAGCCGGAGCGCACGTGAGCGCGGGCCGGCCGCGCGCGCGGCGCCGGCCCCGGAGCGCACGACCCGCAGCGCCGGCTCGCCGGCCTGGGTCCGCTGCAGCAGCGCGCTCGCGAGCTGCCGCGCCAGCTTGCGCGCCCGGGCGCTCGGCCCCTTCGCTCTCCGCGGCGCGCGCGGCGCGAGCGCGAGCGTCCCGTTGAGCGCGTCGAAGCGGCCGCCGGTCGAGGACGCCGGGCGCCGCACGCAGCCCTGGCGGGCTCTGGTCGGTCCGAACGGGACGGTGCCGCGCGGGCAGCGCAGCGCTCTGCGGCCGCCCTTCGCTCTCGCGCGGCCGCTTCTCGTTCTCGCTCCGCCTCTTCTGGCGGTCGCGGACGCGGGCGGCGAGGCGGCGGCGGCCGCTTGCGCGTGCGCCGCCGGAGCGGCGGCGAGCAGTGCGGTCACCAGGGCGAGGGGGAGCATCGGGCGCATCGCCCGAACGTAGGCGCCGGCCCGCTCGGCGGCGACGACCGGAGGTTGCAGGGCGCCTCCGACCTTCGTCTCGGTCAGTCGACCTCGCGCGCGAGCGGTCGAGCGTTCGTCGGGCACGCGTCAGCCGCTCAGCCGCCGCGCGAGCCCGGACGCGCGCGCGGCGGGGCGGGCGACCGCCGCGCGGAGGGCCTCCTCGGTGCCGACGACGATCAGCCGTCTGCGGGCGCGGGTGACGGCGGTGTAGAGCAGCTCGCGGGTGAGGATGCGCGAGTCGGCGGGCGGGACGACGACGGCGGCGGTGCCGAACTGCGAGCCCTGGCTCTTGTGGATCGTCATCGCGTGGACGGTGTCGACGGCGCGCAGGCGGGTCGGGCGGACGGTGACGATCTCGCCGCGGCGCTCGAACGCGGCGGTGAGGCCGCCGGTCGGGCTGGCGATCACGACGCCGGTGTCGCCGTTGAAGAGGTCGAGGTCGTAGTCGTTGGCGGTGATCAGCAGCGGGCGGCCGGGGTAGTCGCGGGTCCAGGCGCCGGTCGCCGCGATCTCGGCGGCCAGCCAGCGCTCGACCTGCGGCGCCCACGCCGAGACGCCGTGCGGGCCGCGCCGGTGGGCGCACAGCAGCCGGAAGGCGCCGAGCGCGTCGAGCGCCGCGCGCCCGTCGCCGTCGCGCGCGGCGGCGATCACCGCCCGGCCGGCGTCGGTCGCCGCGTCGCGCACCGGCGTGAGCGCCTGCGCCGTCGCGGCCGCCGGGTCGCCTGCGTCGAGCGGGAGCCAGGAGACCTCGCCGGGCGCGCCGCGCAGCGCGGCGATCAGCGCGTCGCCGTCGCCGTCGCGCACCGCCTCGCCGACCGCGCCGATCGCTGCGCCGAAGCGGTAGACCCGGTCGAGCCGGACGATGCCGTCGCCCGGCCTGGCGGAGCGGACGACGTCGCCGAGCACGGCGCCGGCCTCGATCGAGGCGAGCTGGTCGGGGTCGCCGACGAGCACCAGCCGCGCGTCCGGGCGGACCGCCTCCAGCAACCGGGCCATCAGCGTCAGCGAGACCATCGACGCCTCGTCGACGATCACCACGTCGTGCGGCAGGCGGGTATGGCGGTCATGGCGGAAGCGGCTGCGGCTGCCCGGCCGCCAGCCGAGCAGTCGGTGCAGCGTCGACGCGCGCAGGCCGGTGAGGTGGTCGCGCACCTCCGGCGCGGTGTCGAGCTGGGCGGCGCGGTGGCGGACCTGCTCCTCCAGGCGCGCGGCCGCCTTGCCGGTCGGCGCGGCGAGCGCGATCAGCGGCGCCGGCCGGCCGTCGGCCCGCGCCTGCTCGACGACCAGCGCCGCGATCTGGGCGACCGTCGTCGTCTTGCCGGTGCCGGGGCCGCCGGCGACCGTCGCGAACGGCCGCAGCGCCGCGGCCGCGACGGCGCGCCGCTGGGAGGCGTCGCTGGCGCCCGCGCCCAGCAGCCGCTGGAGGCGCGCGCTCAGCTCGCGCTCGTCGACCGGCTCCGGGATCGTGCCGGCGCGGACGCGCAGGTCGTCGGCGACCTCGCGCTCCTCGCGCCAGTAGCGATCGAGGTAGAGCGCGCTGCCGACCAGCCGCAGCGGGGTCGCGCCGCCGGCGCCGCTCGCGCCGGCCCCTCCGCCGCCGCTCGCGCCGGCCCCTCCGCCGCCGCTCGCGCCGGCCCCTCCGCCG
>Ga0164243_10009875_pt1 | contig 13806 bp, 11 predicted proteins | sample OricompcompostOP_FD_108781 | JGI IMG/M metagenome (GOLD analysis project Ga0164243, IMG submission 108781) | Organic Plus compost microbial communities from Emeryville, California, USA - Original compost - Organic plus compost (OP) | ecosystem: Engineered > Solid waste > Mixed feedstock >... | reverse complement strand
GCGATCTTCGGGTGGAGCGACCACTGCGTGGCCACGCACCCGTCCGACGTGGCCGTCGCGCTGGCCGCGCTCGACGCGACCGTGCACGTCACCGGCCCGGACGGGGATTCCCGGATCCCGCTGGCCGAGTTCCACCGGCTTCCGGGCGACACGCCGGAGCACGACACGGTGCTGCCTGCCGGTGCGCTGATCACCGCCATCACCGTGCCCGCGTCGCCGGTCGCGCCCCGCTCGGCGTACCTGAAGGTTCGCGAGCGGGCGTCGTACGAGTTCGCCCTGGTCTCCGCGGCCGTCGCCGTCCGCGTAGCCGACGGCGTCATCGCCGAGGCGAGGATCGCCCTGGGCGGCGTCGCGGCCAAGCCCTGGCGCCTGCCGGACGCGGAACGCGCCCTGGTCGGCGTCCCGGCGGGCGACGGCCTGGACCGGGAAGCCGCGCGGGCGGCGATCGCCCCGGCGTTCGCCGGCGCTCGGCCGTTGGCCGGGAACGGGTTCAAGGTGGAGCTGGCCCGGCGCACCGTGGTGCGGGCGCTGGAGCCGGCCGTACGGCAGGGAGGTGCGGAATGAGCGGGCGCACCCGCGCGGACGGGCCGAAGAAGGTCACCGGCGCGGCGCGGTACGCCGCCGACCGGGCGTTCGACGACGTCCGGTACGCCGCGCTGACCACCGCGACGATCCCGGCCGGCCGCATCACCGGGCTGGACACCTCCGCGGCCGAGGCGGCGCCCGGCGTGGTCGCGGTGCTGACGCACCGCAACGCGCCGCGCCTGTCACCGGAGATCTCGGGCCCGTACCCGCACGGCCTGCGTCCGCTGGCCGACGACCGGGTGCGGTACGAGGGCGAGCCGGTGGCCGTCGTGCTGGCCGACACGCTGGAGCGGGCGCAGGAGGCGGCCGCGCTGGTGCGGGTGACCTACGAACGCGAGGACGCGGTCGTCGACACCGACGCGGCGCTCCCGCGCGCGTACCGCCCGGCCGACTCCTTCGCGCCCGTCGACACCTCGGTCGGCGACCTCGAAGCGGGCCTGGCCGCGGCGGACGTCGTGCTGGAGCGGCGGTACGGCACCGCGTCGCGGCACCACTCCCCCATGGAGCCGGCCGCCACGGTGGCCCGGTGGGACGGCGAGCAGATGACGCTGTACGACGCGAGCCAGGGCGTGTTCAACGTCCAGGCCGTGGTCGCCTCGGCGCTGGAGCTGCCGAAGGACAAGGTCCGGGTGGTCGCCGAGTACACCGGCGGCGGGTTCGGCGCGAAGGGCTTCATCTGGCCGCACGAGCTGATCGCGCCGATGGCCGCGAAGGCGCTCGGCGGCACGGTCAAGCTGGTGCTCACCCGGGCGCAGAGCTTCGCCGCGCACGGCTACCAGCCCGCCACCCGGCAGACGGTCACGCTGGGCGCGCGCCGCGACGGCACGCTCACCGCGATCCGGCACGACGCCGTGAACGTCACGTCCACCTACGCCGAGCACTTCGAGCCGGCCGCCGAGGGCACACGGGGGCTGTACGCGGCGCCGGCCATCGTGACCACCCACAAGGTGGCGCCGGTGGCCACGATCCTGCCCACGCCGATGCGCGCCCCGGCCGAGGGCGTCGGCCTGTTCGCGCTGGAGTCGGCGATGGACGAGCTGGCGTACGAGCTGGGCGTCGACCCGATCGCCCTGCGGCTGCGCAACCATGCCGAGCGCAACCCCTCCACCGGGCAGCCGTTCTCGTCGAAGAAGCTGCGCGAGTGCTACGAGGAGGGCGCGCGGCGGTTCGGCTGGGCGGACCGCCCGATGGCGCCCGGCGTGCAGCGCGACGGCGACGACCTGGTCGGGCAGGGCATGGCCAGCGTCACCATGTTCACCGCGCGGTTCCCGGCGTCGGCGCGGGTGACGATCCGCGCGGACGGCAGCGTGCTGATCGAGGTGGGCACGCAGGAGATCGGCACCGGGGTGTACACGATCATGCCGCAGGTCGCCGCCGAGGTGCTGGGCTGCGACCCGGGCCAGGTGAGGATCGCGCTGGGCGACACGCTGCTGCCCGAGGCGGGCATGACGGCCGGGTCGTCGACGACGGCGTCGGTCGGGTCCGCGGTGCGCGCGGCGGCGCGGGCGCTGGCGCGGAAGCTGGCGTCGATGGCGTTCGCCGAGGGCGGCGCGCCCGCCGAGACCGCCACGGTCGAGGGCGGCGAGCTGGTGCTGCGGGAGGGCCCGGTGCGCCGGATCAGCCTGCGGGACCTGTTCGGGCAGTCGGGCGTGGAGTCGGTGTCGGCCGACGGCTCGTGGGCGCCGGACGACGGCGGCTACTCCATCAAGACGTTCGGCGCGGTGTTCGCCGAGGTACGGGTGGACGCCGACCTGCGGATCCCGCGGGTGTCCCGGCTGACCGGAGTGTACAGCGCGGGCCGCATCATCAACCCGCTCACCGCCCGCGGCCAGATGACCGGCGGCATGGTGTGGGGCATCGGCCAGGCGCTGCTGGAACAGTCGGTGCCGGAGCCCGCGCTCGGCCGGTTCGTGTCGAAGAACCTGGCCGGGTACCTGGTGCCGGTCAACGCCGACGTACCGGACCTGGACGCCTCGTTCGTCGACGAGTTCGACGAGCACGCCGGGCCGCTGGGCGCCAAGGGCATCGGCGAGCTGGGCGCCACGGGCGTCGGCGCGGCGATCGCCAACGCGGTGTTCCACGCGACCGGCATCCGCGTACGCGACGTGCCGATCACGCCGGAGGACCTGCTGGTCTGACCCCCCGAGTTCCCGCCCCGTCGGTGTGTACAGGCGCCGGCGGGGCGGGTTCCACGCGTCAGGCGGGGGCCGCGGTGGTGGCCTGGATGAAGGCCAGCGTCTCCGGCCAGGAGATCGCGGTGGCGACCCGGTTGACGTCGTGGTGCTGGCGGGCGGCGGCCATGAAGCCGTGCTCGGCGCCGGGGAAGATGGAGATGCTGCTGGCCGCCGCGCGGGACGTCAGCGCGGCGCTGAGGCCGTCGAAGACGCTGCGCGGCACGAGGTGGTCGGCGCCCGGGTAGACGAGCTTGACCGGCGCGGTGATGCGCGCGCTCGCGGCGATCGCGTCCTCGGTGTGGTTCGGGGCGCGCTCGGCGAGGATCGTCGGGTGGTAGGCCACGCAGTTGACCAGCCGGTCGTCGTGCGCGGCGAGGAGCAGGGCGTACCGGCCGCCCATGCACCAGCCCATCACGCCGACGCGGGCCAGGCCCAGGTCGCCCTGCATGTGGTCGAGCAGCCGCGTCTGCTCGGCGCGGACGTCGGCGTCGTCGAGGGCGCCCATGCGCGCGTACAGCTCATCCGAGGACAGGTCCTCGTCGCTGTGCCCGTGCCAGGGGTCCCAGCACAGCGCGGTGACGCCGGTCGCGGCCACGTCGTCGGCGAACGTCCGCACCTGCGGCCCGATGCCGGTCACCATGGGCAGGAGCAGCATCCCGGCGGACGGCTGCGCGTCGACCGGCCGCGCCACGTACGCCTCGAGGTCCCCGACTCCGACACGCTCACTGATCGTCGCAACGGCCATGCGCGCCACGCTAACAAGCCGGGCTGTGCTCCGGACCCCGGACGCGGCATCTTCCGTACGCGTTCATCCGCCGCGGGTGATGCCCGGCGGCGCCCGCGGCGGGCACGCTGCGGACGGAGGTGCGCAGATGCGGCGTCAACTCGTTCCGGTCCTGGCGGCCGTGCTCCTCGCGGGGAGCCTGGCCGCCGGCTGCTCCGGCGGCGGCGGCCTCCGGGAGGCCCTGCCGTCTCCCACCAAGAGCGTCGAGGTCTCCCCCACCCGCAGCGTCAGCCCCCGGGAGCGGGACACCCAGCAGAGCCCGGCCCCCTCGCGGGAGACGACCACGAAGACGGAGACGCAGACCGTCTCGCCCGCGCCGGTGAGCGGCGAGGGCCCGTCGATCCCGTGGCTGTGGATCCTGCTCGCCGCGCTCGTCATCGGCGTGATCCTCGTACTGGCGTCCGTCGCCCGGCGGCGCGGGCGCGCCAAGCGGGAGTGGGAGGCGCGGGTGGCCGACGTCCGCGCCCGCGGCGCCGCCCTGCGCGACGCCATCGACGCGGCCGCCATGCTGCCGCCCGGCCCCGGCGCCGACGCCCGCTGGTCGGACATCCAGCGCAGCGCCGACGACCTGAGCCGTACGTTCTACCTGCTGCGCGACTCCGCGCCCGACGAGGACGCGGACCGCCGCGTGGAGGACGCGATCGCCGCCCTGCAGTCGCTCCAGTCCGCGATGGCCACGTCCCGCCCACCCGCCGAGGAGTACGTGGCCCGCTTCGACTACGTCCTCGCGGCGCTGCTCCCCCGCGACCTATGAGCCGCGGCCCCGCGCGTACCTCTGGAGGAAGAGCGCCTCGGTCAGCGCCATCGCGGCGATCTCCCCGGGGTCCACGCTCTCGTTCGGAGCGTGGATCATGGCCAGCGGCTCCTCGACCCCCATCAGGATGATCTCCGCGTCCGGGTAGGTGCCGGCGAGCACGGTGCAGAGCGGGATCGACCCGCCCTGCCCCAGCGTGGCCATCGGCCGCCCGTAAGCCTCCCGCATGGCCGCGCCGACCGCCCGGTACGCGGGCCCGTCGGCCTCGGCGTGGAAGGGCTCGCCCATCGCCTCCGTGGTGATCTCCACCCGTACGCCCCACGGGGCGACGGCGCGCAGGTGGTCGGCGAGCGCGGTGCGTGCCTTGTCCGCGGCCGTGCCGGGCGGGATGCGCAGGTTCATCCGCGCGGCGGCGCGCGGCGCGATGGCGGCGGCCGAGCCGACGACCGGCGGGCAGTCGATGCCCAGGACGGTGGCGCAGGGCCGGGCCCAGAGCAGGTCGGAGACGCCGCCCCGCCCGATGGTCGCGACGCCGTCGAGGATCCCGGCGTCGGCCCGGAACTGCGCGGGCGGGTACGGCTCCCCCGGCCAGCCCTGGGAGTGGTCGAGCCCGGTGACCGTGGTCTCCCCGTCGGCGTCGCGCAGGGTCGCCAGCATGGCGATGAGCGCGCCGAGCGCGTCCGGGGCGGGGCCGCCGAACATGCCCGAGTGCAGTTCGGCGGCGAGCGCCTCCACCGTGACCACCACGTTGACCATGCCGCGCAGGCTCACGGTGACGGCGGGGCGGCCCACCGCCGCGTTACCGGTGTCGCAGACGAGGATCGCGTCGGCGCGCAGCAGGTCCGCGTGCTCGGGGACGAACGCCTCGAGCCCGCCGGTGCCCTGCTCCTCCGAGCCCTCGACGACGAGCTTGAGGTGGACCGGGACGTCGTCGCCGAGCGCCCGCAGGGCGGCCAGGTGCATGAGGATGTTGCCCTTGCAGTCCGCGGCGCCGCGGCCGTACCAGCGGCCGTCCACCTCGGTGAGGGTGAACGGCGGCGTACGCCAGGCGGCCTCGTCCAGCGGCGGCTGCACGTCGTAGTGGGCGTACAGCAGGACCGTCGGGGCGCCGGGGTCCGCGCACGGCCGGGTGCCGACGACGGCGTCGCTGCCGTCCTCGGTGGTGGCCAGGCGCGCGTCGGCGAAGCCGAGGGCGGCGAACCGGTCGCGCACCCAGCGGGCGGCGGCCGCGCACTCCTCGGCCGGGAACTGGCGCGGGTCGGCCACCGACCGCAGGGCGACGAGCTCGGCCAGCTCCGTACGCACGTGCGGCATCTGGCCCTGGATGTGGGCGCGCAGGTCCATCGCTCAGCCTCCCGCCACGCCGGCCAGCTCGAGCCGGTCCGCCAGCTCCTGCAGGGCGGGCAGCTCGTCGGGGCAGTAGACCTTGATGACCGCCAGCTCGCCCTTGAGGATGCCGGAGTCGGCGATCACCGGCCGCATGCCGGGGCCGCCGGCGCCGTTCGACAGCTCCGACAGGAGCACGGCCTTGGTCAGGGCGCCGCCCGGGTCGGCGCAGACGGGGCCGCCGTCGTCGCCGAGCACGCGGATGATCTGGTCGCGCGACGGCGTCCGTACGCCCGCGTTGCGTAACGCCGCGGTGAGCTGGTCGGCCTTGTCCTCGGCCGCGCGGTTCTCCTTGGCGGAGTGGAAGACGAACAGGCCCGCGACCATGAGGACCACGACGACGGCGGCGAGCACGCCGTACAGGATCCGGCGCTCGGTCGTCTCGGTCATGACGCGCTCACCTCCGGCTCCTCGGGCTGCTTCCACGAGGGCTTGCGCAGCTTGTAGAACAGGTACGGGACCAGCAGGCCGAGGCCGAGGGCGCCGACCGCGACGAACACCACGTACAGGCCGGCGTTGCCGGACTCGAACTGCGACGGCGGGACGAACCCGACCAGCAGCGCCGCCAGCGAGGCGGCGAACCCGATGCCGCAGAGCCCGACGAGCATGGGCGCGCGGAACCCGCGCGGATGGTCGGGTTCCTTGCGGCGCAGCCGGACGGCCGCGACGAACAGCAGCAGGTACATGATCAGGTAGACCTGCGTGGTGATCACCGAGAAGATCCAGTACGCGCTGGAGACGTCCGGGATGAACGCGTACAGCAGCGCGATCACCGTGGTGATCACCCCCTGCACGACCAGGATGTTCTGCTGCACGCCGTGCTTGTTGAGGCGCTGCAGGAACGGCGGGAGGTACCCCTCCTGCCGCGAGATGAGCAGCAGGCCGCGCGACGGCCCGGCCAGCCAGGTCAGCATGCCGCCGAGCGACGCGGTGACCAGCATGATGCCGATCAGCGGGGTGAGCCACTGGGAGCCGAACTCGGCGAAGACGGCGTCGAACGCCTGCATCACGCCGGCGGTCAGCGACAGCTGCTTGGCCGGCACCACCCAGCTGATGGCCAGCGCGGGCAGGATGAAGATGACCAGCACCAGGCCCATGGCCAGGAAGATCGTCCGCGGGAACTCCTTGGCCGGCTTGCGCAGCATCGACACGTGCACCGCGTTCATCTCCATGCCGGAGTACGACAGGAAGTTGTTGACGATCAGCACCAGGCTCGCCAGGCCGGCCCACGCGGGCAGCAGGTTGCCGGAGGTCATCGGCGCGGCCGAGGGGTGGCCCTGGCCGAGGAAGGCCAGGCCGAGCGCGACCAGCAGGGCGCCGGGGAGCAGCGTGCCGAGCACCAGCCCGGCGCTGGCCAGCCCGGCGACGCCGCGGGTGCCGCGCGAGGAGACCCAGACGCCGGACCAGTAGCAGATCATGATCACCGCGGCGGTCCAGACGCCGTTGGCGGCCAGGTCGGGGTTGAAGACGTACGCCAGCGTGCTCGCCACGTATCCGAGCAGGCTCGGGTAGTAGAAGATGGTCATGGCGAACTGGCACCAGACCGCCAGGAAGCCCATCGGCTTGGAGATGCCGCGGCTCACCCAGTTGTAGACGCCGCCCTCGTAGCCGGACGCCAGCTCCGCCGACACCAGCGACGTCGGCAGCAGGAAGACCAGGGCGGGCACGACGTACAGGAAGACGCACGCCAGGCCGTAGACGGCCATCGTCGGCGACGGCCGCAGGCTCGCCACCGAGCTCGTCGTCATCATGGCCAGGGCGACCCAGGAGATCCACTGTTTGGCCCCGGCACGTGTGCCCGCCGGCGCGGCCGCCGCCGGGCGCTCCCCGGCCGCGTCCGCGGTGCTCATGCCGTGCCCCCGCGGTACGCCCGGTCCCGGGCTCCCTCGAGGCTCGTGTGAACGCGCATCGTCAACGCTCCCTCCGCCGGATCCGCTCCGGCCATGGGCCCGAGTTTGGAAGGCGGCGGAGGTCCGGAGACCATCCGTTTCGGGTGAATTTCGGCTTAGAGCCAGCCCTGGTCGCGGGCGGTGTTGAGGGCCTCGATGCGGTTGCGGGCGGCGGTTTTGCCGATGGCGGAGGACAGGTGGTTGCGTACGGTGCTCGGTGACAGGTGCAGGCGGGTGGCGACGTCGGCGATGGTGGCGCCGTCGGCGGCGGCGCGCAGGACGTCGCGTTCGCGGTCGGTCAGCGGGTTGGGGCCGGCGCGGAGCGCGGCGGCGGCCAGGGCCGGGTCGATGACCTGCTCGCCGTCCAGCACCCGGCGGATGGCCGCGGCCAGCTCGTCCACGGGGGCGTCCTTGACCAGGAAGCCGCCGGCGCCGGCCTCCATGGCGCGGCGCAGGTAGCCGGGACGGCCGAACGTCGTGACGATGACGACCTTGCACGCGGGCAGCTCGGCGCGCAGGGCGGCGGCCGCGTCCAGGCCGCTGGCGCCGGGCATCTCGATGTCGAGGATGGCCACATCGGGGCGGGTACGGCGGGCCGCGTCGAGGATCGCGTCGCCGTCACCGACCTCGGCGACCACCTCGATGTCGTCCTCCAGGCCGAGCAGCATGGCCAGCGCCCCGCGCATCATGGCCTGGTCCTCGGCCAGCAGCACCCGGATCGTCACACGCCCTCGCCCTCCCCGGCCCGTACCGCGTCCACCGGTACCCGGGCCGTCACCACGAACCCGCCCCGCCGCCCCGGCCCGGCCCGGAGCTCTCCTCCGGCCGAGGTGACCCGCTCGGTCAGCCCGGTCAGCCCGTTGCCGGGCGTGAGCGACGCCGCGCCGCGCCCATCGTCGGTGACCCGTACGGTAACGGCCGCGTCATCCCCGGTCACGTCGATCCGGCACCGCCGCGCCCCGGCGTGCCGGATCACGTTGGTCACCGCCTCCCGCACCACCCAGCCGAGCAGAAGTTCCGCCTCGGCCGGCGGCGGCGGGCCGGTACGGGTGAGGACCGTCTCCACGCCCGCGTCGTCCAGCGCCATCCGCGCGTCGTCCAGCTCGGCCGACACGCCGCGCGCCCGGTACCCGCTGACCGCCTGCCGCACCTCGCCGAGCGCGTCGCGGCCGATCGTGATGATGTCGCCGGCCTGCGCGGCGGCCGCGTCCGGGTCGCGCGAAACCAGGCGCCGCATGATCTCGCCCTTCACGACGATCACCGACAGCGTGTGCCCGAGCAGGTCGTGCAGGTCCCGCGCGAACCGCAGCCGCTCCCGGGACACCGCCGCGTGCGCCAGCTCCTCCCGGGTGGCCCGCAGCTCGGAGATCGTGGTGAACAGCCGGCGCAGCACCACGATCACCGCTCCGGACGCGGCGGTTCCGGACGTCAGGCTCCCGATCCCGCCCGGGTCGTTCACCGCGCTGATGGCCAGCGCGGCGAGCGTGCACGCGATGACCCCGGCCCCGGCCGTCCAGACGAGCGGCAGCGCCGCGGCCGCCGCCATCGACAGCAGCAGCAGCGCGTTCTGCGTGCTGTGCGCGAACCACAGGACGTACGGAAAGGTGTACGCGGTCAGCACCGCGAGCAGGCCGTACCGGACCGCCGCCGGGAACCGTGGCCGCACGACCACCAGCACGGTGGTGACGTACAGCGCCGCGAACACCAGCAGCGCCACCACGGCCACCCAGCCGGGCCGCGCCCGTCCGTGCGCGATGTCGAACGGCACCCCGGCCATGAGCACGATCCAGAACGCCAGGGGCGCGCCGTCGAGCCTCGCGTCGTCCTCCCCGGCGAACCGGTCCGGCGCGTCGTGGGTCATGGCCTCGTCACCTCTACATTCAACCGCGTCAGGCCGCACGCCCGGAACGCCGGTACGCGGCCACGGTCAGCCCGCCGAAGATCACCAGCCAGGCGCCCAGCACCAGGAAGTCCGTCCCGGCGATGCCGTACCCGAAGGCGATGCTCCAGGCCAGGTCCCCGTACGCGTGGGTAGGCAGCAGCCGGCCGACCGTCCGCAGGATCGCCGGGAAGGTGTCGAGCGGCATCCACAGGCCGCCGAGCACCGCCATGCCGAGGTACGCCAGCATGTTCATGATGGGCAGCGTGCGGGCCGTGGCGCCGTGCCCGATGGCCAGGCCGAGCAGCGCGAACGGGATCACCCCGAGCCACAGCAGCACCAGGATCCGGACCCACTGCCCGGCGTCCAGGCGCACGCCGTTGAGCAGCACCCCGGCGCCGCAGACCACGACGATGGACGGGAGCGCGACGACCATGGCGGTCATCGCGCGGACCGTCACCACGCGCAGCGGCGGCATCGGCGTGGTGCGCAGCTGCCGCAGCCAGCCGCCGGCGCGCTCCTCCACGATCTGGCCGCCGTTGTTGAGCACCGCGCCGATCGCGCCGAACGCGGCCATGCTGATCATCGCGTACACGGCGGCGACCTGCTTGGCCTGGCCGGACAGCGCGCCGAGGTTGGTGAACAGCAGGTACATGAGCAGCGGCATCACGATCGTGCCGATCAGGTACGCACGGTCGCGGGCCAGGCGGCGCAGCTCCAGCCGCAGGTATCCGGCGGTCATGCGGGGGTGCCTTCCTTCTCGGTGAGGGCGAGGAACGCCTCTTCCAGGTCCGCGCCGGTGACCTCGAGGCCGGCTAGGCCGCGGTCGTGGACGAGGGCGGTGACGGTCGCGTCGGCGTCGGTGCTGCGCAGCCAGGCCCGGTCGCCGCGCACGGTGACGGCCACGACGCCGGGCAGCGTGTCCAGGCCGGCCGCGCCCCGGCCGTCCAGGTCGATGGCCACGGTGCGGCCGGCGACGGTGCGCTTGATCTGCTCGGGCGTGCCGTCGGCGCGCAGCCGGCCGCCGCCGATGACGACGATCCGGTCGGCGTTGTCGTCGGCCTCCTCCAGGTAGTGCGTGGAGAACAGCACGGTGTGGCCGCGGCCGGCGTACGCGTGCATGGCCGACCAGAACTCGCGGCGCGCCTCGACGTCCAGGGCCGCGGTGGGCTCGTCGAGCACCAGCAGGTCCGGGCCGCCGGCCAGGGCCAGAGCGAACCGCACCCGCTGCGCCTGGCCGCCGGAGAGCCGGTCGGCGGGGCGGCCGGCCAGGTCGGTGAGGCGCGCGGTGGCCAGGACGTCGGCGCGCGGCAGCGGGTCGGGGTAGATGGCGCGCACGAAGTCGACCAGCTCGCCGACGCGGGCGTGCGCGGGCAGCTTCGCCTCCTGGAGCATGGCGCCGACCCGGCCGGCGCGTACGGCCTCGGCGACGCCGGTGCCGTACAGCGTGACGGTGCCGTCGTCCGGCGGGAACAGGCCGAGCAGCATGTTGATCGTGGTGGACTTCCCGGCGCCGTTCGGGCCGAGCAGCGCGACGGTCTGGCCGGCCGGGATGGTGAGGTCGAGCCCGTCCACGGCCCGTACGTCGCCGAAGCGCTTCACGACCCCGTGGAAAGCGGCCGCGATCATGGTGTCTGGCATGGGCACGACGCTACGGAGCGGGCGGGCGCCGCGTTAGAGCCGTCGGTAGCGAGCTCGCCAGTACAAAAGTCCTATGGCCGCGCCGTCAGGCCTGGGGCTGGGGCTCCGGTGGGGGTGCCTCGATGGGCTCGGGGGCCGGTTCGGGGAGCTCGTCCAGGCGTTCGCGCAGCGCCACCGCGCGGCCGCTGCCGGTGCGCGCGTACCCCTCGATGGCCTCGGTCAGGAACGTCCGCGCCGCCTTCAGGTCGCCGCAGCGCTGCGCCGCGGTGCTCAGCAGGTCAAGCGCCACCGCCTCGTGGAACCGCCGGCCCTGCCGCGCCATGATCTTCCGCGCCTGCGCCAGCGGCCGCCGCGCCTCCTCCGGGTCGCCGGACAGCAGCAGCGCCTCGCCGGTACTGATCAGCACGCGCGCCTGGTCGGTGATGTCGCCGACCCGCCCGAACAGCGCGTGCGCGCTGCGGAACTGCGCGATCGCGCCGCCGTACGCGCCCAGCCACACCTGCGCGCGGCCCATCTCATACGACGTGCGGGCCATGCCGTGCGCGGAGTCGATCACCGTGTACAGCGCCCGCGCCTGGGTGAGGTACGTGATCGCCGAGGGGTAGTCGCGGGCCGCCAGCCGCGCGCTGCCCAGCGCCTCGAGCGCGGCCGCCTCGTGGACGTGCAGCCGGGTGGCGCGCGCGGCGCGCAGCGCCTGGTCCAGGATCGGCTGGGCGCGGGCCAGGTCGCCCTGCTCGGTCCAGGCGAAGCCGAGCTGCGCGGCCATCTGGTACTGCGCGCCGGGGTCGCCCAGGGCGGTCGCGGCGGTCAGGCCCACGGTGTGCGTGGCGATCCAGTCGTCGTAGTGCCGGCGCGTGACGTACAGCCCGTACAGCGCCTCGCACAGCTGCCAGGCGAGGTCGTGCCAGGCCCGCGAGCCGGCGTACTCCACGCAGTTGCGCAGGTTGTGCCGCTCGGACTCCAGCCAGTCCAGGCCCGCGGACACGCCGCTCCAGCCGTCGCCGGCCGGCTCGCCCCTGATGGCCTTGTACAGCGGGCCGAACCGCTTGCGGTACGCGTTGACCGCGCGGTCCGCGCGCACGGCGCTGGTGAGGTACCACTCGACCAGGCGGCGTACGGACGCCTCGCGCTCCTCCTCCGCGGCGTGCTCGGCGTCCTCGGCGCGGGCATCCTCCAGGACGTCCTCCGGGATGGTGTACCGCGTCGGGCCGTCGTCGGCCGCCGGGACGAGCCACGCCAGGCCCGCGGAGGTCAGCTCGTTGAGCACCCGGACGGCGTCCGGGACCGAGCCGTCGAGCAGCGCGGCCGCCGCATCGGGTCGCAGCGTCACCGGCGTGCCGGGATGCCGGGCGAGGACCCGCAGCCCGGACACCGTGCCCGGGCTGAGCTGTCGGTCGGCCGCCTCGCCGAACACCTTCACCGGCCTCCACCCTTTCCCCGCAGCCGGAAACGAACGCGAACCCGCACACCCTACTTTCGCAGGAATCGCACCGCTACGGGGCGGAGAAACCCCCGAAACCCGACTTTCACCGCATTATCGCCGGTCAGGCCGAGATCGAGCGGCACCAGGGAGTGCATCACACCCACCGGGGATCACAACAATTCCCCGGAGCGTCATCCGTTCGGCTTCGCGGGAATCGACCAGGCGGTGAGCGCGGCGGCGGCCAGCCACAGCACCGCGGCGGCGACGGCGATCGCGTGCAGGCCGCCGGTGTAGGCGCGGGCGTCGGCGGGCGAGCCGGCGACGGCGCCGAACACCGCGACGCCGATCGCGCCGGCCGCCTGCCGCGCCGTGTTGTTCACGCCGCTGGCCAGCCCCGACCGGTCCGGCGGCACCGCCGACATCGCGGCCGTCACCACGGCGGCGGTCAGCAGGCCCATGCCGACGCCGATGCCCAGCATGGGCGGCACGAGCCCGGCGTACCCGTCCGGCATGAACGGCAGCGCGGCGAGGCCCGCGACGCCGACGAGCAGGCCGGCGATCATCGGCGGGCGCGGGCCGAGGCGCGCGGTGATCCGGCCGGTGACCGGGGCGAGCAGGGCCAGCGGGGCGAAGTACGGGATCAGGCCCAGGCCCGTACGGACCGGGTCCAGGTGCAGGACCTCCTGGAGGTACAGGCCGAGGACGAAGTTCATGCCGAGCCCGACGAAGTTCATCGCGCCGGCGACGGTGTTCGCGCCGGTGAACGCGCGGGACCGGAGCAGGCGCAGCGGCAGCATCGGGTCCGGGGCGCGGCGCTCCACGCCGACGAACGCCACCAGGCCGAGCAGCGCGATGCCGGCCGCGGCGTACGTGCCGGGTCCGGCGCCGGAGCCCGCGCTGATCACCGCGTACACCAGGGCGCCCAGGGCGATCGCGGCGGTCGCGGCGCCCGGGGCGTCGACGCGGCGGGCGTCGCCGGCGGGCCGGTCGGCCGGGCACCAGCGCAGGGCGGCGGCCAGGGCGGCCGCGACGATGGGGACGTTCACGGCGAACACCGCGCGCCAGCCGAGGCCGGCGATCAGGAGCCCGCCGAGGAGCGGGCCGGACGGAAGGGCCAGCGCGGCGGTGCCCGTCCAGATGCCCAGCGCCTTCGCGCGTTCGGCGGGTCCGGGGAAGATGCGGGTGACGATGGCCAGGGTGCCGGGGAGCAGCAGGGCCGCGCCCGCGCCCTGGACCACGCGCGCGCCGACCAGCGTCCCGATGCCCGGGGCGACGGCGCACGCCAGCGACG
>Ga0164243_10009872_pt1 | contig 13808 bp, 12 predicted proteins | sample OricompcompostOP_FD_108781 | JGI IMG/M metagenome (GOLD analysis project Ga0164243, IMG submission 108781) | Organic Plus compost microbial communities from Emeryville, California, USA - Original compost - Organic plus compost (OP) | ecosystem: Engineered > Solid waste > Mixed feedstock >... | reverse complement strand
GCTGGTGAGCGGGGGCATGGTCCTCGTCCAGCCCGCCTATGTCGCGTCGGTCTCGTTCTGGCTCTCAGCGGTGGCCTCGGCAGCCCTGGTCACGATCTTCGGGTGGCCGGATGGAGGGGTGGGCGCGTGGGCGAAGAGATCGGTCACCGCGCTGGCCACCGCGCAGCTGGCAACGATGCCGATCGCGATCGCCGTTTTTGGGGCATGGTCGCCGGGAAGCATCCCGGCAAACCTGATCGTCGCCCCGTTGACGCAGGTCGCCTTTCCGCTCTGCTTCCTGCTCGCGGCGGTGCTGGTGCTGATGCCGGCGGGGGCTCCGGTAATTGCCTTGGTGGCCGAAATGCCGCTGGTTGCGACGCTGGCAACGGCGCGGATCGTCGCTTCCTGGTTCCCGCAGGTCACCCTCACGGCAGGCGGGGTTGTTGTCGTGGCCGCAGTGGCGGTCCCGTGTGGCATAACGATCGCATTGCTGAGTGACGATGCACGCCGGTGGTGGGGACGGCAGCGGGAAACGCTTGTGGGTAAAACGGGAAGTATCGTGTCGTTGGTGACCGGATTGGCGTTTGGCGCCACGGCGGTCGCCCTCCTCGTCGCCGTGACGGGACTGGCGAGGTGATCCGCGCCATGTCAGGAGGTGGCATGGAATCGCTCGATCATGCATGATCTTCGTGGGGCCATACAGGTAAGTGGAATGATCCCGGTCTGGGGGATGCGATGCGCCGAATGCGGTGGATTCTGGCCCTGATGATGACGCTGGGGGTGGTTGCCTCGCCGCTCGGGACCGCATGGGCACAGGAGGCGTCGCCGGTGCCGGACGATGGGCCGGTCACGGTCGAGGAACCGGTCAGCACGGTACCTGATGTGTTCGAGCCAGCGTCGACGATCCCAGGGGAAACCCTCCCGCCCACGAGCACGCCAACCGCCACCGCGGACCCTGATGCTCCGATCCTGCTCCTCAACGGCTCACCGGATCCGGTGGTCTATGTCGATCCATCTGGATCGCTCACGATCGTGATGGAGAATATCTACCTCCTCCAGAGCTACGACCAATCGAATTGCGTGCCGCCCGTCGATGGCGGGTGGTACGGGCCATCCCTGGACCAGACCAATTCAGCGGCCGACTGGATCGACTACCTTGTCGGGAAAGGTGGTGGATTCGTCATGAGCGTGCGTGGCTATGGCCAGGGCGAGCATGGGATCGGCGATCCCATCACCGACTGCCGGACCGTTGTGTTCGGATTTGCACCGCCAGCGACCAACACGCCGACTCCTACGGTGACCGACACCGCGACTGCGACACCATCCAGCACGGCTACGAATCTCCCAACCGAGACGCCAACGGACACCCCGACGCTGACGGCGATTTCGACGGAAACGCTGATAGATACTTCAACGCCAACGGCGACGACCACGCCGATCCCCACCGAAACGCCCACCGACATCGCGACCGGAACGAATACTCCGGCCAGCATGCCAACGGCGACACCCTCCACCACGCCGGAGCTCACCATCAACGGGTCCTCCGCTGCCGTGGTGTCTGTCGATCCAGCGGGATCGGTCACGATCTCGATCAACCACATCGATCAGCTCAGGACCTATCCCAATGGCACATGCACCTCGCCCGAGCACGGATCCTGGCAACAGGACGGTTCACCCTATAGCCAAACGAATTCCGCCAGCCTGTGGCAGACCTGGATCAATTCGTATGCGAGCGGCAATGCGTTCAGCGTGCAAGGGTATGACGCGAGCGGTGACGCGATCACCAATTGCCGCATGGTTGTAATTGGCGCCGCCCCGACTCCGACGATTACCCCGGTCCCCACGAACACGCCAACCCACACTCCGGCAAGCACGCCCACGAACACCCCAACCAACACCCCTGCCGATACTCCGACGAATACGCTCACAAGCACCCCGACCAATACACCCACGAATACGCCAACGGCGACCCCGACCAATACACCAACAAGTACCCCAACGAACACACCCGCGAGCACGCCAACCAACACACCAACGGCGCCCCCGACCGCCACCGATCCTCCGACGAGCACGCCAACGCCAACCACCGTGCTGTCGACGACACCGGCATCTCGCGCACCGGCAACACCCGTGATCAGCAGCCTGCCAAACACCGGTGCCGGCCCGGGCGCGGCCGGATCGTGGGTATTGCTGTTCCTGGCGGTGGCGTGTGCGATGGCGATCGGTGGAGTCCGTGCTGGCAAGCGGTCGCGCCGGCGGTAGGCACGAACGATTGCAGTCAGGCGAAGGCCGCCCACTATCCTGGCGGGCGGTGTTTCGCTTGACAAATACCCCGTCAAACGCCTATCTTCCCCTGCGTCGCTCCCATAGTCTAGCGGCCTAGGACGTCACCCTTTCAAGGTGAAGATCGCGGGTTCGAATCCCGCTGGGAGTACCGAGGACCGGGCAACCGGTCCTTTTTCGCGTTCCCGGCACGCTGGGACAGGACGGAAAGGGCATTTGCATGGCGTCGACTGCCACGCTGACCGCCGATGATGTGATCGAGTTGCTCGACCTCGCACCACTGCCGGGGGAGGGCGGTCTGTTTCGCCAGACGTATGTGCGAACAGGTGCGATCTCCACGACGGCGATCCTCTACCTCATCACTCCAACGTCGTTCTCCGCGTTGCATCGTCTGGATCACGACGAGTTGTTCCATGTCTACCTTGGCGATGCGTGCCAGATGGTGACCTTCCGTGAAGGGGAGTTTCCGGCCACCACGGTGCTCGGCAGCGATATTCGGGCAGGACAGCGCGTCCAGCATCTCGTGCCGGCCGGGACCTGGCAGGGAACCAGGCTTGTGGAGGGAGGTTCATGGGCGCTGCTTGGCACCACGATGACGCCCGGCTTCGACCCGGCGGGGTTCGAGCTGGCGTCGGATGACCTGCTCGACGGCGTGTCTCGCGAGGCGGCGGACCTCCTTCGGCCCTATCTCCCCGCTGCACTCGGTCGACCCTGATCGCCGCCGATTCGTCCGCGGGGTATGCTTCGTAGCGTGTGTTTTTGGTCGACGGATCGTGTGTGGTCGGAGCGGGAATGCTCGTTGTGCCCCGGCCGGCGTCCGGGAAGGGCGCCCCGGAAACCGGGTATTGGTGGACGATGCCTCACGGACTGTGGGGAACAGCGAGCCTTCGGAAGGAGTTTGCGTGGATATCATCTTGCCCGCAGCGGGATTCGGGACGAGGTTGCGGCCGCATACCTGGAGCAAGCCCAAGCCACTGGTCACGGTGGCTGGCAAGCCGATGATGGAGCACATCCTCGACCGGCTGATGCCCTATGGCCCAAGCAAGCTCGTCTTCATCACCGGATACCTGGGCGACCAGCTGGAGGCTTGGGCGCGCACGCGCTACCCCGGCGTCGACCTCGTCTTCGTGCATCAGCCGGAGATGCTCGGGCAGACCGACGCTGTGCTCCGCACCCGCGACTATTGCCATGACGACGCCATCGTGCTCTATCCGGACGCGCTGTTCGATGCCGATTTTTCCGGCCTGGCCGACCTGGATGCTGATGCGGTGGCCTTCACCAAGGTGATTGACGATCCCTCTGCGTACGGCGTCGCGGTGGTCGAGGGGGATCGCGTCACGAAGCTGGTGGAGAAGCCGAAGGAACCAGTCTCGAACCTTGGGCTGATCGGCATCTACTACTTCAAGCAGATCGGGCAGCTCTTCGATGCGATGGACGAGCAGATCGAGCGCAAGATCCAGCTCAAGGGCGAGTACTACATGACCGACGCCATCGCGATCATGATCGAGCAGGGCAAGAAGCTCGTGACCCGCGATGTGGTGGCCTGGGAGGACTGCGGCAACGTCGATGCGCTGTTGCAGACGAACGCCTGGCTGCTTTCCACCGATCCGCCGTCTCCGGCGCAGCGTCCCGGCAGCGTGATCGTCCATCCGTCGTTCGTGCATCGCGAGGCGGTGCTGGAGAACGCCGTCGTCGGTCCACATGCAAGCATCGGCGCGGGGACCGTGGTGCGCAACGCGGTGGTTCGCGACGCCATCGTGGAGGAGAACTCGATGATCGCCGATGTGGTCATCGAGCATTCCGTTGTCGGCGCCAGGGCCGAGGTGTCCGGCACGGCCAGGCAGATCAACATTGGCGATACCGCGAAAGTGACCGTGTAATCATGCGTCAGGGAATGAGCGAGTCGGTGAATGCCGCCACGAACAACCCGGAGAAAGTCTGGATCGAGCTCGCGGTCGAGGTCGATGCTGAGGCGGTCGAGCCGGTCTCCGAGCTGCTTGGCCGGTATGGCTTCAACGAGGGCGTGGCCATCGACGAGCCATACATTCAGGATGGCGACGGAGACAATCTGGAGCTGGACCTTCAGCGGCCGTTCGTGATTCGCACCTGGGTGGCCGACACCGACTTCAAGCCGGAGATCGTGGAGGCGGTTCGCGAGGGCCTCTGGTATCTCGGGCGGATGCGCACGGTCGGTGAGCTGAAGGTCTCGAATCTCAAGGAAGAGGACTGGGCGAACGCCTGGAAGGAGCACTTCCAGGTTCATCGCATTGGCCAGCGGGTCGTGATCCGTCCGACCTGGCGGCCGTATGAGGCGCAGGGCGATGAGGTCGTGGTTGATCTCGATCCCGGCATGGCGTTCGGGACTGGACTGCATCCCTCCACCCGGCTCTCGATGCTCGGGGTCGAGCAGGTGGTGAAGCCGGGCGACTGTGTACTGGATGTCGGGACGGGATCAGGCATTCTGGCGATCGCTGCCCTGAAGCTGGGGGCGGCGAGCGCCGATACCGTTGACGTCGAAACCGTTGCTGTGCGCGCGACGGCGGAAAACGCCGAACTGAACGGCGTGGCGGACCGCCTGAAGGTTGCGCTGGGCAGCGTGGGGCCTGGCGAGCCCTTCGAGGGCGAGGTCTACGATGTCGTGCTGGCGAATATCATTGCCCGTATCCTGATCGACCTCTCGGCAGCCCTCGTGCGTCACACGAAACCGGGCGGATTCCTCGTCCTGGCGGGCATCATTCAGCAGCGCGAGGAGGATGTCGTCGCGGCCTTTGCCGAGCACGGCACTCGGGTGGTCGAGCGCCGTCAATTCGACGACTGGGTCTCGCTCGTGCTCGCACGCGACGCATAGCCTCGCGATCGCATCGGGAACGGAATGGGGAGCGCGTCGGCATAATGCCGACGCGCTCCCTGTATGGCTATGTTGGAAGGTGATCTGAGCGGTGATGAAGGTCCTGGCACCCCGGTGCTCGATCGATGGCCGGGGCTACACAACCGTGAACGGCATGGTCATGCCCATCGCCGCGTGGGGGGCGCCGGTCTCCGGATCGGGGATCATGCAGATGGCGACGTAGTCGCCCGCTTCGAGATCGAGGAGTGAGAACGTGGTGTAGCCGGGATTCATGGGAGCGACACCTCCCACGATCAGAAACGGGGGAGCACCATTGGGCGTGGACGCCGGATCGGCCGCCGGCGTGGCCGTGGACGGCGGTGCCGTCAGCATCTCCAACACCATGTCGGCGGTCACGCCATCGGACAGCCGGGTGACGAGCATCTCGTGCGTCGTGTAGCCGGTATTCTGGACTTCCCAGGTAACGTGTCCGGCGGGGACCTCTGCCGGCATGTTGTGGAACATCATCTCCATCAATTCCACTTTCAGGTCGGCCTTCGGGGCGGAAGCAGCGGGAGTGGCAGCTGCGGTCACTTCGAACGGAGACGCCATGCCCATCAGGTAGTGGGGCATCCCGTCGGGACCGGGAATCACGCAGAGGATGGCGTAGTTCCCTTCCTCCAGGTTCATGATCACCGACGACTTCATTCCGGCCTCCGCCGCCGGACCACCGAGGCTCACGCCAAGCTGAGCCATGGTGGCAAAGTCGGGGGCGGCGAGCAGTTGTTCGAAGGTGACGCCGTCGTTCAGTTTGGCGAACATGGCGTGGTGGGAGGCGGATCCCTGATTGTCCAGGGTGATCGTAGTGAATCCCGCCGGTATCGTTGCAGGCATATCGAACAGGAAATCCTTCGCAACGACGGTGAGTTCCGGAAGTGTTGGGAGCTGGGATTCGTGGGCCAGGGTCGGAAGCGCTCGAAACGCGCCCAAGGCGGCGATGGAGAGCGACGCTCCGATCCCGAACGTTCGGCGAGACATCGGCCTGGACAGGGTGTTGGCGACGGTCATTGATGAACTCCATATTCAAGACGACGCGGTCGGCAGGCGACCATCCGGTTTCGGGCAGCACCTTCCCAGGCCCGGCGTGCAGGGAGCACGTGCGGGATGGTCAAGCGTTCGTTCACGCGGTCAGCGCTGCTGCCCAGAGAAAGGGACGACGTTCTGCCCGATATGGTTCCATTCGATGCGTTCGGTCTTGTGGAGGTCCGGGGGCGTGGGATTCGCTGCCGGGCAAGAGGGCCGGTCGGCGGCACTTGATGCTGCCAACAGACGCTGAGATGCGATGGCCCTCACCCTCATCTGGCCCAGCCATTGATGGGATATTCGTCCCGACCAACAACATCATGGGAGGGCTGCTTGCCCTCCCATGATTCTTTCTGACGCAGATCCTCGCGGTCGATCAGGCTGGAACGTCCCCGACAAGCTCCCAGCGGCCTGCGCGCTTGAGCGCGGTGTCCAGGCCAGCCTCCTCGAGTTGGGCCACGAGCTCGGCCTTCGGCTTCAGCGAGGCGGGGAAGTCGTCTGCCGAGGCCACGTCGAGCAGCAGGCGGGCCGTGGCCATGGCGGCCATCTGGAGCCCTCGCAACTGGATCTTGTCGAAGGTGTCCGCCTCGGTGTGGCCCCAACCGCGTCCGACGAGGGTTGCCGAGTCGTCCGGGCTGTTCAGTGTGGCGGTGGGAATCCCGCGAATGGCAAACGGATAGTGGTCGGAATGCGAGTTGAGCTGGTCGACGATCGTCAACGTGTACTTCGTCGTATCGCGGTACGCCTCCATGAAGTCGAGGAGTTCGGGACGACCGGAGATCGTGATCTTCTCGGCGCCACCCTTGCCTTGCCCGGCGCCATCGAGGTTCAGCATGAACCGGATGTTCGGAATCTCGTCCAAATGATCGGCCACATAGGCCCACGACCCATACAGTCCGACTTCCTCGCCGCAGAACAGGACCAGGCGGATGGTGCAGCCGATCGCCTCCGGCGGCAGCGCTGCGAGGACGCGCCCGACCTCGAGCGTTGTAACCGTGCCCGTGCCATCGTCAAGCGACGCCTGGGACACATCATGGCCGTCGTAGTGACCGCCGGCGATGACAAGCGTTTCCGGATGGGCCGAACCGGGGATATCGCCGACGACGTTGTAGGATGTGTTCTCGAAGAACTCTCCGCCGGTTACGATACGGACGGTCACGGGCTGCCCGGCGCGCTTCGCCAGCCGGAGGATGGTCTGGCCATGCTCCCACGATGTTCCGACGCTGATGATCGGCGCAGGATCGCCGTTGGGGCCGCCGATGCTGCCCGTGATGTGCAGCAGGCCGGGATTCTGGTTCACGAAGATGAAGCCGACCGCACCCGCATCGACCGCGAAGCGCAGCTTGTCGGTGCGGTGGGAGAGCTTGGAGCTCCGCGTGCCGAGGGGATTCGTCTCTGCGGCGGTGATGACGATCTTGCCTTTCACCGCGTCGCCGAGGCGCTCGTAGTCCTCTTCCTCGCCATTCCCGACGTCGATCAGTTCTGCTTCGACCTCGCCTGCCGGGCAGTAGGGGAGGGCCAGGCAGGAGAACGACTTCTCGAACGGCGCGACGATCGAGAGCTCCTGCTTGCCGCGGGTCCAGGCGCCGAAGGATACCGGTTCGAGGTGAACGTTCTGCAGGCCATAGGCGCGCATCTTGTCCGCGAGCCACTCACCGGCACGATGCTCGCTCTCACTTCCTGCCCAGCGTGACCCGATCACATCGGAGAGTTCCTCCAGATTGCGGTAGGGCTCGTCCGATGTCCAGATATCGCCGATCAGCTGCTTCTCGTACGGGAGATACTCGGGTTTCATCTGGGCTCCTTGCCGATGCGACGGTTGCGTTGACGCACCTTAGCAGCAAAGTGGGGACTGCGCACGACCCCAGAACCCGACGTCGATCCTTGCCCCAGACGGCGGCCCCGCATCTCGCCACGGCGAGATGCGGGGCCGGTGAGTGATCTCAGGCGCCGCGCAAGGCAGCCGCCTTGCGCTAGCCTCGACGCTTCCAGCGAAGCAGCTTGACGGCCACGACCCCGGCAGTCAGCAACCCTGCGGCCAGGAGGACATCGCCGAGGACGAAGTAGGGACGTTCCTCGCGCCGGGTGCTGACCGGGGGCTGGTAGCGGTGCATCCGTCGCCAGAGGCGCACCGTTTCGCCCATCGCGTGCAGGATGACCTTCGCGCTGCCGCCGGTTGCCTCGCCGGCGATCCGCGGGTAGTGACCGACACCGACCTGCTCGATCGTCGCGCCGGACCGGCGGAGCTTCGCCTGCATCTCGGCGTTGATGAGCGCGCCGGAGGTGGTGAGATCGAGTGACCGGAGCATATCGCCCCGGAAGATCTTGAACGCGCAATCGAGGTCGCGAAGGTGGACGCCGAACAGGATGCGCACGACGACGTTGAAGATCTCGGCGTTGATCCGCCGGTTCAGCGGATCGCTGCGTTCCATGCGGAACCCCGCGACCACATCGTAGGCGGGAACGAACGGGGTGAGGCGCCGAATGTCCGCGATATCGAACTGGCGGTCGGCATCCATGAACATCACATAGTCGCCGGTGGAGGCGCGAAACCCGGCCTTCACCGCGCCGCCGTACCCCTGGTTTGCCTGGTGGACCGGCTTCACCCGCGGGTCTTCGGCCGCGAGGCGGTCGATGATCTGCGGGGTGGCATCGCGGCTGCCATCGTTGACAACGATGATCTCGAAGTCGTCTACCACGGTAGGCAGTGTCTCCAGCGCGTGGCGGACGACATACTCGATGTTGCCTTCCTCGTTATAGGCAGGCAGCACCAGCGAGAAGGACCCGGGAATGCGGGCCGGCGCCTGGGGCAATGTGGTGGCAGGGTCGGGCGCGGCGGCAGGGGGAGAGGGGGCGGTGGTCATGGGGAGCGCAATCGTCCTTTGTGATTAGCGGTCTGTGCAGCCAATGTCGCGCCAGGACCGGACACCAGGTCATGCCACGAAGCGGGCCGCGACGTTGCTGAATTGTACGTTGTCCCCGGATTCGAGCCGGATCTGGCCGGTGACCTGTTCGCCATTGACGAAGGTCCCGTTGGTGCTGCGAAGGTCTCGCAGCCACCACTGTCCGCCCTCGTACACGATCTCGGCATGCATCGCGGAAACCGATGTTTCGGCCAGGACGATGGCATTGTCCGCGCGCCGGCCGATCGTAGTGTAGGGATCGACAAAGAACCACTCGCCGGGCGCGAGGCCGGAGCCAGCCGGGGTCACGATCTCGAGCTGCGGTGTCACGGCGCTTGCTGCCAAGGCCCCGCGCGTGTTCGCCGAGGGAGCGGTGACGCCGATCCGCACCAGCTCGCCCAGCGTCACCCGCGCCACCTGATAGAGGAAGAGCAGGATCAAGCCGATGAAGGCGATGCGGAGGGCGAAAAGGAACCAGTCGTAGGACAGCGACGATGTGGAAAAGTTCATCGGGAGCCGCCATCCACACGAGCGACCACGTCGAAGACCTGGCTGCCAAATGCGATCCGGTCGCCAGCGGCGAGATCGGCGTGGCGCACATGCTGGCCGTTGACCTGTGTGCCGTTCGTGCTGCCCAGATCCTCCAGCCGCGGGAATCCCTCGATGAGCTCGATGCGGGCGTGATGGCGCGAGACGTCGCTTGCGGCGATGACGAGCGCATTGTCACCCGCCCGCCCGATCGAGGTCGAAGGCCGGTCGAGTGAGAGGCTGCTGCCCCGCATCACGCCATCGACGCCGACCAGCGAGAATACCTGCCTTCGCGCATTGCGCGGACGAAACGGCACGGTGGCTTCGGCCGGGGCTGGTTGGTGGCGCGTGGGCGGCCGTGCGCCGGGGCGGGGAGCGGCGGGTGAGCGATGCAGGTCCGTGATCGCACAGGTGACAGACGGGCGTCCGCGCCGGGCACCGGCATCCTCGACGATCTCGACCTGGATGCGGTCGAGGACCATGGCGCCTTCCTCGGTGGCGCGTTCGAAGAGGAGCCGTTCCATCTGGTGGGCCAGCCCTTGGCTGTACGCTGAGAACTGCGCAAAGTCGGCCGGATTCAGGGAGACGGTGTAGCTGTTGGGAACGATGACCGAGCCGACCGATATCTGGCGATGATCGAGCATCGCCCGCTCCAGCGCCGTACCGATCTCGGCGGGCTGCATCTTCTGGCGGAAGATCGAGCCTACCGAGCCTTCCAGCAGGCGTTCCATCGATTGTTCGAACCGATCGAGCAGTTTCACGTTCTGGACTCCGTCATGGGCAGCCAGGCCCCATCCATCCCAGGTCGATGGTATACCATCTTCAGGGGGCAACGCGCGGACCGGAGCGCCGGTGGGCGCGTCCCGTGTCTTGCCGATCTCAATTCTGGAGCAGAGTGCCTGCATGACGCGATCTTCGCAACCCATCTGGATCGGACCATCGATCCTTTCCGCCGATTTCCTGCATCTTGGGCAGCAACTCGACGACCTCGCTGAAGGCGGCGCGGACTACGTCCACTTCGACGTGATGGATGGCCGCTTCGTGCCCAACATCTCGATTGGCATCCCGGTGCTGGAGAGCGTGCGGGTTGGCACCGCCCTGCCGATCGACGCGCACCTGATGATCGTGGAGCCCGAGAAGTGGATCGATGCCTTTCGCGAGGCGGGGGCCGACAGCATCACCGTCCATGTCGAGGCGACGGTTCACCTGCATCGCCTGGTGACGGCGATTCGCGAGACCGGCGCGCGGGCGGGGGTGGCCCTGAATCCGGCGACACCCGTGGCGGCGATCGAGGAGATCGTGCCCTTCGTCGACAAGATCCTGGTGATGACGATCAACCCCGGGTTCGGCGGCCAGGCGTTCATTACGCAGATGTCGGAGAAGATCACCCGCGTCCGGGCGCTCATCGACCGCGTCAATCCGGAGTGCCGACTGGAAGTCGACGGTGGGATCAACGTCCATACCATTGCAAACGTGGTGAACGCCGGTGCGGATACCCTGGTGGCGGGCACGGCGGTCATTAACGATCGGGCTACGGTAGCAGCGAACATCGCCGCTCTCCGTACTGCCCTGGCATAGGCCGCGTTCCGAAGGCGCGTTCAACGCGCGCCTCTTCCGGGGGCGTCGACAGCCAGATGCCCCGGCCGCCCGACGAGCGGCCGGGGCATTGCTCGATAGCTACTCGTTGCCAGCGGGCAGCGTGTTTGCCAAGAGCTCCTGCGAGTACGGGTCCTGCGGATTCGCGATGATTTGCTCCGCGTCGCCGATCTCGACGAACTTGCCGAAGTGCATCACGGCGATGCGGTCCGCGACATAGCGCGCCACGGCCAGATCGTGGGTGATGAAGAGAATCGCCATCCCGAACCGGTCGCGCAGCTCAAGCAGCTGGTTGAGGATATCTGCCCGGACCGAGACATCGAGCATCGAGACGGGCTCGTCCGCCACGAGGAAATCGGGTTCCAGGAGCATGGCGCGGACCGTGGCGGCCCGCTGGCTCTGGCCGCCAGAGAGCTCGTGCGGGAAGCGCGCCATGAACTCGCGGGCCGGGGCCAGGCTGGCGTTCTCGAGCGCGGCGATGATCTTCTGCTCGCGCTCCTTCGGGGTGCCGAGATTGTGGATGCGCAGTGCCTGGTCCAGCGATGCGCCGATGGTCAGCCGCGGATCGAAGGCCTCGAACGGGTTCTGGAAGATGATCTGCGCGCGCCGCCGAAACGCCCTGAGCGCGGAGCCCTTCAGGTGCGCCACATCGGTGCCGTCGAAGCGGATCGCGCCGCCGGTAGGGGTGTCCAGGCGGACGAGGAGCCGTCCGGTGGTGGACTTGCCGCTTCCGGATTCTCCTACCAATGCGAGGATCTCGCCGCGCTTCATGGTGAACGAGATGTCGTCCACGGCCTTCACGTACTGGGTCTTGCCGAACGCCAGATCGGTGATGCCCTTGCGGATCGGGTAGAAGCGTTCGAGCGCCGCGACCTCGATCAGCGCGGAGGGAGTGTCCGTGGCGCGCGATGGTGCGGTTGTGGCCGGTGTCGCGATCATCGGGCGGCCTCCTGGGCAAAGGCGGTTCCGGCTGCCCGGACGAAGTGGCCGGGCGCGACCTCGACCATGGTGGCATCTCCACGGGAGGCCGGCGATGTCGCAGAAAGCTGGCTGCCCGCCGAGGTATCGCCGAGGTTCAGCTTCCAGCCGGAGATGCCGGTAATGCGGCGCTTCGGCCCGAACAGCGGCGGCACCGAGTCGATCAGCGCCCTGGAGTAGGGATGCGCGGGCGACTTGAAGAATGCCTCACGTGGGGCGAGCTCCATCAGCTGCCCGCCGTAGAGCACGGCGACGGTGTCCGTCGTCGCATTGATGACGCCGACATCGTGGGAGATGACCATCGTCGTCAGGTCGAACTGCTGTTTCAGGCGTTTCACCTCGTTCAGGATCTGGGACTGCGTGATCACGTCGAGCGCCGTGGTTGCCTCGTCGAAGATGACGAAGGGGGGATTGCAGATCAGGCCGAGCGCGATCATGGCGCGTTGCATCTGGCCGCCCGAAAGCTCGAACGGATAGGCGCGGATCACCCGCTGGGGAAGGTTCACGGCGTTGAGCACGGCGTCGATCTTCTCGCGCCGTTGGGATTCCGTCAGGTTCGGCTCGTGTTGGTGAAGCACGTCGTGCATCTGGTCGCCGATGCGATGCACGGGGCTGAGCGCGGAGAGCGACTTCTGAAAGACCATCGAGAGCTTCCGCCAGCGCCATTGCTTGTTGAGCGACCGGTCGTCGACCTTGGTTAGGTCGACGCCCTCGAAGAGGATCTCGCCAGAGACCCGCGCATTCGGCGGCAGGAGGCGCATGACGGCCATCGCGATCGTGGACTTGCCACTGCCGCTCTCGCCGACGAGCCCGATGGAGCCGCCCTTTGGGACCGAGAAGCTGACATCGCGGACGGCGGAGACGTAGCCGCGCTCGGTGCGATACGTGATCGTCAAGTTTCGCACTTCCAGCAGCGGAGCGTCGCCGGTGCGATCCATCGGTGCTGCCTGGCTCATGCGGTCACCTTCCGGCTGCGGGGATTGAGGACGTAGGCGATGCCATCACCGACGAGGTAGAACCCGAGGACCGTGATGACGATGGCGATACCGGGCAGGACGGAGGTCCACCAGGCGGTGAGGATCGTCGTTCGTCCGTCGAAGATCATGCGGCCCCAGGTCGCCTTGTTCGGGTCGCCGAGCCCGATGAACGACAGGCCGGATTCGATCAGGATTGCCGAGGCAATGTCGAGTGACGCATTCGCGATGAGCGGCTGGATACCGTTCGGGACGATGTGGCGAACGAGGATGCGCCAGTCCGACTCCCCGAGCGCCTTCAGCGCCTGGATGAACGTCCGCTCCCGGAGCGAGAGTACCTGCGCCCGCATGAGGCGCGCACTGGTGGGCCAGGCGGTGAGGCCGATCACGATCATCACGTAGAGAATGCCGCTGCCGAGGGTCGCGACGACCACGATGATGAGGAAGAAGGCCGGGATGATGAGGAACATGTCTGTCAGCCGGCTCAGCAGGACATCGACCCAGCCGCCATAGTAGCCGGCGATGGCGCCGATCACCGCGCCGACGATCAGGGAGATGCCCGCGGCGACGAACCCGATCATCAGGGAGACGCGGGCGCCATAGACGAGCTGGGCAAGGATGTCGCGGCCGAGATGATCGGTTCCGAGCAGGTGCCCG
>Ga0164243_10009871_pt1 | contig 13808 bp, 10 predicted proteins | sample OricompcompostOP_FD_108781 | JGI IMG/M metagenome (GOLD analysis project Ga0164243, IMG submission 108781) | Organic Plus compost microbial communities from Emeryville, California, USA - Original compost - Organic plus compost (OP) | ecosystem: Engineered > Solid waste > Mixed feedstock >... | reverse complement strand
GGCTCCATCACCGAGGAGGCGGTCAGCACGCGGGTGCGGTCGACGTCCTGCACGAACTGGGCGACGTAGTCGTTCGCCGGGTCGTTGAGGATCTGCTCGGCCGTGCCCTGCTGCACGATGCGGCCGTCGCGCATCATCGCGATCCGGTCGCCCAGGCGCATCGCCTCGTTGAGATCGTGGGTGATGAAGAGGATCGTCTTGCCGAGCTCGCTCTGCAGCTCGATCAGCTGGTCCTGCATCTCGCGCCGGATCAGCGGGTCGAGCGCCGAGAACGCCTCGTCCATCAGCAGCACGGGCGAGTCGGTGGCCAGCGCACGGGCCAGCCCCACGCGCTGGCGCATGCCGCCCGAGAGCTCGCCCGGCAGATATCCGCCCCAGCCGCCCAGGCCGACCAGGTCGAGCGCCTGCTCGGCGCGGTCCTCGCGGTCGGCACGGTTCAGCCCCCGGATCTTCAGGCCGTAGGCGGCGTTCTCGCCGACCGTCCGGTGGGGGAGCAGCGCGAAGTGCTGGAACACCATGCTGACGTGCTCGCGCCGCAGGGCGCGCATCCGGCGGCCGTCGAGGCCGCGCACCTCCTGGCCCGCGACCTGCACGGAGCCGGACGTCGGCGGCAGCAGGCCGTTGACCATCCGGATCAGGGTCGACTTGCCCGACCCCGACAGGCCCATCACGACGAAGATCTGCCCCTCGTCGACCTCGAAGCTGGCGTCGATGACGGCAGCGGTGGTTCCTTCCTTGCGCAGCTCGGTGCGACTTGCGCCTTCGCGCAGACGCTCGACGGCAGCCTGTGGCCGCCGTCCGAAGACCTTGTAGACCTCCGACAGCTCGATCAACGACACGTGTCCGGCACGCCTTCCCGGCAACGGACACCAACCCGGACGTCGATGTCCTCGTCAAACAACCCACCGACGGCAACGAGCCGAGTCCCGGCGCTGGCGGAGTCGCGGCAAGCCAACGTAACAAAGATCTGCGGTGGTCGCAGGTCGGGCGGCGCGCCGCGGGGTATCGACAGGGGCTCGCGAGCACGCTGAACAAGGACATGTTCTAGGCTCCGGCGCATGGAACTCACCGGATCCTCCGCCATCGTCACCGGCGCCGCCTCGGGCATCGGCGCGGCCGCTGCCCGCCGGCTCAGCGCGCTGGGAGCGACCGTCATCGTCGCCGACCTGCAGGCCGAGAAGGGTGAGGCGCTCGCCGCTGAGATCAAGGGCGTCTTCGCCCAGGTCGACGTCACCGACACCGAGCAGATCGGTGCCGCGGTCAAGGCGGCCGCCGAGATCGCGCCGCTGCGGGCCGTGGTCAACTCCGCCGGCATCGGCTGGGCGCAGCGCACCATCGGTCGCGACGGCCAGCTCGAGTCCGCGCACTCGATGGAGGCCTTCACCAAGGTCGTCGCGATCAACCTGATCGGCACGTTCGACATGGTCCGCCAGGCGGCGACCGCGATGAGCACCAACGAGCCCGACGCCGACGGCTGCCGGGGCGCCATCGTCAATCTCGCGAGCGTCGCCGCCTTCGACGGGCAGATCGGTCAGGCGTCGTACTCCGCCTCCAAGGGAGGCGTCGTCGGCATGACCCTGCCGGTCGCGCGTGATCTGTCCGCCGCCGGCATCCGTCTCAACACCGTCGCTCCCGGGCTGATCGACACCCCGATCTACGGCGAGGGCGAGCAGGCCGAGGCGTTCAAGGCGAAGCTGGGTGAGAGCGTGCTCTTCCCCAAGCGTCTCGGGGTGCCCGACGAGCTGGCCAGCATGGTCGTCGAGTGCCTCACCAACTCCTACATGAACGGCGAGGTCGTCCGGGTCGACGGCGGCATCCGGATGCCCCCGAAGTAAGAGGACGGCGAAGGATCAGCCCTGGCACCAGATGGTGCCGTAGGGCCCTTCCGTCGACCGGCTCGCCGTCACCCGGCCGTCGACGGTCACGGTGCAGTGCACCTGGCGGCCGTCGTACCCGCCCTGGGCGAAGATCGCGATGTAGTCCGGAGGCCCGTACACCATCGTGCTCAGGGACCAACGGGAGCCGGCGACGTACTCCTTGTCGCCGTTGTGCTTCGTGTCGGTCGGGATGACCATGGCGATGTACCCGATCGGGCCGGTCGAGGTGAGGGTGACCGTCATCCGGTGGCGCGGCATGGAGCTGCTGTCCCCGTCGCCGCTCAGCCCTCCGGGCCCGGTGCCGAGCTCCGGTGGGGCGAGCGAGGAGAAGTCGACCGGCTCGGCCTTCCTCTTCTTCGGCTTCTTCCTGGCCTTGCGCTCGGGGGCGATCTCCGGCGCCGTCTGCTCGGTCTGCTGGGTGGAGGAGCGGGGGCTGTCGGCGGCGCCGCGCTCGGCGGGCTCGGGGCGCATCCAGACGATGACGCCGATGGTGGCGACGACGGCGAGCACCACGAAGACGAGGAACGCCCTGCGTTCGCTGCCGGGGCCGGAGATGCTCACGCACCGACAACGAGGATCGCAGGCCGGTGGCTATGCCCGCCGGCGGCGCAGGTAGGAAATCGGGAAGCGTGGAGCGTTTCCTGTCGTTAGGGTTGACGACGCCTATGACGAACCATGCCGAAGACTTCTCCCTCGACGCCGCGCTGCGCGCCACCGAGGGCTGGGACGACCCCGACGACGACTTCGCGTCGGGGTACGCCGACGACCCCGCCGACCCCACCACGGGCGACCTGGACCTCGCCGCGCGCCACGAGCTGCGCCGGGTGGCGGGGCTGCGCACCGAGCTCGAGGACATCACCGAGGTCGAGTACCGCCAGCTCCGTCTCGAGCGCGTGGTGCTGGTCGGCGTCTGGACCGACGGCAGCGTCACCGAGGCCGAGAACTCCATGGCCGAGCTCGCCCTGCTCGCCGAGACTGCCGGCTCCGAGGTGCTCGAGGCCATCTACCAGCGGCGCAGCACACCCGACCCGGCGACGTACGTCGGCCGCGGCAAGGTCGAGGCGATCGGCGAGATCGTGCAGGCGACCGGCGCCGACACCGTCATCTGCGACGGCGAGCTCGCGCCCTCCCAGCTGCGCAACCTGGAGGACCGGCTCAAGGTCAAGGTGGTCGACCGCACCGCGCTGATCCTCGACATCTTCGCCCAGCACGCGAAGTCCAAGGAGGGCAAGGCGCAGGTCGAGCTCGCGCAGCTCACCTACATGAAGCAGCGGCTGCGCGGCTGGGGCGGCAACCTCTCCCGCCAGGCGGGTGGGCGCGTCGGTGCCGACGGCGGTGGCATCGGTGGCCGTGGTCCCGGTGAGACCAAGATCGAGACCGACCGGCGCCGCATCAACGACCGCATCGCGAAGCTGCGCCGCCAGCTGGCGCAGCTCAAGGGCACTCGCGACACGATGCGTGCCGAGCGCCGCCGCCACGAGGTGCCCTCGGTGGCGATCGCCGGCTACACCAACGCGGGCAAGTCCTCGCTGCTCAACCGGCTCACCGGCGCGGGCGTGCTGGTGGAGGACGCCCTGTTCGCGACGCTCGATCCCACCACCCGTCGTACGACGACCGCCGACGGCCGGGTCTACACGATGAGCGACACGGTCGGCTTCGTGCGGCACCTGCCCCACCAGCTCGTCGAGGCCTTCCGCTCCACGCTCGAGGAGGTCGCCGACTCCGACCTGATCGTGCACGTCGTCGACGGGTCGCACCCTGATCCGGAGGGTCAGCTGAGCGCCGTGCGGGCGGTGCTGGCCGACATCGGCGCAGCCGAGATCGCCGAGCTGGTGGTGATCAACAAGATCGACGCGGCCGACCCGCTGGTGGTCGACCGGCTGGTGCGCCGCGAGCCGCACGCCGTCGCGGTCTCCGCCCGCACGGGCGAGGGCATCGCGGCCGCGATCGCCGCGGTCGAGGCCGACCTGCCCCGGCCGCAGGTCGAGTTCACCGCTCTGCTGCCCTACGCCCGCGGCGACCTGGTCGACCGCATCCACAAGGACGGCGAGATCACCAGCCTCGAGCACACCGCCGACGGCACCCGCGTCAGCGGCCGCGCCACCGAGGCGCTGGCCGGCGAGCTGGCGGCGTACGCCGTCTGACAGCCTCCGACATGCCCACCGGAAAATGATCACGATTCGGTGAAGTCACGACAATCTCTGTGCGGACGACGGAGGATGTGCCGGTGACTCGGCGCCCGCTCCGCTCCCGGCTGGTTCTCTGCGCACTCCCGGTGCTGCTCGCCGGCGTGGTGACCCTCGTCCTGGCCCGACCGGGTGAGTCCACCGATCGTTGCCTGCGCACGACGGAGCGAGCAGAGCAGCGAGCGGCGCTGGTGACGGGGGAGGGCCGGCAGGTGTTGGTCATCGGCGACTCCTACTCCGTCGGCGTGGGCGCCGACCTGCGCGACTCGTGGCCGGTCCGGCTGCCCGGTCGGGTGCGGGTCGACGGCTTCTCGGGCAGCGGCTTCAGCGTGAACGCGAGCGGCTGCGGCGATGTCTCCTACGGCACGCGCGCACCGGCGGCGCTGAGCCACCACGACACCCGCCCCGCACTCGTGGTCGTCGAGGGCGGCCTCAACGACACCGACCAGCCCACGGCCGCCGTCGAGAAGGGGTTCGGTCGCCTGATGGAGGCACTGCACGGCGTTCCGGTGCTCGTCGTCGGTCCACCGCGGGCTCCCGAACGACCCACCGCCGACGTCGAGTCCGTTGACGCGACCCTCGCGCGGCTCGCGGCCGAACAGCACACGCCCTACCTGTCGATGCTCGGAGTCGAGCTCACCTACGCTGACGACGAGCTCCATCCCGACGCCGCTGGGCACCGTGTCTTCGGTGATGTCGTGGCTGCGGAGATCGAGCGCCTGTGGAGGAGTGCGCCGGAGGTCGACGGCGGAGCATAGGGTGCTCCGGTGACCACCGACACCGAGACGACCGGCACCGATGCGACCACGGCCGACGCGCCGGTGCGCGGTCTGCTCGCACGTGCCGTCGCGGCGGTGGGCGGCGAGGAGCGGTCGGGGCAGGTGGCGATGGCTGAGGCGGTGGCGGCTGCGTTCGAGACCGGCGAGCATCTGCTCGTGCAGGCCGGCACCGGCACCGGAAAGTCGTTGGGCTACCTGGTCCCGGCGCTGCTGCACGACCGACGGGTGGTGATCGCCACCGCGACCCTCGCGCTGCAGCACCAGCTGGTCGAGCGCGACCTGCCACGACTGGTGAAGGCGGTCGGGACGACACCCGGTCTCGACGCGTCGTACTCCGTGCTCAAGGGCCGCTCCAACTACGCCTGCCTCCATCGCATCCGCGAGGGGGCGCCCGACGAGCAGGGCGAGCTCATCCAGGCGGAGGATGCGCTCGGCGCGATGGGCAAGAAGGTGCTCGCCCTGCGTGAGTGGGCCGAGCAGACCGCGGAGGACGGCGGCACCGGCGAGCGCGACGACGCACCACGGCACACCGACCGCGAGTGGCGCCAGGTCAGCGTCTCGGCGCGGGAGTGCCTCGGCGCGAGCAAGTGCCCCTTCGGTGAGGAGTGCTTCGCCGAGCGCGCGAAGGAGCGGGCCCACCGCTCGCACCTGGTGGTCACGAACCACTCGCTGCTCGCGATCGACGCGATCGAGGGCATCCCGATGATTCCGGAGTACGACGCCGTCGTGATCGACGAGGCACACGAGCTCCCGGCCCGGGTGACCCAGGCCGCCACCGACGAGCTGTGGGCGGCCGAGGTCGAGCGCGCCGCCCGGCGCAGCGTGCGCCACGTCGAGGGCTCCGAGGGCGACGACCTGGCCGACGCGGCCGACGCGCTGCGGGCCGCGATCAGCGAGGCACGCCCCGGACGCTTCGACCGGCTGCCGGAGGAGCTCGCCGACGCCCTGGCGTTGGTGCGGGACGCGGCGCGGGCCTGCATCTCCGCCTTCCCCCGCACCGAGTCCGGCAGCGAGCCCGACGCCGCGATGACCCAGGCCAAGGGCATGGTGCAGGAGGTCTTCACCACCGCCGAGCGGATGGCCGCGGCCTCCGAGGCCGACGTGCTGTGGCGCACCGAGGGCACCGACCGCATCCCGCCGATGCTCTGCATCGCGCCGCTCCAGGTGTGGGGCCAGATGCGCGACAAGCTGATGGCCGACAACACCGTCGTGCTCACCTCGGCCACGCTGATGCTGGGCGGCGACTTCGATGCCGTCGCCACCGGGGTCGGCCTCAAGCCGTCCGAACGGGTGCCGGTCGGCGACCGCGAGGCGCCCGAGCAGCCCGACGATGCGCAACCCTGGCGCGGCCTCGATGTCGGCAGCCCGTTCGACTACCCCCGCCAGGGCATCCTGTACGTCGCCCGCCACCTCCCGCCGCCGGGCCGCGACGGCCTGGTGACGGCCCAGCTCGACGAGATCGCCGAGCTGGTCGATGCCGCCGACGGGCGCACGCTCGGGCTCTTCTCCTCACGCCGCGCGGCGGAGGCCGCAGCCGAGCACGTACGGGGCGCCCTCCCGCACCTGACCACGCTCGCCCAGGGCGATGCCCAGCTGCCCGAGCTGGCCCGGCAGTTCCTCGACGACCCGCACACCTGCCTGTTCGGCACCCTGGGGCTGTGGCAGGGGCTCGACGTGCCCGGCGACACCTGCCAGCTCGTGCTCATCGACCGGATCCCGTTCCCGCGCCCGGACGACCCGCTGATGAGCGCGCGGCAGAAGGCGGCCGATGCGGCCGGCGGCAACGGCTTCATGCAGGTGGCCGCCAGCCACGCGGCGCTGTTGCTCGCCCAGGGCGCGGGACGGTTGATCCGCACCACGTCCGACAAGGGTGTGGTCGCCGTCCTCGACCCGCGGCTGGCCACCGCCCGCTACGGCTCGTTCCTCAAGGCGAGCCTGCCGGCGATGTGGCCGACGACCGACCCGCAGCTGGTGCGTCAGGCGCTGGCGCGGCTGAGCGGATCGGCGCCGGTCAGCGCACCAGCGTCCCGGTGACCTTCTGCCGGTGGCCACCGGTGCCGGCGTTGACGACGGTGACCTCGATCCAGTCGGTCTTGGGACCGAACCAGGTGGTGATGGTCTGGTTGCCGGAGGCGTTGAGCGAGAGGCGGGTGCTCCGCGCGGCCTTTCCCACCGGCTTGACCGTGACGTAGCCCGCGTCGGCCGTGCGGTTGGCGAGGTTGATCGCGAGCTTGATCTTCCAGTTGCCCGACAGCTTGGCGGTGCGGTCGAAGCGAACGGTGTGGGCGGACTTCGGGTTGGTTCTGGGGCCTGCCGCCGCGCTGCGGGAGGCGGCGGTCGGCTTGAAGTTCTTCCACAGGGGTGCGTTGGGGTAGGCGCTGCCCTCCGAGTAGAACGCCGACGTACGACGGTTACGCGTGGCGAAGCGGGCGAACTCGTCGCGGAAGTTCGTGCCACGGTCGGCGAGAACCCCCTCGATCGCCGTGATCGAGCTGGGCCCGCCGGCAGCCTTCTCCCAGATCTGGCGCACGATCACCGGCAGCTTGCCGACCTCCTTCGGCCACGTCTCGGAGAGGTGGCGGAAGAAGATCCACGCGCCGTACGGTGCCAGACCCGAGGAGCTGCCCAGGGCGCGGTCGGGGTGGCCGAGCGGGCCGTAGGGCAGGTACTGGCGGTTGTCGTTGATCCCGGTGTAGACCTCGTCCTCGGCCCAGGTGGCGGTCGCCTCCATGAAGAAGGCGGACTCGTTGACGTCGTAGGCGAACTGCACGGCGTGGAAGTACTCGTGCGCCGCGGTGACCCTCATGTTGTCGGCCGGGGTGTTCCAGGTGCCGTACTCGCGGGCGGTGTAGTTGTTGTCGAGCACGCAGTAGCCCGGGGCGGTGGTGTGACCCGAGACCAGCTGGTCGGTGGTGCAGTAGCCGTAGTAGCCGGCCTTGCCGAGGTCGGCGAGGTAGACGTCGAAGTCGTCGGTGTCGCCGCCGCCGCGGGCCCCGTCACCGACGGGCGTGCGGTAGCCCGCCGCGTTGTAGCGATCGACGATGCGCGACATGACGAGGCCGACGTACTCGACGTAGTCGGGGATGTTGTTGTTCTTCGTCCCGGGCCACACGCCTCCGGGGCCGTCGTCCTCGGGCGCCGCCGCGTTGGGGTAGGTGCTCTGGCTCCCCTTGAGGTAGTGGACGCAGACGTTGCCCTGGGCGCAGTAGGGCGTCGCCTCCTTCTTCTCGTAGCAGAAGGAGGTGGGGTAGTCGGGATTGCACTCGAAGCTGGAGCCGTTGGCGTTGCCGGTCTGCGCGTCGGTGGGTCGCGCGAGCAGCCGCTTCGCGTCGTCCTGCTTGTTCTTGGGCAGGTCGTGGGCGGTGACGGCCAGGTCGCGCAGGGCCATCGTCAGGTCCGCCGGCGCGTCCTCGTCCGTCGCCTCATCGGGATCGACCGGATCTGTGCTGCGCAAGCCGGGAGCCGTGCCGGGGTCGAGGAGGTCCTCCACGGTCTCCAGCGCATCCTCGGCCACCTCCTGAGACGTGTCAGCGCCGGCGGACCCGGGGCCGCCGGCGGCGGGTCCGGGCGGGTCCGTGGGATCGGCCTGCGCGGCGCCGACCAGGAAGGTGGTCGCCAGCGCGACGGCCAGTGCGGGCACGATCAGCCGCAGGGGGGTGCGGCGACGGGAGGTCGTCATGGTGGGCCTTCGTAGGGTCGACGGCAGACCCGCCGACCCTACGTCAGGTGGCGATCAGACCTGAATCGACCGACGGCGCCGTGGCGCGGGCGACGGGATCAGACCCGGCGGAGGACGGTGGTGACCTTGCCGAGGATCGTGGCGTTGGTGCCGTCGATCGGGTCGAAGGCGGGGTTGTGCGGGAGCAGCCAGACCTGGCCGTCCTTGCGCTGGAACGTCTTCACCGTGGCCTCGCCGTCGATCATCGCGGCCACGATGTCGCCGTTCTCGGCCGTCTGCTGCTGACGGATGACGACGTAGTCGCCGTCGCAGATCGCGGCGTCGATCATCGACTCGCCGGTGACCTCGAGCAGGAAGAGCTGGCCGTCGCCCACGAGCTGCCGGGGCAGTGGGAAGACGTCGGTGACGCGCTCCTCCGCGAGGATCGGGCCACCCGCGGCGATCCGGCCGACGAGCGGCACGTTGGTGGGGGAGGGTGCCGCGTCGCCGATACCGGTCTCGTCGTAGGTGCTCTCCTCGGCGGCACCCATGGCGCGACGCGCGGCCATCACCTCGGGCAGGAACACCTCGAGCGCACGGGGCCGGTTGGGGTCGCGCTTGAGGTAGCCCTTCTCCTCCAGCGTGCGCAGCTGGTAGGCGACGCTGGAGGTGCTGGTCAGGCCGACGGCCTGGCCGATCTCGCGCATGCTCGGCGGATAGCCACGCTTCTCGATGCTGTCCTTGATGTGGGAGAGGACGCGCTGCTGGCGGGGGGTGAGGCCGGTGGCGTCGGGCGGGCCGTCGGGCAGCTCGGCGACCTTGTGACGGCCCTTGGGGCCGCCCTTGGCGGGGCGCTTGCCGGCGTTGTTGCTGGGGGTGCGGTCGGCCATCAGGTGCCCTCCGGAGGCTGTGGGTGGATGTCGCTGACGGTAGTCCACGGGCCCCATCGTTTCAAACACCTGTTCGACGCGTGTCGCGATCGACACGCCGTCGAACGAATTTTCGAGTGACTACTGGACTTGTTCGAACAGGTGATCTAACCTCGTACACATGTTCGATCGAATGCGTGATCGAACAGCCCACCCGCACTTCTGTCGGACCCTCTCGATAGACAGCGACATCGAGATCAGTCCCTTCCCCCGGAGGTCACCCGATGAGCACCATCACCCCCACCCTGACTCCCGCGGTCCGCGTCGCGCGGCGCCCGGCCGCTCGCCCCGCGACTCGCACCGCACGTGGCTCGGTCCGACTGACGCGCCGGGGCCGCCTGGTGGTGCTGGTGTTGGCACTCGCCGTGGTCGCCGCGATCGCCATGACGCTCGCGGCCGGCTCGGCCGCCACGGGCGAGGGGGGCGATCCAGGTGCGGTCGAGGTCGTCACGGTCGCTCCCGGCGACACGCTCTGGGACATCGCCAGCGACGTCGCCGCCCACACCGGTGAGGGCGACGTGCGTGAGGTGATGGAGCACATCCAGCAGCTCAACACGCTCGACTCGAGCATGGTCTACGTCGGCCAGCAGCTCCGCGTCCCGTCGGAGTAGCGGCTCCGGCGCCCGATGACTCTCCACCGACTCGACCCCGGTGGAGCAGGGGAAGACGAGGGGCGGGTGTCGGCTCGAGCAGCCGGCCCCCGCCCTTCGCGCTTCTCGCCGCAGGGCTCAGCGAGCGGCGCGCTTGCCGCCCTTGGGCAGCTCGGGGTCGCGTTCGGGCCGGGGCTCCGGCCCACTGACCAGTCCGAGGGCGCGTGCGAGGCGCACGGCCAGCAGGAAGGCGAGGAAGAGGCAGGTCATTGCGCCGAGGGAGGCGATCGCGAGCATCAGCCAGGCGCTGGACTTGTCGTCGTGGCGGGCGTCGGCGCCGAAGTCGATGGCGGCGAGGACGAGGTAGCCCCAGGCCACGATGGCGAAGGTGATGCCGACCGCCAGCAGGAGCAGGGCAGGGCGGAAGTGTCGCTTCGCCTTGCTGCCCACCCGCTTCCCACCCGCCACGGCGGCCATTGTGTCTGATTGCTGGTCACCTCGCCACGCCGGTCGCAGAAACCGAGTTTTCAAGCGTGTTCGCCGCGCTGACCTGCAAGAACGCCGACCGTTCACCGGCCGTCGGCAAAACGTCGTGACCCGCTCTTGCGTCACCGGACGCCGAGGCGTACGGTTACCACTACATCTAGTAGTTACACCGATGTAGTTCTCCACATCTAGTCCACAGTGACCGGGGTGGTGGTGCACAGGTCACTGCTACTTCTGCACAAGTCCTCCACAGCAATCCTCACAGGTTGTCGAGGTGGAGGACGTCGATGCGTTCCACGGCCCACGCTAGCTCGGGAGGAGGCACCATGCACTGTCCGTACTGCAAGCACACCGACACCAGGGTCCTCGACTCCCGCGTCTCCGACGACGGCTGCTCGATCCGTCGTCGCCGGGTGTGCCAGGACTGCGAGAAGCGGTTCACCACGGTCGAGCTGATGCAGCTGATCGTGCTCAAGCGCTCCGGCGCGACCGAGCCCTTCACGCGCGAGAAGGCCGTCGCCGGCGTCCGCAAGGCGTGCAACGGACGCCCGGTCAGCGAGGACGACCTGGCCCGTCTCGGCCAGGAGGTCGAGGACCAGCTCCGCCTCGCCGGCAGCCCCGAGATCGCCGCCCACGAGATCGGCCTGGCCATCCTGGCTCCGCTGCGCCGTCTCGACGAGGTGGCCTACCTGCGCTTCGCGTCGGTCTATCGCGGGTTCGAGTCCGCGGCCGACTTCGAGGCCGAGATCGCCGCGCTCCGTCTCGAGCGCGAGCTTCAGTCCGCCCCTCCGGGCTGACCCCCAGACGCCCGGCAGGTAGTGGGGAAGCTGCCTGCCGGGCCACCAGCTTCACGAGCAACTCCATCAACGTCCGCACCAGCACCGACACAGGAGAGTCATGACCGAGACGGCCAGCAACCCGGCAACGACGACGGGACTGAAGATCGAGCGGGTGTTCAGCACCGAGGGCGTGCACCCCTACGACGAGGTGACCTGGGAGCGGCGCGACGTCGTCCAGACCAACTGGAAGACCGGCGAGACGGTCTTCGAGCAGCTCGGTGTGGAGTTCCCCGACTTCTGGTCGCTCAACGCCTCCACGATCGTCACCACGAAGTACTTCCGCGGCGCGGTGGGCACCCCGGCGCGCGAGACGGGCCTCAAGCAGCTGGTCGACCGGGTCGTGAAGACCTACACCAAGGCGGGCATCGACAACGGCTACTTCGCGACCCCGGCCGACGCGGAGGTCTTCGAGCACGAGCTGACCTGGCTGCTGGTGCACCAGTACTTCTCGTTCAACTCCCCGGTCTGGTTCAACGTCGGCACCCAGTCCCCGCAGCAGGTGTCGGCCTGCTTCATCCTCTCGGTCGACGACTCGATGGACTCCATCCTGAACTGGTACAAGGAGGAGGGCTTCATCTTCAAGGGCGGCTCCGGAGCCGGTCTCAACCTCTCCCGCATCCGCTCCTCCAAGGAGCTCCTCTCCAGCGGCGGCACGGCGTCCGGCCCGGTCTCGTTCATGCGCGGCGCCGACGCCTCGGCCGGCACCATCAAGTCCGGTGGCGCGACGCGTCGCGCGGCGAAGATGGTCGTGCTCGACGTCGACCACCCCGACATCGAGGAGTTCGTCGAGACCAAGTGGCGCGAGGAGGACAAGATCCGCGCCCTGCGCGACGCCGGCTTCGACATGGACCTCGGCGGCAAGGACATCACCTCCGTCCAGTACCAGAACGCCAACAACTCGGTGCGCGTCAACGACGCGTTCATGAAGGCCGTCGAGGAGGGCACCGAGTTCGGGCTGCGCTCGCGCATGGACGGCTCGGTCATCGAGACCGTCGACGCCCGCTCGCTGTTCCGCAAGATCAGCGAGGCCGCGTGGGCGTGCGCCGACCCCGGTCTGCAGTACGACGACACGATCAACGACTGGCACACCAACCCCGAGACCGGCCGGATCACCGCGTCCAACCCGTGCTCGGAGTACATGTCGCTCGACAACTCCTCGTGCAACCTGGCCTCGCTGAACCTGCTGAAGTTCCTCAAGGACGACGACAGCTTCGACGCGCCGCTCTTCGCGAAGGCCGTCGAGCTGATCATCACCGCGATGGACATCTCGATCTGCTTCGCCGACTTCCCGACCGAGGCGATCGGCCAGACCACGCGTGACTACCGCCAGCTGGGCATCGGCTACGCCAACCTCGGCGCCCTGCTGATGGCGATGGGTCTCGGCTACGACTCCGAGGGCGGCCGCACGATGGCGGCCACCATCACCTCGCTGATGACCGGTACGTCGTACCGCCGCTCGGCCGAGCTGGCCGCGATCGTCGGCCCCTACAACGGCTACGCCCGCAACGCCGAGGCCCACAACCGGGTGATGCGCAAGCACCAGGCGGCCAACGACGACGTCCGGCCGCTGCACGTCGCTGACGCGGCCACGCTCAAGGTCGCGACCGAGGAGTGGGCGAAGGTCGTCGAGCTCGGCAAGACCAACGGCTTCCGCAACGCGCAGGCCTCCGTGCTCGCGCCGACCGGCACCATCGGCTTCATGATGGACTGCGACACCACCGGCATCGAGCCGGACTTCTCGCTGGTGAAGTTCAAGAAGCTGGTCGGCGGCGGCTCGATGCAGATCGTCAACCAGACCATCCCGCGGGCGCTGAAGAACCTCCGCTACCAGCCCGAGCAGATCGAGGCCATCGTCGACTACATCGCCGAGCACGGTCACGTCGTCGACGCCCCCGGCCTCAAGCCCGAGCACTACGAGGTCTTCGACACCGCGATGGGTGAGCGCGCCCTCAAGCCGATGGGCCACGTGAAGATGATGGCGGCCTGCCAACCGTTCCTCTCCGGCGCGATCTCCAAGACGGTCAACCTGCCCGAGTCGGCCACGGTCGAGGAGATCGAGCAGATCTACCTGGAGTCGTGGAAGCTCGGCCTCAAGGCGACCGCGATCTACCGCGACAACTGCAAGGTCGGCCAGCCGCTGGCCGACGGCGGCGGCAAGGCGAAGAAGGATGCTGCTGACGCCGAGGCGGCGACCAAGGTGGTCGAGAAGGTCGTGGAGAAGGTCGTCTACGCCCCGACTCGCAAGCGCCTGCCGAAGTCGCGCCAGGCCCGCACCACCTCGTTCACCGTCGCCGGCGCTCAGGGCTACATGACCTCCGGCGCCCACGACGACAACGAGCTGGGCGAGATCTTCCTCAAGCTGGGCAAGCAGGGCTCGACCCTGGCCGGCGTGATGGACGCGTTCTCGATCGCGGTCTCGATCGGCCTGCAGTACGGCGTCCCGCTGGAGACCTACGTCTCGAAG
>Ga0164243_10009870_pt1 | contig 13811 bp, 15 predicted proteins | sample OricompcompostOP_FD_108781 | JGI IMG/M metagenome (GOLD analysis project Ga0164243, IMG submission 108781) | Organic Plus compost microbial communities from Emeryville, California, USA - Original compost - Organic plus compost (OP) | ecosystem: Engineered > Solid waste > Mixed feedstock >... | reverse complement strand
GGGCAGCACGGAATTCTCTCTCTACCTGTGGGATCAGGTGAGATCGCACGAGATCGAGCCTCAGTCTCATTCGGGGTACTCGGATGACCCTGAGCTTCGTGTCGAGTTCCTCAGGGGTGCTCGGCTCATGGGCTTCGAGCTGGAGCATTTCGACCCCGAGGCGCGGATGCGCGAGCTGACGGACCCGGCGTTCGCAGCTCAGCGGCGAGCAGAGCGGCGAGCGGCCGGATACCGTGAGCAGCTCCTGCCGCAGCAGCTCCAGATCGCGGACACCCTCAACCTCGCGCACGACGCGAACGTGATCGAGATCGTGCGCCGCGCATCGAAGACGACGACGATCTTCCTCTGGCTGCTCGGCCGCATGGCCTCCCGTCCCGGCTATCAGGTCACGTTCTCCGCGCAGAACGGCGTGGCGGGCTCTCGGCGTCTCCGTGAGTGGGCGCAGCGCCTCGACGACGTTAACCCGCCCGACGACCTCGACCTCCCGCCCTGGCTTCGCGGCAAGAAGCGCACGAGCGCTCGCCACGACCGCGCCGTCGCGCTCTTCGGCGCTGACGTGCTCCCAGAGCCCGAGCACCCCACAGGCGGGCGAGGGTTCCGGATTATGCGCGGCGAGGTCGGCAAGGGCATCTACTTCGACAACGGCAGCACGTTCCTCGTGCTCAAGCCGGAGGCCGACGCCTACCGTGGCGAGGCCGCTGACGTGTCATGGCTCGACGAGTTCCAAGAGGTCGACCCCGACGAGGGCGACGACGTGCTCGCCGGAATCCTCCCGCTCCAGGACACGAAGCCGGGCGCGGCGCTCGTCGTGTCCGGAACCGCGGGCGAGGCCCGCGTTGGCCCGTTCTGGGCCTACGTCGATCGGCTCCGCAACGGCGACCCGGATGTCGGCGGCATCGACTTCGCCGCGCCCGCGAGCACCCCGTGGGAGATCATCGAGGACGAAGACGCCGCGATGCAGCTACTGCAGAAGGTGCATCCCGGCGTCGGGACTCTCACCGTCATGGACAAGATGCGGAAGAACTGGCGCGGAATGGCAAAGCCGAAGTGGGCGCGCGAGTACCTCAGCATCTGGCCCGAGACGTTCGGAGCCCGCGTCGTCCCGGCCGATCAATGGGAAGCCGCCGCGCTCAAACGCAAGGTGCCGATCCCGGGCCGTGTCGCGTTCGGTATGTCGATCAAGCCCGGAGGATCGGTCGCCGCGATCGTTGCCGCATGGCGCGACGCCGAGGGGATCGCCTATCTCGAAGTGGTCGAGCACCGATCGGGCACGAAGTGGATGCCGATCCGGGCGCAAGAGCTGACCCGGAAGTACCGCGGCTCGACGATCGCGTACGACGACATCGCTGAGGGCAAGGCCACCGTGACTGAGATGCTCACGCTCGCTCCGCGACCGAAGATGCAGGTTCAGCAGTTCCGCGAGACCGCGGCCGGATGCGTGCAGATCCTCCGAGAGTTGGAGCGCGGCACCCTCCGCCACTTCAACCAGATCGGCCTATCCGCAGCCGTCGACGTGGCCGGGAAGCGCGAGGTGCGGAACGACCAGGGCGTCTGGCTCTGGACCCCGCTCGATCCCAAAGACGACATCACCTGTCTCGACGCCGCGACCCGGGCGCTCCGGAACTGGGACCAGCACTTCGCCGGCAAACGCTCGTCCGCAACACCGATCATGGGAGCCGCCTGATGCCCGTCTACCGCGACGTGTCCGACCCCTCGATCCTCGTCAAGTGCAGCGACTGTCCGTGGTGGCATGCGATCCGTCTCGATCTGATCGAGGCGTACAAGGTGGGCGAGCGTCACGAGGTCGACGAGCACGGCGTCGAGCCCGCCCGCGCCCAGCGCGCTCGGGTGCTCTATGAGAGGCGACACGCCGTCACCGGCTGATTTGTCGTGATTCTCCGGAGGATTGAAACCGTGGGAATCCTCGATCGACTCGGACTCGGCAAGCGAACCGTCGACATGCTCGGCATCACGACGCCGTACGCCCCGCACATCGATCTCCCGCCGTTCGTCATCACCGACATCCTCAGCGAGGAGGAGGTCTCGAAACTTCCGATGACTCGCGCCGAGGCGATCACGATCCCGGCCGTCTCGAAGGCTCGTAATCTGCTCGTGTCGACGATCGCGAAGTTCCCCCTCCGCGCCCTCGACAAGAATGGCGTCGTCAAGGAGCAGGCGCCGTTCCTGTACCGCACCAGCTCGACCGTGACGCCGCTGGAGCGGATGGCGTGGACCGTCGACGATCTGATCTTCTACGGATACTCACTCTGGCTCGTCGAGCGGGGCACCCGCAGCGGCGACGACAACCGTCGTCCGATCCTCAATGCCGAGTGGTGCCCGACGAGCCGGTGGACGATCACGGACGGTCACATCCTCGTCGACGAGGAAGACGTGCCCGACGAGAACGTGATCCTGTTCAACTCGCCGTTCGAGGGACTCCTGAACATCGGTGGCCGCACCCTCAAGGGCGCCCGCGACCAGGAAGCCTCATGGGTCGGGCGGGCCCGCAACCCAATCCCGCTGATCGAACTGCACCAGGTCGACGACAGCCTCGACGAGAAAGAAGTCAAGACGTTTGTCGACGCATGGGCGACCGCCAGGAAGCAGGAGAACGGGGCGATCGGCTACACGCCGCCCTCGCTCCAGATCAACACTCACGGAGAGGTGCACGCCGACCTCATGATTGAGGGCCGCAACGCAGTCCGTACCGACATCGGCAGCTTCCTCAACATCAGAGCCAGCATGCTCGACGGAACCCAGGGCATCGACTCCCTGACCTACACCACGAACGAGGGCGAGAAGAACAGCTTCTACGAGTTCGATCTCCCGTTCTGGACAGACCCCATCGAGGCGCGTCTGTCGATGGACGACGTCGTGCCGAGAGGCCAGCGCGTCCGCTTCGACAAGTACGACGCCTACCACCTGCCCACACCAACCGGGCCGATCGTAGAGGACTAACACACCATGACCGATGTCATCATCGACGCCGGCACGCTCACCGCGAACCGCGAGGACCGCATCGTTACCGGCCTCCTCCTGCCGTACGGCGAGGAGTGCCGATCCAACATCGGCAAGTTCTCATTCGAGGCCGGAGCCGTCACGATCCCCTCCGACCTCGCGGGCATGAGCATCAACGAGGAGCACAAGCGCGAGAACGTGATCGGCGCTTTCTCCACGGCAACCGAGACCCCGGCCGGCGTCGTCGCCTCGTTCAAGATCGCAGCGACGCCCGAGGGCGACAAGGCTCTCGACGACATCTCGGCCGGCCGTCGCAAGCACCTCTCGGCCGAGGTCTCCGGCGTCCAGATCAAGGACGGCAAGGGCGTCGCTGGCCGGCTCTTCGCCGCCGCCCTCGTCAACGAGCCCGCGTTCCCCTCCGCGACTCTCCTCGCCGCCGCCGTCGACACTGACGACGAGGAAGAGCCACCGGCCGAGGACGAGGGCGACGACGACCCGAAGGAGACGACCGAGAAGTTCGTGGACGAGGTCACCGACGAGAACGGCGTCACGCACAAGCGCACCACGACCAGGACCACCCGCGTCGAGAAGGCCGCGGACGGAACCGAGAAGACCACGATCACGGAGAAAGTCGTGATCGAGGAACCAGACCCCGAGCAAGAACCAACCGAAGAGGAGGAGCCCGCCGTGGCCACCGCACCCAACACCCTGACGGCCGCGAAGAGCGGCACCCCCAAGACCAGCGAGACCGAGCCGATGCCGCTCGCCACGCTCTACGCCTCAATCGCCGCCGCGAGGGCCGGCGACCAGGAAGCGCAGACGCTGCTCGCCGCGCTCTCCGACATCAAGATCAGCGGCTCCGGGGCGCTTCCCACCGCGGGTGTGCTCCAGTCGAATTGGGTCGGGCAGGTGTGGCAGGGCAAGACCTACGAGCGCCAGTACATCAACCTCGCGAAGCTCGGCACCGACATCACCGCGCAGGGCAAGAAGGGCTTCAAGATCGGGCGCGGGACCGCCGCCTCCCCGAAGGACCGTCTCGGCGGTGACTGGGCCGGGAACAAGACTGAGGTGCCGTCAGGCGGCGGGTTCACCTCGACGATCGAGTCGACCCTCGCCCGGTTCGCATGGGGCGGCGACTTCGCCCGCGAGTTCTGGGACCTCCCAGGCGGCCAGGAGGTCGTGGAGGCCTTCATCCGCCTGATCGTCGAGGACTACGCCGTGTGGTCCGACGAGAAGGCGCTCGGCACGATCCTCACGACAGCGGGCACTCCGGTCGCCCCGACCACGTACCCGGACGTGTACGCGGATCATGTTGCGCTCGGCCAGATCATCCAGGGCATCCTCGCCGTGCGCCGCGCAAAGGACACCCCGTCGTACGCGATCGCGAACGCGACCGCCTTCGACCAGCTCCTGTACACACCCAAGGACAAGATCCCCGAGTACCTCACGTTCGATTTCACCACCGAGGGTACCGGAACCGCAGACGGTAAGGTCCGCGTCGTCGAGGCACCCGACAGCGTGTTCACCGGTGTCGCAGCCGGCACGCCCGCGGTCATCGTCGGGGCGCAGAACGCGATCGAGTTCGACGAGCTCGGCTCGGTCCCGATCACGATCGACGCGCTGGAGATCGCGAAGGGCGGCATCGACCGCGCCCTCCACGGGTACCTCCAGACGTTCGTCGTCCGGCCCGAGTCGATCGTGCTCATCGGCACGGCCGCATCCGCTGGCTGACCCGACACACCCGAGATTCGGAAGGAGGCTCGACCATGGCGTACTACACCGGCGACATCCCCGCGCACCCGCTCGTGATCGAGCCTCCCTTCGATCTCGACGAAGGATGCACCGCCACCGCTCGCATCCTCAACCCGACCGGGGCGGAGGTCGCGACGCCGGCAGCGGCGTGCGACGCACAACAGCGGCAGATCACCGTCACGATCACGTCCCCGTCACCCTGGGATGAGCCCGGCATCTACCGGCTCATCCTGGTCGTGATGTTCCCGGCCGGAGCACAGCAGCGCGTCCCCGCCGTGCCGCTGGTGATCCAGGGCGACACTGAGATCGGGACATGGAACACACTCGACTCCGCCCGCGGATGGGACGGATGGCCCGACGCGCTCCACATCGACGACCACAGCCTGTACCGGCTTCTCGACGTGGCACGTGGCGAGGTCATCGCCTACGCTCCCGCCCTTCCGGAGGACGCGCCGATTCCAGAGAACTACAGGATGGCGCAGCTCATGCAGGCCCGCAACCGTTGGAACGCCGCCCGCGTCGATCCGTCTGGTGGCGATGCCGACAACACCAGCTTCGCGCTCACCCCGTTCCCGTTGGACTGGGACATCAAACAGGTCCTCCGCCCGAAGTCGGCCCGGCCGGTGATCGGATGACGAACCGCCAGGACATCCCCCGGAAGGTGCTCGCCGAAGACCTTGCCCCGCTCTTGCCCAAGACGTGGCAGATCGTCGACACCGGCCGATCGGTCGACCTCACCAGAAAGACCGTCGTCCGCCTCAAGCAGCTCCGCATCACCAGACTCCCCGAGGCACCGACCGCTGCGCACGCAATCGAGTTCGTCGCCACGATCCGTGTCCCGGAGCAGTCGACCCAGGCCGCCGAGGACAAGCTCGACGATCAAGTGAACGCGCTGCTACACGCCCTCGACGACACCGAGACCGTCTCGTGGACCCTCGCCGAAAAGGTGAAGCTCGACGAGAACGCGCTCGGCTACGACATCACCCTGACCCTCGTCTCAGAGAAGGAGTAACCACCATGGCACAGATCGGCGTACAGCCCCGCGTCCTCAAGAACTACTTGCTGACGTTCGGCACCGACCAGTACGAGAAGCACGTCAACAGCGTCACCCTCACCCCGTCAGCCAGCGTGCAGACGTGGAAGGGCGGAACACCCGACGACGTCTACACCGACGCGACGAACGCGACATGGACCCTCGACCTCGCCTACGCGCAGGACTGGGCCACCCCCAACTCGCTCAGCCGTTACCTGTTCGAGCACGAGGGCGAGACAGTCGCGATGAGCTTCGAGCCCATCGCCGAAGGCCCCAGCTTCACGGCGAACGTGATCGTCACGCCCGGTGCAGTGGGCGGCGCGATCGATGCGTTCGCGACCGCGACCGTGTCGCTCGGTGTGCAGGGCAAGCCCGTCTTCGACGACCCGGCCGCCGCGTAACCGTGTCCGGCCTCAGGATCAGCGTCCACGGGTCGAAGCAGCTCCAGGCAATCATTCTCGCCATGAAGGTGCTCGACCGGGAGACCAAGAAGATTCTGAGGCGCGAGACAAAGGCCATGGTGGACCCGGAATGGCGCAAAGCCGTGACGGAGCACGCGAGCACCCGGCTCGAACACCGGGTGCTCGCGGACACCGCCAGAGTACGCGTATCCGACCAGAACGTGACCCTCTCGTCCGCGACGGTCGGCAGGTCGCTCTCAGGCGGCCTGAAACCCTCGACGCACTACTACCTACCTGAGTTCGGCGCTGACCGGTCCCAGGAACGGACGTACGACGCCAGATCACGCAAGGGTACCGCGTACCAGGTGACTCGGCACACGACCAGACAGTTCCGCCCCAGGAACCGGAAGGGATACGTGGTCTACCCGGCAGCCGCCGACATCATCCCCCGCATCGCCGCCCTCTGGACCCAGACCATCGTCCGCGGCATCCACGAAGCATTCGAGAAGAGGTAACGACGTGGCAAAGGGCATCAACATCGGTGTCGCGTCCGACACCAGAGACTTCGCGAAGGGCATCAAGACCGGCGTCATCGACCCGCTCGAAGACGCATCCGAGGTCCTCGAAGACCTCGCCCGCGACGGCGACAAAGCCGGCGACAAGCTCGAGCGATCCATGCGCGATGCACAGCGCGACACCGAGAAACTCTCAGACGAATACCGCGATCTCGGACGCCAGATACAGGAGACCGGCCGCAAGGGCCGCGACCTCGGCGACGGCGTGAAGAGCGGCACCGACAAGGCCGGCGAGGGACTCGACGAGTTCAAGGACGAAGCCAACAGCACGGCCCGCGAGGCAGCCGCCAGCTTCGACGGAAGCGCCGAGTCAATCGGTGACGCCTTCCAGGAGGTTGCCGCCAACGCATTCGCCGGCTTCGGACCGGCCGGCGCCGCGGCCGGCATCGCCGCTGCGATCGGCATCGGCGTCGTCATCCAGAAGATCAACGAAGGCACCGAGGACAGCGAGGCGTTTCGGCAGAAGGTCGGCGAGCTCGCCACCGAACTGATCGAGACGGGACGTGAGGGCGGTCCCGGAATCGACTACATCGTCGATCGACTCAAGGACCTCGCGACGAGCGCCGAAGAGGGCGACGAGAACCTGTCCGACCTTGCGGATGCCGCCGACATCGCAGGGCGAAACTATAGGAAGCTGGCACAGGCATATGCCGGGAACGTCGACGGGCTGTCCGACCTGGTCGACGGGGAGAAGGAGTATCTCGAACAGCTCGAACACCAACAGCAGCTCATCGACTCCGGCGCTCTCGATGGTGACTTGAATGCAATCATCGAAAAGATCGAAGCGCAGAAGCGCATCGTATCCGGGCTCGAAGAGTCAGAGAAAGCCGCCGAGGATGCGGCGGCGGCCGAGCAAGCATACGCAGCAGCGGGAGGGCCCGAGCTCGAAGCAAAAGCCGAGAGGATCGACACGATCCAGGACGCGCTCAACGACGCGATCGGCGCCTACACGGACTTCGAGGCGACGGAAGAGAAGGCCGCGGACCCGCAGGGATACATCGACGCCATGCAGGCCAGGATCGACGCGACGACGAACTTCAACTCCAACGTCAACCTGCTCGCCGAGAAATTCCAGCTGAGCACCGACGAGGTCCAGGCGATCCTCGACCAGGGTGTCGACTTCGGTCCCATGCTCCAGTCGATCATCGACAGCGGTCTGGACGCGGAGTTCATCGCGAAGATCCAGGCCGCGGTCGGCGGTGGCGAGGAGATCGTCGCCGGCGCGAATCTCGACGCCTCGGTCGAGGTGGATGCGGACACGAGCGCGGCCGACGAGGCGATCGACAAGACGGCCGCGAAAGAGTCTGAGAACACGGTCGAGGTGAAGGCCGATACGAAGCAGGCCGAGGAAGACATTCAGGCGGTCGCGGACGGCACCTACACCGCAAAGATCGGCACGAGCGTCGACACGTCGGCGGCGTCCACGGCGCTGTACAACTTCGCGTCGAAGAAACGGACGGTGACACTCCAGGCGGAGATCGTCGATCGTCAGGGGCAGAAGGTGTACTGATGGCCGCGCAGATCATCCATGGTGAGACGATCATCACTCCACGTCTGGTGTTGAGCTACGAGAGCAGCCAGGAGTCGCGGAACATCGAGCACACCATCCTCGGCCGCTCGGACCCGGACATCACACAGCGCCCGGCGGGGACCCGCACAGGGACACTGGAGCTGTTCTTCCTCGACGAGGCGGACGCGGAGGCGGCGAGAGTCGCGCACACCGAGGTCGGCACGTTCTCCCTCGTGTGGCCGGAACGACCCTCAACGGAGATGACCTACGTGCTCGGTCAGGGCGAGCTCGTGCGCACGCTCGACCCGGAGACCCGGGCCCGATGGATCGTGCAGGTGCCGTACCGCGAGGTGATCGTTTGAGCACCATCAGCAAGCACACGTACACGGCGACGCTGCTCGTCGACGACGGGTACCCGCTCGCCGTTCAGGGTGGGCAGATCACCATGGACGAGGGGTGGGCGCCACACGTGCAGGCGCAGCTCACGATCGCGATGCCGGAAGAGACAGTCCTGGAGCTACTGGACCCGCGCGACGACGTTCGCGTGCTGGTAACCGCTGAATCCGAGTTCTCGGACTGGAACAATCAGCCCCTTCCCGCCACGTCGCGGTCTTTCAACTTGTGCCTGCGCAGCCGAATAATCCGACACGAGTCCGCCGAAGTGACACTCGACCTCGCATCAGATGAGGCGCTGCTCCAAGACGACGTCCTCGTCGATGACGAACCGAATCGAGATGCTCTCGCCTATCAGGAATCGCTGCGCTCGATCATTGACGAAGTCGTCTTGAGCCGGATCGGTGCACATCTGGAGCCCGGCGACGCTGACGCGCCATACCGGGTTCTCGCCGACGCTACGAATCTGATTACAAATCCCGGTGCGGAGGTAGATCTCACAGGCGCCGTTGGCACAGGCGTTACGCTGGCTCGGCAGGTCGGAAGCGCACCATTCGGCACCGCAATGTTCCGTCTGAACCCCACCGGAGCCGCCGATTCATACATGGAGATCGGGGGGAGCGCGGGAGCGCTCCGGAACGGCATGCAAGCCGGTCGACGGTACACGGCGTCCGGCACCTTCATGATCACCAGCCCCATGACCGGCACCGCACACGCCCGAGCACGACGCATCGTCGTGTTCACCCGAGTTGGCTCCGGATCATATGTCGAGACAGCGAGCGCGCAAGCGCCGAACGTCGCGGGCCAATATCGATTGTCGGTGACGTTCGATGTGCCGGTAGGAGCGACAGAAGCGTTCATCCGCTGGTATCACGGGCACACTGCGTCGGTGTGCTACTGGGACGGCCTCGTGCTACACGAATTCACCAACGAGTACGACACAGATCAATGGGACGGCGACAGCGTCGACACGAGCGAGTACGCCTACGCATGGACCGGAACCCCAGGACTGAGCACGACTACGAGAACGGCAGTGATCTCGCGCTCGGCGGACGCTCTGCAATGGGAACCTGGGGAGTCATCATGGTCGTTCGTGCAGCCCCTGTTCCAGACGGCCGGATTCCGGCTGTTCTGCGACGACCAGCGTCGATGGTGGCTCGTCGACACGTCCTATATCGCTCCCGGGTTCACCCAGCTCTCGGCTGGGTACAACGTCATCGATCCGGAAGACACCATTAGCCGTGACACCGACGAGTGGTACGACGCCGTGCTCGTGAAGTATCGATGGCGAGACGAGACAGGTGCTCAACAGATCGCATACGACCAAGCATTGTCGCCCGCATATACCAAGGCGATCATGATCGAGGTTGAGCGCCCATACCCGGGGCCAGGCGCCGCGAATTACATCCTGCGACGCGCGGCCGGGAAGGGTAGGACGCTTGATCTCGGTGGCGTGAGCAACTATGCAGCACAGCCGACGCAACCCGTCACGGCGATTCTTCCGGCGTCACCGATCCAGACCGGTGTCGTGGCTTCGGTTCGGTGGAGCTTCGATGACGACGAGATGCGCATTGGCACCCGTGGTCTCACTGACACACCACCCACCGCATATGTATTCGGCCCTCCCGGAGTCAGTTACCTCGATGTGCCGCCGGGAATCTCATACGAAGAGTTCGATTGGAGTGTGGTCTAGATGGCAAATGGGGACGACGCGGCCGCGGCCGGTATGGACGTGGTGCCAGGCACCGCCGACATCCGCGACTCATACGACGAGCACAACAAGACCCGCGACTACATAGCACAGCGAACCAGCACGGTCACGCCGATCGCGAAAGGCGGAACCGGCGCGACGACCGCAGCCGCGGCCCGAGCCAACCTCGGTGCGCAAGCGGACCTCGGCTACACTCCCGTGCGTCGTTACGGCGGAAACGTCATCCAGCACGGATGGACCGGAGACCAAGTCGTTACACAGGTCGACTCGACGACGTTCTATCTCCTGAGACGTGACTTCCCTGCCGACGTGTCGCAGCTCACCACCTGGGGCGGCACTATCAACTCAGTCGGCGGCACCATCGAGACGGCAGGCGGGCCGATCAGCACCAGTGGTGGCCCGCTTACGGCAGGAGACATCAGCAGCGGAACCGCATACAACCGGAACGTGTCGGGCGGTGGTGTGCGCGCTTTATATGTGGCGGCTGACGGTCGTATCGGCATATCGACGTCGTCGGAGCGGTACAAGAGTGTGATCGGAGCCGCTCAGACTGACCCCCTAGCTGTGCTCGCGCTGCGCCCCGTGATGTACCACATGCTCGACGAGCTGGCCAAGCGCGACCCCACCTCTCCGACATTCGTGTCCGAGGACTACCACGTATCCACATACGTAGGCCTGATCGCCGAAGAACTCCACGAAGCAGGCCTCTGGCAGTGTGTCTTCTACGACGAAGAGGGACGCCCTGAGGGCATCCACTACGAACTCTTCTCCTTAGCCGTCCTGACCGCGGTCCAGTACGTGTGGGAGCAGCATCAGGCCCTCGACGCACGCGTCGCCGCGCTTGAGGCGGCGAGACAGTGAGTCGACCTGACACGCTCCCACGGGAGCTAAAGAGATATCGGATCACTTCACCGTTCGGTCCGCGCGACCTTCCAGGGTCCACCGACCATCTCGGAACCGATTGGGCTACCCCGGTCGGAGTGCCCCTGGAAGCGACCATACCGGGAGAATCGACCGTCGTCGCAGTCGGTGGCAGCCTTACTCATCCGTGGGGGTACTACGTGCACCTGAGGTGCGGTTGTCCGCTACGACACGAGCAGGAGTTTCACGTGCTCCGCGACCTGCCGACGCTCCGCCTCGGCCAAGTAGTCGCCTACGGGCAGGTGATCGCTCACAGCGGTAGCTCAGGCGCTCTCCGCGGCGTCAGGTACGCGCCCCACCATCACCACGGCGTGTCCGAGCTCGGACACTACTACGACCCCATGAGCATCGGATTCCCGCAGATCACGAGCACACCTCTGGAGGACGATATGACACCGGAACAAGACGCGCGGTTGAAGAACGTCGAGGCGATCCTCGGCGGCCTGCAGAACGCCATCGGTGACCCAAACCGCGGCATTCTGAAATCAGCGTACGCCGCTGAGCAGAACAGCGCCCGCGGGCTGACCATGCTCCAAACGATTCAGAATTGGATCGAGGACCCCGAGCGCGGCATCCATGTGCGTCTCTCGAAGGTCATCGAGCTGCTCACGAAGAAATGACCGAGGGAATCGCCACCGCCCTCATCGGAGCAGGACAAGCCGTCCTCGTCGCACTCCTCGCGACCGTAGGCATCTACCTGGGCCGACTCAACGGGAAAGTCAACCGGGTCCGTGATGACGCTGCGGTCACACGCGAGCACGTGGCGAATGATCACGTGGCGCCGGACGGAACCCCCATCAACCTTCGCCAGGAGCAGGACGAGCGACACGCGGCGAACGAGGCGAAGCTCAACACGATCATCGGCCGTCTCGACAACACGGACAAAGCGATCGGCGGCATCCGTGACCAGATCCGGCTGCTCACGGACGCCGACAACATCCTCAGCCACCGACTGAACACGCTCGACGAGCGCACACAGCCCCGCAACACCATCGACAGGAAGGAACCACCATGAGCGACCACGCAGCACCCGAGAAGACGATCAGCCCCAAAGTCATCGCGCAGGGAGCGACGAGCCTCGGCCTCGCTATCGTCGTTGGCGCGATCGCGGCCATCACCCCCGAGCACTTCGCCATGCTCGGGATGTGGGGGCCGGTCGTCTACGCCGGCGTCGTAGCGGGCGGGGGAGTGATCGCCGGGTGGATCACCCGCGACCCGCTACGCAGCGGCGGCCAGGGCAGCGCGTCGTAGGGCTCCATCGGGCACGGCCGTGTACACCTGAGTGGTGGCCACGGACGCGTGCCCGAGCAGCTCCTGCACGGCTCGGATGTCCCGGTCGGCGGCGTAGGTCACCGACGCGTACCGGTGTCTGAGCATGTGGGCGGTCACGCCCTCTGGGAGGGCTCGTGAGACGAGCTTGGAGACGTACGCCGCCGAGAGGTGCCCGTCGATCTGACCAGGGAACAGGAAGCCGTCGGCCCTCGCGATCTCGTCGGCCAGGTGGTCGCTGATCGGCACGGTTCGCACGCGGCGTCCTTTGCCGTGCGCGATCAGCGACCACCCGTCGAGCGAGGGACGCAGGTCGGAGGAGTGCACGACGGCGATCTCGCAGCACCGCAGACCACCGGTCGCGGCGAGCCGGATCATGAGCCGTACCCGCTCATCCGCGATGTGGAGGCCGAGCTGCACGACCTCCTCGGGCGCCGGCCGCGGGCGCCCGAGTGGTGCAGGCACGACCGGCAGCAGCTCAGCCGGGTTGTGGTCCATGCGCCCTGTGGCATGCGCCCAACGGTAGAAGCTCCGGAGGCCCGATCGCGTTGCTCTGCGCGTGTTCGGGCTCCACCTGTGAGCACTGAGGTAGACGGCGAGATCGTCGAGCACTACATCGAACGGGCGCTTCTCGATCGTGATCGCGAAGCGGCGCACCTGATACATGCGCAGATAGACAGTCGATTCCGGTTTCCCCGATGCCCGCAGCCAGGTCGCGAACGCATCACACGCGCGAGCCCATTCCGCGGGGGTATTGAGTTGTTGTCCCATACCTGAGTAGGAGACCAGCTCCAGACGTCGCGGTCTAGTCATTCGCTCGAATCGCTTGAATCATGGGGTTTACGGTCGAGCGCCATCTGGTGCTTCACGTCGCCGCACTCACATGTAACGCCGCTGGCTACCTGCATTCCTCGCGTGACGTGATGATTTGTGAGCTCACGCGCGAGCGCGTCTCGGTCTACCTGTGGGGACACCGTTGACCGCAGCGCCCGAACCTCAGCAACCAACCGCACCACGTACTGCCCAAGATCGGACACGAGGTACTTGCTCGCCTGCTCTGCCACGTGAGTGCTCCGGTAGATGGGGTCAGCGATCCTCTCGTAACGGTCAAGGTCGTCCGCACTCAGCTCCGGGGACACCGGACGATCAGGGCGATACAAGACCGTCACGGGCATCCGAGCCGTCCGAGTGGATTGGATGCCGAAGTATCCGGCGATGCACCATCCAGCCTCCGCATGCCGCCACACGTCGCCGCCGGCATCGACCGCTACGCTCTCGACCGGCAGTG
>Ga0164243_10009868_pt1 | contig 13813 bp, 14 predicted proteins | sample OricompcompostOP_FD_108781 | JGI IMG/M metagenome (GOLD analysis project Ga0164243, IMG submission 108781) | Organic Plus compost microbial communities from Emeryville, California, USA - Original compost - Organic plus compost (OP) | ecosystem: Engineered > Solid waste > Mixed feedstock >... | reverse complement strand
TTGTGTGGTCATGAGCAGCGGCGTGAAAATCGCCGAAGGCATGCCGAAGGATGTCCTGGCCGACCCGGAAGTGATCCGCGCCTACCTCGGAGACGACAATGCTTGAGGTGAGCAACGTCTCGGTGTTCTACGGCCGGCATCGCGCAGTCGAGAACGTGTCGGTGGAAATCGCGCCCGGCGAAATCGTCGTCATGCTCGGCGCGAACGGCGCCGGCAAGAGCACGCTGTTGCGCGCAATTGCAGGGCTTACGCGCTCGTTGCCCGCGAGCAAGGTTGTCATGGACGGCGACGATATTTCTCATCGGCCCGCCCATGAGATCGTGGAATCGGGAATCGCCCTGGTCCCCGAGGATCGCGGCATCTTCGCGGACCTCACCGTGCGTGAAAATCTCACGCTCGGCGCCTATCCAGGCCGCGCGCGCCATCGGGAGAGCGAAAATCTCGACCGCATCCTGTCGCTGTTTCCGCGCCTTGCCGAGCGCCGGAAGCAGTTGGTGCGCACCATGAGCGGCGGCGAGCGGCAGATGGTCGCCATCGGCCGCGCCATGATGTCGGCGCCGGCCATCCTGATGCTGGACGAGCCCTCGCTCGGCCTGTCGCCGCTTCTCACCGGCGACCTGTTCCGCTCCTTGAAACGCATCAAGGAAACCGGCGTCGGCATCTTTCTTGTGGAGCAGAACGCGAAACAGAGCCTTGCAATCTCTGACCGCGGGTACCTGCTTGACAACGGTCACATCGTCGGCGCCGATACCGCACAGGCGCTCTCGAACGACGAGACAGTAAGGAAAGCCTATCTCGGCGGCGTCTGACGGCGTCCGGGGGCGTGATCGGCGCGCCGCGAGGGCCGTTTGATGAGCGATGTCTCTGTTCTTTCCGCCGCCTCCCAAGAAGCGAAGTCGCCTGACGATCAGGTCCGCTCGGCGCAGGTGAAGTTTGGCGATAACGCGCGCGACTTTCACACACTTGTCGTACAAGGCGCCGGGCTGGAGCTTGTCACGGCGGGTTTCTATCGCTTCTGGCTCGCGACCGACGTCCGCCGGCATTTGTGGTCGCATACGTCGGTTGAAGGCGATGCGCTCGAATACACCGGCGCTGCAAGAGAACTGCTGATCGGATTTCTGGTCGCGCTGGCGATTTTGGTGCCGATCTATCTCGTTTATTTCCTGCTCGGCATCGAAGCCGAGCGCTTGCAGGCCTTTGCAAGCTTTCCGCTTGTCATTTTTCTCTACGGATTCTTCCAGTTCGCGCTTTATCGCGCGCGGCGCTATCGGACCTCGCGCACAATCTGGCGCGGCGTACGCTTCTGGATGACGGGCTCGGGTTGGGCCTATGCGCTCAGATCCCTGCTCTGGGGTCTGTTTGCTGTGGTGACGCTCGGAATCGCCTATCCATGGCGGGAAGCCGCGCTCGAGCGCTACAAGATGCGCAATACCCATTACGGCAATCTGCAAGGGCGCTTCGAAGGCACGGGCTGGGGGCTGTTCAAGCAGGTCTGGTGGATCGGATTTTTGATCGTCGCCGCTGTCTGCTCGCTTTTTCTGACGCCGGTTGTGGTCGTAATTGCATGGCCTCGTGCAAATCCTGCGGTCGTTGTATTGGCCGCGCTGGCGCCGATAGTGTCATTTCCGTTCCTCTACCCGCTGTACAAAGCCACAAGCTGGCGGTGGTGGGTCTCCGGCGCGCGGATCGGCGACGTCCGTTTCGAATCCTATTTGCCGACCGGCGCGCTGATGGGAAAATACTGGGCCGTGGCCGGCTGGGGCGTGCTGGTCCTGTTCATAGATGGCCTGCTCGTGGCGGGCTTGGGCGGCGCCGTGTGGGCCATCATTCGTTTCGCCGGCCAGGATGCTGGCAACGCGCCTCTGGCGCTATTTCTCAACGAGCACGTCTACGCGCTCTACGTCCTGTCCATCCTGAACTATCTCGTCATCGCCCTTGTGATTAACATTTTCCTGCGCATCTATCTGGTGCGCGGCGTATGGGAGCGGATCGCGGCGACCACGATCGTTCACCGCCTCGAAACCGCGGATAACGTCGTTGCCATGGGCGGATCGGCCAACGCGCTCGGAGAAGGATTTGCCAACGACCTCGACATCGGCGGATTCTAACATTGGCGGCGATCCGATCAGGCCGCCGACGGACGCTGCCGCGACGTTCTTCGATGGCGTGACGAACCGCAAGCACGCCGTCACGTTGCGGCTTGGCGACGCGGCGCTCGATATCTTCGAGGACAGGCTGGGCATCGCATCCTGGCCTTATGCGGACATCCGGCTGGCGGATGGCGGCAGCGACGTCTTGCGGCTGTCCTCTGCCTCGGCGTTGCCGCTCGCACGGCTTGAGGTGCGCGACGAAATCCTCAGGCAGGACCTCGTCGGGCGGTGCGGCCAGCTCCGTGAGCGTCGCCGCACCTCGCCGCAGGAAACTTGGCGCGTGGTCGGCTGGTCGATTGGGGCTATCGCCTCGATCGTACTGGTGACGCTTTACGGCGTGCCGCTCGCCGCCGAGCGTCTCGCGCCGCTCATCCCGCAGTCGTTCGAAAACCGTCTCGGCGAAATGGCGGACAAGCAGGTCGGAACTGTATTCGGCCGCACGGAATGTACGTCGCCGGCAGGCGTTGCGGCGTTCCAGAAGCTTGTCAACGAATTGCGCGCGGCCGGCGGTCTCGACACCGCCGTGAAGGCATCGGTGGTCAATACCGGCATCCTGAACGCATTCGCGCTGCCGGGCGGCAAGGTCTATCTGTTCAATGCGCTGCTGCAGCGCGCCGAGACGCCGGACGAGCTTGCCGGCGTGCTCGCCCATGAACTGGGGCACGTGAAACACCGCGATCACATGCGCGGCATGATTCAGAACGGCGGCACGTCTTTTCTGGTCGGTCTGCTGTTCGGCGACGTCACCGGCGCCGGTGCGGCCGTGTTTGCCACCCGCACGGTGCTGAACGCATCCTACTCGCGCGGCGCCGAGACGCAGGCCGATCAGTTCGCCATCGACGTGATGCACAAACTGGGACGCTCGCCGAAGCCGCTGGGCGAATTCCTGTTCCGCATCGCCGGCAAGTCCGGCGGACGCGCCATCGGCATCCTGGCGAGCCACCCGATGACGGAAGACCGCCGCGAAATGACACGGCGCGCGGACCGGCCGAATACGGGGCCGGATCTCCTGTCGGCGGACGAATGGCGCGCGTTGAAGGCGATCTGCCGGCGTTAGAAACGGCTACGGTTTTGCGTTCAGCCGCACGATCGCCTGCCGTGCTTCATCCACGCGGGGATTGACCTGCAGGACCCGCTTGAAATCCGCCGCCGCCTGTTCGCGCCTGCCGGCCGCTTCCTGGATCCGGGCGCGCTCCAGGATAAGCTGGACTGTCCGCGTCGGATCGAGCTGGAGCGCGAACGAGAGGTCCGCGATCGCGCCGTCCGCGTTGGCCCGCTGCACGTAAAGGGCCGCACGCTGGCGATAGATCGTCGCCATCAACGCACTCGCGCCCTGGGCGCCATAATTGCCCTTCAGGGCATCGGCGAGGTCCGGGTTCTTCCAATAGGCGTCGATCATCGCGCTGAGGTCGAACAATTCGCGGTCGCCTGCGCGCCGGCGCGAATAGACGCTGGCGCGGGTGCGCCGGGCGAAGAAAAGGTCGAGCGGCGGCAGCCGCGCCGGCTCGCTCTCGGCGATCTGGATCGCCTTGGACAGGTCCTCGAGCGCCCCGTCTTCGTCGGCATCGTAGAGCCGCGCCATGCCGCGAGCCTTGAAGGCCGCGGCGTTTCGCTCGTCGATGCCGATCGCTGCGCGGTAGTCCGCAATGGCAAGTTCCGGGTTGCCGTTCTTGAAGCGCAGGTTGCCGCGCTGGACATAAGCATCGGCGAAATTCGGTTCGAGCTGGATAGCTTCGGAAAAGTCGCGGATCGCACCGTCTGAATCGTCGTTCTTCGCCTTGTCCAGGCCGCGCTGGTACGAGCCCGTCGCGCTCGGCGCGGCGGCGGCGCGGCCTGCGTCCAGAAGTTTTTCGGCTTCTTTGGAATTCTGCGGAGTGGTCTTGTTCGAACGCGGCGGCGACTTGATCGTGCTGTAGGACGCGATCCACGCGGCGCTATCGGCACTCGTCGGAGGCGAAGGAGTACTGTCGCCGCAAGGCGTTCCGTCGCATTCGATCTTGAACGTCATCAGCGGGTTGGCCGCGAGCGAGCGTGCCGCTTCGTGGACCGCGGTATCCCCCGGCGCGGGATCTTCCTGTGGCGGCGATGGTTCTTCGGCGGCCGCATTCGAGGGAGCGGGCGAGGTGTCCTCGCCAGAGACTTGCGGTGGCGCGGCGTCCGCGCCCGCCTCCGCCGCCGGTTCAGCGCGATCTGTTTGCGTTGCGACGGGGACCGGCTCTGGCGATGTCGCCGACCCTGGCAATGCCGGCAGATAGGCGACAGCCGACTTCATCCCCGGCCGGCCGACGATGAACCAATAGGCCAGAAGACCGGCGCAGATAAATCCTGCCATGGCGAACAGACGAAGCGTGCCGCCGTGAAAATGTTTCGCTTGCGGCAGGTCGCGCCGTTTCGGAATGACGACAGGCTCGATCGGCTTGGCCGCTGTTCTCGCCGGCAGAATTCGGCTCCGGCCGATGGACCGTTTCTCCTCCGCTTCAGCTTCGATCTTGTCGATGATCCGGTCGAGCGCCGCGCGTTCGCGTTTGATCATCTCCGGTGAGAGAGGCGGCTGCGTTTCAGCGAGCCGCTGGTGAACGACCTCGCGGGCGTGGTCATAGACCGCCCGCCGTGCCTCGGCGGAGTTATGTTCGAGGTGTGCAATGGTATTCGCGATGATTTCCCGGTAGTCGACAGCGGGCGGCTCACCCTGCGGAGCGGTCTTTGAGCCCACGCCCGCGAGATCGGCGGCCATCGTTGTGGTTGCGCTGTCGTCGACCGAGGATGATGTCACGCCTTGCTCGTGCGGCGCTGGCGTATCCGTATCATGTACCTGCGGGAGCTCAGTGGTCTCCGCAACGTCCGGAGTGGCTGCCTTTTCAGTTGCTTCAGCCAGTGACCCGTCCTGACCTTGTGTCGTGTGAAGCGCGGCGATGTCTGCGGTAATGGCGGCCATGACAGCTTCGCTGACTTCGGCCGGTGCACTTTTCACGGGAGCCTTCGATGCCGGGGAGCGGGAAGCGGTCTGCGCGAACGTTGGCGCGCGCGCCGCTGTGGAGTGTGGCGGCCGTCGCGCGCCGGCAATCGACCCCTTCGTGTAGGATTCGGTAACGCGCTTGACCGACATGAATAACTGCACACCGCTGTCGTAGGGTGCTGTGCATAACACAGTTTGCACCCCGCAGGCGGGGTATCGGTTAATATCGCGGCAAAAAATTGAAGGGAGTCGGTGCGGGATCACCGCCGCTGTTTTTTTGAGTCTTTCGCAGGACGATAAGTATCAGGATATTCAATGTCTTGTCGTTGCTGGCCGGGAAGGCGCGGTCTTTACCAGCGGTTAACCATAGATGCCAAAGGTTAACGGGGCCGCCGCGTGACGCTCACCGGCGTCTGGTTGTTGGATGCAACGAAGGCGCGCACGTCAGGCAAAATCTCCGGCACCACAGGGCGCGCTTCTTCGGCGGTCATCCCGGCCTTGATACGCGGATGGTACAGGATGTTGAGCAGCAACTGGTCGTAGATGTCGAAGAAGCCAAACGATACCTGAACATGGTCCAGGGCACGACGACGAAGTTCGCTTCGGCGCGATTGTCCGTCAGCGCAAGGTCAAGGTGAGCGATCTTGCGGCGAATATCGGCGAGGGTGTTCGCGACAAGCGGTTGCCGGCTTGGGCGCGCGCGGTTGTCGATAAAGACCCGCACCGGCCCTTCGTACTTGCGAATCCGCTTCACGGGAGCGCCGCGCTGTAGTTCCGAGCCGACCGCGGTCTTGAGAAAGCCCTCGAGAATCTCCGTATCGGTAAACTCCCTGCGTTGCGCTTTTTCCTTGCGCGCGATTAGGCTGTCTGCGCTTGCAATCTTGCGGGGCGCGGTGAGTGCCTGATCGCTGTAGAGGAAGAATGCCGCGAACGCCGCCGTGAAAAGCCGGGCGTACATCCGGCTATGCTTGCGGCGGTGCGGCCTGCCCGGCACGGGCCTGGAGGGCGCGAATGCGATCGGCCAGGCTTGTCTGCGCATCGGACTTGCGCGGATGGCCGTTGGCTTCCTTTGCCAGCATGGCTTCGATCGGCGAGCCGGGCCCTTCCAGCACCATCGTCAGCCGCGCAACTTCGGTGGCGATATCGTTGATGCGGTCGCGCAGCATCGCGTTTTCGACGTGTTCGCCGGTTTCGCCTTCCTCCGCCGCGCGCTTCAGCCTGCCGATTTCCTCCTGAAGCGCGGTGCGTTCAGTGCGCAGTTGCTCCAGCTCTTTCTCAAGCAGGGAGTTCTCGGAGCGCAGCCGCGCACTGGTGCCGTTGTGGCGGTCTTCCAGTGCCGCCATTTCGCTGCGCGTTTCGGTCTCGGATTGCCGCACGGTTTCCACTTCGGTTCTCAAGCGGATCACGTCGTACTCGCGCTCGGCGAACTTCTTGCTCTGTTCGGCGAGCCGGGCTTCCAGTTCCAGCACTTTGCGGCCGAGTTCCTGGGCCTCGTTGGCTTGCGTCATCAGTTGCTGTTCAAGGTCGGCGACCCGATTGCCCAGAAGCTGCGCGCGCCCGCGCTCCGCCTCGATGTCCCTGGCGGCGGTCTGCGCATCCGCGTGCTGTCTCGCCAGCCGCTCCTGCGCCTGGTGAATTTCGCCATCGAGCTTTCCGATTTGTCCGCGCAGCGATTCCACCTGCGTGCGCAAGGCCGCGATTTCGACGCGCTGGCTGTCGGCGAGAAGGGTGCTTTCGCCGATTTGCTGCGACAGCTTTTCCAGTTCGGATTGCCGGTCGGCGAGCGTCCGCTCGGCCTCCTGCAATGCGCCGGTCTTGGCGGCGAGCTGTTCCTCCGTCGTGCGCAACTGATCGCGCAGGGCCTGCTCGCGCGCTTCCATGGTCAGGATAACGGCGGCTTTTTCGCCGATCTCGAGCTTGAGCCGGTTGATGCCGTCGGTCTTGCGGCCTAGTTCGCCAGCCTGACTTGTCGTACGCGCCTTGAGCTGGTCGACACTCATTTCCAGCCGGCGGATGGTCATCGCAAATTCGGCGCGCAACTGGTCCTTGTCGGCCTGAATTTCAGCCAATGACAAAGGAGTTGCCGCTTCGAGCCGCTGGCCGGTCAGGCGCACCGCGCGGTTGTGGACCAGCGGGAACAGGCCGAGGCCGATCACGACGGCGATGAAGAAACCAATCGCGAAATACATGATCACTTCGATCATGATGCCTCCGGGGCGCGGCTACCTGACACTCGATGCGAAACCATGGCACGGCGGCTTTCCGGCCGCCAGCGTCTCCACGCGTGGCGAGTGCCAGGCAACAGCCGCTAAAACGGGTTCCACGTCGCTTCGGGCGTGAACTTGAGATAGCCGATACTCGCCCCGAGCCGCAATCCGACGCCGGAGCGTATCGGCACGACGACAATATTGTTGGCGGTCAGCGCCGTCATGCCAAGGCCGCCGATGAAATAGGCCGAACCGTCGATGCCGGCAAAGCGCTGGTAGATCGCTTGCGTAGTCGGAAGCTGATACACGAGCATCATGGTGCGCGCGCCTTCGCCGCCGAAATCCCAGCCGACCGAAGGCCCTTGCCAATAGACTTTCAGGTCGCCGGCATTCTTCGTGTAAAGCGTGCCCTCGCCATAGCGCAAGCCGCCGAAGAATGCGCCGCCGCCTTCCTCGCCCAGAATATAACCGTTCGGCAGGCCCCATTGGCTCACGGCCTTCTCGACGATCGAGGCGAGGCCGCGCGACACAGTGCCAAAGAACTTGTGCCCGGCATCGACGATTTCATTTGGCGAAAATTCGCTTCCCTTCGGGTGCTGCTGCTGAGCATGGGCCGGCCCAATCCCGGCAATGGCAAGCCAGACCGCGGCGACAGCTAATCGGAAAACGGCCGTCATAAAGGACTCCCTCGGGTTGGGCGGCGGGTAACGCAACACGGTGGAACGGCGAATTTACGTCAAAAGCGGTCCGGCTTACGGCGCGACACGGCCGAGCAGAAACCTCAAAAGAACGAAAACCCCCGAGACCAGCCGGCCGTTGGCGACGGCCTTAACTTGTTGCTCACTCCCCCTGCGGTATGGCTCCGCGACGACGCCCGGCCAGGATGCAGCCGGCACCGAATCGCGATGCCAGAAGGCAATATGACCTCCCGACGTCAAGCAGGGAAGATTCGTCTGCTATTGCCGCCGCTCGTTGCGGCAGCTGTGCTTACCCTGTTGCCGAAGCCGGTGCCGGCCGCCGATGCCGATGCGCCCGTGGCCGTGATTTCGGACTTCCATACGGGCCTTGCTCTTGGTGGCTACGATCCGGTCGCTTATTTTGCGGAACAGAAAGCCGTACTCGGTCGCGCCGAGCTTGAACTTGCGGATGCGCGGGGCGTGTTCCGGTTCCGGAACGAGGGCAACAGGGAGGCTTACGCCGCCAACCCCGAAGTCTATGCGCCCCGGTTCGCGGGCTACGATCCGCTGGCGCTCGCGCGCGGTATTGCGCTCGAAGGTAATCCGCTCGAATGGGAGATCGTCGGGGACAGGTTATACCTGTTCTACAGCCCACAGGCCCACGCCGCCTTCAAGGAGAAGCCAGCGGAGGCCATTGCAGCGGCGGAGGCCCAGTGGCCGGCCGTTGCACAGGGCCTGATTCGCTAACCGCCGGTCCTGCTGTTTCCGCTCAAGCTTCGTCCGAACCTCGCCCGCGAGCCCGCGGGCCGGCAGTTCCGCTTGGCCGAATCATCGCATTCGCGTAAGCCCGGCTATGGAGATGCCAAATGTCTGATCAGATTTCGCTTTCCAGCCTCGACCTGGCCGCTCTGTTGTGTTCGCGGGTGTGTCACGACCTGATCAGCCCCGCCGGCGCGATCGTGAACGGCCTCGAGGTGCTTGACGAATCCGAGGACGAAGAGACGAAGACTTTCGCTCTCGACCTGATCAAGAAGAGCGCCCGGGTGGCCTCCGCGCGGCTGCAGTTCTGCCGCATCGCGTTCGGCGCGGCGGGCTCCGCCGGCGCGCAGATCGATCTCGGCGATGCCGGGTCGGTGGCGAAAGGTTTTGTCGAAGACGACAAGGTGAGGCTGGCTTGGAATCTGCCGCGGGTGATGCTGGCGAAGAACCGGGTCAAGCTCGTCCTCAATCTGCTCCTGATCGGCCAGCAGGCCATCCCGCGCGGTGGCTCGCTCACCGTCGACCCGATCGGGGAAGGGGAGACGCTGGGGTTCCGGATTTCCGCCACCGGATTGAACGCGCGGGTGCCGGCGGCGGCCGTCGGTCTGCTCGGCGGCGGCGAAGCCGGGCACACGATCGACGCCCATGCCATCCAGCCCTACTACACCGGCTTGCTGGCGCGGGAATGCGGCATGACGATCACGGTTGCCCCGGAAGGCGAGGCGATCGTCATTCAGGCCGCGAACAAGCCGCAAGGGTGAACCAAACTTAAACTCTTGGCCCGCACAATGTCCGCCTGATCGGGAAGCGGGCGCATGCGCAGCTGTATCGTCGTCGATGACTCCAGTGTGGTCCGCAAGGTCGCGCGGCGTATCCTCGAACGCCTGGATTTCGAGGTGACCGAAGCGGAAGACGGCGCTCAGGCGACCGAACTCTGCCGGCGGAAACTGCCGGACATGGTGCTGCTCGATGCCAACATGCCGGTCATGGACGGCTATGAATTCCTGCGCGGGCTGCGCCGCATGCCCGGCGGCGACCGGCCGCGGGTCATCATGTGCCAGATCGAAAACGATGACGCCCAGAGAGCACGCGCCCGCCATGTCGGCGCCAACGACGTGATGCTCAAGCCGTTCGACCAGCAGCGCATGGCGGCGAAGCTCGCCGCCCTCGGTCTGGCGTAGATCAACGCTCCTTTTCGGGCCTTGCTGGCGTGCTGCGAAAGCGGGCCACGTGCCAATCCCTCGGCAAAAAAGGGCGCGGATCCGGCGCGCAATCCAGCAGCCATAGGGCATTGTGTGTCCTGACGCCCCGCTTTATGACAATTCGATGATTCGAACGGGAGCGACGAAACGGTGATGTTGGGCTGGTTCCAGGCCATAATGCCCAAGGAAGACCGCTTTTTTGACTACTTCACGAAGCATGCCGAGATCGTGGTCGCGGGCGCCGAGGCCCTCCGCGGTCTTTTGCAGGGCGGCGAGACCGTCACGCATTACTGCAACCTGATCGTGGAGCGCGAGGCGGAAGCCGACGAGGTCACCCGGCAGGTCATGACGGCTGTGCGCCGGACCTTCATTACCCCTTTCGATCGCACCGACATTCAGGATCTGGCGTCGTCGCTGGATGACGCCATCGACCAGATGAACAAGGCCGCCAAGGTCATCATGCTGTTCGAGGTCGATCGGTTCGATCGCCAGATGCAGCAGATGGGGGAGATCATTCTGCTGACATCGAAGCTCGTGCTCGAGGCGATGCCGCTCCTTCAATCGATCAGCAAGAACGCGGCGCGTCTCAACAATCTCACCGAGGGCATCATCAAGCTGGAGGAGCGTGCCGATCAACTTCACGATGAGGGACTGAAGGCATTGTTCCTGGCCTGCCGGCACGACAACCAGATGAAGTTTCTGATCGGCAGCGAAATCTACGATCATCTGGAGAAAGTCGTCGACCGTTTTGAGGATGTCTCCAACGAGATCAACTCCATTGTCATCGACCACATCTAACGCTGGAAACAGTCAATGGACGTGGTTCTGAGCCTGCCGGTGCTTGTTGGTCTGATCGTTGTCGCGCTGGTCTTCGATTTTCTCAACGGCCTGCACGATGCCGCCAATTCGATTGCAACCATCGTCTCGACGCGCGTCCTGCGGCCTCACTATGCGGTCGCCTGGGCGGCGTTTTTCAACTTCATCGCCTTTCTGATCTTCGGTTTGCATGTGGCGGAAACCGTCGGGACCGGCATTGTCGCTCCCGAGGTGGCGGACGCGCGTGTCATTTTCGGCGCGCTGATGGGGGCAATCGCCTGGAACCTGATCACCTGGTGGGGCGGCATTCCGTCGTCGAGTTCCCATGCGCTGATCGGCGGACTTATCGGCGCAGGCGTCGCCAAGGCCGGAACGGCGGCTGTGGTGTGGTGGGGCGTGCTGGCGACCGCGTCCGGCATCGTCGCGTCGCCGCTTACCGGGTTCTTCATTGCGCTGATCCTGGTGCTGGTTGTCTCCTGGATCTGTGTGCGTGCATCGCCGCGCGCGGTGGACGGCAGCTTCCGCTGGCTGCAGTTTCTCTCGGCGGCGCTTTACTCGCTGGGCCACGGCGGAAACGACGCACAGAAGACGATGGGCATCATCGCGGCGCTGCTGTTCTCGCAAGGGACGCTGGGCTCCGAGTTCCACATCCCGTTCTGGGTGGTGATCGCCTGTCAGGCGGCGATGGGGCTCGGCACGCTGTTCGGCGGCTGGCGCATCGTGCACACGTTGGGCGCCAGGATCACCCGGCTGACGCCGATGCAGGGATTCTGCGCCGAGACCGGTGGCGCCATAACGCTGTTTGGAGCCACCTATTTCGGCATTCCAGTCTCGACGACGCACACCATCACGGGGGGTGTCGTCGGCGTGGGTGCAGCGCGAAAAGTATCGGCGGTCCGATGGAACATTGCGGGCAATATCATTGTTGCCTGGGTGATCACGCTGCCGGCGTCGGCGGTGGTTGCCGCGCTCTTCTACTGGCTGAGCGGGACCTGGGGTTAAGGCTTGGCGCGTGTTTTGCTTGAGCTGGTCACACTTAAGCCTCATATTATCCAATGAATCGGCTTTGCGGCGAGGCCCTATAGGCACTGATTTTTAACGGTGGCGATGAAGAGCGGGCAGGCCTCCTATCCCATGCGTCCGGCGACTGTCGCGGGAACGGATTCTGGTTCTTCCAGCAACGCGGTGCGCCAGCTCTACGAGAGGCTGGCCCTGGCGTGGTCGCGCGCGCTCGCTCAGCTTTGGTGGTCGAGAATCCAGCATGCCGCCCTTCCGTTTCGGAAGCGCGCAGACGGCAGCTTTGAAATCATGCTCGTCACCTCGCGCGGAACCGGGCGTTGGATCATTCCCAAGGGCTGGCCGAAGAAAGGACGCGCGCCTTATGTGACAGCCGCCCGGGAAGCGATGGAAGAAGGCGGCATTCTCGGAAATATCTACGACACGCCGCTCGGGACCTACAGATACGAGAAGCAGCAGGTCCATTTCGCGCTTCCGTGCGAGGTTACGGTGTTTGCGCTCGAGGTCGCCGAACAGATGCTGGAATGGCCCGAGCGTCGGGAGCGCCACACGCGCTGGTTCGAGGTGTGCGATGCGGCGACGGCTGTCCAGGAGCCGGAGCTTGCCGCTCTCATTCTCAACCTCACGGCCAAAGTTCCCGCCCTGACAGGTCCGATCGACACCGTGCAATTCCTGCCGCGCAAACAAAAACCCCGCCATTTTCGGCGGGGTTAGTTGGGAACCGGCTGGACGACAGTTTACGCAGGAATCTTCTCTTCGACCTCGTTCGGCTCGCGCAGCACATAGCCGCGGCCCCACACGGTTTCGATGAAGTTCTGGCCGCTCGACGCGTTGGCGAGCTTCTTGCGCAGCTTGCAGATGAACACGTCGATGATCTTGAGTTCGGGCTCGTCCATCCCGCCATAGAGATGGTTGAGGAACATTTCCTTGGTGAGGGTGGTGCCCTTGCGGAGCGAGAGCAGCTCCAGCATCTGATATTCCTTGCCCGTCAAATGGACACGGGCGCCGCCGACTTCGACCGTCTTGGTATCGAGGTTGACGACCAGATCGCCGGTCTGGATCACCGACTGCGCATGGCCCTTCGAGCGGCGGACAATGGCATGGATACGGGCGATCAGTTCGTCCTTGTGGAACGGCTTGGTCATGTAGTCATCGGCGCCGAAGCCGAGACCTTTGACCTTGTCCTCCGTGCCGGCGAGACCCGACAGGATCAGGATCGGCGTCTTGACCTTCGCGACGCGCAGCGAGCGCAGCACCTCGAAGCCAGACATGTCGGGAAGGTTCAGATCGAGCAGGATGATATCGTAATCGTATAACTTGCCTAGATCGACACCTTCTTCGCCGAGATCGGTGGTGTAGACGTTGAAACTCTCCGATTTCAGCATCAGCTCAATAGATTGAGCCACCGCTCCATCGTCTTCAATCAGCAGAACGCGCATGCCAATCCCCTTCCTTGCCTCTTCGGGCCCAGGTCAGCGCGCCAAGATGGGGCGCCTTGGAATACGCCTTGGGACAAACTGATTCGAACCAGTAATCCGCCATGGTTAACAAAACCTGATTCTTGGACGCAAGAACCTTCTGGGCATTTCTGCCCGAATCGGCCTAAAACATTGCACAAGAGTGGTTTTTTAGTCACGGCGTAGTTCGAGTCTTGGATGAGAAATCGGCGTTAACCGACTCCCGTGACTCGCCCTACCGTCCTGGCGGGCGAGCCTCGCTGGTTGGTCCCAAGGACGATGACGCAATGATTAACGATGCGGGTAAACACCGGGTTAAAGTGAAGAGTATATTGCCGCCATATCGAAGATTGTGGCGGGGCCGCCACAAATCGATTTAGGGCCGGGACGGCGGTGGATGGATCGCATCCCGCAAGGCGTCACAGGTATCCCGGATTTTCTGCGGCCGGCAATCCGGCTGTGAGGTCGCGACCATGAAGGCGCTGGCGGAACAGATCGCTGAACTCGACGGAATGGAAATTTTCGGCCGCGTCGTTGGCGTGCGGGGCCTGCTGGTGGAGGTCGCCGGGCCG
>Ga0164243_10009867_pt1 | contig 13813 bp, 12 predicted proteins | sample OricompcompostOP_FD_108781 | JGI IMG/M metagenome (GOLD analysis project Ga0164243, IMG submission 108781) | Organic Plus compost microbial communities from Emeryville, California, USA - Original compost - Organic plus compost (OP) | ecosystem: Engineered > Solid waste > Mixed feedstock >... | reverse complement strand
TACACCAAGCCCACGCCGATCCAGGCGCAGGCGATCCCCGGCGTCATGGCCGTCCGCGACCTGCTGGGCATCGCCCAGACCGGCACCGGCAAGACCGCCGCCTTCGCCCTGCCCATCCTCCATCGCCTGGCCGAGAACCGGAAGCCGGCCCCGCGCAACAGCTGCCGGGTGCTGGTGCTGTCGCCGACCCGCGAGCTCGCCACCCAGATCGGCGAGAGCTTCAAGGCCTACGGCAAGCACATGGGGATCTCCGTCGCCGTGGTGTTCGGCGGCGTGAAGTACGGCGCCCAGATGCGCGCCATGGCCCCCGGCGTCGACGTGCTGGTGGCCGCCCCCGGCCGCCTGCTCGACCACCTGGCCGAGAAGACCATCAACCTGTCGGGCGTCGAGATGTTCGTGCTCGACGAAGCCGACCAGATGCTCGACCTCGGCTTCATCGTGCCGATCCGCCGGATCGCCGCCCAGCTGCCGAAGAAGCGTCAGAACCTTTTCTTCTCGGCGACCATGCCGACCGAGATCGGCAAGCTGGCGGGCGAACTGCTGAACCCCGATCCGCTGCGGGTCGAGGTGACGCCGGCCGCCACCACCGTCGAGCGGATCAACCAGCGCATCCTGTTCGTCGAGCAGCAGCGCAAGCGCGCCCTGCTGGCCGAGCTGTTCGACGACCAGGGCTTCAAGCGCGTGATCGTCTTCACCCGCACGAAGCGCGGCGCCGACCGCGTCGCCCGCGGCCTGGAGCAGGTCGGCGTCGAGGCCGTCTCGATCCACGGCGACAAGAGCCAGGGCCAGCGCGAGCGCGCTCTGGCGCAGTTCAAGAAGGGCGAGGTCCGCGCCCTGGTCGCCACCGACATCGCCGCCCGCGGCATCGACATCGACGCGGTCAGCCACGTCGTGCAGTACGAGCTGCCGAACGTGCCGGAAGCCTACGTCCACCGCATCGGGCGCACCGCCCGGGCCGGCGCCGACGGCTCGGCGGTGGCCTTCTGCGCCGACGACGAGCGCGGTCTTCTGAAGGACATCGAGAAGGTGACGCGCCAGCGGATCCCGTCCTGGGACCGCCGCAACGACAAGCACCTCGGCGCCGCCGTCGCCGCCATGCCGGAGGTCGCCGGCAAGCCGGAGCGCCCGGCCCAGCCGCAGCGTGCGTCGAAGCCGGGCCAGAAGGCCCAGGGCCAGGCCCAGCCGCATCGCGGCGAGCACAAGCCGAAGCGCAACCGCAACCACGCTCCGCCGAAAGTCCAGGCCGGCCACCACCGCCACGAGAGCGGCGGTCAGGCCGCGCGGCCGGCCGGCGAGAGCCAGGCCAAGCCCGCCGGCTACAAGGGCCCGCGCCGCAGCCGTGGCGGCGGCGGCCGCTCCGGCGGCGCCCGCGGCGGCGTGTGGTCGAACCACTAAGGCCGCAGTGATCCCGGAGGGGCGAACGGCCGCTCCGGGACTTTCGATCAACGTCGGGTAACGCTCAGGCTGAAAACCCCCGATTCCCCGCGAGAGCGGGGATCCGGGGGTTTTTGTTGTTCTGCGCCCGCCGTCGCCGGCGCTTCAGGGACAGGAAGAAGCCTAGGTCCCCGCTTGCGCGGGGAAGAGCGGGATTAAGAGGCGAGCCGCCCCTGCCGCCTACTGCAGCGTGCGGCCGATCGCGTAGAAGCGGTCCGAGCGGCGCTTGCGCAGTTCGTCGGCGGACAAGCCGTCGAGACCGGCGAGCTCCTGCTCGATCGCCGCCGCGACATTGGCCATGGTCTCGGCGCGGTCGGAGTGGGCGCCGCCGATCGGCTCGGGGATGATCCGGTCGACGATCTTGTTGGCCAGCAGCTCCTGGGCGGAGATCTTCATCGCCCGGGCCGCGTCGGCCCCGCTGCGCGCGCCGCGCCAGAGAATCGAGTTGGCCCCTTCCGGCGCGATCACCGAATAGATGGCGTGCTCCAGGATCAGCACCCGGTTGGCGCCGGCGATGGCGATGGCTCCGCCCGAGCCGCCTTCGCCGGTGATGACGGCGACGTTCGGCACGCCGAGCATCAGGCACTTCTCGGTCGACCGGGCGATCGCCTCGGCGACGCCGCGCTCTTCGGAGGCGACCCCCGGATAGGCGCCGGCGGTGTCGATCAGGGTGATCACCGGCAGGCCGAACTGCTCGGCGAGCTCCATCAGGCGCACCGCCTTGCGATAGCCCTCCGGCCGGGCGTAGCCGAAGTTGTGCTTCACGCGCGTGGCGGTGTCGCGGCCCTTCTCGTGGCCCATGACCACCACCGGACGGCCGCGGAACCGGCCGATGCCGCCGATCAGCGCCTGGTCGTCGCCGAACACCCGGTCGCCGTGCAGCTCGACGAAGTCGTCGATCAGGTCGGCGACGTAGTCGACGAAGTGCGGCCGGTCGGGATGGCGCGCGACCTGGGTCTTCTGCCAGGCGTCGAGATTCGCGTAGGCCTCGCGCCGCATCCGCTGGGCGCGGGCGCGCAGCGCCTCGATCTCGGCGTCGAAGGCGCCGGGACCTGCGGTTTCGGAGAGCTTCGAGAGCTCCTCGATCTTGGATTCGAGCTCGGCGATGGGCCGCTCGAACTCGAGGTAGTGCAGAGCCATCTGCTGGCGTCGCTCCCAAGTGTGCGCGAAGCGGCGGAAATTAGGCGGGAAGGCTCAAGCTCACAAGAGCGGCGGAGCTGCAAGATCGCCGGCCTGCAACCGCCGAGGGCTCACGCCCGTTAACACCGCCCGAGGTCGAGCCCGGCCCGTCATCCGAGACGAGGGACGGACGACGGCTCCCTGGCGCGCCCCGGAAACTGCGCGGCATTCGCCTGACAAGCCGCCGCGCCCGAGGAGAGAACACGGAGCTTACAATGCAATTCGCCCTGAAGACCGCCATGGCGTCGGCGCTGGCGCTGACCGTCGCCGCGCCGGTGGCGGCGCAGTCCTACGGCGGCCCCAGCTACGGCTCGCCGTACCGCCCCACCGAGCAGTATCAGCAGCAGCAGCGCCAGTACGACCGCGACCGCAGCCGCTGGGAATCGCAGCAGGACAACTATCAGGCCGCTCGCGCCGACTATGAACGTCGCGCCGCCGACTACGAGGCCCGCCGCGCCGCCTACGACCGCCGCTACGGCGCCGGCGCCTACGCCCGCGCCTACGGCCCGGCTCCGAGCTGGGACGACCGCCGCTGGGCGCGGACCACGCCCGCCCCGGCCGCCGGCTACTACGGCAGCAACGCGGGCTACACCGCCCCGATTAAGTGCAACAACAACTCCGCCGTCACCGCCGGCCTGCTCGGCGCGATCGCCGGCGGCGTGCTCGGCTCGAACGTCGCCGGCCGCGGCGACCGCACGGAAGGCGCGGTGCTCGGCGGCCTGGTCGGCGGCGGCCTCGGCGCGGCGGTCGGCCACGCCAACGACAAGTACAAGTGCGACCAGCAGGGCGCGTACTGGAGCTACAACGACACGGTGCCCTACCGGGTCGACAACCGCGTCTATCGCGACGACCGCACGAGCTACTACAGCCAGCGCGGCTGCCGCCTCGCCCCGGCCCCGGTGAACAGCAGCGACTACCGCTACGTCCGCGTCTGCCCCGACGGCAGCGGACGCTATCGCCTCGCGGGCTAGGTTCTTCGCGCCCAGGAAGCCGCTCCCGCCGGGGCGGCTTCTTTTCGTTGGCCGGCGCGCCTAGCCCTTCTTCGCCAGCGGGTGCTTGGTCTCGACCACCTCGCGCAGGCGGTCGCCGGCGACGTGGGTGTAGATCTGGGTGGTGGCGATGTCGGCGTGGCCGAGCAGGGTCTGCACCACCCGCAGGTCCGCGCCGCCCTCGAGCAGGTGGGTGGCGAAGGCGTGCCGCAGCACGTGCGGGCTGACGCGCGCCGGATCGATGCCGGCGTCGGCGGCGGCCTCGTCGAGCAGCTGGGCGAAGCGCCGGGGCGTCAGCCGCCCGCCGGCGCCGCGGGACGGAAACAGCCAGGGGTTGGCCTTGTCCCCCTTCGGCAGGAACTGCGGGCGGACCTCCAGATAGGCCTTCACCGCTGCGCGGGCGGTGTCGTTCAGCGGGGCGAGCCGCTCCTTGCCGCCCTTGCCTTTGACGATCAGATAGGCCGGGTCGCGCGCCAGCGCCGCCAGCGACAGGCCGGTCAGCTCGGAGATCCGCAGCCCCGACGCGTAGGCCAGCTCGACCATGCAGCCGAGCCGCAGCCCCTGCGCGCCGTCGCGGGCGCCGGCGGCGGCGATCAGCCGGTCGATCTCCTCCCGGCTCAGCACCTTCGGCAGCGGCCGGCCCTTCTTCGGCGCCTCGACCCGGCGGGACGGATCGTCCGTCCGCCAGCCCTCCGCCAGCACGAAGCGATAGAACTGACGCACCGCCGCCCGCCGGCGCGCGGCGGTCGCCGGCGACAGGCCGCGGGCGCCGAGGTCGGCGAAATAGGCCTCGATCTCCTCGGCGGACGTGTCCGCGAGGTCGCGCCCGCGCCCGGCGAGAAAGGCGCGCGCGTCGGCGAGGTCGCGGGCGTAGGCCGCGAGCGTGTTTTTCGCCGCCGCCCGCTCGACGGACATCATCTCCAGGAAGGCCTCGGCCCAGGCCGCGCCCCTGCTCATGACGCCGCCAGCAGCCCTTCCACCGCGAAGTTGCGGGCATCGGCGTTCAGGCCGGCCTGGCGCAGGGCCTGGACGATACGCACGCGGTCGCCGGGCGCGAGGCCCGCCTCGCCGGCCTCGGCGCTTGTCCACAGCGCGAGCATGGCGGTCTCGCCAAGCAGCTTCTCCTGCGCCGCGGCGGCGAGCGCGAGATTGCGGCCGGCGGGCGCACGCCCCTCGGCGACGCCCATGGCGGCGATCCGGCCGCGCTGGTCCGGACTGGAGTCGCCGGCGTAGGCCCAGACGATCAGGGCGGCGGCCTGGGCGCCGGCGCGCTGCGCCGCCGGCGCCTTGGCCGCGGCGTCGAGCAGGCGCATCACCACCTCCCCCGGGACCGGCTGCCCGGCGGCCAGCGCGCGGGCGGCGACCAGCCGGTCGGCGTCGCCCTCGGGAACCGTCCAGGCGGGCTCCACGGGCTCGGCTCCGGAGAGGGCCGCAGCGACCACCGGCGCCGGCTTGGCCGCCGCCAGGTCGAGGCCGAGGCTCCGCGACAGGGCGTAGTCGAGGCCGTTGCGCAGCGAGGCCGCGCCGGGATCGCCGGCGCCGCTGAGCTTGGCCAGCATCAGCCGTCCGAAGGTCTCGTCGCGCGCCTGGGCCTGGGCGAGATCGAAGGTCAGCTGCGCCTGAGCGCCCTTGCCGGCGATCGCCTGGCAGTAGGCGCGCAGCCGGAGCCAATAGACGTCGTCCCGGCCGACCGTCAGCGCCTGCGCGATCTGGCAGGCCCGGCCGTCGTCGCCGGCCAGCAGCGCGCCCTCGGCCGCGATGCGCGACAGCGCGGCGTCGCGGTCCAGCCCCGGCGCGCGGTCGAGGATCGCCGCGGCGGCGCGCGGATCGCCGAGGGCGACCAGGGCGTTGGCCCGAGCCGCGAGCAGCGCCGGGTCGGCGCCCAGCCCCCGCGGCCCCGGCGCGCCGGTCGCCAGCACCCGCCGGGCCAGCGCGGCCGCGGCCGGCGAGAGCGGCTTCTGGGCGAGCTTGGGCAGCACCAGATTGAGGGTGTCGACCGAGGCGCCGCGCCACAGGTCGGCGGGCAGGCCGGTCTGCCGACCGGGGGTGGAGAAGACGTCCGGAGCGGAGAGCGGCGCCACCTCCACGACCTGGGCGAACGCCGCCGGCGCCGGACTCGCGAGGATCAGGGCGGATGCAAGGAACAGGATACGCTGCATAAGCTTGAGCATACGTCGGGCGCGGTGTTGGCGCGAGTGCGCGCGCTCGTGTAAGCGTCCGCCTTTCATGGACCGCTTTGAACCGCTGCGCCGTCGCACCATCGCCCTGGTCGGCCTCATGGGAGTGGGCAAGTCGAGTGTCGGCCACCGACTGGCCAACACCTTGGGGCTGCCGTTCCGCGACGCCGACCACGAAGTCGAGGCCGCGGCCGGCCGTTCGATTCCCGACATCTTCGCCGAGTTCGGCGAGCCCGCCTTCCGCGAGGGCGAACGCCGGGTGATCGGCCGCCTGCTCGACGAGCCGCCGCACGTGCTGGCCACCGGCGGCGGGGCCTTCATGGACCCGCGAACCCGCGAAATGATCAAGGCCAAGGCGATCTCGGTCTGGCTGAAGACCGACCTGGAGGTGCTGGCCCGCCGCGTCGGCCGCAAGGACAACCGCCCGCTGCTGATCGGCAAGGAGCCGCTGGAGGTGCTGAAGGCCCAGGCCGAGGCGCGCTATCCGACCTACGCCCTGGCGGACATCACCGTGGAGACGGGCGACGCGCCGCATCACGTCACCGTCGATCAACTGCTTCGCGCGCTCAGCGCCTACGTCAAGGAACAGCCCCAATGAGCCGCAGCGTCCCCGTGGGCCTCGGCGCACGCGCCTACGAGGTCGTCATCGGCGAGGGACTGCTGGCTGAGGCCGGCGCCCGCATCGCGCCCTTCACCCGCCGCGGCCGGCTGGCGGTGGTCAGCGACGAGACCGTCTGGAAGCTGCACGGCCAGGCGCTCGCCGCCGCGCTCGAGGGCGCCGGCCTGCAGGTCTTCCCGGTGATCGTGCCGCCCGGCGAGCAGACCAAGAGCTTCGAGGGGCTGGCCGACGTCACCGACCGGCTGCTGGCGCTCGAGCTCGACCGCGGAGACCTGGTGGTCGCCTTCGGCGGCGGCGTGGTCGGCGACCTGACCGGCTTCGCCGCGGCGATCTACAAGCGCGGCATCGACTTCGTGCAGATCCCGACGACCCTCCTGGCCCAGGTCGACTCCTCGGTCGGCGGCAAAACGGCGATCGACACCCCGCGCGGCAAGAACCTGGTCGGCGCCTTCCATCAGCCGAAGCTGGTGCTGGCGGACCTGTCCGTGCTCGGCACGCTCTCGGACCGCGAGATGCGGGCCGGCTACGCCGAGGTGATCAAGTACGGCCTGCTGGGCGACTTCGCCTTCTTCGAGTGGCTGGAGGCCAACGGTCCGGCGGTGCTGGCGCGCGAGCCCGCCGCCCTCGCCCACGCGGTCGCCCGCTCGGTCGAGATGAAGGCCGAGATCGTCGCCGAGGACGAGAAGGAGCAGGGCCGACGCGCGCTGCTGAACCTCGGCCACACCTTCGGCCACGCCCTGGAGGCCGAGACCGGCTACGGCGAAGCCCTGCTGCACGGCGAGGCGGTGGCCGCCGGCCAGGCGCAGGCGTTCCGCTTCTCCGCCGCCCAGGGCCTGTGTTCGGCCCAGGACGCGGAGCGCGCGACCGCGGCGATCGCCGCGGCGGGGCTGCCGACGCGGATGGACGAGATCCCCGGCGCGCCCTTCGGCGCCGAGCGGCTGGTGCGCCACATGGCCCAGGACAAGAAGGCCGAAGCCGGCAAGCTGACCTTCATCCTCGCCCGCGGGCTGGGCTCCTCCTTCGTCGCCAAGGACGTGGACGCCGAGGCCGTACGCCGCTTCCTGATCGCGGAGGGGGCGGTCTGATGACCGCCCTGCTCGCGCTGGCGCCGATCATCGTCGGCCTGCTGGCGCTCTCGGCGCTGTTCTCCGCGGCCGAGACCTCGATGACCGGCGCCAGTCGCGCCCGGATGCATCAGCTGGAGCGTGAAGGCGATCGCGCGGCGCGCCGGGTCAACCGGCTGATCGGCGACCAGGAGTCGATGATCGGCGCGGTGCTGCTGGGCAACAACCTGATCAACATCCTTGCCTCGGCCCTCACCACCCAGGCGATCACGGCCGCCATTCCCGGCGCGCTGGGCGTCGCCGTCGCGACCGGGCTGATGACCGTGCTGGTGCTGGTCTTCGCCGAGGTGCTGCCGAAGACCCTGGCGATCGTCCGCTCCGACGACGTCGCCCGGGCGCTGTCGGCGCCGACGACCTGGGCGGTGCGGCTGTTCGGCCCGGTGGTCTACGCCGTCCAGTGGATCGTGCGGAAGACGTTCGGCCTGTTCGGCGTGAAGCTCGACATGGCGACCGACGTCCTGGCCGCCCACGAGGAGATCCGCGGCGCGGTCGAGTACCACCACGCCGAGGGCCTGGTGGAAAGCCGCGACCGCTACATGCTGGGCGGGGTGCTCGACCTGGCCGAGATGACCGTCGGCGAGGTGATGGTGCACCGCAAGGCCATCGCCATGCTCGACGGCGACCTGCCGCCCCGGCAGCTGCTGGCCGAAGCCCTGAGCAGCGCGCACACCCGGCTGCCGATCTACCGCGGCGAGCCCGAGAACATCGTCGGCCTGCTGCACGCCAAGGACCTGCTGCAGGCGCTGGCGCGGGCGGACGGCGACATCGAGAAGCTCGACCTCGCCAGCATCATCCGCGAGCCGTGGTTCGTGCCCGAGACGACGTCGCTGAAAGACCAGCTGGCGGCCTTCCTCAAGCGGCAGAGCCATTTCGCCCTGGTCGTCGACGAATATGGCGCGCTGCAGGGGCTGATCACGCTCGAGGACATCCTTGAGGAGATCGTCGGCGACATCGAGGACGAGTACGACATCGCCGTGCTCGGCGTGCGGCCCGGCCCCGACGGGTCGATGATGGTCGACGGCTCGGTCACCATCCGCGACCTCAACCGGGCGATGAACTGGGACCTGCCCGATGACGAAGCTGTGACCGTGGCGGGCCTGCTGATCCACGAAGCCCAGCGCATCCCGGAGATCGGCGAGATCTTCGCCTTCCATGCGCAGCGCTTCCGCGTGACCGAGCGCAAGGGCAATCAGATCACCGTCCTGCAGGTCTGGCCGCCGGTTCCCGAGGCCGACTGAGCATGCGCTCAGAAGTTGAGACGGCGCGGCGATTTGACAACCGTGCCGCTTGACGCTCTGGACTCAAAAGGGAATCGGTTGGGAACCGGCGTTGGGGCGGCTTCGTTTAGCCAAGCTTGATCCAACGGGGGGATCGTCCGTCCTATGCCGAAAATCAGCAACGTCGCCGCCGGGCCGAGACGGCCGACAACGAGCCGCCGCCGAAGCCTGAGGGCGGTGACGCGCGCCGGTTTCGGCTGGAGCCGGGACGCTCTAAACGTCGGGGACTTCGACACTGCGACCTGCCGCGGAGCCAAAGAATGACCGATAAGCTGGATGGCCTGAGGGTGCTCGTCGTCGAGGACGAGATGATGGTCTCGATGCTCATTGAGGACATGCTGACCGATTTGGGCTGCACCATCGTCGGTCCGGCGTCGCGGCTCGACGAGGCGCTGCAGCTGGCGCGGGAAGCTGAGCTCGACTGCGCGGTGCTCGACGTCAACCTCGGCGGCCAGCCGATCTTCCCGCTCGCCGACCTGCTGCGCGAGAAGGGCGCGCCGTTCGCCTTCGCCACCGGCTACGGCGACGCCGGACTGCGCGAGGTCGACAAGGGCTCGCCGGTTCTACAGAAGCCGTTCCGCGAAGCCGACCTGGCGCGGGTCCTCAGCGAACTGCGGACGAAGACGGGGGCGTAGGGCGACGGCCGCCGGCCTCACTCCGACTCGCCGGGGGCCAGCGCCTTCACCGACAAGGCGTGCACCGGCCCGGCCAGCTCGGCGGCGAGCGTCCGATAGACCATCCGCTGGCGGGCGACCTTGGCCGTTCCGGCGAAGGCGGGTGATTCGATCACCACGTTGAAGTGGCTCTCGCCGCCCTCGCGCGCGCCGGCGTGGCCGTGATGGCGCGCGGAGTCGTCCTGGACCTCCAGACGGGTCGGCTGGAACGCTTCGGTCAACTTGTCGCGGATGGCTTCGGCTACGGCGCCCATGAACGGCTTCGTCAATTCTTGAACACAACAATCTGCGGCCCATACTCGCCGTATGCCCGGCGCGTTTCAATACAAGCCCAAGTTCAAGGATATCCGCGTGCGCCCGCCGACCAAGGAGGAGGCGGCGAAGAAGGCGGCTGAAGAGGACGTGCACGCGCTGAAGCCGGGCGAGCGGCCCTGCGACCACCCCGGCTGCCGCGCGGCGGCCTCGGCGCGGGCGCCGAAGTCGCGCGACATGCTGAACGAGCACTACTGGTTCTGCCAGCCGCACGCGGCCGAATACAACCGTAACTGGGACTTCTTCGCCGGCATGAGCGAGGGCGAGATCCGCCAGCGCCAGCAGGACGAGATGTTCACCGGCGGCCGCCCGACTTGGGAGATGAAGGCCGGCCGCTTTTCGCGAGAGGCGGCGAGCTTCACGGCCAAGTTCGGTAAGGGCGAAGGCTACCGCGATCCGTTCAACCTGTTCGGCCACGGCGGGACCCACGCCCGCCGGCCGGTCGAGCCGGAGGGCCCCAGGCTCGGCAAGATCGAGCGCAATGCGTTGGCCGAGCTCGATCTCGAGGCCGGCGCCGAAGGACCGGCCATCCGCGCCCGCTACACCGAGCTGGTCCGCCGGCTGCACCCCGACGCCAACGGCGGCGACCGCGCCGGCGAGCAGCGCCTGCAGAAGGTGATCCGCGCCTACCAGGCGCTGCGCAAGGCGGGGATGGTCTGAGGACAGCCAGCGGTCCCGAAATTCTTTCACCGCTCGTCCCGGCGAACGCCGGGATGAGCGGATTAAGTTCGCGGCGCCTGCGCCGCGAACCACGGGATCATCCGGGCGATCGCCTCCTCGACCTCGGGGGTCGAGACCGCGAAGCTGAAGCGCATGAAGCGGTGGCCGTCCACCGGATCGAAGTCGAGCCCGGGCGCCGTGGCCACGCCGGTGTCGCGCAGCAGCCGCTCGCAGAAGGCCAGGCTGTCGTTGGTCAGATGGCCGATGTCCGCCCAGATGTAGAAGGCCCCGTCCGGCGGCGCGATCGAGGCCAGTCCCAACTTCGGCAGCGCCTCGAGCAGGAGCTCGCGGTTCCGCCGGTAGACCGCGACGTGGCCCTCCAGCTCGTCGCGCGCGTCCATCGCCGCAAGGCCGGCGTGTTGGCTGAGCGACGGCGCGGTCAGGAACAGGTTGCCGACGTAGGCGCGCGCCCGCTCGGCCGCCGCGCCGGGCGCGACCAGCCAGCCGAGCCGCCAGCCGGCCATGCTGAAGTATTTCGAGAAGCTGTTGATCACCAGGGCGTCGGGGGCGAACTCCAGCATGGAGCGGGTCGGCCCGGCGTAGCTGAGCCCGTGGTAGATCTCGTCGGAGATGATCCGGATCCCGCGGGCGCGGCAGGTCTCGGCGATGGCGGCCAGCTCCTCCGGCGGAATGATCGAGCCGGTGGGATTGGCCGGGCTGGCGACGATGACACCCGCCGGCGCCGGATCGAGCGCCGCGAGCGCCTGCGCCGTCAGCTGATAGCGCTCGGCCGCCCCGCACGGGATCTCCACCGGAACCATGTGCAGCGCCTTCAGCGTGTTGCGGCAGGCGACGTAGCCCGGGCGGGCGAGCGCGATCCGGTCGCCCGGCTCGAAGGTCGAGGACAGCGCCAGCACCAGCGCCGGCGAGGCCCCGCAGGTCAGAACCACCGTCTCCGGATCGACGGCGACGCCGTAGGCCTCCTCGTAGTGGCGGGCGATCCGCGCGGTCAGCTCGGCGCTCTCCCAGTAGCCCATCGCCTCGGCGTCGAGCACCGTGTGCGCGACCTGCAGCGCCGCCTTCGGCGCGCCGGTCGACGGCTGGCCGAACTCCATGTGCAGGATCGAGCGGCCCTCGGCCTTCAGGCGGTGGGCGATGCGGCTGAGCTGGATGGCGTAGAAGGGCGCGATCTCGGCGGGCATGCCGGTGGGGTAGACCTCCGCGCCTCGGGTGTCACCTCCCAGATACCGCCCTGACGGGGCGCATCCTTGCGCTGCGCCCTTGACCTCCCGGGCCGAGCGGCGGAACCGTGCGCGCCAACGAAATGAAACGTGGGAGGGGCCGTCGATGTCGGTCACGCAAGCCTCGGCGGAGGCGTCGGTGGAGGCGCCGGTTCACACCTCGTCGACGCGCCGGGTGCTGGCGGCGAGCCTCGCCGGGACGGCGATCGAGTACTACGACTTCTTCATCTACAGCACCGCCGCATCGCTGGTGCTGGGGCCGCTGTTCTTCCCGGCCGCCTCCCCCACGGCGCAGCTGTTCTCGGCCTATGCGAGCTTCGCCGTCGCCTTCCTGGCCCGGCCGGTGGGCGCGGCGCTGTTCGGGCATTTCGGCGACCGCATCGGCCGCAAGTCGACCTTGGTCGCCGCGCTGATGACCATGGGCGTCTCGACGGTGCTGATCGGCCTGCTGCCCGGCTACGCCCACATCGGCTGGCTGGCGCCGGCCTTGCTCTGCATCCTGCGCTTCGGCCAGGGGCTGGGTCTCGGCGGCGAGTGGGGCGGCGCGGCGCTGCTGGCGGTGGAGAACGCCCCGGCCGGCTGGCGCGGCCGCTTCGGCATCTTCCCGCAGCTCGGCATCCCCGTGGGCCTGATCGCCGCCAACGGCGTGTTCCTGATCATGGGCCTGCAGCTGACGCCGGACCAGTTCAAGGCCTGGGGCTGGCGCGCGCCCTTCATCCTCAGCGCCCTGCTGGTCGCGCTGGGTCTTTGGGTGCGGCTCAAGCTGACCGAGACCCCGGCCTTCCAGGCCGCGCTCGCCAAGGGGCCGCCGCCGAGCGCGCCGCTGGGCGAGCTGGTGCGGCGCCATTTCGCGCCGCTGCTGGCCGGCGGCGTCGCGGTGATCGGCGTCTTCGCCATCTTCTATCTCGCGACCGCCTTCACCCTCGGCTACGGCGTGAGCGCGCTGCACTACGACCGCCAGGCGCTGCTCGGCGTCCAGCTCAGCGCCTTCGTGCTGATGGGCCTGGGCATGCTGATCGCCGGCTGGTGGTGCGACAAGGCGAGCCCGCGGGTGGTGATGATGGCCGGCTACGTCGCCCTGTTCGTGACGGGGCTCCTGCTGCCGCGACTGATGATCGAAGGCTCGCTCCTGCGCTTCGGCGGCTTCATGGCGCTGACCCTCTTCCTGATGGGCTTCATCTCCGGTCCGCTCGGCGCGCTGCTGCCGAGCCTGTTCCCGACCCGCGTGCGCTACACCGGCTCGTCGATCGCCTTCACCGCCGGCGGGATCCTCGGCGGCGGGGTCGCGCCGATGGCGGCGACGGCGCTGGCGGCGGAAGGCGGCCTCTTCCCGGTCAGCCTCTATTTCTCCGGCGCGGCCCTGCTGAGCTTCCTGGCGCTGCTGATGATCGGCCGGCCGGAGACCCGCGATCTGGACTGACCGCCGCGGCTTAGCCCCTGCGCTTGACCTGCCGGCGCATCGACTTCATGCGAGGCGCAGAATTGCCAGGGGGGCCGACCGATGTCCGCAAGCCAAGCCGAGCCGGCCGCGCCGTCGACCCGGCGCGTCCTGATCGCCAGCCTGGTCGGCACCGCGGTCGAGTTCTACGACTTCTACATCTACGCCACCGCCGCCTCCCTGGTGCTGGGCCCGCTGTTCTTCCCCGCGGCCTCGGCGTCGGCGCAGCTCCTCAGCTCCTATGCGACCTTCGCCGTGGCCTTCTTCGCCCGGCCGCTCGGCGCGGCCTTCTTCGGCCACTTCGGCGACCGCATCGGCCGCAAGTCGACGCTGGTCGCCTCGCTGATGACCATGGGCGGCTCGACCGTGCTGATCGGCCTGCTGCCCGCCTACGATCAGATCGGCTGGGCCGCGCCGGTGCTGCTGTGCATCCTGCGCTTCGGCCAGGGCTTCGGCCTCGGCGGCGAGTGGGGCGGCGCGGCGCTGCTGGCGGTGGAGAACGCCCCGCCCGGCTGGCGGGCGCGCTTCGGCATGTTCCCGCAGCTCGGCGCTCCGGTCGGCTTCATCGCCGCCAACGGCCTTTTCCTGCTGCTCGGCCTTCTGCTCACGCCCGAGCAGTTCAAGGCCTGGGGCTGGCGCCTGCCGTTCATCGCCAGCGCCGTGCTGGTCGCCGTCGGTCTGTGGGTCCG
>Ga0164243_10009866_pt1 | contig 13814 bp, 11 predicted proteins | sample OricompcompostOP_FD_108781 | JGI IMG/M metagenome (GOLD analysis project Ga0164243, IMG submission 108781) | Organic Plus compost microbial communities from Emeryville, California, USA - Original compost - Organic plus compost (OP) | ecosystem: Engineered > Solid waste > Mixed feedstock >... | reverse complement strand
GGCGACCGCCTCCTCGAGGTCGTCGCGCAGCTTCAGGTGGATCGGCATCCAGTCGGGCGTGCCGTGGCGGTGGTTGACGACCGCGACGACCGCCTCGATCCGCTCCAGGTACTCGGCGTACTCCGGGACGTCCGTTCGCGACGGCATCAGCTGCGCGACGAACGTCACCCGCTCGCGGAACTCGGGGTGCTGCTCGAGGAAGACGTCGAAGGCGGCGAAGCCGCGCAGCACGTTCTTCGACAGGTCGGCGCGGTCGACGCGCAGGATCAGGTGCTCGCGCCGGCGCCGCAGCAGCTCGCCCTCGAACTCGGCCGTGCGCGGGCGCTTGGCGACCGCGCGCGTCTGCTCGGCGTCGATCGGCAGCGGATAGGCGCGGACCCACACCTCGTGGCCGTCGGGGCAGTGGACGACGCCTCTGTCGAAGTCGACCTCGAGATCCATCAGGTCGCGACAGCACTGGAGGAAGTTGCGGCGGTAGGAGCGGGTGTGGAAGCCGACGATGTCGTTGGCCAGCAGCCCCTCGTAGATCTCGGTGCGGATCTTCGTCGGCAGCACGCGCCAGGCGTCCGGCTGGGTCCACGGGATGTGGACGAAGTGGTGGAGGAAGACGTCCGGCCGCTCGCGGCGGATCAGCCCCGGCAGCGTGTAGAGGTGGTAGTCGTGGACCATCACGACCGGCTCGCTCTGGCCCTCGATCTCCTCCAGCACCGCGCGCGCGAGGTCCTCGTTGACGACGTTGTAGCCGAACTCGAACGCCTCGACCTCCTCGCGGCGGATGTCCGGCGCGTTGGAGAGATCCCACAGGTAGTGCTGGATGAACCACAGCATCGGGTTCGCGAAGACGTTGTAGAAGCGGTCGTAGGCGCCCGGGTCGGAGGCGACGAGGCGCACTCTGTAGCTGCCGCCGTCGGGCAGCTCGGCGGTGAACGGTCTGCCGCCGTGCTGCTCGGTCACCGCGATGTCCTGCTCGGTCATCGCCGAGGCGATCCAGAGCGCGTCGCGGTGGGTCGCCAGGCCGGTCAGCGCGGTCACCAGGCCGCCGCCGCCGCGCTTGACCTCGCCGTCGTCGAGGAAGGTGACCGGGCCCCGGTTGGAGACGAGGACCAGCGGTGCGCGATCAGCGGACAGCGGACTGCTCCTTCAGCTCGGTGAAGATCCTCAGCCAGTCGCGCAGCAGGCGCGGCATCAGGAAGTGCTTGCGGATGTGCTCCTTGCCGGCCAGCCCCAGTCTGCGCCCGAGCCCCGGGTCCTGCAGGATCTGGCGCGCCCGCTCGGCGCACTCCTCGACGCTGTTGACGAGGTAGCCGGTGACGCCGTCCTCGACCTGCAGCGGGATTCCGCCGACGTCGCCGCCGATGAACGGCCGCGCCTTCCAGATCGCCTCCGAGACGGTCAGGCCGAAGCCCTCGCGCGTCGACTTCTGGATCAGCACGTCGGCGTGCGACTGGAAGGCGTTGACCTCGATCGCGCCGACGTTGTTGAAGTTGTTGAGGATGTGGATGTCCGGGTCGCCGTTGGCGTGGGCGACGGTCGCGTTGAAGAAGTCCCACCCCTCGGGGTCGTCGGTCGCCATCGAGCCGACCAGCGCCAGCTGCACCTCCGGCACCGCCTGCTTGACGATCCGGTAGGCGTCGATCACGCCGAGCGGGTCCTTCCACGGGTCGAAGCGCGACACCTGGCACAGCAGCGGCCGGTCGACGTCGATCCCGAACTGCTCGCAGATGTAGGTCGAGTCCTCCGGCGAGAAGGCCATGTTCTTCGGCGCCAGCGGGTCGATCGCCGGCGGCACGATGTGGATCCGGCCGTCCATCCCCTCGGGGACGTACTGGCGCATGTGGAAGACCGAGTCGGGATAGGTGCGGATGTACGGCAGCAGCCGCTCGATCGTCGCCGGGTTCGGCGTCGAGAGGTCGATGTGGCAGCGCCAGATCCAGTGGCGCGCCTTCTCCGGCGCGAGCGTGTGCATCGCCGCCGGCTGCGGGTCGTGCGCGATCGCGATGTCCCAGCCGCGCGACAGCTCGCGCGCGTTCATCTCGTTGTAGCGCCGCCACGAGGACCACTGCTCCTCGGTCAGGTCCTGCGGGTTGCCCTGCAGCGCGTTGTGCATCACCTTCGTCGCGTTGAAGAACTCCTCGCGGCCGTAGATGACGTGCCACTCGACGTCGAGGCCGACGTCCTTCATCAGCGGCACCATCGTGTAGAGGATCTCCGAGACGCCGCCGCCGAAGGCGGTCGCCGACAGGTGCAGGACGCGCTGGCCGCGCAGCGGCTCCGCCAGCTCGCGGATCTCCTCCACGAGCGAGCGCCCGACGATGCTGGCGTAGTCAGCGAGGGTCTTGTGACCGACTGCGACGGGTTGGAGCATGGCTGCGTGGGCGGGGGCTCAGGGGTCGGGAGCGGGCGCGCGGAGCGTACCGAATGGCTCGGCCCTGCCGAAAGGGCCTCAGCCCGGCCGCGTGCCGAGGGTCACCTGCACCGTGCGCCGTTCGCCGCCGCGCCAAACGTCGAGCGTGACGACGTCGCCCGGTCTGCGGTCGGCGATCGCCGTCGCGAGGTCGTGGTCGCGCGTGATCGGCTGGCCGTCGAGCGCGGTGATGAGGTCGCCGCCGGTCGCGTAGCGCTGCGCCTGGAACTCGATCTCGTCGTCGTCGCTGCCGGCGCTGAGGCCGACGTCGGCGGCCGGCCCGTCGGCCGTCACCGACTGCACCAGCGCGCCGCTGGAGCTGGGCAGGCCGAGCCGTCTGGCCAGCTGCGGATAGACCGGCACGGTCGAGACGCCGATCCAGGCGTAGTCGACGCGGCCCTGCGCGGCGAGCTGCTCGAGCGAGCGTCTGACGGTGTCGACCGGGATCGCGAAGCCGACGCCCTCGCCGCCGCCGCCGGTCGACTGGATCTGGGCGTTGATGCCGATCACGCGGCCGTCCGCGTCGACGAGCGGGCCGCCGGAGTTGCCGTGGTTGATCGCGGCGTCGGTCTGGATCGCGCCGCCGATCGCGAAGCGGCCGTCGTTGCCGTTGCCGCCGGAGTTGAGCGAGTCGATCGTGCGGTTGACGCCGGAGATGACGCCGACCGAGAGCGACTGCGGCTCGCCGAAGGGGCTGCCGATCGCGGCCACCGGCGCGCCGACCGTCAGGCCTCTGCTGGTGCCGAGCGGCAGCGGCCGCAGCGTCAGGTCGGCCGGGTCGACCTCGATCAGCGCGACGTCGGAGTTGAGGTCGGTGCCGACGATCCTCGCCGGCACCTGGTTGCCGTCGGAGAACTGCACGTAGATCGTCTCCGCGCGTCTGATCCCGTCGCCCTCGCCGTTGGTGACGACGTGGGCGTTGGTCGCGATGCGGCCGTCGCCGTCTATCACGAAGCCGGAGCCGAGCCCCTCGCCGCCGGTCGGCACTCTGTCGTCTCTGTCGCCCTCGAAGAGGCTGATGACGGTGACGACGCCGGGCGCCTCGCGGGCGTAGATCGCGCTCGGGTCGAAGCGGCCGTCGGACAGCTGCGAGATCACCTCGACGCGCGTCGTCGCGGTGCGGACGGGGCCGTCGTGGCTGGAGAGGCCGTCGGCGCCGTCGTCGCCGCCGCAGCCGGCGACCGACAGCGCCGCGACGACCGCAGCCGTCACGAGGCAAGAGGGAGCCGCAGGCGAGTTCTTGCGGCCGAATCGGAGCCTCTGGCGAGGATTTGGCGTCATGCGGGCAGCTCCAGGGTGAAGACGGTGCGCCCGGGGCGGGACTCGACGCCGAGCCGGCCGCGCATCCGCTCCGCCAGCTCGCTCGCGATCGCCAGCCCGAGGCCGGAGCCCTGCGCGTCGTCGGTCGTGTAGAAGGGCTCGAAGATCTGCGACAGCGCCTGCCGCTCGATCCCCTTGCCGTGGTCGCGCACGGCGAGCCGCGCGAAGCCGTCGTCGCGCGTGGCGGAGACGACGATGTCGGTCCCGGCCGGCGAGTGGGTGAGGGCGTTGTCGATGAGGATCCGCATGATCTGGGCGACGCGGACAGGATCGCAGAGTGCCTCGACCGGCCGGCTCGTGAGGCGCACCTCGAGATGGGCGTCGCGCTGGGCGAGCACCGGCTCGAACTCGGAGCTGACCGCGCTCGCCAGCTCGGAGAGGTCGACCGGCTCGGGCCGCAGCTCCAGCGAGCCGGCCTCCAGGCGCGAGAGGTCGAGCAGGTCGACGGTCAGCTTGCGCAGCCGCTCGACCTGCAGCCGCACCTGCGCGAGGAACCGTCTGCGCGTCTCCTCGTCGAGCTCCTCGTCCTCGAGCAGCTCGACGAAGCCGCCGAGCGAGAAGAGCGGCGTGCGCAGCTCGTGCGAGGCGGTCGCGATGAACTGCTTGCGGGCGCGGTCGAGCTGCGCGAGCTGGCGCTGCATGTCGTTGAAGGCGCGCGCGAGCTGGCCGAGCTCGTCGTCGGAGTCGACCGGGATCGGGCGCGAGAAGTCGCCGGCGGCGACCTGCTCGGCCGCCTCCTCCAGCCGCTTGACGCGCTGCGCGAGCGCGCGCGCGACGAGCCAGCCGGCGAGCACCGCGAGCGCGAGCGCGATCGCGCCGGCGATCAGGATCTGCTGGCGCACGACCGCGACGTTGCCCTCGACGTCGCTGGTCGGCGTCGAGTAGAGCGCGACGAAGTCGATCCCGCCGGCGGCGTTCCCGATCGGGACGGCGACGACCGCGAGCGGGCCGCCGTCCGATCTGAGCGAGCCGGTCGTCGTGCGGCCGTCGCGGACCGCCTGCTCGGCGACCGTGCGGTCGAGCGTCTCGCCGCCTCTGACCGAGTCGACGTCGACGTTCAGCTGCGGCTCGCCGGCGACGCTGCTGACGCGCAGCAGCGTCAGGCGCGCGTTGGCGCGGTCGCTCGCGCGGCTGACGGCGTCGTCGAGCCTGGCGACCGGCTCGCCGGTGCCGGCGACCTCTCTCACCTCGCCCGCGGTCTCGAGCGCCGCCTCGCGCAGCTGCGTCACCTTCTCGTCGCGCAGGCGCGTCTCCAGCTGCGGCGCGATGTAGAGGTAGAGCGCGGCGATCGCGGCGAGCGTGATCGCGAAGAAGAGGAAGGCGAGGCGGTTGCGCAGCGAGCGCATCGTGGGCGGCGGGCTCGGGCGGCTCGGCCGGGTCGGACGGCGTCAGCCGCCGTCGGTGTCGCGGAAGCGGTAGCCGACGCCGCGCACGGTGAAGAGGTACTCCGGCTCCTTCGCGTCGCGCTCGATCTTCTCGCGCAGGTGGCGGATGTGGACGTCGATCGTGCGCGGGTCGCGGTAGGCGGAGTCGCCCCAGACGCGCGCCAGCAGCATGTCGCGCGTGAAGACGCGGCCGGGGCTGCGCGCCAGCGTCAGCAGGATCTCGAACTCGACGAAGGTCGTCGTGATCGCCTCGCCGCGGACGACGACCGTGCGCTTGTCGGGGTCGATCCGCAGCTCGTGGACGTTGAGCGTGCCGCCGTCGCTCTCGACCGCGCGCGACAGCTCCGAGCGCCGCAGCGCCGCCTTCACGCGGCTGCGGAACTCGCGCATCGAGAACGGCTTGGTGATGTAGTCGTCGGCGCCGATCTCGAGCCCGACGACCTTGTCGATCTCCTCCGACTTGGCCGTCAGCATGATGATCGGCACCGAGCTGCGGCTGCGCAGCCGGCGGCAGACCTCGAGCCCGTCGAGCTGCGGCAGCATCACGTCGAGCACGACGAGGTCGAACGGCCGCTCCTCGAAGCGGGCGAGCGCCTCGCGCCCGTCGGTCGCCTGCACGACCTCGTAGCCGTCTCTGCGCAGCGGGTACGAGAGCAGCGTCTGGATCGACTGCTCGTCGTCCACCAGCAGGATGCGGGTCGCGCGCTCGGTCATCTCCTCGCCGGAGAAGGTTAGTGGCGTGTCCAACTTGCGGGAAGATCGGCCGGCCGGAACGGGTGGATAACCTGCCGGTGTGCTCGATCCGCGGATCTACCGCGCCGCCTTCCTGCCGGTCCTCTTCGTCCTGGTGCTGGTCGGGTTCTCGCTGCGCGAGCAGCCGCGCGGCGTCACGACCCCGCTCGCCTCCGAGGCGTTCGACGGCGTCGGCGCCTTCGCGCAGCTGAGACGGCTCGCCGCCGAGGCGCCCGCGCGCGAGCCCGGCTCGATCGGCGACCGCCGTGTCGCCGCGCGCGTGCGCGACGGGCTGAGAGCGAACGGCTTCGACGTCAGCACGCGCAGCTTCAGCGCGCAGACGAGCGTCGGCGAGCGCCAGGTCGAGACGGTGATCGGGCAGCGGACCGGCTTCTCCAGCCGGCGGATCCTCGTCGTCGCCGCGCGCGACGCGATCGGCAGCCCCGCCACCGCGCAGCTCTCCGGCACCGCCGCGCTGCTGGAGCTGGCGCGCGTGCTCGGCGCGCGCACGCTCGACCGCACGCTCGTGCTCGCCTCCGTCAGCGGCGGGCTCGACGCCGCCCGCGAGCTGGCCGAGCATCCCGGCGGCAGCGTCGACGCGGTGCTCGTGCTCGGCGACATGGCCGGCACCGCGACGCGCCAGCCGCTCGTGGTGCCGTGGGGCGACGCGGCCGCGGTCGCGCCGCTGGAGCTGCGGCGGACGGTCGAGCTGGCGCTCGCGAGAGAGGCCGGCCTCGGCACCCGCCGCGCCCGCCCCGCGACCCAGTTCACGCGCCTGGCGGTGCCGCTGACGCCCGGACTGCAGGGGCCGTTCGTCGGCGCCGGCCTCCCGGCCGTGCTGCTGTCGGCCAGCGGCGAGCGCCAGCCGGCCGCCGACCAGCAGGTCTCCGAGGCGCGCATGACGGTCTTCGGCCGCGCCGCGCTGCGCGCCATCTCGGCGCTCGACGCCGCGGGCGACGTGGCGGCGCCGGAGGCGTACGTGATGATCGAGAGAAAGCTGCTGCCGGAGTGGCCGGTGCGGCTGCTCGGCGCCGCGCTGCTGCTGCCGGTGCTGCTGGCGGCGATCGACGGCTTCGCGCGCGTGCGGCGGCGGCAGGAGCCGGTCGGCCGCTGGCTGCGCTGGGTCGCCGCCTGCGCGCTGCCGTTCGTGCTGGCGCTGCTGCTGACGATCCTGCTGAAGCTGACCGGCCTGCTGGAGGCGGCGCCGCCGGGGCCGGTCGCGATCGCCGACGTGCCGCGCGACGGCACCGCGCTGGCGGCGATCGTCAGCGTGCTGGTCGTGATCGCGCTCGGTTGGTTCGCGCTGCGGCCGCTCGTGACGCGCTGGTGGGGCGCCGCCGGCGACCCGGCGACGCCCGGCGCCGCGGCGGCGGTGCTGCTGGTGCTGTGCGCGGTCGCGCTCGTCGTCTGGATCGTCAACCCGTACACGGCGCTGCTGCTGATCCCGGCGCTGCACCTGTGGCTGCTGGCGATCGCGCCCGAGGTGCGGCTCCATCCCTTCGCGGCGCTGGCGATGTTCCTCGCCGGCCTGCTGCCGCCGCTGCTGATCGCCTACTCCTACGCGCGCCAGTTCGGGCTCGACCCGCTCGAGCTGGCGTGGACCGGTCTGCTGCTCGTCGCCGGTGGGACGATCGGCCCGCTCGCCGCGCTGCTGTGGGCGGTGCTGCTCGGCTGCACCGGCGCGGTGCTGACGATCGTGCTGCGCGCGAGCTGGCACGGCGGGCCGGAGGCGCAGGCGCCGGTGACGGTGCGCGGCCCCAAGACCTACGCCGGCCCGGGCTCGCTCGGCGGGACCGAGTCGGCGCTGCGGCGCTGAGCGTCCGCGCGTCGGCGAAGCGGCATACTGCAACGATGCGGCGCGTCCTGCGGGCTCTCTCAAGCGTCCTGATCGTCGCCGGCGTGCTGCTGATCGCCGACGCCGCCATCACGCTCGCCTGGCAGGAGCCGGTCTCGGCATTCCTCGCCAGCAGGCAGCAGAGCAAGCTCTCGGACAAGCTCGAGCAGATCGAGCAGGCGGCGCCGACGCCGCTGCAGAGACGGGCGCTGGCGCAGCTCAGAAGCGACAGACACCGGGTCGCCTTCCTCGCGCGCGAGGCGCGCCGCAAGGCGGTCGACGGCGAGCCGTTCGGGCGGCTGCGGATACCGGCGATCGACGTCAGCAGCGTCGTCGTCAACGGGACCGCGCCCGACGACCTGCGCAAGGGCCCGGGCCACTATCCCGACACGACCTTCCCCGGCCTCGGCGGGACGGTCGCGATCGCCGGCCACCGCACGACCTACCTCGCCCCGTTCCGCGACATCGACCAGCTCGGCCGCGGCGACGAGCTGGTGCTGGAGATGCCCTACGGCGTCTTCACCTACGTCTACGACAGACAGCAGATCGTCAAGCCGACGGCGACCTACGTGACGAGAGACGTCGGCTACGACCAGCTCGTGCTGTCGGCCTGCCACCCGCTCTACAGCGCCGCCGAGCGGATCATCGTCTACGCGAGACTGAAGTCGGTCAGAGAGCGCGGCGCGGCCGTGCGGCAGGCCGCGCAGCGCTGAGCGGCCGCTGTCGACCTGAAACCGGCGCGTCAGCGCACCGGGCTTTGTCTGGCCCGGATGTCCAGGCGCGAACACCGACGCTCATGTGCCAACCGCGGCGGCCCGATACCGGGGGCACGGACGGGCAATCCGGCAGCGACGGCCAGCCTCGGCTGACCGTCGCCTCGCTGCTGGAGCGACCTCCGTCCGGACAGTCAATGGACGACATCAAGGCCGTGAAGATCAACGATTTGAGAGCCCGCATCGCGAGGGCCGACTACGACGTCGACGTCGATGCCGTCGCGGAGGCGTTCGTGACGCGCATGCTCGCCGTCCACGGCGCGCTGCGGCGGGCCGACGTGCGCGAGCTGCTCGGCGACGCCTACGACGAGATCGGCGGCGTGCCGGCGCGGAAGTCGTGCTCGTAGCCGCGCAGCAGCGCGGCGCGATCGTCGCCGTCGTCCAGCAGTGAGACGCCGGGGCCGCCCGGCCCCGCCGCCGCCACCGTCCCGATCCAGCTGACCGCGGCCGCCGCCTCGACGGCGCCGCGCGCGCCCGGCGGCGCGCAGAAGCAGAGCTCGTAGTCCTCGCCGGCGGTCGCGGCGAAGCGCGCCGGGCGCTGCCCGAGCGCGGCCGCGACCGGCGCGACGCCGGCGGCGAGCGGCAGCCGCTCGAGCTCCAGCCGCAGCTCGACGCCGCTGCTGCGGGCGAGGTGGCCGGCGTCGGTCGCGAGGCCGTCGGAGACGTCGACGAGCGCGCTGGCGCCGGCGGCGGCGAGCGCACGGCCGGCCGCGATCCGCGGCCGCGGGCGCAGGTACGCCTGCCGCAGCGCGTCGGCGGTCGCGGCGTCGACCGCCTCCGCGGCGACGTCGCGGTTCAGCAGCGCGAGACCGGCGCCGGAGCCGCCGAGCGCGCCGGTGACGCCGACGAGGTCGCCGGGGCGGGCGCCGTCGCGGCCGACGAGCTGCTCGGCGCGGTCGGCCCAGCCGACGACGGTGACGGCGGCGACCAGCACCGGCCCGCGCGAGAGGTCGCCGCCGGCGATCGCGACGCCGCAGTCGCGCGCGAGCGCGTCGGCGCTGCGGAACAGCTCCAGCACGTCGTCCTGCTCGAGGCCGGGCGGCAGCACGAGCGACAGGTAGGCCTCGCCGGGGTCGGCGCCCATCGCGGCGACGTCCGACAGCGCGCCAGCGAGCGCGCGGTGGCCGACGTCGGCGAGCGTCGCGATCGGGTTCGGCGTGCGCCAGCGGAAGTGGATCCCGTCGACCATCGTGTCGACGGAGGTGACCGCGTACGGCCGCGCGCGCACGACGGCGGCGTCGTCCCCGATGTGGCGGACGACGCGGTCGCAGTCGTGGGCGAGGATCTCGCTGAGCGCTTCGATCAGCGCCAGCTCACGCATCGCTCAGGGCTCCCGGACGGTGCGGCCGGCCGGCCGCCGCCTCAGCGGTGGCGGTAGACGATGCGAGCGCGGTCGAGGTCGTACGGCGACAGCTCGACGCGCACGCGGTCGCCCGGCAGGATGCGGATCCGGAAGCGGCGCATCTTCCCGGCCACGTGGCCGAGCACCAGATGGCCGTTGTCGAGTCTCACGCGGAACATTGCGTTCGGCAGGGCCTCGACGACCTCGCCTTCGAGCTCGACCTTTTCTTCCTTCGACAAACCGTGTCCTATCTGGCGGTGGATTGGATGTGGGCACGCGGCGCGCTGCGCCAGAGCGCCCACGCACGAACGGTACCAGCCCGCGCGCGGGCTGGTGAAGGCGCGGCCGGCGTCAGTTGACGCCGGCGCCGCCGTCGCTGCCGTCGTTGGGCGTGCTTATGTCGGGCTCGCCCTGCGGCGGGCGGGCGTAGGCGCCGGGGTCGGGGTTGGTGCCCTCGCCGCCGGTGTCGCCGGTGTCGCCGGTCGTGCCGTCGGTCCCGGTCGTGCCGTCGCCGCTGCCGTCGTCGTAGGAGCCGTCGTCGCTGCCGTCGTAGGAGTAGTCGTCATCGTCGTCGGAGCCGGTCGAGGCGTATCTGCCGAAGAACGGCTCGGACTCGAAGCTGCCGCCCTCGGGCCAGTCGGCGCCGCAGTAGCCGTCGGAGGCGACCGACATGTACGCCTTCCAGATCGGCGCCGGGAAGGTGCCGCCCTGCACCGAGAGGCCGTGGACGACCATGTAGGTCGGCGTTCTGTAGCCCATCCAGACGGCGGTCGACAGTCTCGGCGTGAAGCCGACGAACCAGGCGTCCTTGATGTCGGAGGTGGTGCCGGTCTTGCCGGCGGCGGGGCAGCCGTAGTTGGCGCCGACGCCGGTGCCCGACTGGACGTTCTGCTCCAGCACCTCGCGCGCCTTCTGCGCCTGCGCCGGCGTGAAGGTGCGCTTGCTTCTCGTTCTGCCGAGGTCCTGCACGTCGCCGTTGCGCAGCCGCACTCTCGTGATGATCGTCGGCGTGCGGCGGATGCCGCCGTTGGCGATCGTCGCGTAGGCGTTGGCCATCTCGAGCACGGTGACGCCGTGCGTGAGGCCGCCGAGCCCCTCGGCCGGGTAGGCGTCGAGTCTCGACGTGATGCCCATGTCGTAGGCCGCCTGGCGGACCGCCTCGGGGCCGACGTCGGCGTCGAGCTGGGCGTAGACGGTGTTGTCGGAGGAGAGCGTCGCGCGCGTGATCGACTCGCTGCCGCTGTAGGTGTGGCCGAAGGTCTCGACTCTGTAGGTCGGGTCGCTCGGCAGCCAGCCGGGCTCGAGCACTCTCGACGTGTAGTAGGTCGTGTCGGGGTCGATCCCCTTGCGCAGCGCGGCCATCAGCACCATCGTCTTGAAGGTCGAGCCGGGCTGGCGCTGCGCGGTGGCGGCGTAGTTGTAGACCGTCTTGCCGTCCTTCTCGTCGCCGTAGACGGCGGAGGAGGCCATCGCGAGGATGTGGCCGTTGGCCGGGTCGATCGTGACGATCGCGGCCGGCGGGTCGGAGGGGTCGTAGAGGATCTCTCTGATCGCCGCGCGCGCCGCCGCCTGCTTCTTCAGGTCGATCGACGTGTAGACCCTCAGGCCGCCCGCCCGCAGCACGTCGGCGCCGTACTTCTTCAGCAGCTGCTGTCTGACGTAGTCGAAGACGAACGGCTCCTTGCGCTGCTGGTAGAAGGCGTTCGGCCGGACGCCGAGCGGCGCGGCGTTGGCCTCGTCGGCCTCGGCCTGCGTGATGTATCTGGAGTCGACCATCGCGCGCAGCACCTCGGCGCGGCGCTGCTTGGCCTTCTTCGGTCTGTCGAAGGGGTTGTAGGCGCTCGGCGCCTGCGGCAGGCCCGCCAGCAGCGCCGACTCCGGCAGCGTCAGCTGCGAGACGTCCTTGTCGAACAGCACCCGCGCCGACGCCTGCACGCCGACCGCCTCCTGGCCGCCGACGGTCGTGTACGGCACGTTGTTGAGGTAGCTGACGAGGATCCACTCCTTCGAGTGCTGCTTCTCCAGCTCGTCGGCCAGCTTCGCCTCGCGGATCTTGCGGGTCAGATCCTTTCTGAATCTGTTCTCCGGTATGTAGAGGTTGCGGACGAGCTGCATCGTCAGCGTCGAGCCGCCCTGCGAGGCGGCGTCGTCGGTCACGTTCTTGACCGCGGCGCGCAGCACGCCGACGTAGTCGACGCCTCTGTGCTTGTAGAAGCGCTTGTCCTCGATCGCGACCGTCGCCTGCTTGAGCGTGTTCGGGATCCGCGTCCCGTCGACCGGCGTGCGCAGCGTGTCGCCGCCGGCGATGAAGCCGAGGCGGGTGCCGTCGGCGGCGTAGACGGTCGAGATCGCGCCGGCCGGCTTGGGGCGGATCGACTCGATGTCGGGCGTGTCGTTGACGACGCCGACGACCCAGCTGGCGGCGACGACGCCGGCGCCGATGCCGCCGAGCAGCAGCAACGTCGCGATGACGAGGAAGACGCGCCGCAGTGGGCGGCCGCGATTGCGCCTGCGGCGCTTCTGTCGCTCTCGACGACTCACGTGGACGGGGGAGACAGGGCGCCGCTACGGGCGACACCGGTCTCGAAAGGATAGCCAGAGGCGGTTTTCGCCCCCGCCGGCGCGGCTCCTGCCCACGCGCCAGCGGGAGGCTTGCTGCGAACATCCGGCGACGATGGAACGCGAATCGGTCGGCAGCGCGCGCGTGGCGTGGCAGGTCCTGTGGAGCTCGCGCGCGGCCGTCTGGGCGGCCGGCCTGCTGGGACTGCTGTGGCTCGGCGAGGCGCCCAACGCGCGCCAGTTCGACCCGGGCGCGCTGACGCGGCCGTTCGCGCCCTTCGGCGACCTGCTGGTCGCGCCGGCGGCGCGCTGGGACGCCGTCTGGTACCTGTCGATCGCGCGCGACGGCTACGCCGACTCGGTCGACGGCGCGAAGGCCGCCTTCTACCCGCTCTATCCGCTGCTGACGAAGGCGCTCGGGTGGGCGATCGGCTCCAACCTGCTGGCCGCGATGGCGATCTCGCTGGCGAGCTTCTTCGGCGCGCTGGTGCTGCTGCACAAGCTGGCGGCGCTCGAGCTCGGCGAGCGCGGCGCGCGCCACACGCTGCTGCTCGTCGCCTTCTTCCCGGCCGCCTTCTTCTTCTCCGCCGTCTACGCCGAGTCGCTCTTCCTGCTGTTCTCGGTCGCGGCGATCCTGTCGGCGCGGCGGGGGCTGTGGATGTGGGCCGGGATCGCCGCCGCGCTGGCGACGCTGACGCGCAACAGCGGCGCGGTGCTGCTGGTGCCGCTGCTGCTGATCTTCCTCTACGGCCCGCGCGAGGACGCGCCGCCGCGACCGGCGGGGGCGAGCGGCCGGAGCCGCTGGGCGCCGCGCTACCCGCCGACGCCGCAGCTGCTGTGGCTGGCGCTCGTGCCGGCCGCGCTCGGCGCCTATCTCGCCTACTGCGGGATCGTGCTCGACGACCTCTTCGCGCCGTTCAGCGCGCAGGGCCTGTGGGGCCGCCACCTCGTCCCGCTCGGCGGCGTCTGGGACGGCGCGCGGGCGGCGTGGCTGGGGCTGCGGCAGCTCGTCCACGGCGCCTCGACGCCGGTCTACTTCGGCGAAGCCGGCGGCGACCCGTTCGCCAACGCCGGCCAGAACCTGATCCTGTTCGGCTTCCTCGTCTTCGCGCTCGTCGCGCTCGTCGGCGCGCTGCGGCGGCTGCCGCTCGCCTACGGCTCCTACGCGCTGGTCGCGCTGGTGCTGACGCTCTCCTACCCCGTCGACGCGCAGCCGCTGATGTCCCTGCCACGCTTCGTCGCCGTGCTGTTCCCGCTCCACATGTGGCTCGCCGCCCGCCTCGGCGAGCGCGGCGACGTCGCCGTCGAGCGCGCCGTCGCCGTCAGCGCCGTCCTGCTGGGCCTGCTGGCCGCCCAGTTCGCCCGCTGGGGGTTCGTGGCTTGACGAGCGGCGCCCAGCGGGCTTGCTCGTCAAGCCATTGCGAACGCTCGCCTGGCGGCTCGCCTTCGCGGGGTTCGGCGTCGC
>Ga0164243_10009865_pt1 | contig 13815 bp, 11 predicted proteins | sample OricompcompostOP_FD_108781 | JGI IMG/M metagenome (GOLD analysis project Ga0164243, IMG submission 108781) | Organic Plus compost microbial communities from Emeryville, California, USA - Original compost - Organic plus compost (OP) | ecosystem: Engineered > Solid waste > Mixed feedstock >... | reverse complement strand
TTTCTTCACGGCCGACGGCGGCGGCAACGCCATGATGTACGTGAACCTGGTCTGGATCTGGGGGCACCCGGAGGTCTACATCCTGATCTTGCCCGCTTTTGGTATTTTTTCCGAGGTGGTGTCGACGTTCTGCCGCAAACGCTTGTTCGGTTATGCGTCCATGGTGTATGCCACAGTCGTGATTACGGTGTTGTCTTATCTGGTCTGGCTGCACCATTTCTTCACTATGGGGTCAGGCGCCAGCGTCAACTCGTTTTTCGGGATCACGACGATGATCATCTCGATCCCGACCGGCGCCAAGATTTTCAATTGGTTGTTCACGATGTATCGTGGGCGCATTCGATTCGAAGTCCCCATGTTATGGACACTGGGCTTCATGGTCACGTTCGTCATCGGGGGCATGACGGGTGTGCTGCTGGCGGTGCCGCCTGCGGATTTCGTGCTGCACAACAGTCTGTTCCTGATTGCGCACTTTCATAACGTCATCATCGGCGGGGTGCTGTTCGGTCTGATGGCCGGTATCACCTACTGGTTCCCCAAGGCCTTTGGCTACAAACTGGATCCGTTCTGGGGCAAGTGTTCGTTCTGGTTCTGGCTGGTCGGTTTCTATATCGCTTTCATGCCGCTCTACGCATTGGGCTTGATGGGCGTCACACGTCGCGTGAACCACTTCGAAGATGCGTCGTTGCAGATATGGTTCCAGGTTGCGGCATTCGGGGCGTTCCTGATCGCTCTGGGGATCGCCAGTTTCTTGATTCAACTCGTCGTGAGCTATCGCCGCCGGGACTCGTTGCGCGATTTCACGGGCGACCCCTGGGACGGCCGTACGCTGGAATGGTCCACCTCATCGCCGCCGCCAAGCTACAACTTTGCCTTTACGCCTCGTGTGCACGATATAGATGCCTGGGCGCAAATGAAGCAATATGGCTATCAGCGGCCGCAACAAGGCTTTATCCCCATCCATATGCCCAAAAACACCTGGGCCGGCATTGTGCTGGCGGGCATCAGCGTGGTGATGGGATTTGCCCTGATCTGGCACATGTGGCCGTTGGCGATCCTGTCGTTTGCGGCCCTGATCGTGGTGGCAATCATCCATACCTTCAACTACAAGCGCGACTACTACGTGCCGGCCGAAGACGTCGTGCAGACCGAAGCCGCGCGCACCCGGTTGCTGGAACAACATGTCTGATACCCTGGCCCCTCCCCTGACTGGCGGCGCCACACCGCCGTCCGAGCCCGTGTTCTACGTCGCGGGCGAACATCACCCCAAGAACGGCACCTTGCTCGGATTCTGGGTGTATCTGATGAGCGACTGCCTCATCTTTGCGTGCCTGTTCGCCACCTATGGCGTATTAGGCCGCAACTATGCAGCAGGGCCATCCGGCGCCGATCTGTTCGACCTGCCGCTCGTTGCCGTCAATACTTCCCTGTTGCTGCTGTCGTCGATCACGTACGGCTTTGCAATGCTGGAAATGCGCAGCAAACGCGTCGGCATGGTCCAGCTGTGGCTCGCCATTACCGGGATCTTGGGCCTGGGCTTTTTATCACTGGAAATGTATGAGTTCGTACACCTGATCGAGCGAGGCGCCGGACCGCAACGCAGTGCGTTCCTGTCGTCCTTCTTTACCTTGGTCGGCACGCACGGTCTGCACGTGACGTTTGGCATTGTCTGGCTGGTCACACTGATGGTGCAGGTAAACAAACACGGACTGATTCCGGAAAACCGCCGACGGCTGATGTGCTTGTCTATGTTTTGGCACTTTCTGGATCTGATCTGGGTCGGCGTGTTCACCTTTGTCTATCTGATGGGAGTACTGCCATGACCCAGCATACCCAGAATCTGGCGGACCGCGGCGTGGGCCACCATCATGACCATGGGCACCACGACGATCACGATGAGGTCGGCCATGGCACCTTCAAAAGCTATGTCACCGGCTTTATCCTGGCCGCCATTCTGACCGCCATTCCCTTTTGGCTGGTCATGGGCAAAGTCATGGAAAGCTCGCGCACCACCGCGCTAGTGCTGCTCGCCTTTGCCGTCGTGCAAATCGTGGTGCACATCGTCTACTTTCTGCATTTGGACACCAAAGCCGAAAGCGGCTGGAATATGTTGGCGTTCATCTTTACCCTGGTACTCGTTGTCATCACGCTTAGCGGATCGATCTGGATCATGTATCACCTGGATTCGAATATGATGCCCATGTCCGTTCACGACATGCGAAATATGCCTTGATGACTCCAGGAAAAGCAGAAACCCAATCCCCCGCTCCCCGTCCCCGCAGTACCGTCACCCTGATCGTATTCGGGGTGATTGCGCTCGCCATTTTTGCCGCGCTCTGCGCGCTGGGCACATGGCAAGTCCATCGCCTTGCCTGGAAAGAAGCCCTCATCGCCAGCATCGACGCGCGCGTGCACTTGCCTGCCGTGCCTGCACCATCTAAGGCCGCATGGCCCGCCTTGAACTATGACAATGCGGAATACCGCCACGTCACCGTGTCCGGTCGGTATGAGTTTGATCGGCAGACCCTGGTCCAGGCGGTCACCGACCTGGGCGGTGGCTACTGGGTCATGACCCCGTTGCGGCTGGCCGACGGCAGCACGATTTTGATCAACCGCGGCTTTGTTTTGCCCGAATGGCGCAAGAACCCGCCTGTGGAGACAGCCCCCGCGGAACCGGCCCAGGTCACCGGCCTGTTGCGCATGGGAGAGTCCGGCGAGGCCTTTTTGCGGAATAATGACCCCGCTGCCGATCGCTGGTACACGCGAGACCTGCAGGCCATTGCAACGACACGCCAGTTGACCGATGTCGCCCCGTATTTCATCGATGCGGATGCCGCCAGCAATGGCAATAATCGGGATCCTGCGCGTGCGCCCGTGGGCGGATTGACGGTGCTCACGTTTGCCAACAGCCACCTGAGCTATGCCATTACGTGGTATGCCCTGGCCGCGATGCTGCTGGTGGGAGTCTGGATTGTGGTGCGCGAGGAAAAACGGCGGCGCAGAGGCCTACAGTCGTAAGCGCTTGCGGGCGCGTGCTCAGAGGCGGACATGGTCCCCACACTGCTCTGCCGGCATCCGCCTCACGGCAATGGCTTCAATGCCCACGTCACGGCCAGCCACAGCACTGACAGGCCTGCCGCCCCCAGGAACACGGCATTGGTGCCTACATGCGCGGCCAGCCAGCCGCCCAGCGCACCGCCGCAGAACAGGCCAGCGGCCTGAGCGGTGTTGTAAAAGCCGAGCGCCAGGCCCTTGTACTGGGCAGGCGCCACGCGCGACACCAAGGACGGCTGCAAGGCCTCCAGCACGTTGAATGCGACGAAAAAGGCCGTCATCACAAGCGCCAGGGTATAAAAACCCTGACTGGCCATGGGCAGCAGCGCGCACACCACAATCAACCCGGCGACAGCAGCGCGTAGCGCGCCCCGGTGCGCCCGGCGGCGTTCAGCGATAAAGATCACGGGCACCATCAGGACAAACGACACCACGATGATGGGAAGATAGACCTTCCATAGCGCCTGTGTATCCAGCCCCCCGGTATGCGCCAGCAAGGCAGGCACCACGACAAAGAGCGCGACTTGGGTACAGTGCAGGACGAATACGCCAAAATTCAGGCGCAGCAAATCCGTATGGGCTAGGACAGCATGCGGGCCGGCATTGTTCATGCTGCGTGCGTCGGTCCGAGGAACGACCGGCACGACCCAGCGCGCAACAGCCAGGCTGGCCACGCCCAGACAGGCGATCGTCCAGAACAAGCCGGACAAGCCCCACCACCCCACCAGCAAGGGCGAGAGCACCAGCGACACGGCAAACGACAGCCCAATCGAGCCACCCACCATAGCCATGGCACGTGTACGTACCTCATCGCGCGTTGCGTCGGCCAGCCAGGCGGTAACCGCGGCAGAAATGGCGCCCGCCCCCTGAATGGCGCGGCCTATGGTGATCCAGAACACGTCCTGCGCCTGGGCGCACACGACACTGCCAATGATGAACAGCACCAGGCCGGCGATCACGACGGGACGCCGTCCCCAACGGTCGGACGCCAGGCCAAAGGGTATCTGCATGAAGGCCTGAGTCAGCCCATACATGCCCAGCGCCAGCCCTACTTTCATGGGATCGTCGCCCCCCGGCAAGCCACGCGCCGCGACGGCGAAGACTGGCAGCAACAGGAACAGGCCGAGCATCCGGCACGCGAACAAGCCGGCGAGCGCCACACTGGCTCGCCTTTCAGACGGGGTCAACTTCAGTTTCGGTTCGGCCGGCATGCAACAGGGATGGAAAAAGCCTCAGCGCGCTATAGTACCAAGTTGGCCTTTGAAACTGCTGAATCTGCCCGATGAACGCGATACGCATCCGGGGTGCTCGCACCCACAATCTCAAAAACGTCTCGCTGGACTTGCCTCGCCACAAACTGGTGGTGGTAACGGGACTGTCTGGCTCGGGCAAATCATCGCTGGCCTTTGACACCCTGTACGCCGAGGGGCAACGCCGCTACGTGGAGAGCCTGTCGGCCTATGCCCGGCAGTTCCTGCAATTGATGGATAAACCCGATGTCGATCTGATCGAGGGCCTGTCCCCGGCGATTTCCATCGAACAAAAAGCCGCAGGCCATAACCCTCGCTCAACCGTCGGCACCATTACCGAGATTCACGATTACCTGCGCCTGCTGTATGCGCGGGTAGGCACACCCTACTGCCCGGATCACGGCCTGCCGCTGCAGGCGCAAAGCGTCAGCCAAGTGGTGGATGCCGTCCTGGCCTGGCCCGCAGAAACCCGCCTGGCCGTACTGGCGCCCATTGCCCGGGCACGAAAGGGCAGCTTCGAGGACGAGTGCGCCAGTCTGCAAGCCCAAGGCTATGTGCGGCTGCGCGTGGACGGTCAAATGCAGGAAATCAGCGACATGGCGCCGCTGAAGAAAAATGAAAAACACGACATCGATGTGGTGATCGACCGGCTGCGCATCCGGCCCGAAAGCAAACAACGGCTGGCGGAAAGCTTCGAGACCGCCATGCAGCTGGCCGATGGCCGTACGGTGGCGCTGGATATGGACAGCGGCCGCGAACAGGTATTTTCCAGCCGCTATGCCTGTCCCGTATGCAGCCACAGCTTGCCCGAACTGGAGCCGCGCCTGTTCAGTTTCAACAATCCGATGGGCGCCTGCCCTTCGTGTGACGGCATCGGGCAAGTGGGGTTTTTTGATCCCAAGCGCGTGGTGGCATTTCCCGAGCTCAGCCTCGCAGCGGGTGCGGTGCGCGGCTGGGACCGCCGCAATGCCTTTACGCATTCGCTGTTGACCAGCCTGGCGGCGCATTATGAGTTCGACATCGAAACGCCTTTCGAAGAACTGCCGGAGGACGTGCGCCACAAGGTTCTGTACGGCTCCGGCGAAGAAGAAATCGCTTTTCTCTACCTGAATGAAAAAGGCCGCAGCACGGTCAAGCGGCACGCGTTCGAAGGCATCATCCCCAACCTGGAACGCCGTTGGCGCGAGACCGATTCGCCCACGGTGCGCGAGGAACTCGGTAAATATCGCAATATCAAGACCTGCCCCGATTGCGGCGGCTCGCGTTTGCGCGCCGAAGCGCGCCACGTGCTGATCGGCACCGACCCTCGAGGCGGCGAACGCCACGGCCAGGCGATATACGAAGTCGAGGCGATGCCTCTATCGGATTGCCTGGCCTGGTTCCGCGCGCTGACACTGACGGGCGCCAAGCAGGAAATCGCGCAACGCATTGTGCGCGAGATCGAGGCTAGGCTGAGCTTTCTGAACAACGTAGGGCTGAATTATCTATCGTTGGACCGCAGCGCCGATACGATCTCTGGCGGCGAAGCGCAACGTATCCGCCTGGCCAGCCAGATCGGCTCAGGTCTGACAGGGGTGATGTATGTGCTTGACGAGCCCTCTATCGGCTTACATCAGCGCGACAACGATCGTCTGATCGGCACGCTGCAGCATTTGCGCGACCTGGGCAATAGCGTCATCGTCGTCGAACACGACGAAGACATGATCCGTCTGGCCGACTGGGTCGTAGATATGGGCCCGGGCGCGGGCGAACATGGCGGCCAAGTGGTGGCGCAGGGTACGCCGGAAGCTGTCCAGGCAGACCCCGCATCGCTGACAGGGCAGTATCTGAGCGGCGCGCGCGCGATCGATATTCCGAAACGGCGTCCGGTCAACGATGAGCAGCCATGGCTGGTGCTCGAAGGCGCCAGCGGCAACAACCTCAAAACCGTCGATCTGCGTATTCCTGCTGGCCGCTTGGTTTGCGTGACGGGTGTGTCAGGGTCCGGTAAATCCACCTTGGTCAACGACACTCTGGCAGTAGCGGTGTCGCGCCAGTTGCATCACGCACAAAGCGAGCCGGCACCCTACGTGTCTCTCACCGGACTGGAGCATTTCGACAAGATCATCAGCGTCGATCAAAGCCCCATCGGCCGCACGCCTCGCAGCAATCCCGCCACGTATACAGGGCTCTTCACGCCGATCCGTGAATTGTTTGCGGGCGTACCGGAAGCACGCACGCGTGGCTACGATCCCGGACGATTCAGTTTTAACGTCAAGGGCGGACGTTGCGAGGCTTGCCAGGGTGACGGCGTGGTCAAGGTCGAAATGCATTTTCTGCCGGACATGTACGTGCCCTGCGACGTGTGTCATGGCAAACGCTATAACCGCGAAACCCTGGAGATCCGTTACCGGGGCCGCAACATCAGCGAGGTGCTGGATCTGACGGTCGCCCAGGCGTTGGAATACTTTGAATCCGTGCCCGCCATCGCCCGCAAACTCCACACACTGATGGACGTGGGGCTGTCATACATCCGCCTGGGACAAAGCGCGACAACGCTGTCGGGCGGCGAAGCGCAACGGGTCAAGCTTTCGCTGGAGCTGTCTCGCCGCAGCACCGGACGTACGCTTTATATCCTGGACGAACCCACCACAGGCCTGCATTTCCGCGATATCGAAATGCTGCTGCAGGTGTTGAATCAATTGGTGGACAGCGGCAATACCGTGCTGATCATCGAGCACAATCTCGACGTCATCAAAACCGCCGATTGGCTGGTCGATATGGGCCCCGAGGGGGGCGACGGCGGCGGCATGGTCGTCGCCACCGGCACGCCGGAAGACGTTGCGGCCAATCCGCAGAGCCATACCGGGCACTATCTTGGACGAGTCCTGCAGCGTGGCAAGTAATTCCGGTACGAAGTTGCCCGTGTTCTATGTGAACATCGGCCGCGCTCTGGCCGATCAACGCATGTCGAACAAGCGCCGGTGCTCGCGGATCGCATAGCGGTCCGTCATGCCGGCAATGTAGTCTGCAATGGCTCGCGCCTGCTGCGGTTCTTCTCGCCGGTGATCGGGTGGCAGCAGACGCGGGTCGGACAAAAAGGCCTCGAACAACTCTCGAACGATGCGGCGCGCTTTTGTCGTCATGCGCATCACGCGATAATGGCGATACAGGTTGTCGAATAGGAAGCGCTTGAGCTCGTCGGCCTCGCGGCGTACCTGATCGGAAAACCCCGCCAAGGGTGGCGCGCGGCGCACCGCATCGCTATCGACGGGGGCCGTGTCGGCAATACGTGCCAATGAAGTCGCTGTCAAATCGACAATCAGCGTGTTGATCATGCGACGCACGGTCTCGGCAATGGCACGGCGCGAAGCCAGCTGCGGATAACGTTCGAGCACCTCTCGATAATGGCGCGCAAAAATGGTCACGTCTTGCATTTGTTCGATCGTGATCAGGCCCGAGCGCAAACCATCGTCGATATCGTGATTGTTGTAAGCAATCTCGTCCGCCAAATTCGCTAGCTGCGCCTCCAGCGACGGCTGAGTACGATTCAGAAACCGCTCGCCCACATCGCCTAATTGACGAGCGTGCACCACGGAGCAATGTTTCAAAATGCCTTCGCGCGTTTCGAAGCAGAGGTTCAGGCCGCTGAAGTCTGCGTAACGTTCCTCGAGCTCATCAACGACGCGCAGGCTCTGCAGATTGTGTTCAAAGCCGCCCGCGTGCGGCGCCAGTTCACGCATGCAGGCATTCAGTTCATCCTGCCCGGCGTGACCGAATGGCGTATGGCCCAAGTCGTGCGCCAATGCAATGGCTTCGGTCAGATCTTCGGAGAGCCCCAAGCTGCGCGCCAGCGTGCGTGCGATCTGCGCGACTTCCAGGCTATGCGTGAGACGCGTCCGAAAAAGATCGCCCTCGTGATTCACAAAGACCTGGGTCTTGTATTCCAGACGACGAAAGGCCGTGCAATGAATGATGCGATCACGATCGCGTTGAAACTCGGTCCGGTTCTGCGGTGGCGGCTCGGCGTGCCGCCGCCCCCGTGTTGCTGAAGGGTCAGATGCGTAGCGGGCCAATTCGGTCATCGTGAGCATCCTCCCTGGTAATTTACTGTACGGTGCGAGCCAGTACGCGGTGCACAGCCTCCAGCGGCGCCGTCCGCGTGATGGCTTGACCAATACTGGGCATCAACACAAAGCGTATCTCGCCGCCTTCGGTTTTTTTGTCGACCTGCATCAATGCGAGCCATCGGTCGGCCCCCAGGTCGGGCGCCACCACAGGGCAGCCAATGGCCTGCACCAGATCTCGCACACGCGCCACGTCCGCCAGCGGGAAACCGGCAACCTCGGCCGATAACTCGGCCGCCTGCACCATACCGCAGCCTACGGCTTCGCCGTGCAGCCATTCACCGTATCCCAGGCCGGACTCGATGGCATGGCCAAACGTATGGCCCAGATTCAGAATGGCACGCAGACCGGATTCGCGTTCGTCCTTGCCAACAACGAGCGCCTTCAGTTCACACGAGCGGCGAATCGCATAGGCCAACGCCGCCGGATCCAGAGCACGCAGAGCGGCTGCGTTGTCTTCGCACCAACGCCAAAACTCCGCGTCCAGAATCAGGCCATACTTGATGACCTCGGCCAAACCGGCCGATACCTCGCGCGCCGGCAATGTGGCCAACACGTCCGTGTCAATCTCGACTGCGATCGGCTGATAAAAAGCGCCGATCATGTTCTTGCCCAATGGATGATTGACCGCAGTCTTGCCCCCGACCGACGAATCGACTTGCGCCAGCAGGGTCGTAGGCACCTGAAGAAAGCGGATCCCACGCATGTACACCGCAGCGGCAAAGCCCGTCATGTCGCCAATCACCCCGCCGCCCAAGGCTACCAGCACGGCGCGACGATCCAGGCGATGCGTCAACAACGCATCGAAAATCAGGTTCAATGTCTGCCAGTCCTTGTTGGCCTCGCCGTCCGGCAGTTCGATGCGCAGCACGCGGCGCCCGGTGCGCGCCAATGCCGCCTCGACACGTTCGCCGTACAAGGCGGACACGGTGGGATTGGTCACCACAGCAATCGCTGTGGCATCCGCAGGAATGGACTGATCCAGCACATCCAGCCGGCCCGGCCCGATATGAATGGGATAGCGTCCGCCGGGGGTATCGACATCAACAACAGTCATAAATTCTTCTCGTAGGCTTGCAGCAAGGGCAGTATCGATTTCACCAATTGGGATACCGGCATCGTACCGGTATCAATCACTAAATCCGCCACTTCCTCGTATAACGGCGCACGTTTGACCATCAAATCACGCAGCGTGCCGCGCGGGTCGGCATTGGCCAGCAAGGGCCGATTGCGATCACGGCTGGTGCGCCGGAACAACTCGTCGAGGCTGGCGCGCAAATACACGACCACGCCGCGTTCGCTCAGCATGCGGCGGTTATCAGCCGCCAAAATGGCCCCGCCGCCTGTGGCCAGCACAATACCGCGCCGGCTCGAGCAGTGATCCAGCGCCGCCGCTTCGCGCTTGCGAAAGCCGTCTTCGCCTTCGATCTCAAAGATGATCGGCACCCGTACCCCGCAACGGGCCTCCAGCTCGTGGTCCAGATCGATGAATTCGCGTCCTAGCGCTCGGGCCAGTCCTCGGCCGATGGTGGTCTTGCCCGCGCCCATCATCCCCACGAGAAAGATGGGCAGATCGTGCGGCAGACTGGCGCAGGAGCCGGCCTCTGCGGCAGCGCAGACGCTCTCGGCTGGTTCCGCACTGGTGGCGGATGCTATATTGGCAGGGACGTTCATGCTGGCATTATCCCATTGCCAGCCGGTTGCTCGCTTACCACACTGAACGAATTTGTTACAGAAACCCCGTAACGGCCATCAAGCGGCGCCACTGTTACCCGTAAAATCGCCGCGATGAGCAAGTCGCAAAACTCCTCCAAAAAAGCCCCTCCCCAGAAAAGCGGATCGCCTATTTTGCGGTTTTTCGTGAAATTGGGCATCTTCTGTGGCGGCATTCTGCTGTGCGGCATTCTGCTGGGCGGGATGGCGCTGGCGTTGGCATGGCCCAACCTGCCGGACCTGCACGCCATGACCGACTACCGGCCACGCGTGCCGCTGCGCATATACACCAACGACCACGTGTTGATCGGCGAATTCGGCGAAGAACGCCGCAATGTGCTGCGTTTTGACGAAATCCCCGACGTCATGAAATCTGCGGTGCTGGCGGCCGAGGATGACCGCTTTTACGAACACGGCGGCATTGACTGGATGGGCGTGGCCCGTGCCGGCCTGACGAACTTGGTCAGTATGTCCAAGTCGCAGGGTGCCAGTACCATCACCATGCAGGTCGCGCGTAATTTCTATCTGTCATCGGAAAAGACCTATTCGCGCAAGTTTTACGAGCTGCTACTGACGTTCAAGATCGAGTCCGAGCTCACCAAGAATCAGATTCTTGAGCTCTACATGAACCAGATCTATCTCGGCCATCGGGCCTACGGCTTTGCCGCTGCATCGCGCACTTACTTCGGCAAGCCCCTGTCCGAGGTGACGGCAGCCGAGGCGGCCATGCTTGCCGGCATCCCGAAAGCCCCGTCACGTTTCAATCCCATCGCTAATTTCAAGCGCTCGGAAATCCGGCAACATTACGTATTGGGCCGCATGCATTCGCTGGGCTATCTGACCGACGCCGAATACCAACAGGCCAAGTCGCAGCAAATCGTGATGAAGGCTGCCGAAGGCACGCCCGCCGGCGGTTACGCCATTCACGGTGAGTATGTGGCCGAGCTTGCGCGCCAATTGCTCTACGGCGTGTACCAGGATGAGCTGTATTCGCGCGGGATCAATATCTACACGACGGTCAGCTCAAAAGACCAGGAAGCAGCATATAACGCCGTGCGCGATGGCGTCCTGCAGTACACGCGCCGAGCCGTGTATCCGGGCCCCGAAGAACAACTCCAGATGCCCGACGGCATCGAGAACGACGCGCAGGCGCTGGACGACTTTCTGGACACGGCATTCGAAAAATACCCCGACAGCGGGGACCTGCTGACCGGCGTCATCCTGTCGGCCAGCCCCACCGAAATCAAGGTCATGCGCAGTGCCAGCGAGGTCATCTCGATCACGGACAAAAAGGTCCTGAACGTCGTGGCGCGATCGCTGAGCGCCAAGGCGCCCGAAGACAAACGCCTCAAGCGCGGCTCGGTCGTGTATATCCACAAATTCGGCGATGGCTGGGAAGTCATCAATATGCCGGCCGTACAAGCCGCTTTTGTGGCGCTGTCGCCCCAAGACGGCGCGATTCGCGCCATGGTTGGCGGCTTTGATTTCTACCGCGGCAAATTCAATCGCGTCACGCAGGCCTGGCGTCAGCCGGGTTCGAATATCAAGCCCTTCATCTACGCCGCCTCGCTGGAGCGCGGCTTGACGCCCGCGACGCAGATTTCCGACCAGCCTTTCCAATTGAGCGCGGCGCAAACCGGCTCCAAGCCCTGGAACCCGAAAAACTACGGAAACACCTACGAGCCCATGCTGACAATGCGCCAGGGCCTGTATAAATCCAAAAACATGGTGTCGATCCGTATCCTGCAAGCCATCGGCCCGCAGTACGCACAGGACTACCTGACGCGCTTTGGCTTTGACAAGGCGCGCCAACCCGCCGTCCTGCCGTTGGCGCTGGGCGCGGGTTCGGTGACACCGCTGCAATTGGCAGGCGCTTACGCCGTTTTCGCCAATGGCGGCTACCGCATCGCACCCTATCTGATCGAACGGGTGACTGACAGCAGCGGCAAAGTCCTCATGCAGTCCAAGCCCATCGTGGCAGGCGATGAGGCAGCTCGCGCCATTGATCCCCGCACCGCCTTCGTCATGGATGACATGCTGCGCGGCGTGGCCACCAGTGGTACGGCGGCCCGTGCACGTGTCATGCTCAAGCGTTCGGATATCGCCGGCAAAACCGGCACCACCAACGAATCGGTCGATGCCTGGTTCTCGGGCTACACCCCATCACTGGTGGCAACCGCATGGATGGGCTTTGATCAACCCAAGTCGCTGGGCTCGCGCGAGACCGGCGGCGGCATCTCCATGCCTATCTGGGTGGAATACATGAGCGAAGCGCTCAAGGGCGTACCCGAACAGAAAACGCGCCAACGTCCCGAAGGACTGATCGTGGATCGCGGGGAGTATTACTTCTCGGAATTCCCACCCGGGCAGGCCGTTGCGCGACTGGGCTTGTCTGAGCCTACGCCAGCGGAAACCGATCAGTTGGGCGACTTCTTGAACGATCTGGCAAGCGGCAGGGACAACAGCATCCGTGTCTCGCCCAACATGAGTTCCGGCCAGCAGGCCATGCCCTGGAACGATAAGATACCCTTCTGAGGTCCGGGAGGATCCTGACCGGCCGTACTCTTGTGATTACAGGCGTACGGCCACCGGGATCCCGGCCGCCTCGGAACAAATCTGGGACAGGGCGTCGGGCAATTGCGGGCCGCCGCGCGTGTTGATCCAGTTTCCACCCTCGTAGCGGTAATGAAATCCGCCGCTGCGAGCAGCGACCCAGATCTCTTGCATCGCTGCCTGGCTATTGACGACGACGTGAGTGCCGTCTTCGAAAACCAGCGTCAGCACATTACCGCTGCGGCTGGTCTCGATATCGACATCCTGCGACGCCGCCCAGTCGTCTGCCTGACTTTCGATACTGTTGAGCACTTGGTCAACCAACGCAAGGAATTCGGTTTCAGTCATAATCGAGCCTGCAAGAATTACGGAGTTTCGAGTGTCCCACATGGCACATGGCCGCATGGTCTTACGCATTGTAGCCACGCTCGCCGCAGTCAGTCTGACCGCGGCCTGCGGCTTCAAGGGTCCGCTTTATCTGCCGCCGGAGCCGGCGCAGGACGAAGCGCCACCCCCGCCCCAAACCCAGACCCAGCCGTCCGAGCGAAACAATACCTCTCCAGCTACCTCACCTCCATGACTTCCCTTTCAGCGCAGTCCGGCTTGGCCGGGCATCCGCATTTCCACTATCAGGACGGCGTTCTGCACGCCGAAAACGTCTCTCTAGCCGCTCTGGCCCTCAAATTCGGCACACCGCTGTACGTGTATTCGCGTGCGGCGCTAGGCCAGGCCTGGCGCTCGTACCGCGACGCCATCGGCGATCGCCCGGTACTCGTCTGCTACGGCATGAAGGCCAACTCCAATTTGGCTGTCCTGAAAGAATTCGCGCGATTGGGTTCTGGGTTTGACATCGTGTCAGGCGGCGAGCTAAAGCGCGTCCTGGCCGCTGGCGGTGATCCGGCAAAGGTCGTATTTTCCGGCGTGGGCAAACAGGTCTGGGAAATGCGCGCCGCGCTCGAAGCCGACGTCAAATGCTTTAACGTCGAATCGCAGGCCGAATTGCAATGCCTGTCGGATGTCGCGCAGTCCATGGGGCGGCGTGCCCGGGTCTCGCTGCGCGTCAATCCTGACGTAGACGCACAGACCCATCCCTATATTTCCACCGGCCTCAAAGAAAACAAATTCGGCATTGCGATCGA